>Ga0181533_1001387_pt1 | contig 31227 bp, 17 predicted proteins | sample PEATcosm2014_Bin_45_FD_119772 | JGI IMG/M metagenome (GOLD analysis project Ga0181533, IMG submission 119772) | Peatland microbial communities from MTU Mesocosm Facility, Houghton, MI, USA - PEATcosm2014_Bin11_60_metaG | ecosystem: Environmental > Terrestrial > Soil > Wetlands > Peat | place...
CCCCGTAGTGATTCAGCTTTACAACAACACAGTTGACGCGTGGTATAAAAGCGGCGGGCCGGGGATGCCGCTGCAAATTGACGGCACCGGCAGCATCATCAAGAACAACATCTTCATGTCGGAGCAGACCTACACAGCCAACTGCGGTTACTACGAGGTTGTCCCGGCAAGCGCGAGCCAGATTGATTACAACCTTTATTACAACCCCAACAATAACTCCTCCAGCGAACCTCTCCAGATGGGCAGCTCCGCCAAGACCTGGGCGCAGTGGAAGGCGGCTGGGTATGACGCGCATGGACTGAATGTGAACCCGAATGTCTCGGCGGCATACGTGCTGCAGTCGGGCTCGCCGGCCATCGGCGCGGGCGTGAATCTGTCATCCATCTTCACGACGGATTTAACCGGCGCCGCGCGAACGGGGGCCTGGGACATGGGAGCTTACAGCGCAAGTGGCCAATCGCAGCGGCCAGCGGCGCCCATCATCGTGAGCACCGTGCCAGGTCCCTGATCGAGGATGCACCCCTTGCAAAGCGAATAGGGTCTGCGGGGGGGCTATCCGCATTTGGCGCCATTCCGAGTGGTCCTAAACGAGCGACCCGTCCCTCTTGTTCCCTGCCTTCCGGGCGGAGCGGGTCCAGCCGCAGTCTGATGCATGGCTATCTAAAAGTTTTCAACGGGGCGTCCCTGCTCTCCGCGTCCGAGATTATCGGACAGGGCTGCTCGTTGGTTCGGAACATCATCCTGGCGCGTTTCCTGGCCAAGGCGGACTTTGGCGTGGCCGCCCTGCTGGGGATGATCCTGACTCTATTCGAGCTGACCAGCAAGATGGGCTTCGGTCAGCAGGTCGTCCAGTCTCGGCACGGCAACGATCCCGGCTTCCTGGAGAACGTTCATTTCGCGCAGTTCGCCACTGGGGCTTTGAGCGCCCTGCTCATTGCGATCGCGGCTTTGCCGCTGGCCCACTTCTTCGCCGGGCCGCAATACCTGAGCTCAATCATGGCGCTGGCGTTGGTTCCTTTCATCAGCGGCTTAAGCAGTCTGGATGTTTACCGGCGCACACGAAATCTTACTTTTTGGCCGGTGGTCGTTAGCGATGCAGTTCCTCAATTGCTGACCACGCTGGCGGCTTGGCCAGTGGCGGCAGCCTTGAGAGATTATCGCGCGGTGCTGGGCCTGCTGCTGGGGAAAGCTCTTTTAACCGCCATAGGGACCCACGCCGTGGCGGAGCGGCGCTTCGCGATTCGAATCAATGGGCGGTGGCTTCGAGAGACTCTGAGGTTTGGCTTGCCCCTGCTTTTGGGGGGCTTCGTTCAGTTTGGCAATTTTCAAGGGGACAGCATGGTTGTCGCAGCCGCGTATCCGCTGGCGCAACTGGGGGAATACTCCGTTGCCATGACGCTGGCCATGGCTCCGGGTTTCGCGATCTTGCGCGTCTGCCACTCGATAAGTTTGCCGCTGCTGTCGGAGGTCCAGGGTGATACAGGGCGATTTGCGGCTCGGTATGCAAGATACGCGGAATTGATGGCGGTGCTCTCGTGCTGGGTCGTGCTTGGAATGCTGTGTTGCGGGGAACAGGCGGTGGTGCTGCTTTACGGTGCGAAATACAGCGGGATCGGCGCTTTGGCCTGCTGGCTGGTTGCGGCGCAAGCGATACGGATCCTTCGGGGCGCCACCGTCGCTGCCGCAATGGCGCGCGGGGATACGGTGAATAACCTGGTTTCCACTTCCTGGAGGCTTTCTGGATTGGTGCTGGCCATTGTGGTTGGGCTGCTCAAGGGCAGCCTGGTTTGGTTTGCGGCGGCTGGGCTCGCGGGCGAGATCGCGGCGCTTGCCGCGGCTGCTGGCCTTCTGCGGCGAGATCACTCGATACCGTCTAGAGCTACATTCGAGCCGGCTTTGGTGGCGGCCCTCTGTGTCGCCCTGGTGGGCGCTGCCAAGTGGGCGCTCGCTGCCGGTCCGTCCTCACCCATCAACTGGTTTCTGCTGCCGCCGGCCCTGTGCATCTCATTGGCTCTGTTCGCCGCCTGGTTCCCAGAACTCCGCTCTCTCATGCTCAATTTCGGCGCGAGTCTCGGAGCGCGGCTTTGCCGAATTACGTCAAAGGAATGGCGGCTTCTGCCTGGGGTGGTTCAGCCGCTGAGCCGGGATACGGACGAGTGAGCGGGTGAGGAGAGTTGAGGTCATCCGGGGCCAACCGATCAGAAGGAGAGCCGATGCGAGGAATGCAGCGTTGCGCAGGGAGTTCGTTGCTGCGCCGATTGAGCGCGACCGGCGCGCTGCGGGGTTATGCATTAAAATTGGCTTTACGATTTGAGGGCGGCCCGTTTTACTCCCAGACGGCCAGGTGGATTCTTGCCAGGCACTATGGTGTTGTTATAGGCGATTATAGCTACGGGGAGTGCTTTGTCCCTGGGGCTTTTGCTTCCGGTGTGAAGGTTGGGCGTTACGTGTCGGTAGGACCGGGCGTGCGCGTCTTCCTGAGAAACCATCCTATGAACCGCCTTTCCACCCATCCCTTTTTCTACAACCACAGTCTTGGCTTTGTAGATGAGGATAACATCGAGTCCGGAGCCTTGGAAATCGGACACGATGCCTGGATTGGCGCGGGCGCGGTGATTTTGCCCGGCTGCTCGAGAATAGGGGTGGGCGCGGTCGTTGGCGCCAGCGCTGTTGTGACCAAGGATCTCGGCGATTTTGGCGTGGCGGCAGGGAATCCAGCGCGGGTCATCCGCAGCCGCTTTGCACCGGAGACCTGCCGTTTAATCCTCGCCAGCCGGTGGTGGGAGAGGTCAGTGAGCGAATGCGTGGCGCATTTGACGGAAATGAGCGGGCAGTTGGATGACGTCTTCCTCCGCGACCGCCTGCTCTCTGCGCTCAGGCATGTGGATGGCCCGGGCCGTGGCATCAGAGGAGCAACCGAAGAGGCGCTTAGGCGTTAGCGTACGGGCAATGCGCTGGATACGACCTGTTGCAAGGTCGTGTGGGCGCTCGCCGAGATGTTGTGGTGAACAGTCTGTGCAAAGCTGTGGAATGTCGGGAGGGCAGCGCCTTGAGGCTGGGACCAGAGCATAGGGAGGGCCTCGTCTCAGGGGTGGCGTTGCTCGGCGCGACCTTCCAAAGCGGCAATCATGGACTGAGCGCGCTTGCCTCAGGAAGCATTGCCTCCCTGCGGCACGCCTTCAAGGCGATGAAGGTGGCCTTTGTTGACTATGGGCGCGAGTCCGTGGCAGCGCAAGACCGAATTGGGCAGGCCGTGGTTGCTGTGGATGTGATCGCGTTAAGATTTTCCAGGAAGCCGTGGCAGGCAAATCATATCGCGAGGCTGTTGGCGTTGGCGGTCCTGCTTCGGTATGCGACAGGGCCACGCCTGCGCCGGAAACTTAGTGCCAGGAGTGTCTGGCTCAGGCGTCTTTGCGAGCCGGACGTGTATCTGTCCCTTGCAGGCGGCGACAGCTTCAGCGACATCTATGGCTTGCTGCGCCTGTTGTACATGGCGCTTCCGCAGATACTAGCCCTGGCGTTGGACAAGCCGCTGGTGCTCCTGCCTCAGACGTACGGCCCGTTCAAAGGCCGGGTGGCGCGGAGCATCGCGCGGTATATTCTGAGGCGCGCTCGGTGCATTTACTCCCGGGACAGGGAGGGAGTCGAAGTGGTCAAGGAGCTGCTGGGGGAGCGTGACGGGCGCGTGAAATTTGCGTACGACATGGGTTTTGCTTTGGAGCCCATGCCCCCTGGGCCCGCTGTACAAGAGCGCCTGGCGGCGCTCAGGCAGCGTGGACGGTTAATCGGGTTCAACGTCAGTGGTTTGCTATATATGGGAGGCTATAGCAGGGACAATATGTTCGGATTAAGGGTGGAATATCGGAAGCTGGTGCGCACAATCATCGAGCGGCTGGCGGGGCGAGGTGACATTCAGGTTCTTTTGGTGCCACACGTCTTTGGGGATGATGAGGATTCTGAAAGCGACGCTCCGGCGTGCCGACAAGTCGCTTGCGAGCTTGGTTCTCGGTGGAGAGGTCGGGTGCATTATATTGAAGGCATGTTCAATCATCATGAGATTAAGCACCTTATCGGGCAGTGCGACTTTTTTTTGGGGTCGCGCATGCATGCGTGTATCGCAGCGCTGTCGCAGTGCGTCCCGGCGGTCGGGCTGGCGTACAGCCGGAAATTCGCGGGCGTGTTAAACTCGGTTGGCGGCGGTTCAAGGGTGGTGGATTTGCGGGAGGCTGATGAGGGCGAGACTCTTTCTGTGGTTGAGCGGGCCCTAGAAGAGCGGGAGTTGCTGCGGGGCGAGCTCGTGGAGCGGATGCCGAAGATCAGGGCATGCGTGCTCAACTTGTTCACAACAGATGAGTTCAGAGCCATGCTGAGGCCCGAAGCAAGGTGACTCACAGCCTGAAAACCGTTGCGGATGTCTCCCGATGGCGGATGTGCCTCGGTTGTGGCGCGTGCGCGTACATTTGCCCGCAAAGGAGGATTGTCTTGGCAGACTTTTTGGAAGAGGGGATCCGTCCTGTAGTTGCAGCCGGTGATTGCGGGTCATGTTCGTTCTGCCTGGATGTTTGCCCGGCGTTTGAAAATGACCATACTCTGGCAAACGAGAGACTTGGGACGATGCAGGAACTCAAGGCGTCTTTTGGCCCGGTTCTGGAGATCTGGGAGGGCCACGCGACGGACCCTGAGGTGAGGCTCGCGGGCTCGTCGGGGGGGATGATTACCTCGCTGTGCTTGTATAGTCTTGAGAAGCTCGGCATGCACGGTGTGCTTCACATCGGTAGCGACCCGGATTATCCGGTCCGGAACAAAACCACGATGAGCCGGACACGCCAGGAGGTTCTGAGTCGAACTGGCTCCCGTTACGCGCCGGCATCTGCCTGTGATCGTTTGGACCTGGTGGAGTCGGCTCCTGCTCCCTGTGTTTTTGTCGGACAGCCCTCCGAAGTAACGGCACTGGTGAAGGCTCAGGCTCTGCGCCCCCGGCTGGGCGAGAAAGTTGGCTTAACGATTTCTTTTTTCTGCGCTGGAACGCCCGCCACAAAGGGGACGCTCAATCTCTTGAAGACGCAGGGGATTAATCCGGCGGCGGTTCGGGAGTTGCGGTACCGGGGAAAGGGCTGGCCGGGTCACTTTGCGGTAACGCTGCGAGGGCAATCCGCACCGACTTGTGAAATGACGTACGACGAATCCTGGGGATTCCTCCAGGCTTACCGGCCTTATTCTGTTCACCTTTGTCCTGATGGAACTGGAGAAGATGCCGATATTTCATGCGGGGATCCGTGGTATAGGAAGGAGCGCGACGGCGGACCAGGGTCATCGCTGGTAATTGTCCGAACGGAGCGTGGGAGGGAGATCGTCCGGGGGGCGATTGGATCGGGCTATGTATGCCTTGAGTCAGCGGATGCTCAAAAGCTCGTCCTTTCGCAGGGCAATTTGGTGGCAAAACGAGGGGCAATTTGGGGCCGCATCGTGACGATGCGAGCGCTTGGTTTGCCAGTGCCGAAGCTGAGGGGCTTTTCCCTTTTCAAGGACTGGTGGCGATCGTCCTTGCGGGATAAGCTGCGCTCGACTTTAGGCACCGCTCGACGGGTAGTCGCTCGCCGTTACAGAAAAGCGCTCCAATTCGAAATGATGGAGCGAGGGTAAGCTATGTCGGGTCTAAGGGACTTACACGGGCACGGGAAGTGCTGATTCCAGGAATGGTGAGTTATCGATGGTCGTTATGAGAACATGTGAGAACAGTTTTGCCGGAGGGGCAACTGGGGCGAGCCCCGAGGCTGGGGCGAAGGACGCCCCGGCGGAGCCGAGAACCGCGCTGCGCGCGGGCGACTCGACGGCCAAATCCGAGTGGAGCGGGACCCCGAGCGACTATCCTCGAGACACGTGCATCCACCGGCTGTTCGAAGAGCAGGCGGCTGCCAGGCCGGAGGCGACCGCATTGGTCTTCGGGCGCGAGCATCTTACTTACGGCGAGCTGAATGAGCGGGCCAACCGGCTGGCGCATTATCTCCATGAAGAGCTTCGGGTCGGGCCCGAAGTCATGGTTGGGCTTTGCATGGGGCGCTCCCTGGAGATGGTGATTGCGACCCTGGCCATCTTGAAAGCGGGAGGCTGTTACGTGCCTCTGGACCCCACCTACCCCGCCGAGCGGCTCCGCTTCCTGTTCGCGGACGCCCGGCTCAACGTCGTCCTGGCTGACAGTCCGCTCGGGCTCCCAACGGACGGCGCGATGAAAGTGGTCTGCACGGGTGACTGGCTGGCCGCGTGCAAGGAGATGGCGGCGGATAATTTGGCCGTCGAGGCGACGGCGGAAGGGCTTGCCTACGTGATGTACACCTCCGGCTCCACAGGCAAGCCGAAAGGTGTGCTTGTCAACCACCGGGGGGTCGTACGTCTGGTGAGGAATACGAACTACATCCGGCCGGGGCCGGACGATGTGTTTCTCCAGTTTGCCCCCATCTCGTTCGACGCCTCGACCTTCGAGATTTGGGGCAGTCTCCTCAATGGGGCGCGGCTGGCGATCATGTCCCCTGGCCTGCCGTCGCTCGAGGAATTGGGCGGCGCGATCCGGAGTTACGGGGTTACGACGCTTTGGCTCACCGGCGGCCTGTTCAACGTGATGGTGGATCATCGATTCGAGGACCTGCGCCCGCTCCGTCAGCTTCTGGCAGGCGGCGATGTGCTTTCGCCCCAGCACGTTCAAAAGGTCCTCAGCGGCCTGCCGGATTGCACTCTGATCAACGGCTACGGTCCTACGGAAAGCACGACCTTCGCTTGCTGCCACTGCATGAGGCCGGGCCAGGTATTGGAAGGGGCGGTGCCGATTGGCAAACCCATCGCCAACACGCAGGTGTATCTGCTGGACTCCGGCCTTGAGCGCGTGCCGGCGGGGGCGGCCGGAGAGATCTACATAGGTGGCGACGGCCTGGCGCGGGGCTATCTCAACCGGCCTGAGCTGACCGCAGAGCGTTTCGTGCACAACCCGTTTGATGACCGCCCGGGCGCCAGGTTATACAAGACCGGGGATTTGGGCAGGTGGCGGCAGGATGGGGTTATCGAATTCCTGGGCCGCCTGGACAACCAAATCAAGATCCGGGGCTTCCGCGTCGAGTTGGGTGAAATCGAAGCCGCGCTCTGGCAGCACCCGGCGGTGAGCGAGTGTGTCGTCTCGGCCCCCGCCCACGGCGGGGAGAAGCACCTCGTGGCCTACGTGGTGCCCAAGGGCGGCCTGCGGCCGTCATGCGCGGAACTCCGCGAGTTTCTCGCAGGGCAATTGCCGGACCACATGGTCCCGTCGCATTATGTGTCGTTGCCACAAATGCCGCTGACCGCCCATGGGAAGATCGACCGGAGCGCTTTGCCCCAGCCTGACTTCGCGGAGAGAGAGACGGCCGCAGCCTACGTCGCGCCGCAGAACGGGCTGGAAGAAACCATCGCCGGCATTTGGCAGAGTGTGTTGAGCGTGCCACGGGCAGGCAGGGACGAGAACTTCTTTGAGATTGGCGGCACTTCCTTGTCGATCGTGCGCGTCCAGGAGCGCCTGCAGGCGGTTCTCTCGCGCAAAGTGACGATCGCGGAGCTTTTTCAATACCCGACCATCTCCAGCCTGGCCGGATGTCTCAGCCAGGCGGGCGACGCAACGAACGTCCACCGGCGAGCCGTGCAGGATCGCGCGGCGCGCCAGCGCCAGGCCTTGACGCGCGGGCGGCTGCAACGCGCCGGCGCCAATGGCTGAAGGCGAACCATCACAGATTTATGTCGGAGACCAACAATGATAATACCCTGGAGGGCGTGGCCATCATCGGCATGGCCGGCCGCTTCCCGGGCGCGAACAATGTCGATGCCTTTTGGCAAAACCTGGTGGAGGGCGTTGACTCGATAAGCCACTTCAGCGACGCGGAGCTGGAGGTGAGCAGGGAGCAGGCATCGCAGCCGACCTATGTCAAGGCCCGCGGCGTGCTCGAGGGAGTGGACCTGTTCGACGCGGCCTATTTCAACATTACCCAGCGCGAGGCTGAATTCGTGGACCCGCAACAACGGGTTTTTCTCGAGTGCGCAGTCGAGGCGCTGGAAAACGCCGGTTACGACCCGGACCGTTACGCGGAGGCGATCGGCGTTTACGCCGGTTGCAGCCTCAACACGTACCTATTGCACAACCTCTGCGCGGACCGCCCGTTCATCGAGCAGGCGCTGGCCGGCCATCAAATGAGCACGAGCCCGGTGTTGCTCGGCAACGACAAGGACTTCCTTGCCACGCGCGTTGCCTTCAAGCTGAACCTTCGCGGGCCTTGCCTGACGATCCAGACCGGTTGCTCGACCTCGCTGGTGGCGGTGGTTCAAGCCTGCCAGAGCCTGGCCAGTTACCAGTGCGACATGGCGCTGGCGGGCGGGATTTCGATTTCCTTCCCGCAACGGCGCGGCTACGTTTACCAAGAGGGAGCGATGGTCTCGAGTGACGGGCGGTGCCGGCCATTCGATGCTGCGGCCCAAGGAACCGTGTTCGGCGGAGGGGTGGGCCTTGTTGTGTTGAGGCGTCTGGCGGATGCGGTGGAGGCCGGCGACCACATCGTCGCGGTCATCAAGGGGTTTGCGCTGAACAACGATGGCTCGGTGAAGTCCACCTACATGGCGCCCAGCGCCAACGGCCAGGCCGATGTGATCACCCTGGCCCAGGCCCTGGCCGGTGTTAAGGCCGACACCATCAGCTACGTGGAGGCGCACGGCACCGGGACACCCCTGGGCGACCCCATCGAAGTGGCGGGGCTGACCCAGGCATTCCGTGCCACGACGGGCCGGCAGCAGTTCTGCGGCCTGGGGACCGCCAAAGGGAACGTTGGCCACCTTGAGGTTGCCGCGGGCGTGACTGGCCTGATCAAAACGGCCATGGCCCTTGAGCGCCGGGTCATCCCGCCGACACTGCATTTTGAGCAGCCGAACCCGAAGTGCGGTTTCGAGACCAGTCCCTTTTACGTGGTGTCGAAGTTGACCGAGTGGAAAGGGGTGCCGTTGCCGCGCCGGGCCGGAGTCAGCGCCTTTGGCATCGGCGGCACCAACGCGCACGTGGTCCTGGAAGAGGCGCCGCCGTTCGAGCCGCAGCAGAGCCGCCGTCCCGCCCAATTGCTCCTCATGTCGGCGAAGTCCGAGGGCGCTTTGGACCAGTTGACAAAGGGCCTGGAAGCACACCTCAAGAAGTTGGCTGCGGACAAGAACCCCGGCGGGCCCCCGCCCGATTCTGCCGCCTCCGAGCCCGCCGCTTTGGCCCCGGACGGCTCGGTTGAACTGGCCGATATGGCCTACACGCTCCAGACTGGCCGCCGGGTGTTCAAGCATCGGCGCGCCCTGGCGGTGCATGGCGTGGCCGAAGCGATCACGCTTCTGGGGAAGCCGGACCCCAGGCGGGTCTTCACGCGGGACGAGCGCGAACCGGCGGCCCGGGTAGCGTTCCTGTTCCCCGGGCAAGGCGCTCAGTATGCGAACATGGGCCGGCAGCTTTACGAGACGGAGCCGGTGTTCCGCGCGGAGGTGGATCAATGCGCGGCCCATCTCCAGCCGATCCAAGGGATCGACCTGCGCCGGCTGCTCTTCCCGCCGCCGGGCGACGAGGAGGCGGCACGCGGGCAACTCACCCAAACGACCATTACCCAGCCGGCACTGTTCGTGATCGAGTACGCGCTGGCCAAGCTATGGCTGGCGTGGGGCGTCCGTCCTGCCGCTATGATCGGCCACAGCGTCGGCGAGTACGTCGCGGCCGTGCTGGCAGGGGTCATGTCGCTCGAGGATGGACTGACGCTCCTGGCTGAGCGGGCGCGCCTGATGCAGAGCATGCCTGCGGGCGGCATGTTGTCCGTGCGTTTGCCTGAGGCCGAAGTGCGTCCGCTCTTGAGCGGTTCTCTGGCAATCGCGGTGGTCAACTCCCCCAAGCTTTGTGTTGTGTCCGGCCCGCATGAGGAGCTCCATGCGCTCAGAGCGACCCTGGAGCAGCGAGGGGCGGCCTGCAAACCCCTCCATACCTCGCACGCGTTTCACTCCCCCATGATGGAGCCCCTGATGGGCCCTTTCACGGAGCGAGTGAGCCGGGTGAAACTCGCCCCGGCACAGGTCCCGATTCTTTCCACGCTCACCGGCCAGTGGATAAAGCCCGAGGAGTGGGCCGAGCCAAGTTACTGGAGCCGGCAGCTTCGCCACACCGTCCGGTTCGCGGACGCCGCCGCGGCGCTCATCAAGGACGGCAAGCACATTCTCCTGGAGGTGGGTCCGGGCCAGACACTGACTACCCTTGTGCAACAGAATCCGGATCGGCCCAAGCATTTGTTGTTGCTGGCTTCCATGCCGCCCATTGAAGAGCCTGCCGAGAGCTTGGCGCTGCTCACGGCGCTGGGCCGGCTGTGGCTGGAGGGGCTGAACGTGGACTGGGGTGCGTTTTACGGCGCCGAGCAGCGGCGGCGCCTCCCGCTGCCCACTTATCCTTTCGAGCGGCGACGCTGTTGGATCGAGCCGCCGAAGCCCGCTTCCGGGAACGGACAGCACAAGCCTGCCCTGCCGAAGGAGGGCCAGGAGAGCCAACAACCGAGTTTGACGCCGGCACGGGCAGCCTCACTGTCGTTGGCGGAGCAGGTGATGGAGAACCAACTCAGGTTGATGGGATCACAATTGGAGGCATTGGGGATCGGCGGCAACAACGGGAGGGTTAAACATTAGTTTCAGCTACGAATAGTCCCGGTTTGGGGTTGGGCTTGCGGGAGATTAGACCGCGAGCCAGTGCCCTGGGACGCAAAATAAGCGAACATAGAAAGGTGCTCAAATGACAGATCGAAAGGATGGATTAGTCGTACAGTTAAAGGGGCTCTTTAATGAGTTGAGCGGCGAAGACCTAAGCGGGGCCGATCCCGGCGCAAGCTTCCTCGACCTCGGTTTCGATTCCCTGCTGCTGACACAGGTAAGCCAGGCGGTTCAAAGCCGGTTCGGGACCAAAATCACGTTCCGACAGATCATGAACGAGTTGGCCTCGCTGGACGCGCTGGCCGGATTTCTCGCGGAAAAAGTGGCGCCGCCTTCGGCTGCGGAGGTGAGCGCCACAGTAGCGGCAGCTCCTCCATGCGCAAGTGAAACCCCGCCCGAGGCAAAGCCCGCCAGTCTTATGCTGCCGCCGCAACCAACACTGGCCCAGCCAGTGCTGAACATGGCCGCAAACGGAACGCCCACGCCCGGTTTGGCCTCGCTCCCGCCGGCCGATACAGGTCCGCTCGGACGGCTGGTAAACCAGCAGCTCCAGGTCATGGCCCAGCAACTCGAGGTCCTCCGGTCCCTCTCCGGGAACGGCGTCGCCAGCCCGGCTCTCAGCCTCGCGGCAAGCCCGGCGCCAGCCGCCGCCCCTCCGCTGGCTGTGCCCGGCCCGAGGCGTCCGGTGGTCAAAGCGATCAAGCACGAGGAAGAGGGTTCGAGGCGCTTCGGACCCTTCAAGGGGATCGACAAGGGGCCTGCCGGCGGCCTGACACCGTCGCAGGAGAGAGCGCTGGCGGAGTTGGTAGCGCGCTATAATCGGCGCACCGCCACTTCCAAGAAAATGGCGCAGGAGCATCGCCCGCACTTTTGCGACCCGCGTGCCGCCGGCAACTTCCGCCAGTTGTGGAAAGAGATGGTGTATCCCATCGTCTGCGCTCGTTCGCTCGGCTCGCGCATCTGGGACATCGACGGCAACGAATACATCGATGTGACGATGGGGTTTGGGGCCAATTACCTGGGGCATTCGCCGGACTTCGTGATGCAGGCGGTCGAGCAGCAGATGAAAGCGGGGGTCGAAATTGGCCCGCAGTCGCCGCTGGCGGGGGAAAATGCCCGGATGATTTGCGAGCTGACCGGCATGGACCGCGCCACCTTCTGCAACACCGGCTCCGAGGCGGTCATGGCTGCCTTCCGAGTCGCCCGGACTGTTACCGGCCGCGATAAGGTTGTCTTTTTCCGTGGCGATTATCATGGCATTTTTGACGAAGTCCTGGCCAAGCCGGCACTCGTCGACGGTCTGCCGGGAGCGATGCCGATTGCGCCCGGCGTGCCCCACCTCGCCAACGTCATCGTCCTGGATTACGGAGACCCGGCCTCATTGGAGGCGCTCAAAAAGCACGGATCGGACATCGCGGCGGTCGTGGTCGAGCCCGTGCAGGCACGGCACCCCGACCTGCAACCTCGAGAATTCCTGCACGAATTGCGGCGGGTAACCGAGGAGGCCGGCATCGCCTTGATCTTTGACGAGGTGATCACGGGCTTCCGGGTCGCGCCCGGCGGGGCGCAGGAGTACTTTGGCGTGCGTGCCGACCTGGCTACCTACGGCAAAGTGATTGGCGGCGGCATGCCCATCGGCGTGCTGGCCGGCAGGGCCAGGTTCATGGACGCCCTGGACGGAGGGCAATGGCGATACGGCGACGATTCATTCCCGGAAGTCGGGGTGACGTTCTTTGCCGGGACTTTCGTCCGGCACCCGTTGGCAATGGCTGCCGTCAACGCTGCTTTGAAGCATCTCAAGGCTGCCGGCCCGGCGCTGCAACAGGCCGTCAACGAGCGCACCGCCCGGCTGGCAAAGGAGGTCAACGTCCTGTTCGACGGGCGGGGGCTGCCCATGCGCCTTCAGCCCTTTAGTGCGCTCTTCTACTACGACTTCCATCCGGACCTGCACCTGGCAGGGCTGCTGTTCTACTATCTCAGGGACCGCGGCGTGCATATCTGGGAAGGCCGCGTTTGTCATTTGTCGACGGCGCACTCAGATCAGGATATTGACATCATCGTTAAGGCCTTCGGGGAGAGTGTCGAGGAGATGCAGGCGGCAGGGTTCTTGCCTGCGTCTGGCGGCGCGCTGCCGGAAAAGAGGCCGGAATCCGACGCGGTCAGTCCCGGTGCGACCCCGGCGGCTTCGGGCACGCGCGAGGTCTTCCCGCTGACCGAGGCTCAGAAGGAAATGTGGCTTGCCGCGCAGATGGAGCCCGGTGCTTCGGCCGCATTCAATGAGAGCACTTCTATCCACTTCCGTGGGCCGTTCAACGAGTCGGCTATGCGGCGAGCGCTGCAAACCGTCGTCGAACGGCACGATGCCTTGCGCTGCACTTTCAGCCCTGACGGCAGCGGGATGCGCTTTCAACCCTCGCTCCGCTTTGACGTGCCCTCCTACGACTGGTCTGGTTTGAATCAGGAGGAGCGGGACCGGCGTGTCGAACAACTCACCGACCAGGAAGGCCAGCGCGTGTTCGATCTCGCCCAGGGACCCCTGTTGGCGGCGCACATCCTCAAGCTCGCGCCTGAGGAACACATCCTGGTATTTACCGCCCATCATATCGCCTGCGACGGCTGGTCCTATGACATCGTGGTGCGTGATTTGAGCGCCCTCTACTCCGCGTTCGCGGAAGGCAAAGAAAACCCCCTGGCCCCGCCCATGCAGATGAGCGCCTACGCCCAGTGGGAAGAGAACCAACGCAAGTCCGCCGAGGCGGCCGAGTGCGAGGCCTTCTGGCGCTCGCAGTTCCAGACCCTTCCGCCGCCATTGGACTTGCCGTCCTGGCAGCCCCGGCCGCCGGTGCGCACCTTCGAGGGCGCCCGGCTCGTGCATTTGCTGCCGGCGGAGCTGTACCGCGACCTTAAGCGCGTGGGCCGACAACAGGGCAGCACCATGTTCAATCTCCTGCAAACCGCTTTCGCGGTCTTGATTCATCGTTTGACCGGCCTGGATGATCTCGTCCTGGGCGTCCCGGCGGCGGGCCAGAACGCCGTGGGCAGCGACAGTTTGGTAGGCCATTGCGCCAACACCCTGCCGCTGCGGCTGGCCATTGACCCGGCAGGAGCTTTCTCCGCCTTGTTGCGGAAAAACCGTGACCGCGTGATCGATGCTTACGAGCATCAGAATTATACCTTCGGGACGCTCGTGGACAAGCTCGCCGTGCCGCGTGACAGCAACCGCATTCCCCTGGTGCCCGTGACCTTCAACCTGGACCCGCCGATGGACAAGGTCCACTTCGCGGGTTTGGAGCACTGGATCACCCTCAATCCCCGGCACTACTTTCAGTTCGACCTCGGCTTCAACCTGGCGGGAGAGGGAGACACTCTGCGCGTAGAATGCGACTTCAACTCGAATCTGTTTGACCCGCAAACGGTGCAGCGCTGGCTGCGTCACTATCAGACCCTGCTGCAGGCCATCGTGGCCGACGCGACCCAGCCGGTCAACCGGCTGGCGCTGCTGGACCAGTCTGAGCAGCGTCAGATTCTGCGAGAATGGAACCTCACGGCCAGGGAGTTCCCGGAAGGTCTCTGCATTCACCAACTCTTCGAGCGGCAGGCGGAGCGCACTCCGGATGCAGTGGCGATCGTCGCCGGGCAGGAACGCCTGACTTACCGGGAATTGAATCGCCGGGCTGAATCGCTGGCCTCGGCGCTCCGCCGGGCCGGTGTGGGTCCCGACGTGCTGGCGGGCGTCTGCACGGAACGTTCGGCGGCGATGGTTGTGGCCCTGCTTGGCATCCTAAAGGCCGGAGGGGCCTACGTCCCAATTGACCCTGCCTTCCCGGCGGAACGCGTAGCGTATATGCTGGAGGATTCGGCGGTGCCCGTGCTGCTCACGGAGCGTCCCCTGCTCTCCAGGCTGCCGGCCCACAACGCTCGAGTCCTCTGCCTGGATGCGGCCTCTTGGGAGCAAGACGCGCTGGTCGATGCCAAACCCCAGCCCTCTCGGCCCTCGAATCTGGCCTATGTCATCTACACCTCCGGCTCGACCGGCAAGCCGAAGGGGGTCCAAATCACCCACGGGGCTGTGGTCAACTTCCTCGAGTCCATGAAGCGGGAGCCGGGCATAACGCCGGACGACGTGATGCTGGCCCTCACGACCTTGTCGTTCGACATCGCCGCTTTGGAACTATTCCTGCCGCTCACGGTCGGGGCGCGCCTGGTGATTCTGAGCCACGAGACTGCGATGGACCCGCGTCAGTTGCAAGCTGCCATGCTGGAGAATCACGCTACGATGGTCCAGGCAACACCGAGCACCTGGAGGATGCTGCTCAGCGCCGGGTGGAAGGGATCGCCCGACCTGAAGGTCCTCTGCGGCGGCGAGGCCATAAGCACCGAATTGGCCGACCGGCTTGCGGATTGTTGCCGCGAACTTTGGAACATGTACGGTCCCACCGAAACGACGGTGTGGTCCACGACCCGTCGGATCGCCAAAGGCGAGGCGCCCAGCATCGGACGCCCCATTGCCAACACCCAGGTTTATGTGGTGGACAGCGAGCTGCGCCCGGTCCCGATTGGCATCCCGGGCGAGCTCTTGATCGGCGGAGCGGGGCTTGCGCGCGGATATCGGAACCAGCCGGACTTGACGGCCGCCAAGTTCCCGGTCTGCAGTTTCGACTCCCTCCCTCCGGCCCGCGTCTATCGCACGGGCGATCTCGCTCGTTTTCTGCCTGACGGCCAGCTCCAGTTCCTGGGCCGTGCCGATCATCAGGTTAAAATCAGGGGTTTCCGCATTGAATTGGAAGAAATCGAAAAGCGTTTGGCCTCACACCCGCGCGTGAAACAGGCCGTCGTTGTGGCCCGGGCAGACAGTTCCGAACAGAAGGAATTGGCGGCGTATATCGTTTCGGCCAGCCCTGCGGCCGCCGAACCCGGGTCATCCTCATCTCCTGCCCGCCAGGGGCCAACCAATGGAGACGGCGCCCTGACGGCCGGCCACGAGGCATCTGCGTTGACCATCGCCAACTTGCGCTCCTGGATTGGACAGGCGTTGCCGGAGTACATGATTCCCTCGGCTTTCGTCTTTCTGGACAAGCTGCCTCTGACCCCGAACGGCAAGATCGATCGCCGGGCCCTGCCCGAACCCGGGGATCAGGCCGTTGGAGAAAAACGTGAGTATCTGGCCCCTCGCAACCCTCGCGAGGCTCAAATCGCCGAAATCTGGTCGAAAGTCCTGGGAGTCAAAACGGTTGGCGTCCGCGACAACTTTTTTGAACTGGGCGGCCACTCGCTGAAGGCTGTCCAGATGTTTATCGAGTTGGAAAAGGCGATGAGTCAACCCGTGCGGCTTCCTTTGGCCACTCTGTTTCGCGCGCCTACGGTGGAACAGCTTGCCGTGGCCCTCGAGACCGAAATGGACCCTGAATTGCGATCGAGCTCTCTGGTGCCCATCCAGCCGAACGGAACCAAGCCGAAGTTCTTCTGCGTCCATGGCGCCGGCGGCAACGTGCTCCTCTATCGGGAACTGGCTACGAGCCTTGGAGGAGAATACCCGTTCTATGGGTTGCAGGCCCAGGGCCTCGACGGCCAAGGCGGCTTTTTGACCACGATTGAGGCAATGGCTGCTCGCTACGTTAAGGAAGTCAAGCAAATCCAAGCCCACGGACCCTATTGCCTGGGCGGCTATTGCATGGGGGGCGCCGTCGCCTACGAGATGGCGCGACAACTCTCGCTGGGCGGCGAGACGGTCGCGCTGGTGGCCCTTTTGGACACCTACAACGTTAGCAAGGCCCTCCAAAGCAGTTCGGGGAGGATCCTCTATCAGAAAGTCAAATTCCACTTCGGAAACCTGTCGAAGCTTCGCCCAGGGGAGGCCTTGAAATATGTTGGCGAGAAATTCCGGCTGGCGCTCGATGGCGAACTGGCAAATCTGCTGAACCTTCACAGCGATTCCCCGGTTGAGAGCACGGGGGGCCAGCAGACACGGCCGATCGATGCCTCAGTTCAGGCCGTTAACGACGCCGCCAATTTGGCGTACCAGCCTCAGCCCTATTTGGGCAGGTTGACTCTGTTCAAGACCTGCGTTAACTATGACGCTTATCCGGACCCCAACCTCGGCTGGGCCGACCTCGCCCTCGGCGGCCTGGATGTGGTCGAGCTCCCCGTCAATCCCCATGCCATGCTTCTGCAGCCCTATGTGCGGCGGCTGGCCTCTGAAATCAGAGAACGCCTCGATGCGGTTGAGCGCCCTGCGCAAGCGCCCGCTGCGGCCGCAGAGCCCCGCGCCAGGCAGAACGAAGTCTTGACCTCAGTCTGATTATGGCCATCGCTTCCTCGCATGCCCTCGGCGCCAAACCGGGCAAATCCGTTATGCTCCTCCCGGGCCAAACCGTCGAAATACGCAGCCCATCCGAGATATTGGCGACCTTGGGAGCCGATGGCGCCCTGGATGGTTTGCCGTTCATGCCGGAGATGGTCCAATACTGCGGCCGGCGGTTCCGCGTCCTCAGAAGATTGGAGAAAATCTGTTACGACTCATTCCCGATGCACATGCGGGAGTTCAACTGTAACGATGTAGTCTATCTGGAGGGGCTTCATTGTTCGGGCGTTGATCACGGCTCCTGCAAAAAGAGCTGTTTGGTTTTTTGGAAGGAGGCCTGGCTGCGAAAATCGGACGGCGAGCGGTCGGTCGCGGCGTCCGGCCCCGAGCCCGCCCAGGCATTGCGGGCGCGGCTGAAAACCGCGACGCCGGCCGGGACCTACTTCTGCCAGTCCACCGAGCTGGCGCAGGCGACATTCCCTCTCACCCGGGGGAGGCGGGTCCTGAAATGGTTCCGGGATGCGCGAGAGCGAACGTACCCGTGGCGCCAAGTGCCGGGGCTTGTCCTGATGCCTATTGTTCGCAAACTCAGGAGAAAGCTGGTTGGGGAAACCTTGCGGGGACACCAGACGCCTACGCCAACCGAGACATTGAACCTTCAGCCGGGGGAGTGGGTCGAAGTAAAGCCTCTCAAGGCAATTCTTCAGACGCTGGACGCCAACGGGAAGAACAGGGGCTTGCATTTCTCCGAAGACATGGCAGCTTTTTGTGGCCGCGCCTTTCGGGTCCGAGACCGGCTTGACCGGATGATTTCGGAGGTCACGGGACAAATGCAGGAGATGAAGAACACCGTCATTCTCGAAGACGTCCGGTGCGCCTGCCCTTACACTCTTGGCGGCTGCCCGCGCGGCAGTTTCCAGTACTGGCGCGAGATTTGGCTGAGGCGGCTCCCCCAGACTCCAAACCACCCGGGCCCCACCCAGTGAAGACCACGTGCCTGGAAGGAGACCGAAAGCGGCCGGCCGCCGGTGCGCAGTGCGACGGGTCCCCCCCGCCTGTGAGCAACCCTGCTTCATCGTCATCACCATCGCGCCTGCGGATTTGCGTCGTTTCGTATTCGTATTATGAAACCGACAATCGGGTCCGGCGTTACGCGGAGGCTTTGGCCCGTCAAGGACACCAGGTGGAGGCCTTCGCTTTGAGGGCGCCGGGCATGCCTCGTTGCGCCGTTATCGATGGTGTGACCGTCCGCCGCATTCAAGAGAAGCCGCGGGATGGAGGGAAGCAGGGAGGGTTTCTGACGCGGACGCTGCTATTTGTCTTGCGGGCCTCCGTTCTCGTCGCCGCCTCTCATTTGCGGCGCCCCTTTCAATTCGGTCATGTCCATTCCCCTCCGGACTTCGTGGCGTTTTCAGCGTTGGTCCCGAGACTCCTGGGAGTCCCGTTCATTCTGGACATTCATGACATCGTGCCCGAATTTTACGCCGAGAAGTTCGGCGTCAGCAAGTCGGCATTGAGCTTCAAGGCCTTGGTGGGCATGGAGAGGCTCTGTTGCCGGTTGGCCAGCCACGTCGTTGTTGCCAACGACATCTGGAGAGGACGGCTTCTAACGCGCTCGACCAGGCCGGACAAAGCCACTACCATCCTCAACTTCCCTGATCCCCGCTTCTTCCGGCAGTTCCGGCCGAAGCGGAAAAGCGACAAGTTTGTTCTCATGTACCCCGGCACCATGTCGTGGCATCAGGGCCTGGACGTGGCGATTCGAGGAATGGCGCGCCTGGCGCCCGCCCGCGCGGACGTGGAATTGCACATCTATGGCGATGGTCCCTGCGAAAAGGACCTGCGCGGACTCGTCGAGCAACTCGGCCTTCAAAAACGCGTCCTCTTTTTCGCCGGTCTCCCATTGGATCAGATTCCGGACAAGATGATCGACGCCGACTTGGGCATCATTCCGAAGCGCGCGCGGGGTTTTGGCGGAGAGGCTTTCAGCACGAAGACCCTCGAGTTCATGGCCTTGGGAGTGCCAATCCTCGTGTCTCGAACGATGATCGACCAGTTTTACTTCGACGAGCGAACTGTGACTTTCTTTGAACCCGAGAGCGACCAGGACTTCGCCGCGAAAGTTCTGGAATTGGCCGGCAACCCCTCAAGGCGGGAACAGGTCGCGACCAACGGGCTCTCGTTCATTAGCCGGCATAACTGGGGCCTGCGCCAAACCGAGTACCTCCAACTTGTTTCAAGGCTCTGCGGCCGCGAATCTGCAACCATGGCTCCTGCATGATTGAACTCGAATCCGAAGCTGTCGTGGTCACGGGCCAGCGTAGAATCCAGGATGAATCTGTTTCATTTGTTAAGCCAGGTTATTGTGTGCCGTGTCCCTGGAGCGGTCGTGGAGATCGGGTGTCACGCCGCGAGTCCACCGTGGTGATGCAGCGAGTCATCCAGGAGATGGATTCGTCCCGGGAAATGCACGTCTATGATAGCTTTTGCGGCCTGCCACCGGGAGAGACTGCGGATAAAGGGGTCTATAAGCCGGGCGAGATGTGCGCATCCCAGCGCGAGTTCAACTCCAACTTCGACAGCCTGAAACTTAAGCGGCCCGGCGTCCATCCCGGATGGTTCGAGGAAACGTTGCCTGCTTTGCTGCCCGCGGGGAATTACACCTCCGGCTACTTCCGGAAGCAGTAACGGCTGGCGCCAATGGAGACGTCCCAATTAACGCTAAACGAACAACCCATGAAGAAGGCACTTCTATTCTGTGGAATCCTCTTTTCGCTCTTCAGGGCTGAGGCGCAGCCCTCCGTGGGGGCTTGCGTTTCCGCTTATACGAATGCGAACACCAAGCTCGTTACGGCGCCAGTCACTACTGAGCCAAGTGGCAGTACGATCATAATATGGGTCGCTAATGGAACGATAGGAAATCTATCCAATGCCCCCTTTGACAACAAAGGGAACAGTTACATTTCATGCGGTGTGCATAGTTTTGCGCCGAATTATTCCCCCGAGGGGGATGCGCTGTTTATTTGCACGAATGCGGCAGGGGGGAGCGGGCATGTCTTTTATTACACTAATCCACCGTTGCCGGAAGTGAACATGAACGTGGTCGAGATCAGGAACGGAGGACTTGTTCAGGACGTCGAATACAATGTGGTTTACTCGCCAAGCGCGGACAAGAGCGCAAATGTGACAGCTACGTCCTCTGCTGTTATTATTGCAACATGGGCTGGTGATGCCGGCGGGCTCACCTATACCGCCGTCCCCGACAACGGTTTCTCGGTGATTCTGTCGATGCTGAGCGGCGGAGTTGACGGTGAGTTTTTCCAGAATGCTATGGCGGCCGCGGATGTTAGCGCAGGAACATATAATGTTACCTGGGCGGAGACTCCTATAGAAGGGGCGCATATGTGGATGGTGGCGGTGCAGTCGAGGCAAAGCGGCATTTCGGCTCCGAACCTGAACTGGTCCAGCCCAGCGGACATCGTCTATGGGACTCCATTGGGCAGCTCGCAGTTGAATGCCACGGCCACATTCAATTCGACCAATGTGAGCGGCACATTCACCTATGCCCCGCCTGGTGGGACTATATTGAAGGCGGGACGCGCCCAAACTCTTTCGGTCACTTTCACTCCCACAGACACGAGCGCCCTGCGTGCGGTCTCACAGAATGTCACGATCAACGTGGACCCGTTGGCGGTCGTGTTGGCGGGCAGCCGGAACTACGACGGGACAACGGCGGCGGCGGCGGCAACCTTGTCCGTGGCCAACGTGGTTGGCAGCGACGTGGTGACGGTGGCCTCGGGCAGCGGCACGCTGGCCGGGGCAGGCCTCGGCCCCCAGGCGCTGACTGGGGTGGGGACACTGGCACTGGGAGGCGCGGCGGCAGCCAATTACACATTGAACGGGGCAAGCGGCACGGTCACGATTCATGCCGCGCCGCTGACAATCACGGCTACTGCCCAGGCCAAGGCTTATGGCGCCGCCTTGTCCCTGGGCACGACGGCCTTTAGCGTAGGCAGCGGTTTGGCGGCAGGGCAGACGGTCACCGGCGTGAGCTTAACGGCCAACGGGGGGACGGCCGCGACGGCGCCGGTCGGCAGCTATGTCATCACGCCCAGCGGGGCGACTGGGGCAGGTGGGTTTCTGGCCGGCAATTACAACATCACCTACAGCACCGGGACGTTGGCAGTCAATCCGTTGGCGGTCGTGTTGGCGGGCAGCCGGAACTACGACGGGACAACGGTGGCGGCGGCGGCAACCTTGTCCGTGGCCAACGTGGTTGGCAGCGACGTGGTGACGGTGGCCTCGGGCAGCGGCACGCTGGCCGGGGCAGGCGTCGGCCCCCAGGCGCTGACCGGGGTGGGGACACTGGCACTGGGAGGCGCGGCGGCAGCCGAGTACACATTGAGCGGGGCAAGCGGCACGGTCACGATTCATGCCGCGCCGCTGACAATCACGGCTACTGCCCAGGGCAAGACTTATGGCGCCGCCTTGTCCCTGGGCACGACGGCCTTTAGCGTAGGCAGCGGTTTGGCGGCAGGGGAGACGGTCACCGGCGTGAGCTTAACGGCCAACGGGGGGACGGCCGCGACGGCGCCGGTGGGCAGCTATGTCATCACGCCCAGCGGGGCGACTGGCACAGGGGGATTCCTGGCATCCAATTACAACATCACCTACAGCCCCGCTACTCTGACGGTGAACAAGGCCATTCTCACGGTCACAGCGAACAACGCCATTCGCGTCTATGGGCAAGCCAATCCGGCGTTCAGCGCGAATTATGCCGGCTTCTGTAATGGCGAGACGTTGGCTACAAGCGGCGTCACCGGCAACCCGAGCCTGACCACTACGGCAACTGCGACCAGTCCCGTGCCGGGCCCCTATCCGATCACCACGGCAATAGGCACGCTCGCTGCCACCAATTACAGTTTCGGTTTTGTTGACGGCGAACTGCTCATCAATAAGGCCAACACCGTTGCCGCCATCAATTCCTCCACGAATCCGGCCCTGCCGGGGGCCTCCGTCACCTTCACTTTTACCGCCAGCGCTGTCGCTCCCGGCGCTGGCACGCCCACGGGCGCCGTCAACTTCAGCATAGACGGTTTCATCGCGGGCTACGCCGCCTTGTCCGGCGGGTCAGCCGTGTTTGTCACCAACTCGCTCGACCACGGCTCAAATACGGTCATTGGCGAATACGCCGGGGATGCCAACTTCATCGGCAGCACGAACATCCTATCGCCGGCCGAGGTGATAGACACCCCGCCCGTGGCCGGGCCGGTGACCATCTACCGAGGCCCTGCCGGGGGTGCGCAGATCACCATTGCGAACTTGCTCACCAATGTTTCGGACGCCGAGGGCGACGCGATTACTTTCGTGGGCGTCAGCGCCGCCAGCGCCAACGGGGGCACTGTGGCGACCAACAGCGGGTGGGTACTCTATACGCCGGCACCGGGCTTCACCAACGCCGACACGTTCACCTACCTGGTTACCGACAGTTTGAGTGCGCCCGTGGCCGGCACGGTCATGGTCGAGATTGCGATTGACACCGGAGCCTCTCGGAACCTGGCTATCACGAACCTCGACAACGGCTCGGTCGCGATTGCCGGCCAAGGCATCCCGGGCAGCACGTATATCGTTCAGTACACTACCGACACCTTGCCCACAACGAACTGGTTGACCCTGGGCACGGTGACAGCCGACTCCTCCGGGGCATTTGTCCTCGTTGACACCATTGCGCCGGCGCTGCGGTTCTATCGCGCGATCTATCCCTGAGGGGCGCGCCGGTTCTCAAAACTCACACTTGCATATAGCGCCATGAGACGAATCTCCTGGAGGCGCGGTCGTTCAAGCGAGCACTGCCGGGACATTTGCCGGAATCGGATTCCATTATTCCCCTGATCGTCCATGCGTTGACCCGCGAAATCCGCCGATTACGCCAACCAACCTTTCCCAGCCACTGAGGACAGTATATGAAACAAACCCTACTCGCTCTGTTGACCTTCATTGTTCTGTTGACCCCCATTGCTGTTACAGCTCAGCAATCCGGCGACTTCACCTACACAACCAATAACGGGGCTGTCGCCATCACCGGCTACAGCGGTCCGGGCGGCGCGGTTACCATCCCAAGCGCCATCATTGACCTGCCCGTCACCAGCATCGGGAGCTATGCGTTCTACGGCGACTCCAGCCTGACGAACATCACGATCCCCAACGGCGTCACCAACATCGCAGACCATGCATTCTACTACTGCATCAGGCTGCCCAGCGTCACGATCCCCGACAGTGTCGTGAGCATCGGGGTGGAGGCGTTCGGAGTCTGCTGGAGCTTGACCGGCGTCACGATCCCGAGCGGGGTCTCCAGCATCGGCGCCTATGCTTTCGATGATTGCTCCGCCCTGACGGCCATCACGGTGGACGCACAAAACCTGTACTATAGCAGTACAAACGGAATTCTGTTCGACAAGAGCCAGACGACACTTGTGGAATGTCCTTGCGGGATGGCTGGAAGCTACGCGATTCCCAACACGGTGAACCAGATCGGGGCCTGGGCGTTCGCTGGCTGCAGCCGCCTGACCGACGTTACGATCCCTAACAGCGTCACCAGCATGGGGGTGTGGGCGTTCGCTGACTGCTGGAGCATGTCGGCTATCAACGTGGATGCAGGTAATGTGTCATACAGCAGCGCCAATGGGGTTTTGTTCAACCAGGACCAGACAACGCTCATTCAATTCCCGCCAGCCACCACAGGGAGCTACTCAATTCCTGGGAGCGTCACCAGCATCGGCAACTACGCGTTCGATGGTTCCAGCGTGACCAACGTCACCATCCCTGAAACCGTTACCAGCATCGGGGACGGGGCGTTCGATGCCTGCACCAAGCTAACCAACGTCACGATTCCAAAAAGCGTCACCAGTATGGGGAACTCTCCGTTCGAGGCCTGCTTTGGCCTCACAGGGATAACGGTGGAGGCAGGGAATCCGGTTTTCAGCAGCGTGAATGGAGTGTTGTTTGGCCAGGGTCTAACGACGCTGATTCAATACCCGTATTCTCTCGGAGGAAGCTACACGATTCCGGAGGGCGTCACAAGCATCGGCGAATCTGCGTTTCAATGGTGTAGCGCCGTAACCAACGTGACGGTTCCCGCCAGCGTTAGCAGCATCGGGACTTACGCCTTTTATGGCTGCTCGATGCTGGCCAGTGTGTATTTCGAGGGTGACGCTCCCGTCGCTGATTCAAGCGTGTTCACCGGCGACGGCGAGTTGAGCGCTGTTTATTACCTGCCGGGAACCGCGGGCTGGGGCGCGACGTTTTGTGGTATTGCGACCACACCGTCGATGCTGGCGTACCCCGTCATCCTGAACAAAGGGTCGGGTTTTGGCGTACAAAGCAACGGGTTCGGTTTCATTATATGCTGGGCAACGAACAGTTCGGTGGTGGTCGAGGCCGCCACGACTTTAGGGAATCCGGTTTGGACCCAGGTGGCAACGAACCTGGTTAGCGGAGGCTTGTGCTATTTTAGTGATCCCCAATGGACGAATTATCCCGGACGTGTCTATCGTGTGAGAGTTCCGTGAGAGCAATCAGAATGGGGAGTTGTGTGAGTAAGCTGGCACTATTCAAACGCAGGCAATGCTGGATGCCTACCGCTCGCGGTTGGGTCGTTCTGGCGGCGGCCATCCTGGGCTGCGTGGTCCTGCTAGTCGGCTCGGCAAAGTCCTTTCTCTGCGTTGATAGCCCCGTGGCAGCGGACGTGCTGGTGGTGGAGAATAGCACTCAAACCTCCGGTCTGCGGGCCCGCGGAGGCTCCGACCCGGGGGTCCTTGGCGGCGTCGAGATTCCGGGCCAGAACCCCGGCTAACCGACAGACCAGAGGTCTGCACTCCGCACCTGCCTGAGCGGTTAGCGTTGTGCTCTGGGCATGGATAGCGTTTTTGCGGGCCAAGCGATGCCAGGATTGACGTGATAAGTGCCTTCCCATCGTTGTTGATGCGCAGAACGACTGAAGACGATTAATGGGAGCCAGGGATGGCAAATCATCGCGAACCATGATCCTCAAAAACTTCCTGCCCCTTCCCCGCGCCATCGCCGGGATTGCGGGCGACCTTCTGATTGCTTGTCTCTGGGCTGTGCCCGTTGGAGCTGCCCAATACTACGTTGATTTTTCATCCGGCGCCGACTCGGCTGCCGGGACTTCAACATCGACTGCGTGGAAACACTCTCCAGGGGACGCCAATGCCACAGGCACGGCCGGCTCAACAAAGCTGGCCGCAGGGGACGTGGTGAACTTGAAGGGCGGGGTGAGCTACAACGGCGGGATTGCAGTGTCCCAGAACGGGACCAGCGGGCAGCCGATTGTCTGGCAAACGGCTGCGAACGGGTGGGGCAGCGGCAACGCAATCATGGAAGGCACAGTTGGCACAACGACAAACTCCTGCGCCTTCCACCCGGAAGGCGAGTATCACGTCATCTCCGGGCTAACGATACAGGACTATTCGAGCTACGCAGTCGAGGCTTACGGCGGGAATGCCAGCTACTTGGTTGTGAGCAACTGCAATCTCCATCATATCGGCTGGTTTCCTTACGCGATCAACGGGGACGGCGGGGTTGGCTACGGCGTTTATCTGCGGGGACTGGGCAACGCCATCATTGTCTCGAATCGAATGGACGACCTCAACGAGACGGCGGTTTATGCGGTCTATTCTGCGACGAACCTCATTATTTGGGGCAACACGCTCACGAACATTCAGGACCATGCCATCTTCTCCGCCTGCTACGGCTACACCCTGATCGCCTGCAATGCGATCAACTGGCAGACCAACTCGGTGACGCATGACGACGGGATGCAAATACAGGGCGGCGGCGGGACCGAGCCCTCGAAGTCGGTCATTGTTTGCGGCAACACCGAGTGGGCAAACAACCAGGACCTGTTCTTCAATCCGCTGGCGAACGGGCCTTTCGATGCCTACGTTTTCAATAACGTTTGGATCAACCCCTACTCCGATGGGACCGGGCAGACAGGGACCCCCCAGGTGGGTTTCACGATGGAGATCCAATCGCCCGGCACGCTCAACAATCTCTATGTGTTCAACAACCTGGGGGTGCTGATGAACTCCGGCTACGGTATGACCGAGATGACCTACTACGTGAGCGCGTCGGTCTTGAACCTGTTTTACTATAACAACCTGAACTGGAACGGCCTGACGAGTTACAACATTAACACCGCGCAGATTCAGCACATTTACAGCGGGTACAACCTTTATACGAACGACTGGCGCTCGACTTACATCATTCCGGAGCTTGGCGGGACCTGGCAAACGCTGGCGCAATTCCAGGCGTCGAATCCAACGCTGGAAATCAACAGCCTGTATGGCTACGTGGCCTTCCCCAACATCCTGCCGGGCGGCGTTACGAATTACACCTATAAGCTCACCGCTGGCGATTCGGCAATCGGAAAAGGGACAAATCTGGCCGCGATGCTGCCGTCGAGCACTTTCAATTTCCTGCCGAGCCCATACATGGTTGACCCGACGCAGGACATTCTTGGTCAGCAACGCAGCTCTGCCTGGGACATCGGCGCCTACGCGTATCAGAGCACGCCTCCTGCGCCTCCAACAGACCTGACAGTGGCGGGTGCGCCCGAATAGACCGTAATGCCGCATAAAGAACGAGGTTCTTGGGCAACTGCGGGATAAAGGGGGAACACGAGGGCCGCGAGAACCCGAGGAACGAGACAGTTTGACTCATGATTCTTCTTTTAGGCGCCAGTGGCTACATCGGTCGGGCATTCTCCCGAGAGATGCGGAGACGTGGAATTCCCTTTGTTCCCCTTTCACGCACCGCCTTGGATTATACACAGTTTCATCTGCTATTCGAGTATGTGCGCAAGGTGCGGCCGGCGTTCCTCATCAACGCGGCGGGCTATTCGGGCAGGCCGAACGTGGACGCTTGCGAAGTGGAGCGTTTGGCGACCGTGCTGGCCAACACCGTCCTGCCGCAGACGGTCGCGCGGGTCTGCCTGGCGACCAATACGCCCTGGGGGCATGTTTCCTCGGGTTGCATTTACTCCGGGGCCAAGATCTTCGAGAACGACAGGATGCGCATCGTAAGAGACCTGAACGCGCCGGAGGTGCGGCGGCTCTACGACGCTGAACCGGAGAGGTTCTTCGGTTTCACTGAATTCGAGAAGCCGAACTTTGCGTTTCGCTGCCTGCCTTGCAGCTTCTGCGGCGGGACCAAGGCCCTGGCTGAGGAAGCGTTGCAGGACCTCGCGCAATGTTATATCTGGCGGCCCCGCATCCCTTTTGGCGATAAGGACGAACCGTGCAATCTGCTTTCCAAGCTCCAGCGATACACCAAGGTCTATGACCACGTGACCTCGCTTTCGCATGTGGATGATTTTGCGCAAGCGTGCATCGAGTTGTGGGAGCGGCGCGCGCCGTTTGGCACCTACAACGTCACCAACCCAGGGGCCGTCAGCACACGGCAGGTCGTCGGGATGTCGCGCCACATCCTTGGACTCGGCCGGGAGCCGGAGTTTTGGGCGGATGACGAGGAATTCTACAGCCAGCCCGGCCGCGCGCCGCGCTCGAGTTGCATTCTTGACGTGACGAAATTGCTAAGCACCGGCGTCAAGATGCGGCCCGTGAAGAAGGCCTTGACCGATGCCCTAAGAGCCTTGCGGTCGAGCTGCCAGGAAATCCGGTTGTTTGAGCCAGCCCCCGCGCTTGCCCTGGGCGGATGAAAGTGGGATTTCGGGCGCAGGACAAAGCTCTTCGCTGCTGCCGAAAGGCGGCAGGATAGGCGCTCGAAGAGGTCCGTCTTGCACCCTGCGATTGCCAAGCCCCGGGAACCGGCTTGACAATCCAAGGCGCGGTTGGTATTCCCTCCTCACGATGAACACGGGCGAGACGCCCAGGCAGACAGGCAGCACGCCTGCCCGCATCCATTGAGTGTGCAAGGACCTTTTGTGAGTCAAAAGCGAATGCAGCGGACGTATCTGGATTTTGCCCGGCCGGGGTTTGGGACACGGCAGCTTGGGGCGGTGGTCGAGCGCATTTTATTGTGGGTCAAGGTCCCGGATCCGCGCGCAAGGCCGCGGTCGCTGGGGTGGGGGGCAGCCGCGCTGCGTTTCGGTTGCCGTTGCGCCAGGCTGAGTTCTTTTGCATTCCTGGCCGCGGCCTCCGCCCAGAGCTTCCTGGCGCCGCCGCTGCTGGATTTTTCAGGAACGAATCAAAACACCCAGCTCCAGCAAGGAGGGCCGACGGGCGCGTCGGCCCTCTCGGCTCCGCCGACGGCTCCGTTGGCAGGGCAGCCTTTGCCGTTGTGGGGCCCGGTCGTTTTCCGCCCGCATCTCATGTACCGTTTTCTATATGGGGACGGTATTCCAGCGCAGGCCAACGAGAAGGTCAAGACGGCCATAAACGAGGTCTATCCCGGAATCCTGTTCGAGGTGGGCAACCACTGGCGGTTGGACTATACACCGTCCCTGCACTACTACTCGAGCGGCCTGTTTCGGAATACGACCGACGAGTCGGTGTCTCTGAATGGGGCGACGACTTATGAGAATTGGACCCTGGGGCTGTCGCAGGGCTATGCGACGACATCCCAACCATTAATCGAAACCGGCATTCAAACGGACTTGGAAGACTATTCAACGGCACTCAATGCCGCATACAGTTTCAACGCCAAGACTTCGCTCGAGATGGGACTCAACCAGGCCTTCCAGTTCGTGGGCCAGAATGGCTCATCAGAACAGTTGGTCGACTCCAGAGTCTGGTCAACCGTGGACTGGTTGAACTACGAGGTCTGGCCCAGGTTCCGCGCGGGACTCGGCGTTGGCGGAGGGTACGTCGATCTCAGCGCCGGGTCCTCCATGTTTTACGAGCAACCTCAGGGCCGAATCATTTGGCAAGCGACCGAAAAACTGGGGTTCTCGGCAAGCGGCGGGTTGGACGACAGGCAGTTTGGCAATTCCACTCGGCCTGATTTGCTCAACCCCATCTTCACGGTGTCGGGTTTCTATAGCCCATTTGAGGCCACCACGCTCTCGCTGAACGCAAGCCGTATGGTGAGTCCTTCCGACCTTGAAGGGTTGATCAGTGAAAGCACGGGGGTCAGCGGCACTTTTCATCAACGGTTCGTCAAGAAGCTCAACCTGGATGTTACGGCTGGCTACGGTGAAACCTACTACGAGCTGACCTCGGCCGGTCCAAACCAAGCCAGGACGGACGATTATACATTCGTCAACGTCCGGTTGAGCATGGCGTTCCTGAAGCGCGGGACGGTTGGAGTCCTTTACCAGGCAAGCAAGAACACCTCAACGGTTTCCAACTACCACCTTTCGAGTACCCAAGTCGGCTTCGACCTCGGCTACCGCTATTGACATGAGGATCATTGCCATGAAACACGCCTCTTTGACTCACGGTCCCCGCATCGCGCGGGCTGGCTGGGTGAGAGCCTTGCTTCTGGCCGCAGCGGTGTTGGCGTGCCTTGCGGGCTATAAGGCCATGCCATCGCCCGCACTCCCGGAGGCGGCTCTGGCCAGCGGGCGGACTAATCCCTCGGAGCAGCTTCTGCTGCGCGAAGGAGACGTTCTGCGCATCTCTTTCCCAGGCGCTCCCAGCCTGAACACAGTGCAGCAGATACGGCGCGACGGCAATGTTACTCTGCCACTGATTGGAGAATTCAAGGCCGCCGGCATCGCTCCCAGCCAGGCCGAGAAAGAACTGCTCAACCTCTACGGCCCCCAACTCCAGGTCAAGGAAATTACCGTGGCAGTCCAGTCATCCAGCTTCGCCGTTTTTGTCACCGGCGCCGTATTGCGTCCCGGCAAAATCCTGTCGGATCGGCCATTGTCCGCGATGGAGGCCGTTGTGGAGGCCGGCATCGACCACAAGAAAGCGAATCTGAAAAAAGTGCGGGTCATCCGGCAGGAAAATGGCCGCACCGAGTACCACATCCTCAATTTGAAAGACGCCCTCCTGGGGGGCAAGCCAACCGCACCCTTCGACTTGAAGCCATCGGACGTCATTTACGTGCCGCAGCGGTTCACCTGGTTCTAGTATCAGGGCCTTCCAACCATCACGCGATAAAAACGGGGACCCTTGCCGGTGGCGTTGCTATCAATCCCGGTCAGAGGCCCGCCCGAACCACTAAGCTCCTGGACAAAATCCCAATCGATCAGGTTGGTGGAGGATTGAACCGTGTACTGCGTGCCGAACGTCGAATTGAACGTGAATTGAAATTGCCCATTGCCAGCCAGCATTGGGTCTGTGATTTCCACCGACGGAGGAACGACAATGACAACCGAAGCGTTGTGAAGGCGTCTGGCATAAGTGACCGTGATCTGCTGCTGGCCGGTGTTGTTGAGAGTATCATAGGCCACGGCGGTGATGGTGTTCTGGCCGGGCGTCAAGGTGATCGTCGCGCTCCAGTCGGCGGTGCCGCTGCCGCTGGCCGTGCCGCCGGTGGCGCTGACGCCATTGACCGTCACCGAGGCGACGCCGTTGTTGCCGCGACCACTGTCGGTGGCCGTGCCCCTCACGCGCAGGCTGGGGTTGGTGAGCGTCGCCCCATTGGCCGGCGAACTGATCGTCACGGCCGGCCCTTGTGCGGCCGGCGGAGTGTAAGTGACCGTAATCTGCTGCTGGCCGGCGTTGTTGAGAGTATCATAGGCCACGGCCGTGATGGTGTTCTGGCCGGGCGTCAAGGTGATCGTCGCGCTCCAGTTGGCGGTGCCGCTGCCGCTGGCCGTGCCGCCGGTGGCGCTGACGCCATTGACCGTCACCGAGGAGACGCCGTCGTTGCCGCGACCACTGTCGGTGGCCGTGCCGCTCACCACCAGGCTGGGGCTGGTGAGCGTCGCCCCATTGGCCGGCGAACTGATCGTCACGGCCGGCCCTTGGGTGAGCCCCTGCTGCACGGCCACCAGCCAAAGGTGCGCTCCCTCGGTTGGCGTTTCGGACCAAGTGACATTGTACGTTCCGGCGGTCACGTTCCGCGTGGCCTCGGCGAACTGAAAGCCGTAGCCCCCGGAAAGCGTCAGGAATGACTGAATCACATTGAAGCTGTTGTTTGGAACAGCGGTAAAGCTGTCTCCACCGGCATCTCCCGCCCATAATGCCACAAGCGTTGCGGGACCCGTGGCCGTGACGTTCGCGCTGGTGTTGGCGTTCGGAGATAAAACCGTGTCGTATTCCACATCCTGGACTGCTCCG
>Ga0181533_1001388_pt1 | contig 31221 bp, 31 predicted proteins | sample PEATcosm2014_Bin_45_FD_119772 | JGI IMG/M metagenome (GOLD analysis project Ga0181533, IMG submission 119772) | Peatland microbial communities from MTU Mesocosm Facility, Houghton, MI, USA - PEATcosm2014_Bin11_60_metaG | ecosystem: Environmental > Terrestrial > Soil > Wetlands > Peat | place...
GCGAACCCAGGCGCCGAGAGCGTGCCCAAGGTCCAGTTCTAAAGCCCGGAGCAACGCGCCCGACAGGCCAACCCGCATGAAACGACTAAGCTCTATCCCGGTGCTGGCGGCGCTGTGGCTGGCGCAAGCCCACAGCCTTGCCGAGACGATGCCGGCAAAGCCGGCGGCCTACTTCAATGACTACGCCAAAGTGATCGACGCCGGTGCAGCCAGGCGTCTCAACGAGGAGATGGCCGATTTCGAGCGGAGCAACGGGTGCCAGATCGTGGCCGCCATTTTCCCCAGGATGGAGAGCGAGTCGGACATCGCCGACTACACGCGGCGGATAGCAGTCAACTGGGGGATCGGCCAGAAGGGCCAGAACAATGGGGTGGGGATATTCGTCTTCATCCGCGACCACAAGTCCTACATCCAGGTCGGCTACGGCCTGGAGGGAAGGATACCCGACATTACCGCGAAGCACATCATCGACTGGGAGATGGCGCCGGAATTCCGCGCCGGTCGCTTCACCGCCGGGATGGAGAAGACCGTGGGGGCAGTTATGGCGGCAGCCCGGGGGGAATACAAGGGCACGGGTCGGACGGTGGCCGAGTCGGGCGGGCCGAACGCCATCGTGATCATCGTCATCGTCATATTCCTCATCGTGGCCTTGGTCGTCCTGCGGGCTATGTTCGGCAGGGGCGGCATAATCCTCTCCCGGTCCGGGGGAGGGTGGAGCGGCTCGGGATGGAGCTCCGGATGGGGTTCCGGCTCGAGCTCCGGATGGGGTTCCGGCTCCAGTTCCGGCAGCAGCTTTAGCGGCGGAGGCGGCGACTTCGGCGGCGGGGGGGCCGGCGGGTCCTGGTGAAGAGCACGCAGAGCCAGCCACGCGAAGTAGCGATGAAACACACCGAATTTGCCGTTAAGGTCGACGCCGAAGAGGTCGTCAGGCACATCCAAAGGGCCGAGGCCAACACCTCGGGGGAGATCCGCGTCTGCATCAGCCGCAAGCGGACGCGGGACCCAGTCAGGAGCGCCTCGCGCCAGTTCGAGAAGCTGGGGATGACGCGCACCAGGCACCGCAACGGGATACTTATCTATATCGCTCCGGCCAGCCGCACCTTCGCCATCGTCGGCGACCGGGCGGTGCATGACATCTGCGAGCAGGCATTCTGGGAGGCCGCCCGCGACCGCATGCAGGCGCACTTCCGGGCAAATCGCTACACCCAGGGCATCGTCGAGGCCGTCGACCACGCGGGGCAACTCCTGGCCCAGCACTTCCCCAAAGAGGGGGAGAACCCCAACGAGCTGCCCGACAGCATCGCGACCGAGTAAGGGCGTTAGCGTTAATTCCCTCCCATTAACACCGGCGTTTGGACCTTCGTGCTCCGCGCCGACTGCCCATGGGTCCGCGCTGGAAGCGCGCAGCATACCAGCCCAGCGTAACACCCTGGGAAAGCCTTTATTTCGGCGCCAATCTCGTCCATGGTTAACGGTTCGCCCGGCACGGAACGAATCTCGTCCAGCACCTTCTTCAATGCCTGCCCGGCGCTCCGGCGGCGGACTTTGTCGGCCAGCAATCCCGCCACCCGACGGTTGTCCAGCAAACCCATCTGGCGCGCCTGCCGGATCGGACTGGAAGGCAGGTGGGGGGAAGATCTGGTAGCAGCGCCTCGTCATCCGAGTCGCTCACCTGTGGAATCCACGCCGGTTCAAGCTGCCGGAACTCCGCGGCCACGCAGGTAGCGTCCGACATCCGAAACGCCATTCAACGTCGTCCGAAGTCAGCCTTCCTCCTGGCGAGTTGGACTTGATGGGGCTTCCGCCGCGATGTAGAATCACCTCATGCCTGACATGGTTGAAAACGAAGCGGAAGCTCAGAAGCTCCGTAGGGCGCTGCACGAGAAGATTGATCGGCTGCCAGCGTCAAGGCTTCCCGCTGCGGAGCGCCTGCTCTTGCGGGTAGAGGTTGAGCAGCTCCGCCAGGAGCTGGATTCGGCCTTCGACCAAGATCGCGCGGAATCCAGGTTGTCGCCACAGAAGGTGAGTGAGGCCATCGCGCTGCACCGGGCCCGACACCCATATAGAGGATGAGGGTCTGCGTTGATACCAACGTTCTGGTGCAACTCTTCGGCAGCGCACGACCCTTTGCCCCAATCGCCGACGCGCTGCAACAAGGCGGGCTGGAGTTCGCCGTCTCCAACGAAATCCTCCTCGAATACGAAGAAACCCTGACCCGGCTCTCGGGTCAGGGCCGATGGCAAATGGTTTGGAGGTTTCTCGAGGGGATTTCACGACTCCACAACAATGTGCTTTATGTGGACCCACATTTCCGCCTTCGGGTGGTCACCGCCGACCCTGACGACGACAAATTCGTGGACTGCGCCATCGCGGCCGAGGCGGACTTTATTTTGACCAGTGACCGGCACTTTGACGTCCTGCATTCCAGCGGCTACAAACCGAAGCCGATTGGTCCGCAGGAGTTTATCGCAGGTCATCTCTAACGCTTCCTCCTAATCAGGTTTGCGGGACCTCCAAGCCCTTACGTTGTCATGCACCATGCAGGGCCTTGACCCTTTCCCCGGTCCGGCGGCCGCGCGCCGAGCCCGTCCGGGCCTTTACCACCTTGCGAAACCCCGGTTGCGGCTTCGCGTCTCCCAGTAAGCGATGCCGTTGGGATGAACGCGCAAGACTTTGCCTAACCGCTGTGCTTGTGTGCGGAAACCAGGATGGATCAGAAAACGGCGAATGAACGTGGCCGCATCGCCGTCATAAAGATCCAGCCAAACCAGGCAGTAACTCAAATGCGCCAGGCGAAGCTTATAGAAGTCCTGATCATGGCTGAAGAATGTCGGGCGTTTGAGCCGGTGCAAGACCGGAATGATGTCAGCGTCCTGTGTTCCGGGTCTGGCAATTTCGGAGCTAAACCGCCGGACCTTCACCCGCCACTTCCGCAAGAGAACCTCTTGATCCTGCCGAATGTTTTCATCCAACAGATTCACGCGGCCATGCGGCCATTGATGGGCCGCGCCAGCCGTCCCCGGGCGTCGAGCAATGCGCCACGCGCCAGGCGAATGCTTTCGCTGATGGCAGCCTTGCTGACGCGACCGCCCCACGCTTTGACGATTTCCTCAGGCGACATTCCGTGTTCCAGCTCATCGAGGACCTGCCAGACCATGATGCGCGTGCCCTTATAGGTGAGCCGGCCATGGCAAACGAGCGGGTCAACGACGATGTACTCTCCCAGCATCACGCGCTGAGCGCTTCGCGCTCGGACCGCGCCCCTGCGAGCGGCGGAAGCTGGCCCTTGGGCCCTGCGCCGTGGTTCAGAAGACTTAGCCTCTGCGTCCCTTTTCATGGCGTTAGTATGCGCCGGTGGTTTTGAGACTCAAGGACTTTCCGACGCGCGGGCGGCGTTAGGGCGCATCGCAGCCTTGTCGAGCGCGGCGGACACAGCAGCGCGAAAACCGTTAAAAACGGTTGACATTCGCTCGTTCGGCTCGTAACACCGCGCTGAAGCGGCGGTGTTAATGAGATTTGGGGGAGGTCGACAAAGCTGGGATGCGCCCGCAACGTTATCCCGTTATCTTCACCCACCGCCGGGCCTTCATCTCAAAGCGCGGCAGCGAGCCGGCGGGGACCAATCGGACCGGGATGCGCAGGTTGAGAACTGTTTGAAAGGACTGTTCCAACCGCCCTTGGAGCGAGGCCACGCCGGCAGAGTTGGGCACGGTCTCGACCTCCAGGCACAGCTCGGCCATGGCCTGCCGGCAGTCGAGTTGCACCCGGTATTCGGCTACCTCCGGACAAGCCCGGACCAGCTCCTCGATGATGCCGGGATAAACGTTCACCCCACGGATGACGACCATGTCGTCGCTCCGGCCCAGGATGCCGCCCTCGAGTGTGAGTTCGTGGCGGCCGCAGGCGCAGACCGAGGCCCCGCCGGGCCTGACGAGGTCGCCCGTGCGGTAGCGCAGCAGCGGCGAACCCACCCGGTCGAGTGTGGTCAGGACGAGTTCGCCTGTCTCGCCCGGAGGCGTAGGCGCGCAGGTGTTGGGATCGATGACCTCTGCCAGGTAAGCGGATTCCAGCAGATGCAGCGCGCCCGGCCTGGCCGGGCATTGGTAAGTGACCGGGCCGACCTCGGTCATGCCGTGGTGATCGAAGACCACGGCGCCGGGCCAGAGCCGCTCGATGCGCGCGCGCGTTGCAGGAATGCTGCCCCCGGCCTCGCCCGCAACAATAACCAGCCGCAGCCGGCTGGCGCCCAGGTCCATTTTCCTGTCGCGGGCGACTTCGCCCAGGTGCTGCGCGTAGGTTGGAGTGCAGCAGAGCACCGTGATTCCGTTGTCGAGGATGGCTTGAAGTCGGGCAAGGCTGGTCATCGAACCGCCCGGGAAACAGAAGCATCCCAGCCGGAGGACCGCATCCATCGCCGACCAAAAGCCTAAAAAAGGCCCGAAAGAAAACGCGAAGAAAAACCGGTCCCGGCGCGTGACGCCCGCGACGCCCAGAATCTGCAGCCAGTTGTCCACGATGTGCCGCCAGCTCTCGGCAGTATCCAGCCAGCGTATCGGCACGGTGGTGGTGCCGCTGGTCTGATGGCAGCGCACGTAGGACTCCACCGGAAACGTCAGGTTAGTCCCATAAGGCGGGTTGGCCAGGCGGTCGCGGACGATCTCATGCCGTGAAGTGATGGGGATCAGACGAAAAAACTCCTCCAGCCGGGTGACGGGCAGGCCCGACGCGCACGGCGCAAGCTTGCGCGCATAGAATGCGTTCGAGGGTATGATCGCATCGAGCAGAGAACGGACCTTGGCAAGCTGCAGGCCCTCGATCTCCGCCCGTGAAGGGAACGCGCCCCGCGCGGCGGGGCTGGGAGCGGGCGGGGCAGGGAGAGGCTCGTTCGGAATCAAGTCTAAGGCGTTGGGAGATGAAATCATGGGCAAGAGATTAGACCTCGTTCATAGGCAACCTGACGTGAAGATGAATAATGCGCGGGTCCAACCGCAACGCGGTTGTGTAACAAAGCCCAGGGTTGGACCGAAGGGACAACCCTGGGTTGCGGCGATGGAGGGGCCATCAACCCCAACGGGGTTGTGGCCGCCGGGGACCGCAGGCGACTGGTTTTCCGGACACCGGGCCGCAACCCCGTTGGGGTTGATGGGCCTTGCCGCGCGATTACCCAGGGTTGGCGCTGCGCCAACCCTGGGCTTTGCTGCACAACCCCGTTGGGGTTGGAGCGGGGAAGCTTCATCTCAGCCTGACTTGTAATCTCACCTGCTTTGGTGGCATTGTCCGGATGCGCCCCGGCCCTCGACACTTGACACTCGACACTCGCCCCCCGACACTCGCCCCTCGTCATAGCGGCTGTCCCGCGGCGCCGCCCTCAATAGGCTCGACCGTGGCGGTGATCACGGGCTTGCGGGCGTGGGGCATTGCGCCGGGGGCGGGTTTATAGAGTGTCACAAGGCATCCGCCCAGGGCGGCCAGGAGCAGGCCCAGCACAAATGGCCAGGGCAGTTTCTGCCAGCCCCCCGCCGGCGGCTGCAGCGCCAGCGAGTAGAGCGCGTTCAAAACCGGCGCCCCGGCGAACACGATTGACATGACCACCGCAGGCGTCCCTTTGGCGCCGAAGGCCAGCAACACGCCAAAAGCGCCGACAGCCCCGACAATTCCCGCCAGCACCGACCAGGCGACACCGCCCGGCGTGAAACTCCAGGAGGCCCCTCTGAAAAGCAGCGCCGCCAACGGCGCCAGCACCGCCGTCAGGAAATAAGCCACCCCGACACAAAGAAATGCCTTGTAGCGGCCATTGACGGGGTCGTGCATGCTGACCTGGCCCGAATGCAGAAAGGCGCCGTAAAGGCCCCAGCAAAAAACCGTGAGGAGTGAGAAGAGAATCCAGCTCTGGCTCTGCGGACTGCTTGTCGCAGGAACAATGTCATTCATAATTACGTGTCATTCAATCTTACTTCGACAATGTCAGGTTTCCCGGAATGAGGCACGCCGGCGCAAAGCGTTTGGAGTGCGGGAGCTTGCTCCCGCTTTCGCGCGCGTCCAACCGTCCAAAAGCGCCGGCAAGCCGGACGCACTCCAAACGCTTTGCGCCGGCGTGCCTCATTCGCAAGAAACTTAACATTGTCGAATTAGTCTTACTCTTATTGTTGACCTCAAACTCAAACCCCATCTGAATGGGGCGGGGCCTGCTGTATCCTGTCCGCCAGGGCCCCGGGCAGCGGCGCGGCCTTGAAACCCCCATCGGGCTGGCGGACGACGTAGGCAAGAGTGATCCGTCCCCGGGCAACCTCCTCGCGGGATGGCCCATCGAGCCGATAAAAGCGGAACCGGTAGGTCAAGCTCTGCGCTCCCTTCTTCTCGACCGCCAGATGGATGAGGACCTCGTCCTCGAAGCGGAGCGGGGCCAGGTAGTCGCATTCCGCATGGACCCGCGGCAGGCAAAGGTCCAGGCCGCCCCGGGACCCGGCAACAGAAAAACCGAGCGAGCGCAGGAATGCCGTCTCCGCCCCCTCCATAAAGAGGAAAAAATTCGAGAAGTGCATGATCCCCGCCATGTCTGTGTCAGAGAACTCCACCCGCCGGGTCATTTGGAACTCGTGAGGCATGGCTACTCGGGCATCTCTGCGGCAACCGTCTCCGGGCACAGCGGCAGGCCGTAGGGGAGCGGTTCAGGGACCTCGGCGGTCTCGGCGACGGCTTCGTAGAGCCGCGAAAAGTCCTTGTTGACATCGCCGGAGAGGCAATCGGTGACGAGGCCGGCCAGGTCGGGGGCCATGTTGGTAAGCTTGCGAAAGCTGAAATCCTTGTCGTAGAAGGCATAGACGAGCTTGCGCATGTTTTCGAGGCCCTCGCGCAACATCCGGCCATACTCCTGGAATCGCCCGGCCGAGAAGTCCTGCGCCTCGATGGCCGCCTTGATGGCGTCGGCAGCCATGCTGCCGCTCTTGAGGGCCAGCATGACCCCGGAGGAAAAAACCGGGTCCAGGAATCCAAAGGCATCGCCCGCCACAAGCAGACCGTGAGCGGCGCAGTAGCGCGAACGCCACGAAAATTCGCTCGTTAAATAATAGCTCCCCACCTGCGTGCCGCAGGCCAGGTGCTCCTCAATCCAGGCGTTCTCTCCAATCTCGCGTTTGAAGATTTCCTTCGGTTCGCGCACCCCGCCGCGCGTCAGATACTTGCCCTCGGCGACGACCCCAACGCTCGTCATGTCCCGATGCTGCGGAATGTACCAGAACCAGCCCTTCTCGGGAACATAAGCCACCGTGGTCGCGCCGGCATCCAACCCCGGGTCGCGCCGCGCGCCCCGATAATAAGTCCACACCGCCACCTTGTTGAGCTTAGGCTCGCGCACTCGCCAATTGAGGCGGGTCGGCGCAAAACCATCGCGCCCGGAACAATCGAGGGTCATCGGCGCCCGGCCCTCGATCGCCTGGCCGGATTTGCCTTGCGCGCGCACGCCCACAATCCGGCCATCCTCCCGGATCAAATCCAGGACGGTGGTCTCCTCGATGACCGTGGCCCCTTTGGCCCGCGCGTTGTCCATCAGCATCAGGTCGAATTCCGAGCGCAGCACCTGCCAGGTCTGCGCCACCTCCGGCTCGTAGCGGGTCGAAAAATAAAACGGCTGCGACGCCTTGCCCGAGGGTGAAACAAACTGCACGCTGTGCTTCCTGACAAACTCGCTCTGGCGCATCCGCTCCAGCAGGCCAAGCCGCTTGAGCGGATAAGAGGTAAAAGGAAGCAGCGATTCGCCGATGTGATAGCGCGGGAACTTCTCACGCTCGAGCACCAGCACTCGAAACCCCTGTTCCGCCAGCAGCGCGGCGGCCGTCGAACCCGCCGGGCCCGCCCCGATGATGACCGTGTCGAACGAGTCGCTCTTGCTCATGGCGAAGGAGGCAGGATTTCGATCACTTCCGCCAGCAGGCGCCGGGAGCCGTCGGCCAGCACGTTGCGGCGCCCGTAAAGAGCGGCCGGTTGCCGCAGGCCAAGCAGCTTCTCCAGCCGGGAATCAGCCTGGACCCTGAAAAAGGCCTGGGGCCAACTCAGGTGCGCCACGGCCTCGGCCGCGAGAATCTTGCCCAGCGGCCGCCGTTCCTCGAGCACGCTCTTGGCCGCCGCCGAAGAAAGAAGCCCAAGGCAGATGCGAATCACGCCATATTCCACCGCCCTGCCGTCATCCGCGCGCTTGAGAATGACCTCGCGCCAATACACATCGTCCTGCCGCTCGCGGCTGAGCACCGACAGGTGGATCGACTGGCCGTGGAAAGCCTCCAGCGTCGGCGTCATGTCCTGGGAATGCACCAGCAGCAACTTGTACGGCTGCGGCACTTCATCCCCCCGCACGACCCGCATGCGCGGCGGCGCCAGACCCGCCCGCGAGTAAAACCGCTCCAACAACGCGGACGGCACGCGGCAGGCCCCTCCTCCGGCCTCCGGCGGGCTTTCCTCTCTGGGAAGCGGGTGGGCGGTTGTTTCGCAGACTTGGGATGTCGCTATGGGCATGATCTGAGATTCTTGGTTTGACTACGCGTAGCGCGCGCTGCGGTGCTCGGGGAGAAAGAATTCCCGGACCAACCGGTCCACCTCGAGCAGTCCTTCCCGGCTCAGGCTCAACCAGTCGCCATCCTGGATTAGGACGCCCCAGGACTGGAGCGTGGCCAGAGGCTCTGCGAACCGGGCCAGGACGTCCACGCCGAACTTGCGTTGGAAATAGGACCGGCTGATTCGGCCGAGCTTGAATTGAAGAACAATCTCCCGAATCAGCCGCTCGTCCGGGGTGGGCGTCAGCGCGCGATGGAGCGGCAGGAAGCCCTGGCGGAGCTTGGCCAGGTAAGGCTCGAAATCATGCTCGTTTTGAAAATGCGTTCCCCCTACGTGCGAGAACGAAGCCACTCCCAAGCCCAGCAGGTCGGCTCCCTGCCAGAGGCTGTCCCGGTAAACAAACCGGGTCCGCCTCGCATCCCTGACCGCCGCATAACCGCTGGCGACCGTGTAACCGGCCTGCTCCAGCTCGGAAAAGGCATAACTGACCCAGCGCCGTTTGGTCTCCCACTGGGCCACGGGCGCCGTCAATCTTCCCTGCGCCTTCATTTCCTGGTAGATCGTCGTGTTGTATGGGATTTCCATCTGATAAATCGTCACGCTGTCGGGCGCCAGCTCGAGGGTCTGGCGCACGCAATCGCGCCAGTTCTCCTCCGTCTCCTCCACCATCCCGGCAATCAGATCGATGTTGATCTGCGGAAAATCCAGCTCCCGGGCAAAATTGTAGGCCCTCCGAATCTCGCGCGAGCGATGCGCCCTGCCGTTGATCTCGAGGATGTGATCGCTGAAATTCTCGACCCCAAGACTCAAGCGCGTGACGCCAATCTCGCGGATCGTCTTGAGCTTGTGGTCCGTGAGCGTGCCCGGCTCGCACTCGAACGTCACTTCCTCCGCCTCGTCCCACGGCAGAATTCCCTGCATCCGCCCCGCAAGCTGTTCGAGTTGAGATTCCGACAAATAAGACGGAGTGCCGCCCCCAAAATAAACGAATTGCGGCTTGCGCCCCCCGATGAATTTCTGCCCGCCGTACAGCTCCAACTCCCGCACCGCCAGATCCAAATAGGCCTTGATCGCCCCCGCGTCCTTGTCCGTATAAACGCGAAAATAACAGAAATGACACCGCTTCCGGCAAAACGGAATGTGCAGATACAGCCCCAGCGGGGTCCCCGCCGCCGGCACGCGCCCCAGCGCCGCCGCCACCTCCGGCAGATGTTCCGGGCCCCAGGAGGAAAATGGAGGATAATTGGCCACAAAATAATTCCCTACCCCCGTCTCCTTTTCCACCGGAAAAGCGGAGGGCGTCGTTGCCGCAGGCGCTAAGGTCATAATGAGCTACTATTCAACACGAATGGTGATTGTGCAAATAATTGTTCCTTTCGCCCCGCAAACCGGGCGCCCCCGGGGGCTACCCCCGGAGCGCCGGCTTTAGCCGGCTTTGGGCGCACCTGGACCCCTGCTGTGAGTCCTTCAACATTGGACGGCCAAAGCCGGCTAAAGCCGGCGCTCCGGGCGGGGCGGAATCGGTGAATCATGCTTCCTCCTTCACATTTGCCGCGGCGCCCAGGTGCTTCTTCAGGCAGCGGAGCACCTCCGCGAGGTCGACCGGCTTGGCCAGGAAAGGCGAGCCGCCAATGATGCCGCCGCGCATTGAAACCTCTTCTTTCGTGGCGGCCGCAGTGAGGAACACGATCGGCACGCCCTTCAGTTTTGGGTGGACTCGGAGACTGGCGGCCAGGCTGCCGCCGTCGATGCCAGGCATGACTACATCCAGCAGGATCAGGTCGGGGCAAAACTCCGCCGCCGCCGCGAGCGCCCGGCTGGAAATGTTTTCCATCCGCACCTCGTAGTCGTTGGTCTGCTCGAGGTTGAGCTTCAACATGCGCGTAATATCCGCCTGGTCATCTACGACCAGGATGCGTTTCTTTTGGTTTTCCATAAATCTGATTCAAGAGTCCTCCGGTTCGGCCTTCAGCACCACTGTCGCCAGCACTCCTCCCCCGGAGGCGTTCTTGATGCCAATCGCTCCGCAGTGGAGGTCCACGATCTTCTTGACCACTGACAGGCCAAGGCCGACGCCGTCTCCGACGGGCTTTGTCGTAAAGAACGGGTCGAAGATGCGCGGCAAGTGCTCCTGGGCTATCCCGGTCCCGGTATCCTGCACTTCGGCGATGACCACACGGTCGCCTCGATGGAATTGCGGGCAGGCAGCCGGTGCCACGTCGAGGTCTCCGCCGAACCTCCCGGCGCCGGTCGTAACGGTGAGCACCCCCCCCTTGGCCATGGCTTGGACCGCGTTGATGAAGAGATTGATGAACACCTGCTCCATCTTGCTGCGGTCGATCCTGACGGGGGGGAGATTGGCGCCCAGCCTGCGCGCTACCTTGATCTGCGAGGCAATGAATCTGTTGTTGAGCAGAGAGAGAGCGCGCTCCAGCAGCAGATTCAGGTCCTCTCTTTTCAGCTCGAACTCTCTCTGCGCAGACAGTTGCAGCAACTCCTGGATGATGGCATTGGCGCGGGTGACGGCGTCACGCATGTCGCCCAGCACCTGCTTCAGGTTTCCGTCCGAAGCCAGGAGGTTGTTGTTGTGGAGATAGTCCAGGCCCATGAGGATCGTCTGCAGCGGGTTCTTGACCTCGTGGGCCACTCCTGCCGCCAACGTCCCGACCGATTCCAGTTTCGCCGCCTGGATCAACTGCAACTGGGCTGCCTTCAATTCCTCGTTGGAAGCCTCAAGCTCTTGCAAGGCCACGTTCAAGTCTTTTTGGCGCCGGGTCAGTTCCGCGTAGGCCTTCCTCAGTTCATCCTCCGCCCGCTTCCGGTCGGTGATGTCCGAAACCAGGCCGTCATACATCACCAACCGTCCCCCCGCGTCCTTGCGCGGAACGGCGGTGTTTCGTATCCACCGGATGCTCCCATCCTTGCGCACGATCCGGTGCTCCAGTGCCGGAGGCGCTTCGCCGCGCAGGATCTGTTCGGCCCGGGCAGTCACCGCAGGACGATCCTCCTCGTACACCATGTTGAACCAGAGAAACGGGTCGGCATCGAACTCGGCCGGCGTAAACCCCGTGACCGCCTCGCAGCCCGGCCCATGGAAAGTTGCTACCGGCCGGCCCTGATCCACGGTGACTGAAAAGACGTAATCAGTCACGGCCGCCAGCAGTCGCTGGTATCTTCGCTCGCTCTCCTGGCCGGCGTGGTTGCTGTTCATCTTGGCTGCCGCTTGACTATCAAATTGTCGTAATACTTTTTGTTTGGTGCTATAGATGCCTTGAAACAACCCTTGCCTCTCCCCGCTGGAGATGCCAGGGCTTGGTCGAATCCAGCTTAACATTAACACGAACCCAGACGTGTGCAACTGTTGGCCGGGAAATCGCGTGAAAACCGGCACAGGGCGGCAAAAACTGACTACCGCAAAGGAGGGAAGCTGCATCCACGCCGGGAATTTGCGGAATCCAGCCCTTCGGACCTCGCGGCACGCATCCTGCTCAACATGCCTGTTTGATGTTGACCGATCGCACAATCGATTACAGCCAGCCAGCGCAAAGCGGTTCCGTCGAGGCGGACTTGGCCCGTCTCGTCGAGGCCATCGAGGCGGCGCTGGGACAGCGCGACTACGCGGCTGCCCGCCAAAAACTCGACCAGGCCCTTGCGCTCTGCCCCGGCCAGGCCGATTTGCTGGTTAGCCGCGGCTTCGTCCATTTCCAACTGGGCGAATTGGATTCCGCGCGGAGCGATTTGGAGCGCGCGGTGGCGGCGCACCCTGGGCATGAGGCGGCGCGCGCAAACCTCGAGGCCCTGCTCCTTCACCTCGGCCGCCTCAATGCCCGCAGTCCGACGGTGTCTGTCGTTGTTCCTTGTTACAACCAGGCCCACTTCCTGCCAGAAGCCGTGCAAAGCGTCGTGGAACAGACGTTCACAGACTGGGAGGTCATTGTGGTCAATGACGGAAGCCCCGATGCCACATCGGCCGTCTGCCGGGACCTGGCCGCGCGCTGGCCGGAGCGCCAGATTCGCTGCCTGGAAAAGCCCAACGGCGGCCTCTCGAACGCCCGCAACGCCGGCATCGGCATCGCTCGAGGAAGATACGTCCTGCCGCTCGATGCCGACGACAAGCTCCATCCGGCAATGCTGGCCAAAACTGTCGCCCTGCTGGAGGCCTGCCCGGAACTGGCAATTGCCTACACCGACACCATCCATTTCGGCGCCGTCAACGCGCGCGTCATTGCCGGCCGCTTCAGTCTGGCCAACCTCTGCCAGCACAACCTCCTGAGCTACTGCGCCCTTTACCGGCGTGAAGTCTGGCAGGCCGTCGGCGGATACAACCCCAACATGACCTGGAGCTATGAGGATTGGGACTTCTGGGTGGGCTGCGCCGAACACGGCTTCCAAGCCCGGCGCATTCCCGAGTACCTCCTTTATTACCGCGTCAAGAGCCAGAGCAAGTACACCATTGCCCTCGAACACGATCAGGAACTCCGTGCCCGCATCGTCCTGAACCATCCGCGTGTTTACCCCGCCGAAGCCGTCGATAAGGCCAAGGCGCTGCTCGATGCGGCTGCGCTGGCACGCACGAACTGACCTGGCCTCGTTTCATGGAATCTACCAGAGAGTGTCGAGATCCCGATATTTCGGTTTTCCTCCGGCCAGTCTTCTTCAGTGGCCGGCTCACTGGGGTCGAAACCCGGCGCGAAGGTAACTTTGAGCGCCGGGTCTGGTTTGAGCCGATGGCGGCGGGCCGGCTTGACGGCCTTCATCTCCGCTACAACCTTACCGTTCCGGCAGATAAACACCACCTCACCCTTCTCCTCGACCGCCGCCAGCAGCTTTGAGAGCTTGCTCTTGGCCTCATGCGTATTCACGGTAATCATACACTTAGCTAAGTCTAGTCCATTTAGTCCTCACCGGCAAGTTTTTAGGAACTGAAAAGGACTGACCCAACACAGTTTCGCAGTTACTGTGGCGCCGTGAAGAACATAACCTTAAGTGTCGAGGATGCGCTCTAAAAGCAGTCCCGAGTGATCGCCGCACAGCGCAAAACGACAGTGACCGGGTTGGTCCGGGAATACCTGGAAAGCTTGTCGCACGCCGAGGAGCGGCGCCAAAGGGCCAGGAAGGAGATTCTGAAGATGATCGGCACGTTCGACTGCAAGATCGGGCGTATGCCCACGCGTGAGGAGCGCAATGCCCGCCGCTGAAGCCCTCCTCGATTCGACTGTGCTGGTCTATGCTCTGCCTCGCAGGCCCGAGCAACCGGCCAAGCAGGCCCGCGCCCGGGAGTTGATCGCGACCACGCAGTTCGGACTGTCGTTCCAGGTCTTCCAGGAGGTCTTCGTCACCGCAACACGCAAGTTGGCGGCGCCGCTGGCTCCCGAAGCGGCGCTGCGGTTCCTGCAGCCCTTCCTTGAGTTCCCGTCCGTGGCTGGAACCGTCGGCCTGTTCCACGAGGCCGCCCGCCTTTCGGTGAGGCTCAAGCTCCATTACTACGACGCGGCCATCCTGGCCGCTGCCAGAGAACTGGGCGCGCACACCGTCTATTCCGAGGATATGGGCCACGGGCATGACTACGATGGGGTCAAGGTGGTCAACCCCTTTTATTAGCCCAAATCGGAGCAATTCGGGAAAGGCTCTACTCAGTGCGGCATAGGGCGTCTGGCAGAAGGCATTCGGACACAGCGCTCCGGGCCTGCTTGCGGGCGCCCTTTGCGCCGACCGGCAGGCGCAATTCACCGGGGGGACAATCGAAGCTCAAAACAACTTCCATCTCGGGCAACTGTTCCCGCACCGCTGCTCCAATTGCCAGGTCCACGTCTTCGAAGTCGTGCGCCTTGGCCGGATAAGTGACCCAGCGATCATTGGCCGCGTAGTAAAGACGGCTTTCCGCATGGCGCAGCAGTACCTTCATCACAAAGCAGTGTGCCATCCGGACGCCGGCCCAGGTATGGGGTGTTTACCCCTTTTTCAAATCTATTTGACGCTCACGGGCGCCCCGGTAGCCTATGCCCGGTGGGCCGCCAAACCATAGAACCGAACCCGTGGATGCTCCTGCCTTTCGGGCTGTTGCTGGCACTCATCGCGGTTGCGCCCCTGCTCCAGCCCGCGTGGTGGGCCAGGCACTATCCCAAAATCACCGCTGGCCTGGCGGCCATCACGGCGGGCTATTACCTCCTCGTCTTGCACGCCTCCGAGCGCGTGCTGCAGACCGGATACGAGTATTTCAGCTTCATTGTGCTCATCGGCTCGCTCTTCGTCGTCACCGGCGGCATTCACCTGACCCTCGAAGCCAAAGCAACGCCAGTGGCGAACACCCTTTTCCTCCTGCTCGGGGCCATTGTGTCCAACCTGCTCGGCACGACGGGCGCCTCGATGCTCCTCATCCGGCCCTGGATACAAATGAACAGACCCCGCGTCACCGCACACCATATTGTGTTTTTTATCTTCATTGTCGCGAATGTGGGCGGTTGTCTGACGCCCGTCGGGGACCCGCCGCTGTTCATTGGCTATCTGGAGGGAATTCCCTTTTGGTGGGTGGCGCAGCATTGCTGGCCGATGTGGGCCGTCGCCTTATGCTTCCTCCTGGCCCTGTTTTTCGCCCTCGACACATTCGATTACCACAGGGCTCCGCTCGAGGTCAGCCTCAACGAGTCCGGCGCGCCGGAAGCGTGGCGCCTCGAGGGCCTGGGCAACATCCTTTGGCTGCTGGTCATCCTGGGCGCCGTGTTCATCAACCACCCGATCTGCCTCCGTGAATCGTTGATGCTGGCAGCCGCGGCGGCCTCGTTCTTCACAACCAGAAAGACCGTCCACCAGGCTAATCACTTCGACATGCACCCGCTCCGCGAGGTCGCCATCCTGTTCGCCGGCATCTTCCTGACCATGATACCCGCCCTGGATTGGCTCCAGACCCACGCAGGGCGCCTCGGCCAGCCAACCCCGGCCCTCTTCTATTGGACCAGCGGCACACTCTCCAGCCTCCTGGACAGTGCCCCGGCTTATCTCAGCTTTCTCAACGCCGCTTTCGGCCTCTTCGTCCCCCCTGAAACCGTGGACCAGGTGCAAGCCCTGCTCCAAAGTCACGGCGCCCTCGGGCCTCACGATGGACCAATTTGGCGCACGCTCCAGACCTTGCAGCATTACCATCCGTTCGCCCTGGCCGCAGGCAAAGTGGGATCTGATGAAATCCGGGCCGCCTTTCTGCTCGCCGACGGTCACTTGAGCGCCTATCTCCTGGCCATCAGCCTGGGGACGGTTTTCTTCGGCGCCAACACCTACATCGGCAACGGCCCCAATCTCATGGTCAAGGCCATCGCGGATAACCAGCATATCCGCGTCCCCGGGTTCCTGGGGTTCATTGTCAAATTCAGCCTTCCCTGCATGGGTCCGATGCTCCTGCTCATCTGGCTGGTGTTCCTTCGCCGATGAGATCGGCTCTGCCTGCCAGAGGGTCCTGACCCTGGGGTATTGGCGTATTCTGTCGTCCGGGGTGAGGATTGTCGTTGGCTAGTGTCGCCGGTGCTGTCAAGACAACCGACTGTCTCAAATGTGTCGCCATCCCGGCCTGGCTACACTACCCTATCGCCGGATTATACGTTTATGGCCCAACGCTTCGATTCGATCCAATCTGTCGTCGCCTGCTTGCAGAAGGGCAAGATGGTGATCGTAGTGGACGACCCGGATCGTGAGAACGAGGGCGACCTCATCATGGCCGCCCAGTTCATCACGCCGGAGGCCGTGAATTTCATGGTCAAGTTCGGCGGCGGCCTCATCTGCGCCCCCACCACTTCCGAACGCCTCGAGCAACTGGGCATTGAACGCATGGCCCGCCAAAACCACGAGACCTTTAAGACCGACTTCCAGGTGAGCGTGGATGCCGCGCGAGGCATCACTACCGGCATCAGTGCTGCCGACCGCGCCAAGACCATTCGCATCATGGCCGATGCCACGGCCGTTCCCACGGACCTCATCCAACCCGGCCACGTCTTCCCGCTGCGCGCCCGGCCCGGCGGCGTCCTCCAGCGCGCCGGCCATACCGAGGCGGCCGTGGACCTGGTCCATCTCGCCGGCTGCCGGCCCGTGGGCGTCATCTGCGAAATCCTGAGCGATGACGGCTCGATGGCCCGCCTGCCCGAGTTGATCCGCTTCGCCAGGAAACACCGGCTCAAAATCTGCACCATCGCCGACCTCATCTGCTTCCGGCGCACTCGCGAAAAGCTGGTCGAGCGCATCGAAGTGGTCAAGCTCCCAACCGAATACGGCGACTTCGATCTCTATCTCTATCAATCCAAACTCGACGGCCTCCATCACCTCGCCCTGGTCTGCGGCAAGGTCGCCGGAAAACAAAACGTGCTCGTTCGCGTCCACAGCGAATGCCTCACCGGCGATGTCTTCGGCTCGCGCCGCTGCGATTGCGGACCCCAACTCCACCAGGCCATGCGCCAGATCGCCGCCGCCGGCTCCGGCGTCATCGTCTATATGCGCCAGGAAGGACGCGGCATCGGCCTGGCCGCCAAAATAAAGGCCTACAAGCTCCAGCAGCAAGGCTACGACACCGTCGAAGCCAACCGAAAGCTCGGCTTCGACATGGACCTGCGCGAATACGGCCTGGGCGCTCAAATCATGGCCGACCTCGGCCTGAAAAACATCCGCCTCCTCACCAACAACCCCCGCAAGGTAGTCGGCCTCGAAGGCTACGGCCTCAGAATCGTCGAACAACTCCCTATCAAAATAGAACCCAACCCCCACAACGCCCGCTATCTGCGTACCAAACGCGACAAACTCGGACATCTGCTCTAGGGCGTATGCTAACCCCTCTCCAACCCAAGTCCTTTCAGGCCGATGACGCCTCGTTCGCCATCGTCGCCTCGCTCTACAACGCCCGCTACGTCAACGCCATGCTCCGCGCCGCCAAGGCCGAACTCAAACGCGCCGGCGCAAGTCGCATCCGCGTTCTCCGCGTGCCCGGCGCTTATGAAATCCCCATTGTTGCCGCTCGCTTGGCCAGGACCGCTTCCGAGTCTCCCCCGGCTGCGCCTGGCGCCTCGCGGTTGGCCCGCCGCTCACTCCCCTCCGCCATCATCTGCCTGGGCGTCATCCTGCGCGGCCAAACCGTCCACGCCGCCCATATCGGCGAGGCCGTCAGCCAGGCCTCATGCAAATTCAGCTCCAATACCTCGTCCCTGTCATCCACGAAGTCCTGCTCCTGGAAAATGAGGACCAGGCCCGCGCCCGCTGCCTGAGCAAATCACATAACCGCGGCGCTGAGGCCGCCCAAACCGCGCTGGCCATGGCGCGCATATTCACCCGCGTGCCGTCTTGACCGGAAGAACGATTTGTTTGACGAGCGATTCCGGGATGGCCGCAAGGTGCGGGTCGCGGTGGACAAGCGTTGCCCCTTTGAGTTTTGCCGTGGCGGCAATGAGGGCGTCACCGATGGGGAGGCGCCCGGGCAACTGTCCGCGCAGCTCAAAGGCGGCGCGAGCCGTTTCACGGGTCACAGGCAGAGCATCGGCCAACAATTCATCATAGATGGCAATAACCTCTTCACGGGCGTTTTGGTTGGGAATCAGTTCCTTAAGCCGAAGGTGGAACTCCAGCCAGGTGATGCTGCTGACGAAAACGTCATCAGCGTGCTCCTCCAGCAGGCGCTCGACCAGGTCGTGGCCTGGTTCTTCCCGGTAATGCGCCAGCAACGCGGAGGTGTCGAGCACATATGCGCCGCTCATCGCAGGGCCTCTTCACGCATACGGTCGTCCTCCTTGCGCTCCCGGATGAGGTCAGCGATGGGATTCTGGCCGCCTTTGTTGTATCTCCGTCCGATGGCCCGTACGCGCTCCAAAAGCTGCTTGCGCGTGGGCCTGATGGTGATGATGATCTTGTTGGGTTGGTCACTCACCGCCCAGTCGAACTGCGCTCCCGTCCTCAGTCCCAGCTTCCGCGTAATCCCGGCGGGGACCGTGATTTGGTTCTTTCCGGTCAAGGTCGTTGTCATGTTCCTTGAATATTATTGAGCGTTGGACATTTGAATTCAAGGATAAGTGTGCCCTCCGGGAGATCTCGCGCAACAAAAGAGCCGCCGCTATGCAACGGCCTCGGAGCGCGTCCGGATAATTCCCTCCGAGAATCTTTGCCGCCGCCCTTGTCGCCACCCTTTCTCCAAAGACAGCCCATCCGACAAAGTTCGCCACAAAGGGTGCGGCGAAGCTTTCGTCTCGGCGGGTCCTTCGGACAGGCAAGGTTGACCATGTTTTCTAATGAGCAACCTTAGCCCAACTTCAAACTGCTTGCGCCCTGCCATATCGAGTGCTAGTTTCTTGCGTTTTCGGAAATCGGATGACTGACTCTATGAAAAGAACTACCATTCTATTGGCAGCCGCGGGGCTGGCCTTGGCCGCGCAGCGGGCGCCGGCGGGTGACATCACCGGAACCATTACTCTCAAAGGCACGCCCCCTAAGGCATTAGTGATCGCGCCCTACAAAGACGACGTCAACTGCCGCAATCTGTCGCCGGAGACGCCGACAACCCGTTTCTACGTCGTGGGTCCCAATGGCGAACTGGCGGACGTTGTGGTCTCCGTCCAAGGCATCAAGGGCAAGTCCACGGGCGCCTCCGCAAAACCCGCTTTGCTGGACCAGAAAAGCTGCCTCTACGTGCCGCAGATTCTAGCGGTCCAGACAGGCCAGAAGCTCCTGGTGAAAAACTCGGACCCCGTGTTGCACAACGTCGATGTCCAACCCGCCAGCGAGTCGGGCAACCCGCCGAGGAATGAGGCCCAAGTGCCCGGGGCCGCCGATCTCACCTTCTCCTTTCCCAAGCCGGAGATGTTCCTGAAAATCAAATGTGACGTGCATGCCTGGATGTTCGCCTGGGTCAGCGTTTTCGACCACCCCTACTTCGCCGTGTCCGCCAAGGACGGCACGTTCAAAATTGCCAACGTCCCGCCCGGCAAATACACGCTCCAAGCTGCCCATCGCAAAGCCGGGACCGCGACCCAGGCGGTCGAGGTCAAAGAGGGCCAACCCAGCAAGGTTGATTTTACCCTCGAGGCCAAGTAGGCCGCGAAGCCGGTTGGCACTGTGGCCGATGTAATGAGAATCCAAGAAACTAATGACTGTGGTTGCATATTGAGAATGGTTCTCAACTGGACCGCCCGTTTGCCCGCTGCCCGTCCCGTGCCCCATGCACAATTCCGCTGTGGGGATCTGGGTCTCATTAACACCGTGGCTTCAGCCCGGTGTAAAAAGGCGCCCCGACCGCTGCAACCGTTTCAAGGGTTTGGCTGGGAGCGCGGAAAGCCGTTGAAACGGCTGGGACTGGTTGCCGCATACGCACACCGCGCTGAAGCGGCGGTGTTAATGAGAGACCAGCGGCTGGCCTGTACCACTCTGCGTTCAGGTTTTCTTATTTTGAAAGAAGCTTTGGTTGCGGCTTTGCCGCGCTGTGAAATCTCCGGGCTACGGCTTTCGACCTTCGACCTTCGACCTTCGACCTTTGTGGCCTGATGCCGCCCTCACCGACCTCCAGCTTCAATCCTCGGCTCTCAGCCTTCGCGCTGCTCACTGCCTTGGCTACCCTCGGGTTGCTGGCTGCAGGGGGCCTGGTGACCAGCCACGGCGCCGGCATGGCCGTTCCCGACTGGCCTAACACTTACGGATACAACATGTTTTTCTTCCCGTTCTCAAAGTGGGTGGGCGGGGTTTTCTACGAGCACACGCATCGTCTGCTCGCCTCTTTGGTCGGCTTGCTGACGGCCATTCTTGCCCTATGGCTCTACGGCACGAAAGCGCAGCCCTGGATGCGCAATCTGGGCCTGGTCCTCGTGGTGGCGGCGCTGAGCGCGCTCATCGCCTGGCCCCGACGCTGGAGCGACGCGCTGGTGCCGGGACTCGCGGGCGCCGTGCTGTTCGCCTCCAGCTTCGCCTGGCCCCGATGTGAACCCAGTCCCCGATGGCTCCGGCGCTTGGGGCTGGCGGCCTTCCTGGCCGTGGTTCTTCAAGGGCTGCTCGGCGGATTGCGGGTTGTCCTGTTCCGGGACGAGATCGGCATCTTTCATGCCACGCTGGCTCAACTCTTTTTCGTCCTGGTTTGCGCCCTGGCCCTGTTCACGAGCCGTTGGTGGCAAAGGGCTCTTCCCCTCACCCCGGTCCTCTCCCCAAGGGAGAGGGGGCAACAAGGGCCGGCTCTCGAAGATGCCTGCGACGCCGGATTCGTCGACCGACAGACGACGGTTCTCCCTCTCCCCGAGGGAGAGGGCCGGGGTGAGGGGAAACGGGACGCTCGAAATGCGGCGGATGTTCAAGCACAGATGCGTGAGCACGCGCGGCCCCTGCCCTTCCTGGTCGCGGCCACGACTCTCCTCATCCTGGCCCAACTAATCGTCGGCGCTTGCATGCGCCATCAACACGCCGGACTGGCCATCCCGGATTTTCCGCTCGCTTATGGCAAGCTCTGGCCATTTATGGACGCTGCGTCAGTCTCTCGCTATAACCAGCACCGCCTCGAAACGGTGTCCCTGAACCCCATCACCTCATTTCAGATTGTCCTCCAAATGGCGCATCGCATCGTGGCGGCGCTCGTTCTGGCCGCCGTTGCCGGCTGTGCGTGGCAGACCCTGCGCCGGTTCGGCACAAGGTCTGCCCTGGGCAAACTCGCCCTGGTTTGGCTGGGGCTGATCCTGACGCAGGCCCTCCTGGGAGCAATGACGATCTGGTCGAACAAAGCCGCCGACATCGCCACGGCTCATGTGCTCGGGGGCGCCCTTTCCCTGGCATTGGGAACCCTTCAATGCCTCCTCTACCTGTGAAAGCCCTCGCCCCTTCCCTGACCCACCCCATCCCGGCGGAAAAGAGCTGGCTGGCAGTCTATGCCGACCTCTTCAAGGCCCGGCTCACCCTGCTGGTCTTGCTCACGACGCTGGTCGGCTTCTATGTCGGCTTTCGCGGGCCGCTCGATTATCTGGTCCTGCTGCACACTCTTTTGGGCACAGCCCTGGTGGCCTCGGGCGGCTCCGCTCTCAACCAGCTTCTCGAGCGGGAATACGATGCCCGGATGCGCCGGACCTGCGATCGACCCTTGCCTTCGGGCCGCCTGCAGCCGCGCACCGTCCTGGCTATCGGCATCGCCTGCACGGGCCTGGGACTCATTTACCTGGCCCAGGCGGTCAATCTGTCCTCGAGCCTTCTGGGCGCAATTACGTTCGTCACTTACGTCTTCGTTTATACCCCTCTCAAACGCCTGACCTGGCTCAATACTGCGGTGGGCGCCATCCCCGGCGCCCTGCCCCCCTTGATCGGCTGGAGCGCCGCCCGAGGCGAAATCACACTCGCGGGCGCAGCCCTCTTCGCCATTCAGGCCCTCTGGCAAGTCCCCCACTTCCTGGCCATCGCCTGGATCTACCGCGACGAATACGCCAAAGCCGGCTTCAAAATGCTCCCCCTCCTTGACCCGAATGGCCGCCGCACCGGCCGCCAGGCCCTGCTTCATGCCTTGGCCTTGCTCCCGGTCAGCCTCTGTCCCTTCTTCTTCCACCTGGCCGGACCCCTTTACCTGGGCGGGGCGCTCGCCCTCGGTCTCGCTTTCGCCTGGTTCGCCGTCCAGTTCGCCCGCCACCTCACAATCTCCCGAGCCAGGCAGTTGTTTTACGCCTCGATCCTCTACCTGCCCCTGCTCCTGACAATCATGGTAGTTGACAAGACCAAATTGTAACCCGCTCATGCAGGCAACCTCAGATACTACAATTCATCCGCCAATTCATGCCCCGGCCCACGAAGAAGGGCAGTTCTGGAGCAAGTACGTCTTCTCCACCGACCATAAAGTCATCGGCCTCCAATATGGGCTGACCGCCCTCTCCTTCCTGTTATTCGGCTTCATTCTGATGCTCATCATGCGCTGGCAAATCGCCCACCCCGGCCAACCGGTGCCGCTGGTCGGACCGTTGCTGGCCTCCCTTCTCGGCGACCCCGCCGCCAAAGGCTCCATCTCCCCGGACCTCTACAATTCCTTCGGCGCCATGCACGGCACGATTATGGTCTTCCTGGCTATCGTGCCCCTGGCGTTCGGCGCGTTTGGCAATTACCTGGTTCCGCTCCAAATCGGCGCGCCGGACATGGCTTTTCCCCGCGTGAACATGGCGAGTTACCAGTTCTATGTGGTTGGCGGCATTATCATGTTCGTCAGTTTCTTTATCCCAGGCGGCGCCGCCCAGGCCGGGTGGACCTCCTACCCCCCGCTGGCCGAGGCCATTCCGACCGACGGCCAGACCTTCTGGCTCATTGGCATGGTTTTTCTCATCACCTCCTCGCTCCTGGGGGCGGTGAACTTCATCGCCACCGTCATTCAATTGCGCGCCCCCGGCATGACTTGGATGCGCCTCCCATTCTTCGTCTGGGCGCAGTTCGTCACCGCCTTCCTGCTCCTCCTGGCGTTTCCCCCACTGGAGGCGGCCGGCATCATGCAACTCATGGATAAAGTCGCCCACACCAGCTTCTTCCTGCCCACCGGCCTGGCCGTTGGGGGTCAACTGGCCGACGCCAGCGGCGGTGGCAGTCCCTTGCTCTGGCAGCACCTCTTCTGGTTCCTGGCCCACCCGGAGGTCTATGTCTTGATCCTGCCGGCCATGGGCATCGTGGCGGAAATCATTGCCAACAACACCCGCAAGCCATTATGGGGCTACAAGTCCCTCGTCTATTCTGTGTTGAGCATCGGCTTTCTCTCATTCATCGTCTGGGCTCATCACATGTTTCTGACCGGCATGGGCACCATGATCTCGACCTTCTTCCAAACCACCACCATGATCATCTCGATCCCTTCGGTGGTCATCCTCACTTGCATGTTCATTTCTCTGTGGGGTGGCTCTATCCGCTTCACCACGCCCATGCTCTTTGTCATGGCCTTCCTCCCCATGTTCGGCATCGGCGGCCTCACCGGCCTGCCCTTGGGCCTGAGCATCAGCGACATTCACCTGCACGACACTTATTATGTCATCGCCCACTTCCACTACATCGTCGCCCCCGGCACCATCTTCGCCATGTTTGCCGGCATTTATTATTGGTACCCCAAGGTCACAGGCCGGATGATGAACGATTTCTGGGGCAAGGTGCATTTCTGGTCCTCGTTCATTTTCATGAACCTCATCTTCCAACCGATGTTTGCCCAGGGCATGGCCGGCATGCTGCGGCGCATGGCTGATGGGGGCGCTAATTATTCCCAAGCCCGTGTCCCGGAGGCTATTGGCGGCTTAAGCCCACGCGTCATGGGACTGCACACTTACATCCTGTGGGCCGCCGTTGCCCTTGCCATCGCCCAGGTCCCTTTCATCATCAATTTCTTCTGGAGCATCAACCACGGCAGGGCCATCGATTCGGACAATCCCTGGGAGGCCACCACCCTCGAATGGCAGACCCCTACTCCGCCGCCCCACGGCAACTTTGCCACGCCCCCCGAGGTCCATCGCGGCCCTTATGAATACAGCCTCCCAGGCCACGACAAGGACTTCACACCCCAAAACGAACTCTTACCGGAGGTGCAGACGGCATGAAGGCGAGTTTTATCCTTCATCCTTCACCCCTCCTTTCCTGCTAATGGACATTCCCTACACCGTCGCCCCCCGCCCCGACACCGGCCTCTATAATGCCAAAGTCGGCATCTGGTTGTTTTTGGCCTCCGAGGTCATGCTTTTCGGCGCGCTCTTTTCGACTTATATCCTCTTGCGCGTCGGCGCGCCCGAAGGCTCCTGGCCCTACGGTTGGCTCAATATCCCGCTGGGCACCTTGAACACCCTCGTGCTCATCACCTCGAGCATCACGACTGTGATGGCCTGGGCCTCCTGCAAGATGAACCAGTTCGGCCGCTTCAAAGTGTTTCATGCCTGCACCCTCCTCCTGGCCCTGACCTTCGTCGGCATCAAATCCTACGAATACCACGACAAATTCACCCATTACGAGATCGCCCTCAAAGACGGGCGCTTTGCCGACGGCCACCTGCTCCAGAGCGCCCCGGATCACATCGTCATTCATGGCCGCGTCGTCACCGACCGCAAAGACCTTTTCGATCTCCGCACTCGCACAGCCTCGCACAAGAGCGAGGAAATCACCCTTCCACGCGCCGAGATCAAGAAGATGGAACGCTACGGTCCCTGGCACAATACTTACCTGGCTATCTACTTCACCCTCACCGGCTTGCACGCCCTCCACGTCATCGCCGGCGCCATCGTCATTGGCTTCTTATGGGGACCCGGCAGCCGGCTCTGGCGCCGCGACCCCGAACACTTCACCAACCGCATCGAGATCTCCGGCCTCTTCTGGCATTTCGTCGACCTGGTCTGGATTTTCCTCTTTCCCGTCTTATACTTACTATGAACGCTCAAGACCACGACAGTTTCGCGCACCACGTCCGCCGGTATCTTTACGTATTTTACGCCCTCCTCTTCGGCACGCTCATCACCGTGGGGGCATCCTACATTCCCTTCGGCAACCGCGAGATTAACATCGCCGTCGCCCTCTTCATCGCCATCAGCAAGGCCTCCCTGGTCGCCTGCTACTTCATGCACCTTATCTCCGAGCGGAAAATGATCTACGGCATCATGGGCTTCACCGCCTTCTTTTTCATCGGGCTGATGTTCCTTACCCTTTGGTCCTTCTCCGACTTCCCGCGCCACACCGTCACCCACTGACCCCGCATGTCCCTCAAAACCTTCCACCTGGTTTTTGTCACGGCCGCCACGGCGCTGGCCTTCGGCTGCAGCGTCTGGGGTCTGAAGGCTTACTTCTCCGCCGATGGCCGCGCTACGGACCTGGCCTTCGGACTCGGCTCGCTCGCAACCGGCGTTGGCTTGCTCCTCTACGAGCGGTATTTTCTAAAGAAACTCAAGAACACGGACTGACTATGAGAGCAAGTTCTCCTCAAAATGGCCCTGTCTGCTCGCCGGTTGCGAACAATTCCCTCTCTGCGTTCTTTGCGTCTCTGCGCTTTCATTGCCTCACCGAATTAGCCTGCCGGCCCAGGCCAGTCGCCGGCGTCCCCTCCGCCACGCTCTACGCTCGCCACGCTCCACGCTTCAGATGCCGCTTCCCTGCGCGTTGTTTTCTTGGCCTTATTTTGACACTCGCCCCCAATTCCCTCCTGGCGTGCGCCGCTTGTTACGGCCAAAGCGACTCGCCGCTGGCGCAAGCGATGAACTGGGGGATCGTGAGCCTGTTGGGAACGATCCTCCTGGTCCTGGCAGGCATTGCCGCTTTCTTTGTGAGCCTGGCCAGGAAATCGGCGGCCCTTTCCCGCGCGGGTGGCGCGGGCATCCCGCCCGCGTCCCAAAAAGCACCGGCGGGTGCGGCCGCATCGGCCTCGCGACACCAGCGTGGGGCCGGCATCCTGCCCGCGTCCCCAAAACCGGCGTTCCACGCTCGGCCGCATCAGTCTCGCAACAAACTCTGCCGCATTCCAGTTCGGCGCGCCGTCCCCTCACTCAACACCCGGCGCCCGACACTCAACACCCGCCACTCGACACCCGGCGCCTGACCCCCTCCTGCGCGCGCCTGGCAATTTGTATAAGGACAAACTATGATAGAAAAACTCCTGGGATTGCCGGTCGTGGCCTCGGAACACGGCCAGCAGGTTGACAACCTGATCGTCTATGTCCACTGGCTCATGATCGTGTTGTTCGTGGGTTGGTTGGGCTTCTTTGCGATTGCCCTTCTCCGATTTCGCCGCTCCCGCAATCCCAAAGCCAGTTACGTCGGGGTCAAGAGCCACATCTCAAGCTACCTCGAAGTCGCGGTAGCCGTCATCGAGGGGATCCTGCTCTTCGGCTTGTCCGTCCCGTTGTGGGCCAAGGCGGTCGACAAGTTCCCCAAGGAAAGCGAATCCACCGTCGTTCAGATCGTCGCCCAGCAATTCCAATGGAACGCGCGATACCCCGGCAAGGACGGCATCTTCGGCAAACAAGACATGCGCTGGGTCACTTCGGAAAACGTTTTTGGCGTTGACCCAGCCGACCCGAACGGCAAAGACGACATCCAAACCCTCAACGAAATCCATGTCCCCCTGGTCAAAAACCCGGACGGCCGGTTCAGGCCGGTCATCCTCTACATCTCCTCCAAGGACGTTGTCCACTCCTTCAAAGTCATCGCCATGCGCATCACCCAGGACGCCATCCCGGGCATGCGCATCCCCCTCTGGTTCCGCCCGACCCGGCCAGGCCGCTTTCAAATCAACTGCGCCCAACTCTGCGGCAACGGCCACTCGAGCATGGCCGGGGGCTTCCTGGTTGTGGAAGAGCTCGACGCCTATAACAAGTGGCTCGCCTCCAAAGTAGGCGCGGCAACCAGTTTTGAATAAGATGCCCCCGGTCTCCCAAACCCGGGCACCGGTCTTCATACCAATTCGCCGCGGCCTCGATTTCGGCATCAACTGCCGGATGCTTTGCGGGAGCGGGCATCAGCCATGTCCTGTTTCAAGTCGGCGAAATATTCGTCGTCCACCGGTTGCGCCAAACTCGAGTCAGCCAGGACCGCGTCACGACGCCGCAACAACTCGGCCATCTCACCCTTGTCAAGTTCGGCTTCCTGGCGATGGCCGCTGACGGACGCCCTGCCCAGGAACAAATCCAGCCAGCCAACCAACTGCGCCAACTCCTCCCGCGGCAGCTTCTGAATCTGTTCCTCAAGTTACTCGACGCTCATGCTATACCATACTGTGGTTGCGGGGGAATGCGAGGGAGAAATGTTCCGGACTCCTGGTTTCCGTCCAACGGCCTGCGCGCATTCTCATTGACACCGCCGCTTCAGCGCGGTGCAGAAACGGCAAGGGCCAGTGGAAACCGTTTCCAACGGTTTCCACCGTAGTTTGGGTACCCTTGTCCGGGGTCAACTCTCGCGGGAGTGCGGACAATACTGTCCGCACTTGTTCAGTCGTCAACGCCAAAACACAGGAAACTTCCCGGCCCAGAACTGCACCCGGACCGCGGGCAGAGGTGCTTTGTCCCGAAGGGACATCCGAGAATAGCCCAACGCTTCAGCGTTGGAATCGCCGTTAACAACGAACCGATGCGTCCCGAAGGGACGACTGAAACACGTTCGGCCTCAGTCGTCCCTTCGGGACGAAAATGAACACTTAATGGCAGTCACCCAACGCTGAAGCGTTGGGCTATTGTCAAGTGTCCCTCCGGGACGGAATCGGGCCTGTGGGCGCGCGCTGGACGCTGTCCGTATCCGCGCCCCGGAAAAAGCTGAGATGCGCCCTCCTGGAGCGCAGGACGGAATTCACTTCACCCCAGCTCGTATTCCGCCGCGCGGAAGCGCGTAACATCGACCTGCGCCATCATCAGGTCAATGAATTGGGATTCGTCGTCAGGCAATGTCTCGAGTGAGGCCTGGAGGCGTTCGAGCCAGGGGATTTCGCGCGGAGGGATTTTGAGGCCCCCGTCGTGGTGGGCATCGCGGACGAGGCGCAGGGCAGTGAGGCCGGCGGCTTTGCCGGCGGCGTAGTATGTGGGAGCGGCGACAATCGCCTGGGCTATGGCGATGGCGCTCTCGGGGGCGAGGATGAGGGCCTGGGGGTCGCGGTGGACGTCCGAGGCCACCATCCATTTGCGGTACAGCAGCGCCGCCTCGGGGCCATCGGCCAGGGCCTCGTTCATCAGCCGGCAATCATAGACCAGTTGCTCGAGGCTGCAGGTCGGCGCCATGCCGCCCAGGAGCTTGATGTTCTGTATCGATTCGTTGCTCCAGGTGTCACAGGCCGCTGCTGCGATATTGCCCACCGGACTGAGATGGGCGCAAGCCGCTATCTTCCCCTCCATGGCCATGGGGAAACCGGTAATCGCTTTGAGAATAATGTTCTCGTAGCCGCAATCTTTGCCGGGACCGACTGCCCCGGCCTCATAGCAGACCAGCGTGCGCACGGCGGAGATGGCCCGCACGACGGCCGCAAAGACGCGCGGGATCATCTTCTGCTCCGCCATCACCATGGCAGTGTTCCCGAACCCGCAAGCCGTATCCCCCGCGCAATGCACGCCGTGCCCGCAGGCGATGCGCTGCAGCTCGGTCCAGAGAAAACGCATGTCCCGGACACCCAGAACACACAGGGCGAACAGGACCGCCCGGATGTCCCCCATCATCAGGGCCTCGTCATGCACTTCCTTGCCGCCGACCGACTCAATGCTCAGAAGTTCGGCGCCGGCGGCGGCGCAGCCTTCAAAAGTGGCCAGCATGGCCTCCAGGAGCGGGCCCCGGCGCATGCAGGGCGGACGTTCCATCTCCCGGGTGTCGTTGGGGGTAATCCGCAGGACGCTCTTGAGTCCATGACGGGTTTGCGCCTCACCCATGGCATCCACAAGAATGCGCGTCAACTCGATGCCCCACTCCGGGTGTTCGGTCATCGGCGGGAGAGTTTCAAATTCGACCACCAGCCCGGGCGCCTCCAGTTCGGCGGCGCGCTCGAGTGCCCCGGAGATGATCTGGCCGTATTGCCTCCGGACCTCGGGCATCGTGGCGCTCTCGACCGTCATTGGCGGCAACGTGAAATTGAGTTCCGGATACACCAACCCGCCCCCCAGGTTCAGACCCCCACGCGTCGTCAGCGGATGGGGACAGACTCCAAAACGGAGTTCGCAAGGGTTGGAAATAGCAAGCCCACTGAAACGAGTCATGCAGGTGAGTTTGGATGCAAGCCGGCTCCAAGGCCAGCCAATTAATCGCCGATTCTGCCTGGAGGGTGGAGCGTGGAGCGTGTGGAGCGTGGAGCGTGGAGCGTGGAGCGTCAGAGCGTCGGAGCGTCGGAGCGTGGGGCGGGAAGGCATCGCAACACCTGCGACGCTCTCACGCTCTCACGCTCTCCACGCTCCACGCTCTCACGCTCCCCACGCTCTCACGCTCTCACGCTCCGCCCAACGCCAACTCCCAATAGACGACATCCTCCAGCGGGTTGGGGCAGTACGGCTTGGTCTGTTTGAACCCGAGCGATTGATAGAGGCACATGGCCTCTTTCAGCCTGGCAAGCGTGTCCAGGCGGATAAGAGCATAGCCGGCGCCGATCGCCTCCTGAAGAACGCGCTTCGCCAGGGCTCTGCCTACTCCCTGTCCCCGGTACTCCGGCCGAACGAAGAGCCGCTTCATCTCCCCGATGCCCTCACCGAACTTCCGCAGCGCCGCGCACCCGGCCGCCCGCCGTCCGTCCATTGCGATGAAGAGCGCGCCCTCGGGTGGGGCGTAGTTGCCGGGCAGCCCCGCCAATTCCGCCTCGAAACTCTGAAAGCAAAGTTTCACGCGGAGATACCGCTCATACTCCCGAAAAAGGAGCCGTACCTCGTCGATCTGCGCGGGGCTTTCAGCCCGAACGATGTCAATTATCATGGCGTGTATCTCAGAAATTCTCGATTACCAGGTCGGCCAGGATGTCCATCCATTCCAGCGAGACCGGTTCCTTCAATTCGGACGAGCGCGCGAAGTCTTCTTCGAAAAGCTCGCGCTTCAGGCAATGGGCAAAGGCCAGGTCTGACGTGGCGATATTCTGCTCCTGGTTGAGCCAGAGACTCAAGTGGTTGAGGTTGCCGGAGCCTAGGCACGACCAATCATCGACCAGGAGCGCCTTGACGTGGGTCATTCCGGGATAGAAATAGACGCGCACCCCCTGCTCCAGCAGGTAATTGGCATTCACCAGGTTGCTCCGGCCTCCGGGCTTGAGGTCGTTCACGCGCGGCAGCACCACGCGGACGTCCACGCCGCGCCGACGGGCGCGGACCAGGCCGGCGATGACCCGTTTATCGAACAGGTACGGGTTCTCGACGTAGATGTGGCTGCGGGCCTGGCGCAGCGATTCCAGCACCGCCGTGGCAAACGGCTTCCAGGCCGTATGGGTCGGCAACCGGCGGACCTGAATCCAGGGCCCGGGAGCGCAAGCGGCAGCGATTCTATCTTTGCTGGAACCGCTGAGCAGCGCCCCCGCGTAGGCAAGGTCGCCCATAGGACCCGCGTGGGCCCAATGTCGGCCGAACCCCTCCTCGAAGGAAGCGACGACCGGCCCGTGGACCTCGACCATGAGGTCATGCCATTCGTAGCGGTATTTGCGGCCGAGGTTCATGCCGCCCAGCCACCCGCAGGCCCCATCGATGAGCAGCACCTTGGAATGGTCCGCCGAAAACCACGAGTTAAGAAAGGACCGGGCTTCCACGCGGGAATCCTGGCGCAGGTAGCTCAGCATGGAAGAGGGGGCCTTAAAATCCTGCGGCATGGGCGTGGCGGGCGGGTGCATGCCTGCCGCGATGCTGCCCAGCCGGTCCAGGACGACCTTGACCGGGATTTTCCCGGACCGCTCCTTGAGTTGGTCGGCAATGGCAACCGCAACGTCGTCTTTGTCAAAGATATAGATCTCGAAATGGATATGGTTGGTGGCCTCGGCGATGGCCTGGTGAAGGCGGTTGAAGAATCGGTCGCCATCGATGAGCAGGCGCATCGAACCCTCTTCGCGCCGTGTGCCCGTGTAGCTATCCAGCCACCCTTCCCATTTCGCAAGGTCCATGCCCGGGGCGTGCTCGAGCGGGGCCGCAGCGGCCTTGCCCGACCTCGGCAAGGGCATCCGCAGAAAGCGGAGCAGTGTATCGAGGCCCAGGTCGACGAGGCGGGCCGCGCTGGACACCGGATTCTTGAGCAGCGCAAGACCGTGGGCTTGCAGCAAGAGGGCGCTTA
>Ga0181533_1001390_pt1 | contig 31205 bp, 30 predicted proteins | sample PEATcosm2014_Bin_45_FD_119772 | JGI IMG/M metagenome (GOLD analysis project Ga0181533, IMG submission 119772) | Peatland microbial communities from MTU Mesocosm Facility, Houghton, MI, USA - PEATcosm2014_Bin11_60_metaG | ecosystem: Environmental > Terrestrial > Soil > Wetlands > Peat | place...
GCCAGCACCGTGGCCTCGTCCGCTCCCGGCACGCCGTTGGCCTCGCCTGGATAGGGAAAGAAATTCACGTGCGGCTGATCGTCCTTGTCGGGGTTCCGGTTGCCGTTCAGCCAGCGCGTCATGCCCAGCCAGCCCACCTTGATCCCGTTGGCCTCGGTAATCACCGGCTGCCACGCCGTCGCCACATTGTCACTGGTCCCGGCAAACAGCAGTCCCGTCTCCTTCAGGTGTTCGCGGCTTTCTGTGAATCCCGCCCACCCCTGGTCCATCACGTGGTTGTTGGCAAACGAAACAGTTTTGATCCCGCTCGCCTTCAGCGCCTGGGGCAGTTCAACCGGGGCGTCAAAGAGGAATGCCTTGGTTCCCTTTGAGTGCTCCGGCGCCACCGGCGTTTCCAGGTTCACAAATCCAAAGTCAGCGCCCTCGAAGACATCCGCCACATCAGCAAACAGTGCTGCCCATCCTGGCTCCCCGTCACCCGCTGCTTTGGCCGCCGCGCGCACCGGCTCATGGGGAATCACGTCACCCGCCACGGCAAAGGTCACCTGCGCAAGATCGTGCGGATAGGGCGTGACCACCGCCGCCAAGCGCCGCCAGTGCAGCGCCGTCAGCAGCGCCGCGCCGACTAACGCCAGTCCCAGCGCGCCCAGCAGCAGCTGCCGGCGCCGGCGCAAACCTGGCAGAAACCTTGCGCCGAATGCCAGGTCGAATTGGCCTCCCAGCTTGGTTAAGTCCAATTGCGGCACCACGGTGTATCCCTCCATTGCCGAAGACGAGAAATGAGATGCAACCAGAATACAGGCGTAATGGAGGGACAGTAGAGTTTCCGCAGGGGCTGCGGAGCTGTTTTCCGAGGGGCTGTCCTGCCAGTTTGTCTCATTGACACTGGTACCAGATTTGCCGGGCAGTCCATGGGGCGTTGCTGGATTGGCAGAACGGTGCGCGGCACGTCAAATAGCGCACGTTCACTTTTGTGCATGAATTGACACAACGGATGTCGCCAGGTCCAGCGGATCGCGACCGGAGAATCTCGGGTTCAGTTTCATCTGTTTCAAGGCCGACAATGCGTCGTGGTCAATTTCGCGCTCTGCGTCAACGATGCGAAAGCCTGCGAGAGTAAAGAGCGCACAGAAATCGCTGGCACGAAGCCGGTTATGATAGTGGATCCGATTCTGAGCCAGGATTCTCCAAAGACGGTCACCGTATTGAAGGAAGTTGACGGAAGAAATCGACGGGTCGCAGTAACGGAAATGGTCACTGCAATCGATTCGATGGAAAAGAACCCCGCCCGGCGCCAGAATCCGGTATGCTTCCCGGAGCAAAGCGAGTACTTGAGCCTCCGGAACGTGTTCCAGGACCGAGAACGAGAAGTGGATATCCACGCTGTCCTCAGGCAACTCCGTACGGGTCGCGTCGGCGGGCGCATGATATCTGACTAAATCCCAATTCCCGCCTGTCGCTTCCTCTGCCGCGTGGATGGATTTCTCCGTTACAAATCGTGTCAGATCAAATGTGTGAACCTCGATTCCCTGAGCTGTCAATGCGAGGGGAATCGTTGGCACCCACCCGGTTCCAACCTCCATCCCGGTGCGCATCCCCGGGCGAAGGAAGGGTTTCAAGCGGTCAAAATTTTCGAGATGGGCCGGAACATGCTTTCAGACAACATTGCCCTGAAAGAGCCGATTCAAGCGCTGACCCCCAGGAGCGAGCGCAAATATTCCCTGTGCACAGGATTTCAGTAGCCATCGCATGATGCGCAGATCGTAGCATACTATCGGCGCGTGGCCCGGTTTCCATAGGAAGCGAGTTCCCCAATGAATCGGGGTGCTGCGGGGTCTTGCCAGCAGCGGTCCGCCATGGAGGAAGACCCGAGATTCCACTCCCCTTGTCTCAGCATAAAAAGGGCTGGAAGCTAGTAAAAGCTAGCAGCCGTCTCTCCCGCGAACGTCCAGCGGTCCCTACGCGTCTATTTCATGAGTCAAGACTGTTAACCTTGAGCAGGAGCAACTCTTTAAGAGCTTTCCGGCCGCGTAACCGCGGAACCGGCGAGAACGACCATGGCAGAGTTCGTCATCAAGCTGGCCGATGAGCGCGGCCGCGTACAAGAGCAGGTGCAGACCGCGGCCACGGCCGAAGAGCTGCGGGCCCGCTTCGTCCACGCGGGTTACCACGTGTTTTCGGTCCGCGCGCGCGGCGCCATCGGCCGCGGCCGCCGCAAGGTCAAGCTCGAGCCCTTTCTCATCTTCAATTCGCAGTTCCTCACCCTCATTCGCGCCGGCCTGCCCATCCTCAGTTCGCTCGAGATGCTCGGCAAAATCCAGAAAAATGCTGCCTTCGCCGGCCAGTTGGAAGACGTTGCCAAGCGCGTCAAAACCGGCGAGGCGCTTTCCGCAGCCTTTGAAGCGCAGAGCGGTTTTCCGCTCATGTATACCACCACGCTCCTGGCCGGCGAGCGCTCCGGCAACCTGTCCGAAGTTCTGGATCGCTATGTAAGCTTCCAGAAGGTTGCGCTCACCCTGCGCAAGAAGCTTATTGGCTCGTTGATCTATCCTTGCGTCCTGCTCAGCCTGGTCACCGCGCTCCTCATCTTCATGTTCACGGTGGTGGTGCCGCAATTCGCCGAGCTTTACGACCAGCTCGGCAACAAATTGCCGGCTCTCACCATGGCCCTGCTCACCTTCGGCAAATGGATGCAGCACAACATTCTCTGGCTGGTGCTGATCGTGGCCGCGACCGCTTTCGCCCTCTACCGCTTCTCCCTCACCGAGCGCGGCAAGGACTTTGCCGATGGCGTGCGCATCCGTCTTCCCATCCTGGGAAAAATCTGGCTCAAGTATCAGGTGGCGCTCTTCGCGCGCACACTCTCCACGCTGCTCACCGGCGGCTTGCCGCTGGTGCCGTCGCTGGAGACGGCCTCGCGCTCCATCTCCTCGCGCCGCGTCTCCCGCGCCGTGCAAACTTCGGTCGGCACCGTGCGCGAGGGCAAGAGCCTGGCCGAATCCCTCTCTAAAACCGGCATCTTTCCCGACCTGGCTACGGAGATGATCACCGTGGGCGAGCAAACCGGCGCGCTGCCGCAAATGCTCAACTCCATGTCAGAATTCTTCGAGGAGGACGTGGCCACGGCCCTGGCTGCCGCTCTCGCGCTTATCGAACCGGCGATCCTCATCGTCATGGGAGTCGTGGTCGTTTTTATTTTGATCTCGCTCTACCTGCCCATCTTTTCGCTTGGGCAGGCGAGCGGAATGTAGAAGGTCGCCCGCATGCCCGAGACCAACGTGTTGCCCATGCCCACGCCCTTGCCTATACCTGGGTCCGGCGACGAACGCGCCCAGGCTGAAGCCCTGGCGCGCCGCTACCACGCCGAATTCGTCGACCTGAAGAACTTCAAGATTCAGCACGAGCTCCTGCGTACCGTCCCGGTAGAGCTCATGTTCCGCTACAACTTCGTGCCCATCGAGCAAACCGAAGACGCGCTGGTGATTGCCGTCAGCGACCCTTCGCGCCTCATGGTCGTGGACGAAATTGCCGGGCTGCTCGGCAGCCGTATCGTGGCCCGCGTGGCCACGCTCTCGCAGATCACCGATTTGCTGAAGAAAACCGAGCAGTCGCAGCGCGTCCTCGACGAGGCCAGCGAAGGCCTCACCTTCGACGTGCTCACGGGCGACGAAAACGCAGACGAGAACATCTCGATTGAGAAATTGACCAGCGAGGCTGAGGACATCAGTCCTATCATCCGCCTCGTCGACACCACCATCTTCACCGCGCTCGAGCGCCGCGCCTCCGACATTCACATCGAGAGCTACGACGATTCGGTGCACGTCAAATACCGCATCGACGGCGTGCTGCAGGAGGCCATGGCGCCCATCGCCCGCGAACACCACGGCACCATCCTCGGCCGCATCAAGATCATGAGCGAGCTCGACATCGCTGAAAAACGCGTGCCCCAGGACGGCCGCTTCCGCGTGCGCTACAAGAACCGACTTATCGACTTCCGCGTTTCGATCATGCCCACGATTTACGGCGAGAACGCTGTCCTCCGCGTGCTCGACAAGGAGTCAATGAGCGAGAAGTTCAAGCACCTCACGCTCGATGTCGTCGGCTTCGCCGAAGAAGACCTGCGCCGCTTCCGCCGCTACATTCGCGAGCCCTATGGCATGGTGCTGGTCACCGGCCCCACCGGCTCCGGCAAAACCACCACCCTCTACGCCGCGCTCAACGAAATCAAGAGCGACGAAGACAAAATCATCACCATCGAAGATCCGGTCGAGTACCAGATTCGCGGCATCACGCAGATTCCCGTCAACGAAAAGAAAGGCCTCACCTTCGCGCGCGGCCTGCGCTCCATCCTGCGCCACGACCCCGACAAGATCCTGGTCGGCGAAATTCGCGACCAGGAGACCGCGCAGATCGCCATCAACTCCGCGCTCACCGGTCACCTTGTCTTCACCACCGTCCACGCCAACAACGTGGTCGACGTGCTGGGCCGCTTCCTCAACATGGGCGTCGAGGCCTACAACTTCGTCTCCGCGCTCAACTGCATTCTGGCGCAGCGCCTGGTGCGCACCATCTGCGAGTACTGCGCGCATTCGGTTCGCCACGACGACGAACTATTAATCGCCAGCGGCATGGATCCCGCCGAATGGCGCGACTTCGACTTCCGCGAAGGCACCGGCTGCATGGAGTGCGGTGGCACCGGCTATCGCGGCCGCACCGCGATCCACGAGCTGCTCGATCTTACCGACACGATCCGCGAAATCATTCTCGCCAAAAAACCCACGTCGGAGATTCGCAGGCAAGCGCAAAAGGAGGGCATGAGCTTCCTGCGCGAGTCGGCCATCGAGCGCGTTCGCCGCGGAATCACTACACTCAAAGAGATCAACAAGGTGACATTCATTGAGGCTTCGAGGTAAGGCAGGGACCGAGGGAACAAGAAAATAGGGGCTAAGAGACTACGGGAGGAAGGGACCAAGGGACTAGGAAAAACCAGCAACACACACGCCATGCGGCCCCGGAGGGGCCGAACGAGAATAGCCCAGGGTAAAGTCCGAGCAGCGGACGGAACCCTGGGACCAGCAGTCCATTGAATTCCGCCGCCCCGTAGGGGCGGCACGAAACGCAAAAGGGGAAGCTCGCACTTGCCATCGATTTTGAATAGAACGAAATTCACCGCGAACACCGGCGGCCGTCCGCCCGCTGCGGTCGAACTCTCGCCCGAGGGCGTTCTTGCCGCCGCGCTTCCTGCCGCGCGCTCGCGCCGCGGCGCAATGGCGGAAAAGGGCTGCGTCTACGCCTTCGCTCCGCTTGCCCCCGGCGCACTGGTTCCCGGCCTGGACGAACCCAATTTACGCGCGCCCGAAGCCGTGGCATCGGCCATTCGTTCGGCGCTCTCCCAGGTTGCGCCGCGCACGCGCGCCGTCACCTTGGTGCTGCCTGACACGCTGGTCCGCGTCTTCGTGCTCGATTTCGATTCCATGCCCGCCAAAGCCTCTGAAGCCGTCTCCGTGGTGCGCTTCCGCCTGCGCAAAATGGTTCCCTTCGATGTGGAGCCCGCCGGCGTCAGCTACCAGGTGCTGGCGCAGAACGAGTCGGAGTGCAAAGTGCTGGCCGCCATCGTGCCCGGGCCCATCCTCGCAGAGTACGAGGCCGCCGTCCGCGACGCGGGCTACGAACCCGGCGCGGTTCTCTCCTCCAGCCTGGCCGCGCTGGAAGCGGCTGACGCCACTGAAGGCGTGCTGGCCGCCAACCTCAGCGCCCGCACCATCACCACCGCTGTCACCAGCGGCCAGGATCTGCTCCTCTACCGCACTCTCGATCTGCCTCCGGATCCCGCATCGCGCGCCGCGGAGATCGAGCGCTCGATCGCCGTCGCCGCCGCGTACTTTGAAGACAAGCTGGGCGCGCCCCCGCGGCGTTTATATTACGCGGGCATCGAGAGTCCCGCGGAGTTTGCGGCGTCGATTGGAAATCCTGAGGTCTCCGTCGTCGCATGGGCCGAGCGGCCTGAAGAAGGCGCCGTGACGTCTCTGCCACAAACCAGTTTTGCCGGCGTCGCAGGCGCGCTGGCGGGAGCGAGTTGACCGCATGAGAGTCACACTCAATCTCGCCACTCGACCCTTCACCGATCTCGGCCCGGCCATCAAGCGCCTGCGCATCGGCATGGCGGTTCTCGCCGCGCTTTGTCTGCTCTTCGTTCTGGGCCTGCATCTCTTCGACAGCCAGGCAGCGGAGGCTCGCGCCCGCGAGCACTCTCTCGATGGCGACATCGCCCGTAAACAGGCCGAGCGCCAGCAAGCCCTGGCCTTCATGCAGCAGCCCGACAACGCCCAGCTCCTCACGCAGGCCGAATTCCTCAATGAACGCTTTGACGAGAAGGCCTTTTCCTGGACCCTCGCCATGGAAGCCATGGAAACCGTCCTTCCCGCCGGCGTTCAGGTCACCTCCATCGAGCCGCAGCGTAGAAATGACGGTCACATCACTGTCGAACTCCGCGTCCTTGGCCCCCACGACCGTTCCGTCGACCTGGTGCGCAACCTCGAGCACTCCCGCCGCTTCCTTGAGCCGCGCATTGAGAGCGAAAGCGCTGAGAACAGCACCAACTCGAATCAGCAGTTGGGGCCCATCAGCGCCTCCAATCGCTTTGAATTCGAACTCTTCGCCGATTACAATCCGCCCGCGCCCGGAGAACGCGCGACCCTCAGAAACGCATCGGCGCAAAACGCGGCAACCCATCCCAGATCGTCCGTGCCCGCTTCCGCGCCTCCACCAGCTCCGCGCGTGGTTCCCGCCATTCCGCAGCAACGCGGACGCGAACCCTACGCGGAGCAGGCGCCGCCGCCGCCCCATACCGTGCAGATGCCACCGCATCCCGCGCCTGACGCGAACGGAGGCCCGCAATGAGCGCGACGCAATCGTCCTCGACGTGGCGTGAGCGCCTCGCCTCCCCGCTCACATGGCACATGGCCGGATTCTTTCTGCTGCTCGCGCTGGCCGTTGCGATGGCCATCCGTCTCGGCCTCGACTGGGCTGTCATGGACAGCCATTCCAGCGAGGTCCTTACCGGCAAGCAAATTCAGTTGCGGGCTCTCGAAATTCAAACCGCGCCTCTGCGCGGCCTCGATCAACGCGTCCAGAAGACCCGCAAGCAATTAGACGACTTCTACCAGAAGCGCATCCCGCCCAACTACTCCTCCATTGACGCGCGCATCGTCGAATTGCAGGTCGCCTCGGGCGTGCGCCTCACGCGCGTGCAGTACACGCAGGGCGCGGCGGGCCCCGGCCTCACGGAAATCAGCATGGACGCCAGCATCAGTGGCGACTATCCCGCCATCATGCGCTTCATCAACAGCCTGGAGCGCGATCCCACGTTCTTCATTATCCGAGCCATGGCTCTCACCGGCCAGCAAGGCGGTCTGGTCAACCTGCGTCTGCGCGTCTCCACCTGGCTGCGCCCCGCCGACGTCCCCAGCGACCTGCCCACAACACCGGTTGACAACGCGCCGCAGGCCCCAACCTCCGGCAAGGAGGGCGAATAACATGGCCCTCGCTCTCGGTCTTGAAAACAAGCGCAACGTCGCTCTCGTCATCGTGCTCCTCGCCCTCCTCCTGGGTTATGGCGGTTATCAAATCTATCAGTCGTTCTCCGGTCCCTCCGTGCCGTCGCCATCTCCGTCCGCGCAAACCGAGGCCCCGAATGGCGCTGCCGCGCCCGGCAAAGCTCCCGCGGGCGGCGCGGAAGCGCAAAGGCTCTCCAACGCGGGCATCGATCCCTCGCTGCACTTTGACAAGCTGGCGCAAAGCGAAGACGTGCGCTACGAAGGCACCGGCCGCAACATCTTTTCGGCCGAGTCCGCGCCGGCCATCATCCCCACCCCACTCAAGAGCGCGCGCAACACGCCGAGCGGCCCCGCGGTCGCGCCCGGACCACCCAAGCCGCCCGACATCGACATCAAGTACTTTGGCTACGAGCAGGACAGCGACAAATCGCTCCGCGCCTTCTTCGTTCATGGCGACGACATTTTCATCGCCCGCACCGGAGAGATCGTCGACCATCGCTACAAGGTCGGCGCCATCCGTCCCCTCAATGTCGAGGTCACGGATCTCTCCTACAACAACACGCAGACGCTCAAGTTGTCGTCCTTCTGAGAAAGACAGGGAACAAGGGAACAAGGGAACGAGGGAACAAGGGAACAAGAAAGCAGTGAACGAGGAAGCAAGTCGGCAATTCAGCAGGTCAAGGGACGAGCAAGATGCAAACAGGCCATTCAATTCGGCGACGCGTGAAGCCTTCAGAAGAAGGCTACGTAATGCTCATCGCCATCTTTCTCATGGCGCTTGTCGTCATTTCGCTGGCCATCGCCGCGCCCCAGGTTGCCAAATCGATCCAGCGCGACAAGGATCTCGAAACTTATCATCGCGGCATGCAATATCGCCGCGCGGTCAAGCTCTATTACTTCAAGTTCCACGCCTATCCGCCCAACGCCGACGCCCTCGTCGAGACCAACAACATCCGCTTTCTGCGCAAGAAATACGTCGATCCCATCACCAACAAGGTGGACTGGAAGCCGATCCTCTTCGGCCAGAACAAAGTACCTGTGGCCATGGGTTTTTTCGGCGAGCCGCTCGCGGGCGGCGCCACGTCGATCGCCGGAATCGGCCCCAGCGGCGGTAACGGCCTCGGTGGCAGCGGCGGCGGGCCCGTAATTCCGGGCGGAATGGGCTTCCTTACTGGCAGTTCCACCGGCAGCACCCCGAGCGCGGGCTCAGACAGCAGCCCAACCGACAATTCGGGGGGGACTGGGAGCACGAGTTCAACGTCGACCACTTCGTCGGGAACGAATTCCAGCGGAGGCACAGGCTCCTCCACCAGCTCCGATCAAAGCGGGCAAACCTTTGGCGGCGGAGGCATCATCGGCTTCTCGCCCGTCAGCCCCAGGCAATCCATCCTCATTTACAAGAAAAAGAATCACTATAACGAGTGGGAGTTCACCTACGACCCCATCTCCGACATGAAAACCATGAGCGGCGGCAACGCCGGTGGCATCGGCCAGCCCGCCAGCAGCACCACCACGCAGGTGGGCAGCCCCCCAACTCCGGGACCCAATCCCAGCCCCAGCCCAAACACGCCCCAGCAGTAGTCCCTCGGCCCACCCAGCGCAGCCATTGGCAGCCGAAACACAAAAGGCCCGCCCCTTCGGGCGAGCCTTTGTTCTTGTTCCCTTTTTCTCCAGTTCCAGCCAAAACCGCTCACTCACCGCGACAGGCTAGAAGCTAGGAGCTAGCAGCTAAAAGCTGTTCTTACACCTGGAACGACGAACCGCACCCGCAGGTGGACTTCACCTGAGGATTGTCGAACTTGAAGCCCGCGGCCTCCAGGGTCTCCACGTAATCCACCGTGCAGCCATTCAGGTACATCAGCGACGTAGCGTCGATGAACACCTTCAAGTCGTCGAAATTGAATACTTTATCCATCATGCCCGGCTGGTTCTCAAAGGCCATGGAATATTGGAAGCCGGAGCAGCCTCCGCCCACCACGCCGATACGCAATCCGGCCGGAAGCGGGTCCTGGGTGGCCATAATCTCGCGCACCTTGGCAATCGCCGGAGCAGTCAGCACAAGTGGCGGTTTCTTCTGGGTTTCCTGGGTCGGTTCAACTGTGGTGGTGGTTGTGGCCATAATTCCTCCCCTGTTTGGCTTGAAGTGCCGGGCGCGGTTTCCTTCTTTCACTTTACCGTTCCGCGGACTCCGGCACAAGCCCCGCTCACGGTACGCCCTTTTATAGATGCAGCCGCCCTTGGGATGGTCGCAGTAACTCAAGCGGCTCTTCCTCCGAGGTTGGGAGACCACGAATCCCCGGTTGCCCTGCCCTTTTCCCGGAATCGCGAAGCGAAGACGCGGAAAGGGTGGGAGTCCACAAACGCCCCGGAACCGCTCAATTCCAATCATTTGGCCCTCGCAACCGCGCCCATCGCCTTCACTTCCCGCAGGGTTTGTCCACCGTCGAGCGCACATTTCCTATCAATGAATATCTCGGGGAAAATCTCGCAAAGTGGTTCACAACTCCATCCTTTCGGGGCTATCATGGTCAACCGTAGGGGCCCCTCTGTCTGCGAGACCGCGATTCCCCACGACCCCGCTGGTACCCTGGGACCACAATTCGTTGGGAGGTACAGTATGCCGGTTGCCGCGATAGTGCTGTGGAGCGTGTGGGCTGCGTTCGTACTCTTTTTGGCTGCTTTGTATATCTATCGTTCCAGCCTCACCCAAAATGAGGAGGACCAGATCTTCCTCGACGAGTCATTCAATCACGAGAAGGCACAGCAGGAGGCGATTGCGGCAAGGGTCGCCAAAATCGAGCCCTGGGTTCGCATCGCTCGCTGGCTGGTCGTGGCCATGACGGTTGTGGTGATCGTCTACTACGTCCGCGACGTCCTGCTGCAACTGCACATCCTTCAGTAGCGCGCTCCTTCCACGACGCGGCGCGAGTGGCCACGCCAGGGCCGCAGCGGCTGCATGATCTTTTCGTGCAGGCATTCCCCGGCGGCTGAAATGCCGTTGGCGACCGCACCGGTTCGCCGGACGTTTACCTGTTTGCTCTATTTGCCGAACTGCCGCAACGCATCAAGAATGTAATAAGCCAGAATCAGAAGCGTCATCAGGCCCGCAATTGCCAGAACCGTGTGCTTGAGCGGTTGAATCCTGCCGATCCGCGTTGCAATCTCTTCCTGTTCGGACTTCACATGACTGGACGAGTCGGCGAGAAAAATCTGCGACTCCTCATTCCTTCCCAGTCTCGCCGCATAAATGCTCACGCCTGCCGTCAACACCAACGACACACCCCAAACCACCCACATCACCGGAACCAGACCCATCTTCTTCTCCAAGAAAATCAGGAATTGTACAGCCCCGGGCGCTGGCGCAAAATAAAACGCCCGCGAGCATCAGGGCCTCACGGGCCCATCATAGTTTTCAGGAGAGGGCAACACGGGTGACAGGAGTCACGCCTGACGGGAGAAATGCCCGAATCGAGCCACATTCCGAGATGGATTCCGAAATGGAAGCATGAAATCTACTCCACTTCCTGCTTGGCGCGATAGCCATCCCGGGCGATGATGTCGTATTTGAGCGGCTTCTTCTTCTCGTCCTGCATGCGCAGCGGCTGGCCCTCGTCGTCCACCAGCTCCACGCGGATCTTGCGGAATGTTCCGTCCAGCTTGGCATTCGTCGGGTGGTAGACGAGTTCGTATTTGGCGCGGATATTCTCGTTGATGGCCTTCACATCATCGGGCATCTCGCCGACGAACCGCGGCGCAAAGTGCATGCCTTCGGTCCAATCGGAGAAGCTCTTCATTTCGTTGTCGGCCTGCAGATACGTCATATCGCGCATGCCGCCCATCAAGCCGCCTCTGCCCTCGGTCATCGCCTCAAAGAACCCGTCGGTGGAGATGGTAAAGATGGTGATGTCGCGCGAAGCCTTCACCCGCTTCTCAATCTTGTCGAAGGTCAGCTTCGAAAAGGTATCGATGCCAGTGGCGATCAGAACGATATACTTCTGCCCTTCGACGCGCTCCAACCGGTCGAGGGACTCGTTCAGGGCGTCGAAGACGTCGGACTCGGAAAATGCCGCAGGCATGTAGACCTCATTCTCCAGCATCCTCATGCCTTCCTGGAGCTGCTGCTTGTCCTGCGTGAAATCGGTGATGATGTGGGTATTCAGGTCGAAGGTCATCATGGCGATGTAGTCCTGGGGCCGCAACTGCTCGGCAAACGCCAGGGCCGCGTTCAAAGCCTGGATTCTGAAGCCCATGCCGCGCGCTGAATACTCCATCAGGATCAAAGCCGTGATCGGTGCTTCGGTGCGCTTGAAGCCTTCGACTCTTTGCTGCACGCCATCCTCATACACGCGGAAGTTGGAGGGCTTCAAACCCGGCACAAACTGGTGCGTCTTCTCCAACAAAACACCCACGTCGATCGTCACTTCCGGCACATTCACGTGCAGCGTCACGTTGCCCAGTCCCTCGGGATTCTTGAATTGGGGCGCAGCCGGCGCAGGCGGCGGAGGCGCCTCGTCGGGATTCTCCTTCTTCCTGGGCACGGCGATCACCCCGGTGTCGCCGTTGGGGCCGCCGGCGTCGGGCGTGGTCTGGTCGGGCTGCTGCGGTTGCGCCGCGGGTTGCTGGTTCTGAGACGCGGCCTGGCCCACTGCCCGCGCCAGCGGCAAAGCCATCAGAACCAGAACGGCCAGCAGCAATTCAAGCGAAAGACGGGGAAGAACACTTGCATTCATGCGCGGCTTGGTCATAACAACCCCTTGTGCTCACAAGCATACGCGATTCGCATCGCCGCGGGCGCTCTGCACCTGGCGCAGGCGGCAGCCATGCGGCCCGCTGTACTCTAATAGACGTGGAAACCTGCCCAAATGGAAACAACCGGGGGCTCTCTGCCCCTGCCTTTTTCGCCTTCGCCTTTTTCGCCGTTCTCGCGCTGGCGGTAACTTCCCCATCCCCGCTCCCCGCTCAGACCGGAGCCCCTTCCCCGGCCGCCGCGCAGCAACCTGCTCCCCAGCCGCCGGGCCCTCCGCGGAACCCCGCATTCTTCCCGCTGAACCAGGTCCGTCCCGGCATCACCGGCACCGCCTGGACCGTCTTTCAGGGAACCACTCCCGAACCCATGCAGGTTGAAATCCTGGGCGTGCTGCGCGGTGCGCGTGGCCCCGGCCAGGACCTCATCCTCGCCCGGCTCCAAGGTGCCAAACCCGAGTACACCGGCGTGGTCGACGGCATGAGCGGCAGCCCCGTCTACATCGATGGCAAGCTGGTGGGCGCGCTCTCCTATCGCATCGGGCAATTCACCAAGGAACCCATCGCCGGCATTACCCCCATCGAGCAGATGCTCGAGGTGCGGGACCTGGCCGCACCCGATCTCGCGGTTGCCCCATCCACCAAATCCCTGGAGGCCCCATCCTTCCCGGCGGATGCGCGCAGCGAAGACGCGGAAAGGGTGGGAGACAAAGCATCCCCGCTCTCCGACGGCAAGATGATCTTCCAGCCCATGGAAACTCCGCTCGTCCTAAGCGGATTCAGCACCGAAGCCATTCGTTTCTGGAAGCAGCAGACCGCCGGCACCGGACTCGAAGCGGTTGCGGCCGGCGGGGCTATTTCCGGCCCGGGTTCCGATTCGGGCGCCAGCATGGGCGGTTCCTCCGCGCCCGGCACACCCCCTGAAGCCCCCGTGCCACCCTCACTCCAGCCGGGATCCTCCGTCAGCATGCTGCTGGTTCGCGGGGACGTTGAAGTTGCCGCCACCTGCACCATCACCTATATCGACCCCACGCAGCTGCTCGCCTGCGGCCATCCGGTTCTCGGCGCCGGCCCGGTCTCCCTGCCCATGACCACCTCCGACGTCGTCACCACGGTGGCATCTCAGTCCGACGCCTTCAAGATCATCAACACCGGCGTCACCATCGGCGCCTTCACCCAGGATCGCGAATCGGCCCTTCACGGTGTCTTTGGCGCTCAGGCGCATATGATTCCCATGCACGTGTCTATCGATGTCCCCACCGGCGATGCCCCCACCGGCCAGCGCCAGGTCAACGTGGAGATTCTCGATCTGGCTTCCATCACCCCGGTCGCCATGCAGGTGGTTTTGCTGGATGCCCTCAACGAATCCAACCAGAGCAGCGAAGCTCTCAGCTATCACCTGACGGGCAGCATCGATCTCGCCGGATATCCCTCCATGCCGCTCGACCTCTGGGCCCCGGCGGGTTCCGGAGCGCCCGCTTCCATGCAAACCGTTCTCCTGGCCGGCCAGCAGTTCACGCGCCTCTACTCAAACGGCGCCCGCCAGGGCGTGATTCGCCAGATCGATCTCCACATTCAGGCGGTTCCGCGGCGGGTTCTGGTCACGCTCGAGCAGGTGCACTTCGTCTCCAGAGATATCGCCCACGCCGGAGACACTGTGGAAATCGAGGCCACTCTTCGTCCCTGGCAGGAGCCCGAGCGCAACGTCCGCATCGCCTTCAAACTCCCGGCACGGCTCGCCGCCGGCAATATGCGCCTGCTCGTCTCTGACGGCGCTACCCTCGACCGCGCGCTTCTTCAGCCCCGGCTCAACGCCCCTCCGGCCGATCTCGTCACCGTCCTGGCCGAAGCTCGCGATCAGCATCCCGCCGACCGGATCTACGTCAGCCTTCTGGCTCCCGAGGCGCAGGGCGAGCTTGAGGGCGAGACCCTTACCAGCCTCCCGCTTTCCATGGCCAATGCTCTTGAGCCCCTTCGCAATACCCAGAACGCCAGCCTCAATGGCGAATCGGCCGAACTCGCTGCCGAGGCCCCTGCGGGCGGCGTGCTCTCCGGTTTTCAGGTCCTCACTCTCCACATCGAGCAGGGCGGCGGTTTAAACTAGAGGCAGTAAGAAATCATTCCTCCTCCAGATCGGAACGGCGATTCAGGGACCCTGCCAGCCCGATGGCCATCCAGTGAGGCTTTTGGAGCAAGACATGGCTCAGATTCAAGGACTTGCGGTCCACGCAGCAGGGGCCGAACTCCTGTCTTTCCGTTATGACCCAGGCAAGCTCGGTGCGCACGACGTCGAAATCGCCATCTCGCACTGCGGCATCTGTCACAGCGATCTGCATCTCATCGCCAACGATTGGGGCATCAGCCAGTACCCCTTCATCCCCGGTCACGAGATCATCGGCAAAGTTTCTGCCGTCGGCTCCGAGGTCAAATCCCTCGAGGTCGGCCAGCGCGTTGGCCTCGGCTGGCAGTCCAACTCCTGCGGCCACTGCGAGTGGTGCCTGAAGGGGCTGGAGAACCTCTGCCCTGAATCGGAAGCCACTTGCGTGCACCGCAATGGCGGTTACGCCGACCGCGTCCGCGCCAACCATCGTTTCGTGGTTCCCATCCCCGACGCCCTCGACAGCGAACCTGCCGCGCCGCTGCTCTGCGCCGGCATCACCGTCTACAATCCGCTGCGCATCAACGGGATCAACCCCTCGTCCCGCGTCGGCGTGGTCGGCATCGGCGGTCTCGGCCATCTCGCCATCCAGTTCGCCCGCGTCTTTGGCGCTGAAGTCACCGCCTTCTCCACCTCCCCGGCCAAGGAAGAGGAAGCTCGCGCCCTCGGCGCGCATCACTTCGTGAACAGCCTCGAATCCAAGAACATGAAAGACGCCGTAGGCACCCTGGACTTCATCCTCACCACCGTTAATGCCGATCAGGACTGGAACGCCTACCTCCAGTGCCTCCGGCCCAACGGAACCCTCTGGTTTGTCGGCGTACCGCCCGCGCCCGTCTCGGTGCAAGCCTTCCCGCTCATCTCCGGCCTGCGCACTATCGGCGGCAGCCCCGTCGGCAGTCCCTCGCGCCTGCGCGAAATGCTCCTGGTCGCCGCCCGCCACGACGTAAAAGCTTCCACCGAGCTCTTCCCCATGGCCAAGGCCAACGAAGCCATCGAAAAGGTGAAGAAGAGCAAGGTGCGCTACCGAGCGGTGCTGGCGAACTAGCTCAAACACAAGCCTGACACTATGAAAGCCTGTCATTCTGAGCGAAGGCGGTCCGCCCAGGCGGACCGCCGAGTCGAAGAATCTGCGGCTGCTTTTCGCCAGCTCGCCGGCTCGCCGAGTCGCTCCCTCGTTCCCTAGTTCCCTCGTTCCCTTGGTCCCTGTCTCTCTCGATTTCCACACCCCTTTTTCGCTAACATATTTGCGATGCCGTTCCCGATCCGCACCTGTGTGGTCTGTCACGAGGAGTTCGAGCTCCGTCCCGATAAGCCGGGATTCGCCAATCGCTGCCCATCCTGCAGTGAGCCGGAATCGACCGAGCCGGCAGCAGCCAACGCGCCCAACGTCTTTGACCCCAAAGCAGAGCGCGAAGTGAACGCCGCACGTCGCCGCGCGATCCGCGACCTGCTCTACCGCAAGGACAGCTGACTTCCCGCCGTCCAGAAGTCCCGCCCGCTTTCTCTCCTCCACTTCCCCCTACAATAGATAAGTGAGCAACACCGTCCCAAAATCTTCCCCTGTCGTCGGATTCGTCTCTCTCGGCTGCCCCAAAAACCTCGTGGATTCCGAGGTCATGATGGGCCTCCTGGACCGCGCCGGCGCGCGCCTGACCGCCCGTCCTGAAGAGGCCGAGATTCTCGTCGTCAACACCTGTTCCTTCATCGACACCGCCAAGCAGGAGTCGGTCGACACCATTCTCGAGATGGTTCGCCACAAGACCGAAGGCCGCGCGCGCAAGCTCATCGTCGCCGGCTGCCTGGTCGAGCGCTACCGCGACGAAATCCGGAAAAACATTCCTGAAGTCGACGCCGTGGTCGGCACCGGCGAGCTCGAGGCGATTCTTGAAGCCGCGGGTCTTGCGCCCACGCCCGCAGCCGCCGCGCCTTCGCCCTTCAATATCCTCTCGAGCGCCGCCGAGGTCCGGTCAGGCCGCGAGTCCCAAGCCGGCACACACAAGGCACCCGCATCTCGACAGGAAGGCGATCACCGCGAACGCGCCGGCCGCTTCCGCCGCGACGAGTGGCAAGGCGCTTCGTCTTCATTACCCACGTATCTTTATGACGAAAAGACCCCTCGGGTCCTCTCCACGCCGCGCGCTTCGGCCTACATCAAAATCGCCGAGGGCTGCGACCATCCCTGCAGCTTCTGCGTCATTCCCAACCTGCGCGGCAAATTTCGTTCGCGGCGCTTCGAGTCCGTCGTCGCCGAAGCCGAGCTACTCGTCGCCCGCGGCGTTCGCGAAATTACGCTCATCGGCCAGGACACCACCTGCTACGGCGAAGACCTGGGCCTGAAGGACGGCCTCGCCACACTCCTCGACACCCTCGCCCGCATCCCTGATCTCCGCTGGCTGCGCTTCCTCTACGCCTATCCCAACCGCATCACATCAAAACTTCTTGACACCATTGCCCAGCACGACAATATCTGCAAATATCTCGATCTGCCCCTGCAACACGCCTCACCCGATGTCCTGAAGCGCATGAAGCGCGGCGCCGGCGCAGAGATTTTCCTGAAGACTCTCGCCAAGGTCCGCGCCACCGTCCCCGGCATCGCTCTGCGCACGTCATTCATCGTGGGTTTTCCCGGCGAGTCGCTTCGTGACGTAGAAATTTTGGAGGAGTTTATCGCCGAAGCCAAGTTCGACTGGCTCGGCGTCTTCAACTATTCGCATGAGGAAGGCTCCGCGGCTTACTCGCTCGACGCCCAGGTGCCGAAGCGCACAATCGAGTCGCGCCGCAAGCGGCTGATGAAGCTGCAACAGTCGATTTCGCGACGCGCCAAACAGAATTGGGTCGGCCGCGAGCTCACCGTGCTCTCCGAAGGCGAGAGCGCCGAAACCCCGCTGCTCTGGGAGGGCCGCACCCAGTTCCACGTGCCCGAGATTGACGGCAAGGTCTACATCAACGACTTCGGCCCGCTCGAAAATCTCGAATCTGGCCGCTTCTACCGCGCGGAAATTACCGAAGCCCACGACTACGACTTAGTCGCGCGCATTCTCGCACCGGGAAACTAGCGGAGTTAGCGGTGCAAGCGGAGTTGGCGGGGACAGCGAGCCCTCTGTTCCCTGCCCACTGCTCACAATCCATTGTTCCCTGCGCTTTTTTCTTGCTCCTGGCAAGATTTGTGGCTACACTCGTTTTCTCCCCAAATCCCGACAGGAGGTCGCCCTATGAAAGCTTTGAGAGTCATCGGTCTCCTTGCTTTCAGCTTGCTGCTTGCCGGCTGTGCAACAGGCTGCGCCAGGTTGTTCTAACTTTGCTGGTGCAGGCATGAGTCTGCATCGGTCGCTCTCACCAGTTACCTGTCCGCCCAGGCGCGGGCCCGCCGTCGCTTCTCGGCGCCCGGAACGGCAGCATTCCCCGCTTCTTCCAGGTTCTCCGCCGCGTCTACCGCGGCGGAGAGCCTGCTACCGCCCCCTTAGCCCCTGCTTTCTTGTTCCCTTGTTCCCTCGTTCCCTGCCTTATCATTCCTCCATGCCCATTCCCCGCCGCAGGTTCCTGCAATCCGCGATTTCCAGTTGCCCCATCCTTGCCGCGCCGTTTGTTTCGCGCCTAAGTTGGGGATCGCAAGCCGCCCCGCCCGCCGACACCGCGCTCCCGCACCCCACCGGCTCCAACGTCGTCGGCGCCGGCCAGGATCGCCTCGGCAAGGTTCGCACGCTCGGTTTCAGTTCGCTCGCCTTCAAGGTTCTCGCCAACCAGACCGCCGGCAACCTTTTCATCATCGAGCACACCAATCTCCAACCCGGCGGCGGCCCGCCCCTGCATCTCCACAACAGTCAAGAAGAGTGGTTCTACGTCCTCGAAGGCCGCGTGATCTTTGCAATCGGCGCGCAACGCGTCCAGCTCAGCGCCGGCGAATCCGTCCTCGCTCTGCCCCACATCCCCCACACCTTTTCCGCCGTCGGCGCTCCCGCGCACCTGCTCATCGCCTTCACACCCGCGGGCAAAATGGAACAGTACTTCCTCAACGCCGAAGCCAACCCCGCACTCGCTGCCACCGCCGACTTCATGAATCGCTACGACATGCAGTGGATCGGGCCGTCGCCGTTCTGGAAGGCATAGCGAGACTGTGGATCAGTTGGTTCTTTGAACGAGCCAGGCCTCAGCCACGCTCTGCACATTCAGGATGGCTTTTCGTATAAGCCGTCATCGCGTGAATCGTCACGTGACGAATGAATCTCTCCGCACTTTCGCAGGGCTCCCATTCAGCGCTCTCTAATGCGCGAATCCAGCAGTCACCAGCCTTCTTGAGGTCGGCGCCCGGCGCGGCTTCAGCGATGGCCCGCAAAAAGGCACACAACCCTCGCTCGGCAATCGATTCAAAAGGTGGGGAAGCGAATGCTGATGATTCCATGGTTCTCCTCGAGGAACTGCATTTCCGATTTCCTGCGATTTTGCTTCAAAGTCCCGCCATTCCTTCCGCCTTCCGCGGATCGTTTCGCTTGAGCAGAAAGGAAACGAGAAACATGGCTGCCGACCCCATCCCCAGAATTACGTAAGCGTCGATGAATGACAGTGCAGCCGCCTGCATCATGAGCGAGCGATAGATTTGGGCGATCACCGCAGCCTGCGTTCCGTAAGGTCCCAGGCCGGCGCTTCTCGCATGCAGCGCCAACTCCTGGAAACTCACCGTGAATCCCGGACTCCCCGGACTCAGATGGTCGGCGAGCCGCGCAAGATGGAATTGCTGACGCCGGGCCAGAATAGTTTGCACACCGGCGGTGCCAAAGCTCATTCCAATGTTGCGCATGAAGTTGGTCAATCCCGTTACCGAATCGCTCTTGTTTTGCGGCACGCCAACAAACGAGGCGGTGATTGCGGGCAGGAAAATGAAGGCCAGGGGAATGAACTGCAGCAGCATGATGGCCGCGGCTCCGCCGAAGCTGAGATTGAGCGACATGAGCTTCGCCGAAAGGTACAACCCGCCAGCAGACAAAAACCAGCCAGCGGCGATGAGGAACTTCGCCGGAACTTTGGAAGTGAGGAATCCGACCACGGGCATGGTCACCAGAATGAGGGCTGCCCCAACAGAGACAATCACGCCGGAATCCTGCGCGCTGTATCCCATGAGCATCTGCAGAAACTCCGGCATGAGCACCATCGACGAGAACATCACCGCGCCGGCCAGAAACATCATCAGGCAGGCGCCGGAAAAGTTGAAACTCCTGAACAACCGGACATCCACGATGGGCTGCTTGCGCCGCAACTCCCACACCACAACGCCGCTCAGGCTGACGGCCGCCACCACGATCAGCGCATTGATGAAATGGGAGGCCAGCCAGTCTTCTTCCTGCCCCTTGTCCAAAAGGATCTGGAGCGCCCCCACTCCCAGCGCAAGCAGCAGGAAGCCCATCGTATCGAAGCGCATCTCGCCGCGCTTGAATCGGCGCAGAAAGGGAGGGTCTTCGACGAACCGGTAGGCAAGCACGAGGCATAGCAGCCCAGGCGGCAAGTTGATGAGGTAGATCCAGCGCCAGGAGTAGTTGTCTGTGATCCATCCGCCCAGAATGGGCCCCACCGCCGGGGCAATCACCACCGTCATGCCGAAGATCGCGAAAGCGGCCCCGTGCAATCGTGGCGGAAAGCTGTCCGCCATAATGGATTGCGCCATGGGCTGCAATCCGCCGCCTCCCGCGCCCTGGATCGCCAGAGCGCAGAGCAACGCCGCGAAGCTGGGCGCGACGCCGCAGAGAAACGACGCCACTGTGAACAGCACGATGCAGCTCATGAAGAAGCGCTTGCGCCCCAGCGCGCTGGAAATCCAGCCGGCGATGGGCAGAACCACGGCATTGGCGATCAAGTAGGTCGTCAGCACCCATGTGCCCTGATCCTGGCTGATGCCCAGGTCCCCGGCAATGTGCGGGAGCGCCACGTTGGCGATGCTGGTATCGAGCACTTCCATGAAAGCCGCAACCGCCACCACCATGGCGATCGCCCATGGGTTGTGCTTCGGCTTCCATTCCGGGGTCGCCTGATTGCCGGCCAAGGTCCTCTCCAGTAAGCTGTAATTATAAAACGAAATGTGTCGTTTCGTAAATCAATGCAGTGTTAAACTAATCCAAGAAGACGACGGGGACATCCAGTGAGCGCTCAGCCCAGCCCTAATCCGGCCCGTCGCGCCGGAAGACCCCGCAGCGAGGAGTCGCGCGCCTCCATCCTCGACGCGGCCTACAAATCCCTGCGGAGAACTCCCGTCTCCGAAATCTCCACGGTTCACATTGCGCGCCAGGCGGGCGTCAGCACGGCGACGGTATATCGCTGGTGGTCAACCAAGGAAGCATTGCTGCTCGATGCCTTCCTGTATGCGGTTGAGCACGAAGTCGTGTTCAGGCGGGAAGGGCTTCCTCTCGAACGCCTGAAGGAGTACATTCTCCAGGTGGGGCGGTTCTTCACTGGTGCGAACGGCGTTGTCACCGCCCGCCTTCTTACGGCAATTCAGGACAACTCAATCCTCCGGAACGACTTCCTGAAGCGCGTCTACTCGCCGCGCGACAAGGAAGTTCGGGCAACCGTAAAGGAAGCTATCAAGCGAGGCGATCTCCCCGCCGAGTTGAAGATCAACCTGTTCCTCGATTCCATCGTCGGTCCTTTGCTCGCGCGTCTTTTGATCCGCCACGAACGGATCGATGAGTCGTACGTTGTCGCTGTTTTCGATCAGGTCGTCGCGGCGACAAGGGCTCAGCATCCCGCAAGATAGCGAGTCGCTGTACCCTCCGCGCCAACCCCGCCACCGCCGGGTTCATGAACCGCCACGAGATGCAGTGGATCGGGCCGTCGCCGTTCTGGAAGGGGTAGCGACAGGAAACAGAAAACCGCCGGGTGCCCCATCCAGGTTGTTTTCGGCGCATAGCAGTCTTCAGTGCCTCAGTCCCAAAATTGCTGTCTTTCTGCTATGCTTTCCCGCATGAATAACCCGCTTCCCCGTCTGCTCCGCTTCGCACCCGTATTCGTTTGTACCGCGCTCGTCCTCGCTTCGGCCGCTCACAGCCAGGACTGGGCCAAAACCATCCTCAACAAGTCGCCGCGCCACCAGGAATGGGTAAAAATCACCTACGGCAGCCGCACGGTGAACGCTTTCGTCGTCTATCCCGAGGTGAGCCACAAAGCGCCCGTCGTCCTGCTCATCCACGAGATCTTCGGACTCACCGACTGGGCGCGCTCCATGGCTGACGACATTGCCGCCATGGGCTACATCGTGATCGCGCCTGACCTGCTTTCGGGCTTCGGGCCCAACGGCGGCGATACCAGCGCCTTCCCTGACATGCAGTCGGCCGTGAAGGGAGTCTCCGGCCTCGATCCCTCCACTGTGACCGCCGATCTGAACGCCGCCGCCGATTACGCGCTCAAGTTCCCCGCGGCCAATGGCAAACTCGCGGTCGTTGGCTTCTGCTGGGGCGGAGGCCAGTCCTTCCATTTCGCCACCCAGCGCAAGGGCCTGAGCGCGGTCTTCGTTTTCTACGGCCCTCCACCGCCCACCGAAAGCCTCGCCGCCATCAGCGCGCCGGTCTACGGCTTCTATGCCGGCAACGACGCGCGTATCACGGCCACGGTACAGGCCACAAAGGACGCGATGGCCGCCGCGGGCAAGAAGTATGAAACCGTGGTCTACGACGGCGCGGGCCACGGCTTCATGCGCGCCGGCGAGGACCCCGCCAACACCAATCCCGCGAACACCACCGCGCGCACGGAAGGATTGAAGCGGCTGGAGACGCTATTGAAGGGCATGTAGGATCGTGGTTCGCGGCCGACGGCCCACCACCCGCGCCCCCGCGCGCTACCATAGTTGTTGACCACGGCGCACACTCGCCGCGCACCCATGCCCGCGAAGAAGAAATCCGCCAAGCTGCTGCGCTGCCCCACCTGCGGAATGATCGTGCGTCTCGGCGACGAGGACTTTCCTTTCTGCAGCGACCGCTGCCGCAAGATCGATCTCGGCAAATGGGCCTCGGGCGCCTACAGGATCAGCTCTCCGGTCATCGATCCAGAGGTCCTCGAAGATCTGGGTATCGGCGGCAACACCCGCGACGGAGGCTCAGATGAGCAATGACAGATTTACGCCCGAGCCTCTCGCACAACCCGTTCCAACCATAAGAAAGAAGACCTTCTGGGCCTGGACCGTTGCCACCTTCTTCGACGCGGGCTACGGCAAGCCCGGCCCCGGCACCTGGGGATCCGTCGCAGCGCTGCTTCTCTGGGCAGCAGAATCCATGGCCGCTCATCCGACCGCCCGAACACTGTTCATCGGCCTGCTGATCTCGATCGCTCTCGCTATCACGTTCGGCATTCCTGCGGCCACCATCGTCGAGCGCCAATCCGGGCGCACCGATCCCGGCTTCGTCGTCATCGACGAGGTCATCGGCCAGTGGATCGCGCTCCTCGGCAGCCCCGCCGACTGGCGTCATGGGCTCATCGCCCTCGTGCTCTTCCGCCTCTTCGACATCACCAAGCCGTTCCCGGTGCGACGACTGGAGCGGCTGCCGGGCGGCTGGGGCATCGTTTTCGACGATGTGGCCGCCGGCCTGTATGCTTTGGGTGTAGCCTCTCTCTTACGCATCTGGATCTAACCTCCTATGCCCCGCAACGCTCCGCAACCCGATTCCGCGGCCCTGCCGCTGCCCCGCGTCGACGACGTGGTGCCCGCCGCGGCTCTGCCCCTGGGCGAGGTCGAGCTGAAGGGCATCTACCTGGGACCGCACAGCTTCGGGCTCCCGGCCGTGTATGTGGACGGCGATGCGGCCCACATTTTGATGAGCCGGCCCACGCAGTTGGCCTTTCGCGTACCCGACGGAGCCTCCACAGGCCTGATTGAGGTTCGCACCCCGGCCGGTGCCGCCAATGCCGGGGCAGTACGCGTGGCCCGCAAGTTGACCGACGGCCTGCACCCTGTGACCAGCCCCGCCGTCAGCCGTTCCGGCATGATCTACGCGACCATCTCCGGTCCGCGAGGCAAGCAAACGCCCGTTTCCGTCATGAGGATCAGCATCGACGGCCGGGCTACTCCTTTTGTGACGGGACTTTTGAATGCGACGGGGCTAGCGTTCAGCCCTGCTGGCGATCTCTACGTAACCTCGCGCGCCGAAGGCAATGTCTATCGCGTGGACGCGGCAGGCGAATTCACGGTCTACGTTGAAGGCATGGGCGTAGCCACCGGCGCGGCTTTCGACACCGAAGGCAATCTGTATGTGGGCGACCGCAGCGGCACCATCTTCAAAATCAATCCCGAGCGGCAGATCTTTGTGCATGCCACGCTGGAGCCAAGCGTGGCCGCATATCACCTGGCCGTGAACGCCGCCGGTACGCTGTTCGTCACGGCGCCGGCGCTTTCGTCGAACGAGGCCATCTGGGCCATTGAGCCGAACGGCGACACGCGCGCCTGGTATCGCGGGCTGGGCCGTCCGCAGGGGCTGGCCATCTCGCGCCAGGGCGATGTCTTCGTTGCCGCCTGCCTGCACGGCCGCCGCGGACTGGTGCGTGTCACGCCCCAGGGCGAGGCCTCCCTGGTGCTGGCCGGAGACAATCTCGTGGGCGTTGCCTTTTCTCCGCTCGGCACCGCCGTCCTGGCCACCAATGACTCCGTTTATGATGTGGACTTGGGAGTGGAAGGGCTGAATCTGTTTTAGGTTTCAGGTGCCAGGGTTCAGGTTTCAGTAAAAGGACCTGAGGCATCGGCATGGGCCTCCTGTTGGAATGCGGCGAACGTTACGTGCTGATCTCCGTCCACTGATACCTGAACCCTGACACCTGAAACCAGCCTCTATGAAATCCGAAATCATCGCCGTCGGCTCCGAGATGCTCACCCCGTTCCGCCAGGACACTAATTCTCTCTACATTACAGAAAAGCTCAACGGCATCGGCGTCACCGTCGCGTTCAAATCCATCGTGGGCGATCGGCAAAAAGACCTCGTCAACGCCATTCGCACCGCGCTGGGCCGGGTCGACATTCTCATCCTGATGGGCGGCCTGGGACCTACGGAAGACGATCTGACTCGCGAGGCGGTGGCCGAGGCGCTTTCGCTCACGCTGCGCCGCGACGCTTCGCAGGTGGCCGCGCTGCACGCGCGCGCCGCCACCTGGCGCATTACCATGCCGCAGAACAATCTCAAGCAGGCCGACGTTCTGGAGGGTGCCACGCTGCTGCCCAACGCAAATGGCAGCGCTCCTGGCCAGTGGCTCGATACCACCTTTGGCGGCTATCGCAAGCTCATAGCCCTCTTGCCCGGCCCTCCGCACGAGTGCCGCCCGCTCTTCGACACCGAGTGCCTGCCCCGTCTCTCCGAAGCTGTCCCGCCGCGCTCCATCGCCGTGCGTACTTTGAAGGCGGCCATGATTCCCGAGTCGCAGGCCGACAAGCTGCTGGCTCCCATCTACACCACCTATACCGACGTCGAAACCACGCTGCTCGCCCACACCGGCGACCTGCAGATTACGCTCATCTGCTCCAAACAGGACCCCGAAGCCGCACGGCAACGTGTGGACGAGCTCGCCGAGCGCGTGGAAGAGACGCTGGAGGACTGGCTCTATTCTTCGCAAGGGGATTCGCTCGAGCAGATCGTGCTCTACTATCTCGAACTGCGCCAGGCCACGCTCGCGGTCGCCGAAAGTTGCACCGGCGGCCTGGTTGCCGAGCGCATCACCAGCGTTCCCGGAGCCTCGCGGTCGTTTCTCGGCGGCGCGGTCGTCTACTCCGACGAATTGAAGGCATCCCTGGCGGGCGTGCCCGTGGAGCTGATCGGACGCCACGGCGCGGTCTCGGCCGAAGTGGCCAAAGCGCTCGCGCAAGGCATTCGCGCGCGCACCGGAGCTACCGTCGGCGTGGGCGTCACCGGCATCGCCGGCCCCACCGGCGCTACCGAAACCAAGCCCGTCGGCCTGGTGCACATCGCCGTCTGCGATCCGCAGGGCTGCGACGCCGTGGAGCGCACCTTCCGCGGCGACCGTAATCGCATTCGCGAGTGGGCCGCGCAGCAGGCGCTCGACCTCGTCCGCCGCCGCCTCATGTGACGGTCCAGCGAAGAGCGCCGCCTGCGCGCGCATCCGCCGGATTTTGCGCTTCTACTGTTTAGCCGCAGCAATCGGCTTGTAGCCCGACGTTCCCGCTTTCCTCAGCGCCGACAATCCCTGCGCGAGGGTGAGCAGCGGAGTTGTCTTCACGGATTTGCAGGAGCCGCCCGCGGCGGCGGCCAGCGCCAACGCTGCGGCACTTATGTTGTTCGGCATCTCGATGATCATCACAAGATCGTAGTCGCCAAACGCCAGCCACGATCCGAGCGACTTGCCGCCCAGCTTCTCAAGCACCTTGGCCAAAGCCGCGCTGCGATCCTGCGGCTTCGCAATCAGCGCGCTCAGCGCCTCAGACGTGTAAGACACCTGCACCAGATAAGTTGCCATGGGGAATCACCTTTCAGGGAAACTTCCTTCCTGGGGGATGGAAGGCTGATGAAGTATACATCCGCAACCAATCGTCTGGCGCATGAGTTCCTTCCTCACTGCTGCGCCCGCCGTCACGCTCCCCCTTTTGCTACACTTCTCCTGAAGCTTCGCCTCGATCCGCCATGCATCCAACCCGCAACCTGTCCTCCAGGAGACTTCATGCCCGTCGTTGAGCTCGCGGGAGTCACCAAGGCCTACGAAAGCAAGGTCGCCGTGCGCGACCTCAGCCTTTCCATAGAGGCCGGCCAGATGTTTGGCCTGCTGGGCCCCAACGGAGCCGGAAAAACCCGCTCCATCCGCATGATGATGGGCATCACACTGCCCGATTCGGGGCGCATCAATCTCTTCGAAAAGCCCTTTAACCGCAAAAGCCTCGACCGCGTCGGCTACCTGCCCGAGGAACGCGGCCTCTACAAGAAAATGAATGTCCTGGACCAGCTCATCTTCTTCGGGGAATTGCACGGCGTCGCCGCGGAAGGCGCCCGCAAGCGCGCCGTGGACTGGGCCTCGCGCATGGAAATCTCCGACGCCCTCGACAAGAAGACGCAGGAGCTCTCCAAGGGCATGCAGCAGAAGATTCAATTCATCGCCACGCTGCTTCACGATCCCGATCTTGTGGTGATGGACGAGCCCTTCAGCGGCCTCGATCCCGTGAACACCACGCTGCTGCAGGATGCGTTGCTCGAGCTCAAGGCGCGCGGCAAGGCCATCCTCTTCTCCACGCACCGCATGGACCAGGTGGAGAAACTTTGCGATGCCATCTGCCTCATCGACCGCGGCGAGGCCGTGCTGAGCGGCCGCATGCGCGAGATCAAGAGCCGCTACGAGCGCAACCACGTCATCGTGGAGTTTGAAGGCAGCGCCGATTTCCTGAAGAGCGACGAGATTGCCGAGGCCAACAACTACTCCGGCCACGCCGAAATCAAGCTCAAGCCGCACGGCGACGCGCAAAAGCTGCTTCACCAGGCCGCATCCATGGCCCAAATCTATCGCTTTGAACTGGTCGAGCCCTCGCTCGAGGAGATCTTCATCCAGACCGTGGGAGGCAAAACCGATGCCTAGCTTGTTGCCGCGTAACATGCTTCTCATCGCAAAGCGCGAATACCTCGAGCAGATCCGCGGCCGCGCCTTCCGCCTTTCCACGATTCTGGTACCCCTGCTCGTCATCTTCCTTCTCGGCGTCAGCGCCGTCACCGGCCGCAAGATGGCCATGCAAAGGCACATCGCCATCGCCGCCGACAATCCCGCGCTGGCTGCCGACATTCGCAGCGATCTTACCCAAGAAAAACGCGCCGGCTACACCGTCGATATCGTCGCGCCCTTCACCGCACAAGACCGCGCCGATCTCCAGGCACGCGTCGCAAGCAAATCCCTCGACGGTCTGCTCGTCATCGAAAACTCCTCCACCGGCACGCCCAGCGTCACCTACATCTCACAGTCGTCGGGCGATCTCATGAGTACCTCGTTCCTGCAAGACGCCATCAATCACGGCTTTCTCAATCTGCGCCTCGAACAACAGGGAGTGCCAGCGCAGAAGATCGAGTCGCTGGCAAAACCCGTGCATCTTGACACGCTGCAGATGGCGGGCAGCGGCCAGACCGGTAAGAGCCAGGGCATGACGCCGTTCTACAAAGCCATGCTGATGACCTTCCTCATGACCATGCCGATCCTGCTCTACGGCATGGACATGGCCCACTCCATCATCGAAGAAAAAGGCTCGCGCATTTTCGAGGTGATGCTCGCCGTGGCCCGCCCCGACGATCTACTCACCGGCAAGCTGCTCGGCGTGGGCGCGGTCGGCCTCACCCAAATCGCCATCTGGATCGCCGCTGCGGCTCTGCTCGGCGGCTCCGCCCTCATGGGCCCGCTCGTGAGCGGCAATGTCAAGCTCCACTTCTCCGTGCTCGAAGCCGTTCTCTTCCCGGTCTACTTCGTGCTCGGCTTTTTCCTCTACAGCGCCTTTTTCTCGGGCCTCGCCGCCACCTGCGAAACCGCGCAGGACCTGCAGATGTACATCTCGCTGGCCGTCATTCCCACCTGGACCGCCTTTGCCATGCTGCCCTTCTTGCTCAACAACCCCAACTCGTCGTGGGTCGTCGCCGCGTCTCTCTTTCCGCCCACCGCGCCCCTCGTTATGGTGCCGCGTCTCGGCATGCTGGCCGCGCCCTACCCCTACTGGCAGATCGCGCTCTCCATTGCTCTGCTCATCCTCAGCATCTGGGCCGTGATCTGGTTCGCCTCGCGCCTCTATCGCATCGGCATCCTCATGTACGGCAAGCGCGCCACCCTCCCTGAAATCCTGCGCTGGCTCCGCTACTCCTGAGCGAGCGTAGCGAGTCGAAGGATCTGCGGTTGGCCGCCTACTTTAAAATTCAGACAGTGACCACCGAAGCCAGTCCCAAGTTCACCTTCCGCCAGCGTCTCGTTCTGGCCGTGGTGCCGCGTCTGGTTTGGGCGTTGCTCTGGCTCGTGGGCCGCACCTGGCGTTTCGAAATCATCGCCGAGGAAGGCGCCACGCCGCTCCCCTTCGGCGAGGGCGCGGGCGCGGAGATCTTCTGCTTCTGGCATCAGTGCGTACTCCCCTGCACCTTCTATTACCGCCGCACTCACGCCACCATCATCGTCAGCCGCAGCTTCGACGGCGAGCTGATTACGCGCATTCTCGAGCTCTTCGGCTTTCACACCACGCGCGGCTCCAGTTCGCGCGGCGCGCGCGAAGGCCTGCTGGGTCTCGAGCAGGTGATTGAGAGCGGCCATCCCGCCATCTTCACCGCCGACGGCCCGCGCGGTCCCATTTATCGCACCAAGATGGGGCCCATCAGGCTCGCGCACATCACCGGCGCTCGCATCGGCGCCTTTCATTTGGAGCCCGAGCGCGCCTGGACCATGCGTTCCTGGGATCGCTTCCTGGTGCCCAAGCCGTTTACCCGCATCGTGCTCAGTTGGGCGCGCTGGACCACCGTTCCTGCCGATCTTGCCGAGAGCCAGTTTGAGCAGAAACGCGAAGAACTGAACGCCGCCATCGAACGCGCGCGCTTGGGTGCGCTCGCGCACTTCGGAAAATCCAATGTCTGAAAGCTCTACTCCAAAAGGCAAAAGTGCGGAGCACCTCAGCGTCGCCGACTTCGATTACGAGCTTCCCGAGGAACTGATCGCGCAGCAACCGCCCGCGGAGCGCGGCATGAGCCGCATGCTCGTCGTGGATCGCGCCACCGGCGCCGTCAAAGATGATTTGTTCTCAGGTTTTGGACGGCACTTGCGCCCAGGTGACTTGCTCGTCCTCAACGACAGCCGCGTCATTCCCGCGCGACTATACGCGCGCCGTACTCTCCGCCGCCAACGCGAGAAGCCAACCGGCCGCATTGAAGTCATGCTCACCGAGCCCGCAGGTGAAAACCGCTGGCGCGCCCTCGTGCGCCCGGGCCGAAAGGTCGCCATTGGCGAGCGCTTGGTTTTTCCCGCGCCCACAGGCGAAATCGTGCTTGAAGCCGAAGTGCTCGAGAGAGGCCCATTTGGTGACCGCCTGCTCGAATTTGCCCCGCCCCACAATTCAATCGGCGATGACTTCTTTGCCGTCCATTTCTTTGACATTTTGGACCGCATCGGCCACATTCCGCTGCCTCCCTATATCCATCGCGACGATGCGACCGCCGATCGCGATCGCTACCAGACGGTCTTCGCCGAAGAACGTGGCTCGGTCGCCGCGCCCACCGCGGGTCTGCACTTCACGCCGCAGATGCTCGAGTCCCTGGCCGCACAGGGTGTCAAGATTGCCCGTGTCACTCTCCACGTGGGCCTCGGCACCTTTGCTCCGTTGCGCGTGGAGCGCGTAGACGAAGTGCGTCTGCATAGCGAGCGCTACACCATCTCTGCGGAAGCCGCTGCCGCCATTAACGCCGCCGCACGCAGTGCCCGGCGCATCGTTGCTGTCGGCACCACGGTGGTGCGCACGCTGGAGTCTGCGGCGCTCGCGGCCGCTGGCGCTCCCATTCAGCCTCACTCCGGCACAACCGAGATCTTCATCTCGCCCGGCTTCGAGTTTCGCCTCGTTGGCGCGCTCCTCTCCAACTTCCACCTGCCGCAATCGAGCTTGCTCATGCTGGTCAGTGCATTCGCCGGACCACAACGCTCGGGCATCGACCGCATCCTCGCCGCCTACCGCCACGCCGTCGAACAGAAATACCGCTTCTTCAGCTACGGCGACTGCATGTTCATCAAGTAACAGGTGTCAGGTTTCATAAACCAGAGCTACGAGCTGCCGGTCCTGACACCTGAAACCTGACACCTTCGTGATCCCTTCGTTCCCTGCTATTCTCTGTACCGTGAGTGAAGCTTCCAAGCCGCCCGTCTTCCTGCTCGACGCTATGTCGTTCATCTTCCGCGCCTACCACGCAATGCAGCACAGCCGGCCCATGTCCACACGCTCCGGATTGCCCACGGCGGCTACTTATGTCTTTGTAAACATGATCAAGAAGCTGCGCCAGGACTTCGCGCCCAAATACTTTGCCGCGGTCTTTGACGTGAGCGGCGAGGTCTTTCGCGACGAGCGCGCACGGCAGATGGGACCACTGCGCAAGTGGAACGCAAAGTCGCAGAGCTTCGACGAAGTGAGCTACGAAGGCTACAAGGCCAAGCGCGAAGCTATGCCTGAAGACTTGCGCCGCCAGATTCCCTACATTCGCCGCGCTCTCGAGGCGCTACGCATTCCCATCCTCGAAGCCGAGGGCTTTGAGGCCGACGATGTGATCGGCACCCTGGCGCGCGAAGCCGCCGAGCAGGAGCATGAAGTCTTCATCGTCTCCGGCGACAAGGACATGATGCAGTTGGTCACGCCGCAGGTGAAGATCCTGAATCCCCAGAAAGATAATCTGATTCTCGATCCCGCCAAAGTGGAAGAAACGCTGGGCGTGCCGCCCGAGAAAGTCGTCGATGTGATGGCCCTGCGCGGCGATACCGTGGATAACATTCCCGGCGCGCCCGGCATCGGCGACAAAGGCAGCGTGGAGCTGATCAAGGAGTTCGGCAGCGTGGAGGCAGTGCTGGACCGCGCGGCGGAAGTCAAGCGCAAGACCTATCGCGAGTCGCTCGAACAGAACCGGGACGCGGTGCTGCTGTCGAAAGAGCTCGTCACCATCGATACTCATGTGCCGCTTCCGCTTGATCTGCCCGCAATGGAGACGCAGCCGCCGGACCTTGAAGCATGCCGCGCGCTGTTCACCGAGCTTGAGTTTACCTCGATGCTGCGCGACCTGGCGCCGGCGGCGGGCGGC
>Ga0181533_1001396_pt1 | contig 31161 bp, 29 predicted proteins | sample PEATcosm2014_Bin_45_FD_119772 | JGI IMG/M metagenome (GOLD analysis project Ga0181533, IMG submission 119772) | Peatland microbial communities from MTU Mesocosm Facility, Houghton, MI, USA - PEATcosm2014_Bin11_60_metaG | ecosystem: Environmental > Terrestrial > Soil > Wetlands > Peat | place...
ACTTCTTCCAGGGTGGTCTGTGGTTTCTGTAACATCGGTTGTCCTCCAATAATCTGAATATTCTGGCACCGATGTTACCTTATCTTTTTTCGTGTTTCCAAGCAGGGTTACCGGAAACTCACCAAAGGTCTTGGTCATCATCAACACGAGTAATACAATCGACACGGAAATAACATATGAATGAGAAATGACCGATTTATCAGATGACTGTCGTTATTTGTACCGCAATGGGGCTGTAAATGACACAGAAGTACCAGCACCCGGTAATGGATTACGTATCCCATTGCAGGTCATTCAGGCTGTAGAGGTCATAAATAAATGGGCTGCTGCATAAGACATTTTAGATTGATACTCGGATTCTTTTAAAAAGAGCGGTTGCGGCCCTCATATATAAAGAGTGAGAAATAAAATTTCACCATATGGGGGCCGCAGTCAATGAAAGAAGCAGTTAGTCAGGAACAGCAGGAGCACAATGTCGTACTATGGTTCAAGCCAAAAAGCCAGGAGCTTATATCCCAGTATCTTAAACGATTTGCGAAACACAACAGTACAGCCCGAGAACTGCTTGAGAGCAGAGCATTTGCAGTATTCATAAGAACCAATACTGCCAAGGACTTTGTTTGGAAGGTATATGCCAAGCGGCAAATTCTATCAAAAGCCCGGGATATGCGTTTATCTGGAGAGTGTCCTGATGGGCGCTGGTTTCCGTTTACTCTGACACCAGAAGATGCCTGCATGGAAGCAGACATCCTGGAGACTATAGAGTGGCACGAGCGTTATCAAGCGTTCTGGGCAGCGTGTGAGTTTCTATACCCGATAGAGAAAGAAGTTTTTTCCCATTATTGCGGCGGTGTTAGCCTCACTGATATATCAAAAACTTACAATATGCCGTTTGCAAGAGTGTACTCGTTATTCCGGACAGCACTGGAGAAAATTATAACAAATCTTTCCGGGCAGGGCTATGACGTTATTACGGATACCGGGGCCGTGTTGGCAAACATCAAAAGTTTCAGCCAAGCCAACCGGAAACGTGCCCGGAGAAAGACCATCCCCGCTGTCCGATAAAAACTTCCCTTTTTTACGCATTCACCTGAAAAGATGAATCAACTTATCGGGGGGAATGCATATGACAAATAAACCGGGAAGGCCCATAGCAGTTAATAAAAAACGGAAGTTCGTTAATGTGGTGGTGGATCAGGCTACCTACGATGCCATGAAACTGATATCCGAGTGCCAGCAGGTGGGGATGAGCGAGCTTGTGCGGCAGGAGATATTGCAGACAATAAAGCGGTACAGAATACCGGTACTATAATCCTCTCACCACTATGATCCATGGCCTATTATTATGTATAATTCCAGAAGGGCCTATGGAAGAACAACAGAAGTTTATTGATAAAAGAGGAGACGAAATTACGCTCAGGTTGGCCGAACCTGCTGATGCTGGTGGTATTGTCAAAACGCTGAAATCCTTCGCCCCTGAGCGCAGTTATGTTTTAATGCAGCAGGCTGGCAAGAGCATCCAAGAGGAAAGGGAATTTATTAAAAATGAAAGTTCAGACTTTAGTGCTGACGAATTCACTTTTGCGGACAAATTTGTTGCTGAGGACAAACCCGATAAGGCGGATAAACCCGTCAAAGTGGATAAACCTCCCAAGAGAGAACCATTAGTTAGGGTAGTCAACCCAGGTATTAATCCACACAAATACGATGATGTACCCAAATACCCGAGTATAGGCGAGTTCGCTTACATGGACCAATCCATTACTGCGGATAGTTCGTGCAAAACCGACGAGGCTCACGAACCGGCTGATAAATATACAGTAAAGCGACTATTCGATGCGCTTAAAGAGTCCAAAATGCTAAATTTAGACGAAAAATGTGAAAAAGTAGAGGACCTCAACAAGCTGCTTAAACGCACTGATTTATATGATAAAATCATAGCGGCAAACAACCTGCAAACTTCTACGGGATCCACAAGAATTGAAAAAGTTAAGGCAATTTACAATAATACAAAGCAGGAATCTGACCTCAAAAAGCTTAATAGAGTGTTACTGGAAGAGTTTTACCCAAAGGTAACCCCCAATAGGCTTCTTCATAGAACCCGGGAGAAAAAAACCATGCTGCTGCTTGTGGCTACTGCCGGGGATGATATTGTCGGTATACTCGAGGCCATTCAGACAGACGTCGGCAAGGGACATGAAACAGTAGAGGCTCTTAATATAGGACTCCACATCAAGAAGGATTTTCGCGGACTCGGCATAGGGTCCCGGCTATTGCAATACTCTGAAGAGTGGGCAAAAGAAAATAGATTCAAGAAAATGCAGGTAGGTGTCTTTACTGCTAATAAACGCTCTATAAATCTATTCTTAAAAGCCGGATTCATAATTGAATCTGCAAAGCCGGAAAAAATAAGAATCGCCAATGAATTTGTCGAAAAAGTCACCGTAGGCAAATGGCTGGACTAACCATGAGTGCTGGCTCGTATATTTGTTGTTAGGTCAGCAGGAGCAATGAAGTGGCATCCTTAGAAAATATATTTATTGCAGGGTCTGAGAAATTCGATGGAAGATTCCATCTCAGGCATTATCGCTCAAATTTGCCCAGCAGATTCAAATAATTCCTTTTTTTCTGCGTCACATCGAGGCCAGGTGGCGCGCTCCACGCTGAAGTGACTCTTCCCCAGAAAAACCAGCCATTCTTTCTAGCATTCTATCCGGCAGACCGCCTTTTTTTCCTTTGACAAGGAAAAAATTAAAAAGGTTTTTTAATTTTCTTGATGCTAATCAAGAAAACAGGGCCTTTGTATTTTATATGTGATATGTTTTAGTGGCTCAGACCTGAAGTTGATGGTGCAAATATGAGATATGGTGTTTTTTTTGAGATTTTTGGTGTACTGATCAGTACTAAAAAAAGGACAGATCAATAGAGGACTGATCGATCAGTCCTTCGTACACCATATCTCATGTTTGCAAATTTTTTATCAAAAATTTATATCTCAGAACAGATCACTAAATAAGCAAGTACTGATCAATAAGGTACTGATTGATCAATAGAGTACTTAATATAGATCAATAAAGGACTGATCGATCAGTACCCGAAAAAATTTAGGAAAAAATGTTTTTCCTCGAAATGTAGTTTGTTCGACTTCATAAGATAGATTCCGGAAGGAGCGAGCGCCCCCGGACCGTCAAATTCATTGTTTTTGACCGGTCAGGGTTTGATAAAACCGCGGGATTGGTATCTTTGCCTTATTTTAATAAAAACCCCCACAAAACAACGAATTTGGCGCGTTTAATCCGGCGAAAACTCCTGTCCGGGAGCCAAACCGAGGCTGCCATGCCACTATTCCCCACAAAAAGAATATCACTCAGTCCCGAATCGTTCGCGTCCTAACCGCCGCTACCGGCGCTCAAACCCGAGAACCACTGAGATAGTTGGACCCACCACAACGGTCAACCTTCAAAAAAAGTCAAAAAGAGCTTGAATTCCGATGTAATCTGCAGCGTTATTGGACAATGAAAAAAAGATTGCAGTACCTGCGGAATTGACTTGGCTTCCGCTCTACTTCTATGGCTCAGTAGGATTATGGAGAACAAAAAAATGAATGAAAGGAGGAGGTATGGCTGTAGATAAGAAGGTCTGGCCGGTGTGGCTAAAGCGGGTTGACGATGGCCGGTGGATCTGGTGTGGTGCCGATGAGAGTGGAGAATGGGAAACGGTACCATTCCAAACGATTGATGATGCGGTAAAAGCATATAAGAAGGGGATAACTGGACAATGAAAAAAAGATTGCAGTACCTGCGGAATTAACTTGGCTTCCGCACTACTTATCGTGCCTAGTATGAGTATGGAGAGGTTAAATTTTAGTTTACAGGAGGAAGTGTGGAAGAAAAAGTGATTCAGGCCGCCGATGGGACAGTAATTTGTGATTTGTGTGACAAGGAGTATACAAACAGTCAACGACGTGGTGGTTTTGTTATGGCGACGTATGCTGTGTGTCCCGATTGTGCTCCAGAGATTGAACGGGGTGCAATCAACAATAATGAACTGAACCTTATTACTAACCGTCCAGTTCGGGGACAATCTTTTGCCGATTTCTGCAGGGAGATTCGGGAGAAGGGCGCGGCTGGGATAAAGCAGGTCTCTTTTAATAACGACGAGGAAAGGAATGCTTATATCAAAGATAATCCGGTTGAGATTATAAGGGAGGACGATACTCTTATCTTTCATTTTCCCTGTCAGACAATCAAGGATTTTGTCCATCGGAGATTCAGCTGTCAATTCGGTGAAGGCTGGAAACCAGAAATCGTGCAATATGATTCAGAGAAACAATCATTTGGTGAGTTCTTTTCAAACTATTCTAAATATTACAAGAGGGGAAACTGACAAGTGAAAAAATAGGAGGACATGAGAATGGGTGTTGGCATTTGCGGGTAAAGCGGACGTATGAGGGCAAGTGGATCCGGTATGGTGCTGATGAGTCCGGAGAATGGTAAACGGTACCATTCCTGACTATTGATGATGCTGTGAAAGCATATAAGAAGGGGATAACGGGACTATGAAAAAAAAGATTGCAGTACCTGCGGAATTAACTTGGCTTCCGCTCAACTTATCGTGCTTAGTAGGAGTATGGAGTTTAAATTTTATTTACTGGAGGAAGTATGAAAAAGCGTAAGAGAAAGAAGCCGGAAATGCAAATTATCTTGGTACATGAAGGAGCCATTATTTCGGCAAATTTTATACCGAAGGAAACAAAAGTAGTGGTCTTTCTCCAAGTTAGTGAGGATGGGTTGGAATCCCGTAAGCTGATTGTTCCTGCGTATTTTATTCGCAGGGCTCTTAATCAAGATTACTGGATAAGTCAAGGATTTGATGCTGATGTTAGTGTCGAAGAGATAGGGCTAAAGCGGATGCCGTTACAGCTTGAGATGTAAGGCTGGACTATGACAATGAAAAAAGATTGCAGCAGATGCCGAATAGACTTGGCTTCCGCAACAGTTCTACGGCTCAATAAAGGTATAGAGGTTAAATTTTATTTCACAGGAGGTAGTAAAGATGACGGGCTACACAATGTATTCAAGGACAGCAGGCGTTGAGATTATGGCTACTGCAAAAACTCATGCGGGCAGGAGAGAGGGCAACGTGACGTTGCGGTTTTTCACGTTTACCCCAGGGGAAGGTAATCTGAATTTTATTCTGAGTACGCAGGAGGCCTTCTCAATATCGAGAGCGATGAACAAAATCGTTCAGGACGGGGGCAGGCATGCGGTGATGCACAAGTATGCCAGCAACGGGACTGAGATAATAACAAATTTAATTCTGGAGAAATGGACGAGGGACAACCGGGTTGGTTTTGCCCTGGCAATCAAGCGAGGGGAGAAATCCATAAATGTTGCCACGGACGAAACCGGATTTCTCTACGTCGGCGAGCTTCTCCGGGCGCTCAGTACGGAGCAGGCTTATGTTGAGACGGCTGTTGAATAAAAAACAAAACAGGGGGTAATAAGTGGCGATGAAAGAAAAAAAGCATCCAAAGTTGAACAGGGGACCGCGTCTCATAAGGGCGCTGTTCCCCTCGGTGTGTGCTGAGACCGGTAATGCTATTGAGGCCGGGGAGGAGTGTATCTATTATCCTGATCGGAAGAAGGTTTATTGTCTGGAGAGCAGGCAGGCGGAGGACTGGCAATACTTGTAGTCCAACAAAACAACACAATAAAAGGAGGAGGTCTATTAATGAGTAAAGATGGGAAGAGGCCCTATCGCCTAAGATGTGTGGAAAGAGTAAAGAAGGGTGACGGCTATGTGGAAATTTGCCGGTACAGCGGAGCTTTTAAATCGACTGCTAACGCGTTTAATGCTGCTGAACGTTGGGCGCTTGAGAATGACTATGAAAAGCCCGGAGTTTACAGTTCCTGTGGATATAGCATTGAAACTAGCGTTGCCCCGGTAAGGTTTGGGCTTGATGAGGAAACAATCAAGTATTTTGGTTTTGATGCGCGGGACAGTAATGAAAAAATCCAAGGAGGAAGTAAAAATGAATAATCCAGGAGATACGGTAGTGGAAAACAAAGGGGGCTGCTGTGGACTATGTGGTGGAGAGGGCGTATCTAAATTGTGTGACGAATGGTTGTGTCAGGACTGTTTTGATGAACTTACAGTTGATGAGACTGTGTGCCGAATTTTGAGCAGCTTAGAGGATTTACAAGGAATGATAAATCAAAGAAAGCTGAATGGGAAACCCCCGATAAAAATTAACCATGAGCTAAGACAAATGACGATTACATTAAGCTCTTTGATTCAACTTTGCGAGGCAGACGCAGAGACGCCTGTGATTGTTGAGAGTGTGGCTGGAGTCTTGGATAGGCAGATGAAGGGTTATAAACGGGCGATAGCAGGTGTTGAGAAGTGGATCATTATTGAGGCTGATGAGGATGCTAAAAAATGCGGTGAGGACTTTGTCTGTCTGGATGTTTGGGGAAAGAAAGAGACTCTGGAGATTATTGAGAAGATCTACCAGGGAAATAGTGAGGGGAGTCCTGTTTATGTAAAAAGTTGGCGTGAAAATTCATTAGGCAGGCCGGTACCGGAGATATTTTTTAAGCCTGTCATTAACGAGAAAGGCCGGTAACAAAAAAGGACGCGGCCCTCGCGAGCAAGATAGTATTCTTCATTACACTAAACTCGTCCTTACCTGCCAATGACTCCCGTCAAGAAATATCAGCAGTTTGATGAATCATCAGTAATGATAACCGCGCTGCCCCATCTCTGATCCGTGTTTTATTGTCTGAGGGTTTGCTATAATAACCAGCTGTTATATCTAATATATTTTGGGAGATTAAGAATAATGAAATTGGTGTATTCTCATGCGGCGTCTCTCCGCGCAATTTTATTTGCGCTTCTTGTCGCAATTTTCACATTGATTGATCATAGCAGTGTATATGCATTCAAAGCGTCTTATGAGGAGTCTTCTGACGTGATGGATTTCTTGCTGGACAAGGATGTCAAAGACATAATGGATGTCGAGGTCTTTTCTGACACGAGAAACCCTAAGCCTTTGTCACAGGTTGCGGAGAATATGACTGTGATTACATCGAGTGAAATCGAGGCGATGAATGCACATTCACTTGCGGATGTTCTTGAATTTGTTACCGGAGTGGCGGTATTCCGAGCGGGTAGTGTTGGCAGTATATCACAGGTATCCATAAATGGTGCCGATCCGCGGTATGTCGCTGTATATATAGACGGTGTTTTACTGAACAATTTAAATGATAATGTTGCTGATGTTGGACAAATACCAGCGCAGATCATTGATCGGATTGAAATAATAAAAGGCCCTGCCTCATCCACCTGGGGGTCTTCATTAGGTGGTGTTATCAATATTATTACAAAATCTGGCATACGCCATGATGAATTAAATGCCACGCTTCTTGCGTCATATGGAGAACGTAATACTAGTGATACCAGAGCTGAACTTTATGGAGATACAGGGGGATTAGGCTATTATATGAATGCCGGTTACTTTAATACCAATGGACTGGTATTGCATAATATGGATCACTCGGATAATGAGTATGGAAAAGTTGATTATAAGATTGGGGATGATTCAAGGTTAGAGATAACTATTGGGCATATCAATGGTTCAGGGGGTATTACATCTGTCGCGGGGTATGGAGATTTTAATAGAGATTTTTCTACTTTTTTTACGACGGCCACGTTGGAAGGTAAGATTAACGAGTCTTTCGGTTATAGTGTTTCAACCCGGTATTCTGAATTGCTCTTAAACGAGGGAGGTTCAATGGTTGGGAATACCAATAATAATGATAGAGGTTATGGCTCAAGTTTTAAAATTACATATAAAGATTATGTTCAGACTGTTGTTTTTGGTAGCGACCTTGACTGGAGAACATTGGATTCTCAACAGCTTTTAAACGGGCGACAAAGGGAAGATAAAAAAGCGGTATTTATTAATGATACTGTCGGAATAGGTAAGTTTACTGTAACACCTGGTGTTAGATATGATGATACTGGGGTAGGTGACAATTTCTTCTCGCCTAGTATAGGTGTGACTTATAAAGCCTGTGATGCCCTTTTACTTCGTGCTTATTCGGCAAGGGGTTTTAGTTCGCCCCCTATAGGCTATATTTATAATAACAACGAGTTCTATATTCCAAATCCTTTATTAAAGGTTGAAAAGATATGGACTAATCAGGTTGGTTTTGAGACAACGGCGATCCCTTATGTATGGTTAAAAGGAACGGTATTTGCGAATGATATTAGTGATGCGATAACCGAGTTGATAAGTAACGATGGTTTTACATATGTGAATAGCCAACAGCAGACAGTCCGTGGTTTTGATACAGAAATTAAGACTATTCCAGTTTATAATGTTTCTTTGTCATCGGGTTTTGAGTTTAATGATATAAAAGATTCGGAAACGAATATGGTAATTTTGGATATGCCGCGGTATACGTATAACCTTGGGGTTCAATATAATGACAAGAAATCGTTGAATGTGTTGTTACAAGGAAGATATACCTGGTGGAATGCTGAGCAGGGATTTATGGGGGAGTATAATTCGATGGTATTTGATATATCTGCTACTAAGACAGTTGCTAAGTGGGACAAAAAGAAAGTTGATATTTTTGCGAAAGCAAACAATATTTTTAACGCTGATTCGTATCTCATGAATGTCTACCCTAACGCTAGAAGATGGGTTGAAGGGGGAGTCCGATTTACTTTTTAATTTTTATGGCAAACCGCCCGGAAAAAGAGGTCAATGCTGTCCGCCGACGGCACCTGCAATAAGCTCTCGCGTATGTCATCCCTGAAGAGTATCGTTAAAGGGAAGTGGTGGGGTCCTTTTATCGCCGGGATTGCGTTTTGTCTGTCTATGCTCGCAGCTCCAGTGATGTCATATCCCGAAAGCCCACAGATCCATGAGTACGAAGTCAAAGCCGCTTATCTATTCAATTTTGCCAGGCTCACACAATGGCCAACCAGTACTTTCGCCTCGCGTCAGAATTTTATAATCGGCATACTTGGAGACGACCCCTTCGGCAGGAGCATCGAGATGCTCGGGAACCGTACCATAGGCGGCCGCAAAGTCGTGATAAAAAGTATCGATGATATCAGAGAATCCTCCGCCTGCGACCTTCTTTTTATAGCATCCTCCGAGGCGGACCGACTGCGTCAAATAATTGCTCATGTTAAAGGAAAGCCGGTTCTTACGGTATCGGACATAACAGGCTTCGAGGATAAGGGCGGGATCATCGCCTTCTTTTTGAAGGACAACCATGTGAGATTCAGGATCAACATAGATGCAGCCGAGAGGGCGAATCTGAAAATAAGCTCGCATCTGCTGGAGGTCGCGGAGATTACGACAGAAAAGGAAGGGAAAAAATGAGGACTACCAGCATAAAGAGTAAACTTTCTCTCATAAATCTTGTTTCGATAGGCTTTATCATAGCATTGATCGGCCTTTCGGTTTTCATAGAAGAATTTATTCGCGCGCGGACAGAATTGTTGACCGATACAACGTCTCAGGCCGTCATTATCGCAAAAAACAGCGTTTCATCCTTACTTTTCAACGACCAGAGCAGGTCTGAGGAGACGCTCGCGTCACTACGGAACATTTCTGACATTGACCAGGCGGCGGTCTATACAAAAGACGGCAGAATTTTAGGCCGATATACACGCGATGGCATCAAAACAATCTCATTCCCATCGGAACCTGTGGAGGATGGTTATATCTTAGAAAAAGGTCATCTCGCGGTATTTCATAATGTTGTGTTCGACAATGAAACTATAGGCAAAGTATACGTCTGTGCCAGCACAAAAAAAATCAGCCGCAATTTATTAAATCTACTCCTCTTCATCCTTATCATTTCCGGTCTTGCAAGCGGGACAGCCTTTCTTCTCCTGAGCAGGCTCCAGAAGGCCATCGTAGATCCTCTCTTCCATTTGTCGAATGTTGTTAATAAGGTGAAGGAGGAGAAGGATTACTCGGTAAGGGCAGCAGTCCATTCAAAAGACGAGTTGGGGATGCTTGCAGGGGGGCTGAACATGATGCTGGAACGTATCGAACAATGGAACATTGAACTTGAAGACAAAGTATCAGTCAGGACAAGGACGCTGCGGCAAACGAATGAATTGTTAGAGGAAGAGATAGCAGAGCGCAAGCGGATGGAGACCGAGCGTGACAAGTTAATAGTTGAGCTTAAGGAAGCGCTTGCCGAAGTCAAACAATTGTCAGGATTGTTGCCCATATGCGCCTCCTGCAAGAAAATTCGAGATGATAAAGGGTATTGGAATCAAATCGAAACCTATATCAGCGAGCATTCCGAGGCCATGTTCACACATGCAATATGTCCCGACTGTGGGAAAAAACTTTATCCAGAATACTATGATGTTATTTGGGGGAAAAAAGACAATAATACATAGATGGGTCTTTCATATTTTTGCAAATGGAATCAATTTTCAAGAATCATCCTCGTTTATCAGTCCTTTTTTAATGGACGCCTTAATTTCGCCATCTACTTTCAACCGTCACGCTGAAAGGGCGATTGTTTCCTGAACTTTATTTTTATTACCCATTTCTATTGCTTCGTCAACAATCACTTTAGCCCTTTTCAGTATTTCCTTATCTTTTGTCGCTGAGGCACTTGTCAATCGTCTATTAGCATCACAATACGTCATGTAAACCCATGTGTTGTCAATCACTGCTACATCTAATGATTTAATAAATTCAAATGCTTCGCGTGCAATTTTGTTCTCAAGTAGTTTCTCTTTAAGAACCCAGGAGATATCTATATTTATTTTCGACTGTTCTTTCATTGTGAGCTCAAATTCCTTCTTTTCTTCTAATGAGTCAACGACAAAAACCCTCGTTATATTACAGCCGCTTAGGAGACGTTCTTTTTGTATTGCGTTGCCATATTTCATCCATCCCAAAGCCCATGTCTCATCGTGTCTTGAATAGGAAATGACTTGCCAATTATGCTGAGTTCTTGACATGCAATTTTTCCAAAACGTCAGGATGTCATCTTTCTGGACAGATATAGTATTGCGCTGGCTATTCTCAAAACCTTTAAGACCATAAATGAGGGCCAGTTCTGAAAATTCATCTACAGGTTCAATCGCCTGCAACCACGACACTAATGAATGATATTGTTTAGCTATCTTACTGATCTCTAATCTTGTCTTTAAAAGCTCAATTGAGCAAAGCGAAACAAATCCTACCAGCAATCCCAGTGTTGAATCACCATTCAATAGATATACTACCACTCCAATTATTACAGTTCCAGTAATTTCCAACGATGGAAGAATCCACTGCGATAACGATTGTTTTAATTCCAGTGACATTAAAAACCTCCTTAACCGTACTATTTGTTTATCTCCGAGAATATTAGCATACTGCGCCGAATTTTCGTACCCATCTTCGGCAAAGACTGTTTGCAAAATCAAAAAAGCCCCTCCGCCGGTATTGGCGAGAAGGGCAAATCAATAAATACTTTTAAATTTCCCACCGGTAGGCAAAGCCACCGTCAACCGCATCTGCCAATTCCATGACGGTATATTCACCATCATCGGGCCCGTCAACCAGGACAACAATATCCGTCTTGGATGCCGCTAACCTTGCCCTGTTAATGTCTTGCATGAACTGCAGTGCTTCGCCCTCATTGTCAAATGTTCTAAATATCTCATACTTCATTATTATTCTCCCTTATTTCCCAATCTGCATGCTAGCCGGTTGACGCAAACTATACGAGGCGGAGGATAATGGATATCTCAGTATCCGTCATCTCACAGTGCAGGCAGAACCCTATCAACTCCTCAACATCAACAACATTCCTCATTTCGGTCTTCATATTGTCTCCTTTATATGTCTTCATTTACATCAAGCCCGTTTCCTTCAGGCTTGTGTGCTCGCCGGATTCATTGATGATTATCGAGTCAAGCAGTTTTATCCCAATGATTTCCCCGGATTCCTTCAGCCGTTTAGTGATTGCGATGTCCTCTTTGGATGGATTTAGATTTCCACTCGGATGGTTGTGCCCAATTATGAGCGAACATACTGCTTCTGAAATTGCCAACCGGAAAACCTCTCTTGGATGAACAAGACTTCCCGAAAGAGTCCCCAGAGTTACGAGCTCGATAAACTTAATTTTATGCTGCGTATCAAGCGCTATCGCCCAGAAATGTTCTTTGTCTCTATCTATCTTGTCTTCTGTCTGCAATATAGCCCGCAGTATTTTTGCGACATCTGCAGCGTTGTTAATCTTTTTGCCAACACTTTCTCTTATCAACATTTCCTGACCTCTAAAAGAATAATGAAGGCACCTATTCCTGCTATCGGGTGCCTTTTACAACACCCGGCAGGACGGGTCAAAACTAATTACATGTTTTTCGGATTAACACTCGTCGGATTGTTTCATCCATGGCCTCGCCTTCTTTCTGCTCTGATAGCAGGACAGCCATAACTTCATCGTCGACTTCCATTAAATATGTTCCATCTGACTGTCGCTCGGCAGTGTTCCGAAATGGTTTAATCGCATTCTCCTCGATCAGTCGTAAGGTTTTATAGGACACCTTCACTTTGTGCATTTTCATGTTCATGGTCCTTTCTTTCTGGTGATTTTCTGATGATGTAATCGACTGCAGCTTGTGCCTTAGCCGCCGCACATATGACAAGCTTTTTATCTTCCCGGATAGCCTTGAGCCAGTTTTCGATATAGGCGGCTGAATTATCGAGGGTTACATTCTCGATACCTGCAATCCCGCAGAGAAAACTGCTCCCCATCTCTGCTACCAACTCTTCTTTCCCATAGTCCTGGGAACCAAAAGGATTATGCTCTATGATTTCTTTCCTGTTGAGGCGCGATTTATGGCCGCTTGAGTGGCAAATTTCGTGGAATAGAGTCGCGTAGAATGCTTCAGGAGATAAAAAGCTTTCACTCCGGGGCATATTGATGCGGTCTTCTTTTGGCAGATAGTAAGCGCGGTTGTCGCCTGGCTCGTGCAGTATTGAGGGTGGATTAGGCATCACTCTTACAATCTCTTCACATTTTTCGATGGGCTGGAAGTCAATTTGGCGTTCCACAGGAGGCGGAACATCTTTAAGCCCTGTACACTGCTCGGCGTTGAATACTGAATAAAATTTAAGTATTGGAATTTCTTTTTTCTTTTTTTCACCATTTTCGGCAGCGGTATCATCTACTGTTTTAGTAGTCCAGAATACTACCGGCATTGATTTCTCTCCCTTCTTTACGCGACCGCCGAGGCCTTTGGCTTGTTTGAAAGTGAGCCAGTAAGGGGAATCAAAGGCAGACAGATGCAATAAAAAGAGATTGATGCCTCTATATTCCTTCTTCGTTGTTAAATTTTGTGGAAATCCAGCCGCAGTCCAGGGCTTCCGCCACGGAGCCACGCCAGCTTCAAGCTTCTCCATAATAAGTTTTGAAATTTTTTCGCACACATGCTGAGACATGATGACCTCCAGATAGGCACTTGTCCTGCCGGACAGGTGCCTATCAATGATGATATGCAACCTGCCAAAGGCAGGGTATGGTGCGCCCCTCTTTAAGAGAGGTTACTTTTTAACTGTTGTATTCCGCTTTTTCTCATTGATGAGCCAGGAAAGGATAATGCTGCGCGCCATTGTTGCGGCTCCCACAAATTTTTTGGGCTTTTCATTGGTCGTTGCGGCTCTTGCTTCCTCCACTTCAACCGCCTTCATTCCCAGATAGTGCAGCCAATCAGTCGGGACCCTTATAACGAGGATATCGTTATTGCGTTCGTTCGGCTTTTCTGTAAGTTCAGGAACTTCCACAGGTATGCCTGTCGGCGCGGACTTCTTTTTCTCCGATACTTGGTTAGTATTCTTTAAAGCGGGCTTACCGTTAGATTTCCCGATTACCCCACCTCTCCCTTGAACTTTTTTTACAGCTTTCTTTGACATAATTACACCTCATAAATACTGATTCACTTCCCGCTCAAAGAGGGGATATTTGTTTTGGACACACAAAGAGCCGGTTATTACCGTATTGCGCAGGGCAATATGCCTGCTCTAATTTCGGCTCGGATTTATCCGGCCTGATAGAATATTGATTTTGTGGGTACGTACTTACCGCTGGTCAGAAGCTGATGTCAAGTTTTTTTATTGATTGCATTTTTGCGCCAGTTTCACGAAAAGAGGTACTATTAGGGAAGCGGGGATACCGAAAGGGTGAAGCATCCCATCGGCAATAGAGACAATCATCTGGACGATAGGATTATTATGTGGTTATAATGGGGAGTGCGTCACAAGGATGTCAGAAAAGAGCATGGGGTAACATTTGGGCTCGTATCCTCGTACCGCAAAGTTACCGTATTTACACGGATATTTAAGTTTGTCTTGCTCAGTGTGGTTATTGTTATTCCGGTTGTAGTGATGACCGCGCGGCATTTTTTCAAGAAATAACAAAGATGGACAGAAACCGGACAATTACTTGTTGTGCCTCAACGGAGAAGGTATGAGCTTTCGCATCTCCGCATGCGAACACTTGGCTCAATACAAAGTGGGCATCTTAGGTATACAGGAAGATGGGATTTTCCACCATAGTGGGCGACACATTCTCAAGACGCATATACTGCCCATTGCTCATCGCGACAAGAACATTCTGGAAAGGTATCGCGTTCAGTTCTTCTCGTCTGAATACTTCGAACTAAAACTACACCAGTTCTTTCATCACCTGAATTCGTCACAGGCTCTCTGTATCAACCTCTTCTATCCTCTTATAGTTGATAACGCACTCGGCTTATTCCTGAAGTTTTTAGATATAGCACCTGAAGGTGATCTGCGTGCTCTTTTCGAGAAGGAGTCGGACATTGAGGTGGCTGCCCGACGCACGTCATTCGACTTTTACGTTCAGCTTGCCGTGCATAGCAACATCTTCGTAGAAGTTAAGTACACGGAGGACGGGTTTGGGCGAGCGAAGATCGACGAAGAACATCGAACTAAATTTCTCAAGACTTATCTTCCGCTGGTTGAGAATTCGCGTTTCCTAATGCCAGGATGTCAAGAAGTGAAGTTCTTTCTAAGTCACTATCAAATCCTCCGTAATCTTGTACATATCAGCGATACCTCTCACGTTGTGCTTTTGTTCCCATCAGCGAACACCGCTGTCGCTAAAGAAGCTGGTTACGCGAGGAATCACCTCTTGACCGAAGCTGGAAGGGCAATGCTCAAAATAGTTTTCCTTGATGATTTTGTTTCGTTCCTTGAGAACCAGTGCATGGGTAGCCCTTTGGATGGCTACTACCAATCCTTTCGCACAAAATACTTACCTCGGAACATGAGCAAAGGGATGGATGCCGAAAGGGTGAAGCATTGCATCGGCACTCCTAACAAATATCACCGGGATATGATCAATGGTGCAAAGTAGAAAAGGGATTAGACAGTTTATGGATGACATGCAGATAGGCGCAATCTCGGACGATTCCCAAACCTATAAAGTGTTATGACTTCGTAGCCTTAATAATGTCGATTATAAAAGAGCGTACCTTTGGGTCATTCACGATGATATCGGCAACAGACGTAGGGCTCTTCACATCAAGTTCTCTATGCGTGCCCTCGCCTTGGCCAAAAGAGCGATCTCCAACCTTAATGCGAAAATCAGCCTGCTTATCCTCGGATAGTGGGGCGATAAAGGGCCCGATCGCTTCTAGCTCAAGGGCAAGCCTCCGGTTGTAACGCTCAATCTTCTGGTATTTATCAGCTTGTGCGCCCGCGTATGCAGCGAGAGCACCTACAGTGAGCGTGACAAAGACACGTCCGGCAAAGCCGGGCCAAGTAAATCCAGCTGCGATAGCAGGGAGAAAAGTTTCATAAGCGATAATAATCAATGCGAGCATTGCACCGACGGTTATCATCTGCCACACCCTGACCGTTTTTTTTGCCTCACTTGCTGTCGTAAGGTAACCAGAAGTAACCCCGAGATTCCCTATAACCCCGACAAGTTTCTCTACCTCAGATTTGCGTAAAAGAATCTCTTCGTGGAGTTTCGTGGATGAATCAACGAACTGCTCTTTTAGTGCAGCAAGTTCGCTTTGGTGTAATCTTGAGATGTCCTCGCGCTGCTTGGTAAATTCGGTATTCTGTTCTGCCAGCTTTTGGGTAAATTCAGTGAAAAGAGTCGAGAAGCGGTCTTGACGCTCTTTCTGATCGTTAGCGAATGTGCTGCTTCTCAACTCTTGAGCTGTAGAGAACTGAGTCTGAAAATCATTTGAGGTAGTGGAGAGTCTCGTCTTTTCCGTGGTCAATTCAGTAGATAAATCAGTGATTCGCAGTCGCAAAGAATCTATCTCGCCCGAAAGTTGGGATGATGTTGCAGTCACGCTTGATAAAGCTTTTTCGAGGCCGACACGGTAGGATTCTGCAGCTTCTTTAGCAGCCATAAAATCTTCGGTTGTCAGTTGGACATTTATCTGGGCCAGGTATGTTAGAGCAGTGTCTCCGGTAGAGTTTGCATTGGTGATATGCCCAATGTTGCCATTTGCAATATAATTCTGCACCTCCTGGGTAACCGTTTGAAGGGCAGTAACGAGATTGTCAAGTGATGCGGTCTGAAAGAGGTAAGGATCAGCTCCGGCGAGCCGTCGTCCCACAAAAATTAGGATTGATTTAAGTCTTGCTAAAGCGTCCAGGGTTTCAGAATCTATTCCCTCACGATTGAACGCGTTGTCGATTGTGGGACCAAGATTCTGGAGAAGCTGCCATATTGGGTGACTTTTATATCGTTCTGCCCATTGTGCCATTGTCGTGTTCCCCTCCTCCGCATGCACTGTTCTTAGCCTTAAATGCACATGCTTCTATCGCTTCACAACTTATCTGATAAGGAAGCCTCCCCAATAATATCAGACTCTGCATATTAGCCAGCCAACCCTCGACATTCCCCATACTTGATTACGATAATAAGTTACACTATTTTGACGCTTTTGAAAAGAGCTGATTGCAAGGGGAACTTATTCATATTTATAGGTAGTTGTAAAATGTTGACTCGTAGAGCCACACCGCATATGTCCATTTTACAAACAGCGTGAGCACAAAACCGTTACAGCTGGACCCACCACAACGGGCCACAAAAAATTAACCCGCTCCAAGCATTCAGTCCTCATGAATTATTAAACAGCAGGAGGACGCTCATGAAGATCGCAAAAGGATTCATAAGGTTTTTTATCAGTACGAACAAGGAAGTGTATCGGGACATCTGGAATGACAAGGAATGCCGGAGACTGTTGATCTGGCGAACAGCGCCCTATGTCATCACGCCACTCGCAGTAATGAGCGTTCTTTACCTCGCTGTTGTTCTTTTCATATAGCAGGTAGCGGATTGTGGTATCTGTTACCGGCGTATCCGCAGGACAGGCAGAGCGGTATTACTCTGAGAAAGACAACTATTATACGCACTCATCGGGTATGTGGTTCGGCAGAGGGGCTGAAGCACTGGGACTGAGTGGAGATATCCGAAAGGATGAATTCACCCGCCTACTCAATGGCAGGAATAGGCAGGGACAGGAGCTAATAGCCGCCGGAACCAACGGCGAACGCCGGAGTGGAGTCGATTTAACCTTCTCCGCGCCGAAATCAGCATCTATCCTATCAGAAGTCTTTGGGGATGAAAAAGTAAGAGAAGCCCATAACAAGGCTGTTAATGCCACCCTCGCCTACGTTGAGCGAAACTTTGCTCAAGCCCGGCAGACAGTGGACGGTCATACTGAGAGAGTAAACACCGGGAACCTTGTAATCGCCACATTTCGACACGATACCAGCCGCTCTCTTGACCCTGCCCTCCATACCCACTGCGTCGTTCTCTCTGCCACCCAAAGAGAGGACGGCCACTGGCGGGCCTTGAGCAATGAGGAACTCTACAGAAACAAGATGCTCATTGGGCAGACATACCGGAATGAATTGGCAGCTAATCTTCGGGAACACGGATATTCTATAACAGCCAATGAAAAGGGGCTGTTTGAAGTGAATGGGATAGACAAGAAACTGTTGGAGCATTACAGCCAGCGGAAAGAGCAGATAGATACGAGGGTACAGGAGTTGGAAGAAAGTGGCTTATATCAGAATGCCAATGAACAGAAACTCCGGGAAATTGCCACTCTCGGCTCACGAGTGGCAAAGAAAAATGTAGAGCCGGAAATAGTGCGTAAGTCATGGAATGAGCGGCTCATGGAGCAAGGACATACAAAGGAAGCCATTTATGAGGGCATCAGCAGGGCATCAGAACACGCGAAAGCGGCAGAACTTGAGCGCCAGGAACCCAAGCCGAATGAATATGATTATATCCGGATGTCAGTAAAAGCAATTACAGAGCAGGAATCGGTATTTTCCAAGCAGGAAGTGTTGAAAGTCGCTGGCAGGCTGTCGGTTGGGGAGCATCGGATTGCGGATATTGAGAGGGGGTTTGATGAGTTAAATAAGGATAAGGAATTGCTGAGCCTTCAGGAAAACATGTATACCACAAAGGAGATGCTCAGCGTTGAAGCTTCTATAATCCGCAAGGCAGAACGAGGACAGGATAAAATGGAGCCGCTGATGCCCGAAGAGCAGGCAGATAAGGAAATCAGAGGCTATAAAGAAAGAAATAATATTTCTCTTACTGCCGGACAGGAAGGTGCCGCTTACTACATACTCCATAATCAGGATAGAATAATAGGTATTAAAGGGTACGCCGGAACCGGCAAGACGACGATGTTGCATGCTGTACGTGACATTGTGGAAAGGCATAATGAGCAGAGTCCCGACAGTCAGTATGAATTGAAGGGGTTGTCATTTACCGGCAAGTCCGCCGAAGAAATCGAAAAAAATGCCGGAATTTCCTCACAGACTCTCCACTCATTCCTGGCGAAGGAGCCGGAACAGTCAGGCAAACGGCAGATATGGGTGGTGGATGAAGCCAGTATGGTGGGTAGCAAGCAGGCATGGGAGCTTATTAAGCTGGCGCAGAGGGAAGACGCCCGGATTGTTATGCTCGGCGATAACAAGCAACTGCAGGCAATTTCTGCGGGCGGGATATTCAGGAAGTTAAGTGAAAGTGGGGCCATGAGGACTGTGGAGATGACTGAAATTGTTCGGCAAAAGACCCAGCATATGAAGGACGTCGTCGGAGCCATAAAGGACAGAAAAATTGATAAGGCCTTTGAAACATTGAACCGTAAGGGCAGACTCCATGAAATTACTGACAGGGAAGAAAGAATACAGGCCCTGGTGAAGGACTATACCGGCAAGATTGACTATCGGGATACCCTTATTGTTACCGCCCTGAACCAGGACAGACGAGATATCAATGATTCAGTCAGGCAGGAATTGAAGGTGCAGGGAAGGCTTACCGGCAAGGAATGCACCTACGCCATCCGGGAGAACAAGACAAGCAGCCCCACTGAAAAACATTTTGCTCAGAGCTATAAAGAGGGTGACATTATTACAGCCAATGGACCCATCAAGGGCATACAAACCGGACAGGAAGCAAAAATAGTCAGTACCGATGTGGTGAATCATCATATCGGCGTTCGCTTTGCCGACAAAAAGGGACGGACGCGAGAACTGGACATTGACATCAAAAGGGACAGTGGTAAGCTGGCAGTCTATCAGGAGCGGGATGCCGGATTTATGAAGGGCGATAAAGTGGTATTTTTGAAGAATGACAATAAATTGCATGTCCAGAACGGGCTTACCGGCGATATTATCGCTCTCAATACCGACGGAGATATAAAAGTTAAAACCGACACCGGCAGGAACATAACCTTAAACATTAATAGCGACTACCAGTACCTCTCACACGGCTACTGCGTCACCGATCACAAATCGCAGGGACAGACAGCCAAGGCGGTATTCGTTCATGCAGATACTTCAACCGGCATGGCTGATGAACGAAATAGTTTTAACAGCTTCTATGTGGCAGTAACCAGGGGCCGTGAGGATGTAAAAGTGTATACAGACAATGCAGACAGCCTTCTAGAACAGGTGAAAAACCTCCAGGTGAAGCAGACGGCGCTGGATTATGCGGACAATGCCAACAGCTTGGGAATATCCAAGGAAATCGTGCAAAATAAGACCGTCAAGGATGAAATAGAGTACAGAGGTTCAGGAGGCGATTCCGAAAGGATGAATTATCATCTCGACGAAAGGAGTGAAAGCAGGGATATCAGCCATGATAAGTAATTCTTTGCAATTTTTATAGGGCAGCTAGCGGCGATAGAGATGATTTGAGTATGAGCGAGACTACCACCGATACTAAACACCTCGGACATCTCGACACAACAGTTGGTTTCATTTGAAACAGTCAAGAATGAGAGGCTCTCTGCCCAAGCAAGATTGATCGAAGACAAAGCGTCGAAATGATAACAAAACGACCCCGACTGTCACTGGCAGACTATCAAGATGCATATCTCAATTGCCAAAATCATCGATAATTTAATACAATACGCCCGCGAGTAAGATTTATTCCATATGACGGAGTTAATCTTGAGGTGGATACAATTTGGATAATCAATTAACATTTTGCAATAACGAACCAAGCACGACTCGTAGCAGTTACTTCAAAAAAACTTCAAAAGACATAGCATTGAATAGAACCCTGTTTTTCTCCTTGATCCGAAGTTGGTGGGGAAAATGCATGAATTAAACACATCAGGGGAGTTTTATCCAGCCTTTACTGCAAATGACCGTTATTCCGATGCTGATAAGATATGCATCCAGGACATGGTCGAGCGGCTTTTAACAGTTGAGACCAGCGCGGCAAAACCAGGAATGTTGCTTGGAAAGATCCAATCTGGAAAGACTAAAACGTTTCTCGCTATTATGGCGCTTGCCTTTGATAACGGGTTCGACATCGCCATAATACTTACCAAGGGGACGAAAGCACTGACACAGCAGACATTGGAACGAGTTCGCCGAGAGTTTGCTTCCTTTTACGAACGGGATTTATTGCAACTTTACGACATTATGACGGTGCCAACGGGACTGACCGGTTACGAACTAAGTCAGAAGCTAATATTCGTCGCTAAAAAACAATCAGATAATATGGAGCGGCTTTCCGCCATTTTTTGTGAAACGTATCCTCAACTTGCCGATAAAAGAGTCCTCATTATTGATGACGAGGCTGATTATGCCAGTATTGGATTTAGGAGAACCAAGCAGGAAGGAATAATCGTTAATACAACAACCAGACAAATAGACGAGTTGCGACAAGCCCTTGCAGCATCAGCTTTTCTGCAAGTTACTGCCACTCCTTATTCCCTATATCTACAGCCGGATGAACTCGTCATTCAGGGAATTGAGTTTAACCCTGTCCGACCAGCATTTACCGAACTCGTTCCTATCCACCATGACTATATAGGTAGTGATTATTATTTTGAGCGAAGCACTGAGGAAGAGACTGTAGCTTCATTTATGTATCAGGCTGTATCGCGTGATGAGCTTGATATTCTTCATCATGAAGACCGTAGGCGGTTCAAGGTAGATGAATGCCTGACGAGTCAAGCTGTTCATTCTTTGAGGAGTGCTCTCTGCAATTTCATTGTAGGCGGTTGCATTAGGCGGTCACAAGATCGACATGCTGCTCGTCCCTTGAAGAAATTTAGCTTTCTTGTTCATACAGAAACAGCCAAAGCTTCTCATGCTTGGCAGGAGCGGATAGTTATAGGGTTGGTAGAAAAACTTACAAGTGCTGTTACAAACGACCCTGCATTACTACAACAACTCTTAACTATCGCTTACGAGGAACTATCGGCATCAATCGGCGTGATGAACCACTATCTCCCGCCACTGGATGAAGTTCTAAGAGACTGCTTTGGTGCCCTGGAGCAAGGCTGGTTAATGATTACGAAGGTCAATTCAGAGAGGCAAGTTGAAGAACTGTTGGACGCCGACGGACAACTCCGGCTTCGAACCCCACTTAACATATTCATCGGAGGCCAGATTCTTGATCGCGGAGTAACTATTGCGAATCTTATTGGCTTTTTCTACGGGCGCCGTCCCCAATTGTATCAACAGGATACCGTTCTGCAGCATTCCAGAATGTTTGGATTTCGTCCCATTGAGGATTTGACTGTGACACGCTTCTATACTGAGCCGACTATTTATGACGCTATGAGGCGCATGCATGAAAGTGACGTTGCGCTTCGTGAAGAGATAGAACGAAATCCCGAGGGACCAATAGTTTTCATACAGCGTGACGAAGGTGGCAGGATAAGACCTTGTAGTCCTAATAAAATCCTCATGTCTAGAACGACAACCTTACGCCCCTTTAAACGAATTTTGCCTGTAGGATTCCAAACAGATTATAGGACACGAGTAGCCTCTATTATAGAAGGTATTGACTGCCTGCTCGACGAAGTTCATCCCGGCGGCAGTTTTGAAGAACCCTTCGAGATCCCTTTTGCGATGGCTGCTGATATTCTACGCCGTCTTGAGCCAACTTTGGAGATTGCGACAGCAGAAGGTTATGATTTCGACTGGGAAGCGGCGAGGGCAGCTCTTCGTTTCATGAGTGATGTGTCCCTCGATCCTGAAAAACGCGGGAAAGTGTGGTGCCTTGTCCGTAAAGACCGAAATCTGAGTCGAACAGTTGCCATGGGAAGCCATGCAGTTTATTCGGATGCACCTGACACGACTCGCACCGAAGGTGCAGTAGCTCGGCGGGTTGCGATAGACAACCCGATGTTTATGCTCATTCGTCAGAATGGTCGCGAAGACCTTGGGTGGAGAGGAGCGCCGTTTTACTGGCCTGTTATTATGGCTCAGCAAAACCTTCGTATATCGATTTTTGCTCACGAGACGATGACATAGAGGGAATGATGGCAAAGAATAAGAAAGTAACAACACCGCGTAGTATCAAGCCTAAGACGGACGAGGCAGTTACTTCTATTAAGCATTCGGCTAAACGCAAGAACATCCCTCCAGCAGGTCTGGAAGCTCAAGGAATTATTTCGGAGGCGGGAAGAATAAAATATGAATACAATCCTCATCTTCCGCCGATTCTGCGTTTTGCTCCTGAAGCTGCCGCTACGGACAGATTACCTGACCTTCTCCAAACTGCACGGAAGCGCCCCTTGTCTGATCTGGAAGCGTCTATCCTTGCTAATGCACTGAAAAAGCATGAGCCGTGGCTCGAATGGAGCGGCAAGCGTGAGAAACCATGGTTCGAGGTTGAACCGGTTGCGCTGCACATTCATGAGCGGCTATCAACTCAGGCGATACTGCGAGTATTGGCCCGTGAGGATGTTCAACGCGACCTTTTTGCCGATCCTCAGCAGAGTTATGCCCAGGCTGTTCAGTTCTATCAGCATGATGTGGATTGGGCAAACCGTATGATACTTGGAGATTCCCTCCAGGTTATGGCGAGTCTATCACATCGCGAAGACCTCTCCGGCAGGATTCAGATGATCTACTTCGATCCACCTTATGGAATTAATTTTAAGTCTAACTTCCAACCAAAGCTTGGTCAGAGGGAAGTGAAAGATCGCGAACAAGATCTTACTCGAGAACCAGAGATGGTCAAAGCGTACCGAGATACGTGGACCCTTGGTGTTCATTCTTATCTCTCTTATTTGCGCGATAGGCTATTCTCGGCAAAGATTCTCCTCAGTGATAGTGGGAGTATATTTGTACAAATCAGTGATGAGAACACACATCGTGTTCGCTGCCTAATGGATGAGGTGTTTGGTGCGATGAACGCGGTTGCAACCATTGCTTATAAGAAATCTGCTCCCGCAACGAAAACGATAAAAAATGGATTCAACTACTTGCTGTGGTATTGCAAAGATCGAGAACGTATTAGAGTTCGAAAACTCTTTCGTCCACGAACTATCGGTGAAGGCACGACAGAAGATCCGAAGAAACTAGCATTATGGCTTCGTCTGCCTGATGGGTCAGAGCGCTCATTAACCACTGAAGAGAAAAGAGAAGATACTCCTCTGCCAGAAGGTGCAAAAGTGTTCCGAGCGGACAAAGTACGCGATAGTGGCAAGCTTCCGGAAAAGGATTTTGTTTATGAATTCCATGGAGAGAAACTTGCACCGGGTCCGAGCCATAGCTGGAGGGGCAGAGTTGACGAAATGGACAGATTAAAGTTTTCTGATCGGCTGCTTCGTACAGAAGAAACCTTGGCATTTAAGCTTTTCATGTCAGATAGTGGCGGGGTTGAGCTTACGAGCTTATGGGAAGACACAGCGGGCAAAATACCAGATATGATTTATGCCGTACAAACAAATGTAAAAGTTATAGAACGTTGTCTGCTAATGACCACTGACCCTGGAGATTTGGTGTTGGACCCAACGTGTGGCGGCGGCACGACTGCTTTTTCCGCTGAAAAGTGGGGCCGCCGCTGGATCACAATTGACACAAGCCGTGTGGCACTGGCACTGGCAAAGCAGCGCCTTATGACGGCGCAATTTAGCTACTACACCCTTCGCGCGGTGAGCGCAGAAGATGTATCGCGCAATCCAAACGGTACATGGCTTATCGACCCGAGTGGGCAAATACCTGGTAAGTGTACATTCCAATATGAGACAGTCCCCCATATTAAACTGAAGAGTATTGCGCGGAACACGTCGCTCGATCCCATTTTTTCAAAGCATAAACCTATTCTCGATGAAAAACTCACAGCACTAAACGCTGAGTTAAAAAAGGTGAAACCCGATCTCAGGAAGCAGCTTGCGGCCAAGCTTCTAGAGAAACAAAAACGCGAAGGCAAGAAGGCTATTACAGAGGCAGATCATCGCCGATGGGATTTCCCGACTTCAGATTGGAAAGAGTGGGAAGTGCCCTTTGATACTGACAATGACTGGCCGAAGCCTTTACAGGAGGCACTAGTTGAATACCGAAATGCTTGGCGTGCAAAGATGGATGACGTCAATACGTGTATTGCTGCCAATGCTGAACTGGAAGAGCTTGTCGACAGGCCGGAAGAGCATAAAGGTGTTGTAAGAGTGAGTGGACCGTTTACTATGGAAGGTGTTATTGCCCTTGAGGACGGTCTGGATACACCCATTGCCGGGGCTCCAGACGAAGACATGGAGACTTTTGAAGGAACAGCAGACCTTGGAATTGTGAATGCTGAAGCGCATCTGGATAAGGTTCTTCGCTTGCTCAAGGCAAGCGGTGTGGATTTCCCTGGTAACAAACATCAGAAATTTGTCTACCTCGCACCTATCACTGAGGCATCGCTACTTCATGCCGAGGGCGAGTGGGTAAACGGCACAGGAAAAGAGAGACGGGTTGCTGTTTCCATAGGGCCGGAGGTGGGGAACATAACAGCGTTTCAGGTGGAAGAAGCGGTAAGGGTAGCAAATAGGCGCGGCTATGACGACCTTGTGTTTGCAGGATTCGGTTTTGATGCCGCTGCACAAGATGCGATTGAGCATGCGTCGCATCCTAATTTGAGGATTCATATGGCACTTATCAGGCCTGACGTGGCTATGGGTGACCTCTTGAAAACTCAACCTGGTAGCCAAATCTTCACGGTTTTCAGTGCTCCCCGTATCAATGGGCCAACTGAGCAATCTGATGGTCAGTATATTGTAGAGGTTGAAGGGATGGATGTTTACGATCCGGTAAGCAATGCCCTCTTCCCTACAGATAAGGAAAGGATCGCGGCATGGTTCTTGGACAGTGATTACGACGGGCGCACATTCTGTATTTGCCAGGCATTCTTCCCTGATAAAAGCAAGTGGGACAAACTGGCGCGAGCGCTTGGAGAAAAGGGAATTATAGAGGAAGACAAATTCGAGGCATTAAGCGGACTAAGGAGTCTCCCTTTTGCACGCCCGCCGCGGCTTGGCCCTGGCGAGAAATGGCGTGTCGCCGTTAAAGTAATTGATCCGCGTGGGAATGAAGGTCTGCGCGTGACCCAGCTTCCCTGAGGCTTAATGGCGATGGCACAACAACCACTTCCCATCCGACCTGTTGAAAAACCTATCCTATGTTCACCATACAAGGAGCCGGACAAGCACTGGCTTTATGACACAAGGACAGGTATCCCGAGCGAGGCACCCGGCCGGCGGCCGGCAAGTTATTGGTTCAAGACAGAACGAACAGGGAGCGCTCAGATATCTCTATTGGCTGAAGAAGAGCGGGATGATTTGCCACTGGTAAATGCGCTACGTGAAGACGTGAGGCGTTGGAGGGAGGCTGGCTGGGAGAGCGCATCGGAGACAACAAAAAAACTTCTGCGCCATTGGTGGCGAGGAGATCGGCAGCAAGGCCGTCTGTTTTTTTGTCAACTCGAAGCTGTTGAAACAATTATCTACCTTCGTGAGATTCTCTCACTGGGCAAGAAGACACGCTGGAATACAAAGCTAACGATAGATGAATATAGGATTCTTTGCGATGGAAAGAATCCCAGGCCGATAGAATGGATCACCAGGATCGCCCAGCATCCAAAGTTAGTAGATATTCCCAATGAGCAAGGCCTTAGCCCTATAACGCGCTATGCCAGCAAAATGGCGACTGGGAGTGGAAAAACTGTTATCATGGCGATGTTACTCGCATGGGCCTTCTGCAATAGGGGAACTAAGTCTGCTGATTCTCGCTATCCACGGCGAGCCATTATAGTATGTCCGAATTTGACGATCAAGGAAAGACTGCAGGTGCTACAATTAGGACACGCTAATAATTATTACGATAAGTTCGACATTGTTCCCACCGTTCTTCGGCCTGAATTGTCAAAAGGGAAAATTCTGATAACAAATTGGCACTGGTTTAGCCCTGAGTCTGAGGTGATCAAGGTCGGGAGTGTTCCGATCGGGCGACTTGGGCCAGAGACACCGGAATCATTTGCCAGAAGTCGTCTTGGTGACCTATGGGATGACGAACCACTTATGGTTTTGAACGATGAAGGACATCACGCATATAGACCAGCTCCTGTGGGTGAAGGAGAAAAGCTTAGTGCCGAAGAGAGGGCCGATAGAGAAGAGGCCACAGTATGGGTTTCAGGCCTAGACAAGATCAATGCTGCTTGTGGGATAGCATTCTGCTTGGATTTGTCTGCTACACCCTTTTATATTCAGGGAAGTGGATATCCTGAAGGCTCGCCCTTCCCCTGGATTGTGAGTGATTTTAGTCTAGTCGACGCAATAGAGAGTGGAATTACGAAGATCCCTCGTCTTCCTGCTATAGATAATACGGGTCGGCCTGATCCGAAATACTTCAAACTTTGGGAACATATTACCCGTGACTTGAAGCCGGGCGAGAAGTTGAGTGGAGGGAAACCCAAACCTGAAGTGGTGTTTCGCAAGGCAGAAGACGCGCTACTTACACTTGCCGGTCAGTGGAAAGAGCGCTTAAAGCAAATGAGTGCGTCAGCCCCTGGCCAGGAACGGGTACCGCCCGTTATGATTGTTGTCTGCCCAAATACAGACATTGCATCTCACTTCCATAGAATGATTTCCGGAGAAGAGGTTATCGAGGGTTTCGTAGAAGATGTCGAGGAAGAGACAGATGAGGAACCGCCAAGGAAGAAGCGTAAACCAAAGAGTATAAAAAAATACGAATCCGGTTTGCATGGGTTTCCTGAACTTTGGAATCAAAGCGGCAATGAAGTAACTTTGCGTATTGATACTGATCTTCTCGCGCAGGCCGAGAGCGAAGATCCTAATGCAACGAAGAAAGAGATTGCAGAAGAATTGAGGAAAATCGTCTCGTCAGTTGGTCGCCCTGGTGAGCCAGGAGGGAAGATCCGCTGTGTTGTGAGCGTAAATATGCTGAGTGAGGGTTGGGATGCAAATAATGTAACCCATATTCTTGGTCTTCGCGCCTTCGGGAGTCAGTTGCTCTGTGAACAGGTGGTGGGCCGTGGTCTTCGTCGAATGGATTATACTGTTGACCCTCAGACTGGGCGATTAACTGAAGAGTATGTGGATATTTTTGGAGTGCCTTTTTCACTCATTCCTTTCAAAGGACGGCAGCCAAAGGAAGGGATACCACCAGATGATAGGCCCAAAAACGAAGTGATTGCCCTGCCAGATAGAAGGAACTTTGAGATACGTTTCCCAATTGTCGAAGGCTATGTTGTGGCATTACAGCGAGATCGTATCAGGTGCAATGTTCAACAGGTAGAGAAAACATCACTTGATCCCTGGCATGTCCCGACAGCCGCCTTTGTGCGCCCACAAGTGGGTTATCAGATAGGGCATCCCAGCAGCCATTTAGGGTTTGGATACGAATTAGTGGATCGACAGGCATACTACGATTCCGTTCACCCGCAGACTATTACGTTTGAAATCACACGTGAGATTATTCGCTTGCTCACAGAAACATCGGTCCCGGAAAAGGAAGGTCTAAAGCGCAAGAGCAGAAGTATGCTGTTCCCGCAGGTACTTAGAATTGTTGAGCAATATGTTGCTAGTCGCGTTGACTTTAGGGGGCTGCATCCATGTGAAATAGGTCTTCAGACCTATGCACAAAGAGTCATTGCTTTGCTTGTAGACGCGATATTGCCTGACGAGGAGAAGGGTGAGGCTCCTTTGCTACCTCGATTGAATCGATATAAACCCATGGGCTCGACAGGCGATGTGCATTTCAAGACGGTTAAGCCAGTTCAGGCAACGGAAGCCAGCCATATAAATTATGTGGCGTGCGACACCGCTTCTTGGGAACAGGCTGCAGTCTTTCAATTAGAAAAAATGGCAAAGGAAGAAATTGTATTTTGCTATGCGCGTAATGAACGGCTTGAGTTTAATATCCCCTTTGAATTGTACGGCCTTACGCAGGTCTATGAGCCGGATTTTATCGTTAAACTTGCTAAGGGAATCACAGTTGTTCTTGAAATAAAAGGATATGATCGGGAAGATACAGAAGTAAAGCATCAGGCGGCGCACAGGTGGGTCGAGGCTGTCAATAATTGGGGAAAGCTCGGCTATTGGGACTTTCTTGTTTGTCGGGAACCCCAGTTGCTTAAAAAGAATTTCGATGATTTGATTCAACAACGACGAGATCAGCTAAAAAAACTGACGTCAGAAATGCTCCTACGAGCGGAGCAAGAAGTAAAGCGACTACAGGAGCTCGGATGGACGCAAGCAGATTTTGCAAAAGCACTCCGGCAGCTACTGGAAGGAAAAGGTAATAACTAATGCTGCAAGGTGAACACACTCGCGTAGTCCTTGATACGAACCAGATAGTCGGCGCTGGAACCGGCTGGCTGGACCACGGTAGACCTTCACCTGATCCTAACATGCACAGACGCATATTGATCAAGGTGGCTGAATCTCATACTGGCTTATACTGCGGTAAGATCGTCGGCGAATACTTGGAGAAATTGGTTGATTTAAATCATCCAAAAGATCGATCTCTGAAGTTAATTACCTATATTATGGGTGCCTTTGAGAAAGTGCAAATTTCTTCTGCATCTGCACCACATCCTCCTCGTGATCCGGACGATGAGGTCTTTCTGCTCTGCGCAATTGATGGAAGTGCTGACTATTTAGTTTCCGAAGACAGAGCTTTACTCGATTTACAGTCGAACTATCACTTACCCATTATAGACACCAGCAGGAATCTCGCAGGTGCATTGGGAGCTTAAAATCGGGCATATTGTTATAGGTAGAGGTTCACTAACATGGTATGGTAGGAAAAAACAGATAGGTCGTAGATTTTCTTGGTCTAAATTCGCAGAGATAATGGACCAGTATTCTTACAAATAATATAAAGACGTTGTGAGGTGCTTACTTGGCAGAGTCGGGTCGGCCTGCATATATCCTTTATCAGCGTTGGTGTGGCTGGAAGTATTCGAGTTAGTGTCTTGAATCCTAGGAAGGGCTAACAGTTAAAATGGATACCGAATAGAACTGAATGAAGACTGAGCAAACATTCGCAACAAATAGTCACGAAATTGCCGGAAATCTTACCAGGCACTACAATAACTTTTCTCACCACAATAAAAAGAATCCTCTGGATGAGCTTTTCTTTATTCTCTGTAGCGTAAAGCGGAGTGAGAAGGTCTATACTGAAGCATTCAAGTCCCTGAAGCATTATTTCCCGAGATATGAAATGTTTACCACGGCGTCAGTAAAAGAAATAACCAGGGTTGTATCTTGGGGCGGTCTGCAAAATCAAAAATCGGCTGCCGCAAAAGAAATTGTCAGGCGTTTGGTAGAGGATTTTGGCAGGCCAACTTTATCTCCACTAAAAAAGATGTCGGATGAGGATTGCGAAAAGTTTCTGACAAGCCTTCCCGGCGTCGGGAAGAAAGTTGCAAGATGTGTAATGCTTTATTCACTGAACAGGCAGGTTTTCCCGGTAGACGCCCACTGCTGGCGTATTGCTAAACGGCTGAACTGGGTTGCCATAAATAATAATCCCACCACAAAGAATATGGATGACTTACAAGAACAAATACCGCCGGAATTACGGTTCTCATTGCATGTAAATATGGTTTCTCATGGACGTAAGATATGCGTGGCCCGTTCTCCGAAATGTCGTGAATGTGTAATAGACGCTTTCTGTGTGAAGGGCAAGGACTGTTAGCAGAAGTTGGCATATTATATTAGCGACAACCTTTTCAATTTCTCATTTATTCTCTTGTCCTCTTCGCTTGTAAATCGTTGTCCTGCTTGAGGTGGTGGGGCAATGTTTGTTGCACCTGGGACCTGTCGGTTAATAAAGTATTTCACGTGGCGGCATAATTGATTCTTTACAAATTTCAGAGAGTTGGTTAGAATCACTAGATGATAGGGTCGCCACTGTACCCGAATCTTTATGGAAGGCAGAATGACTGGTGAATGGCTTGCAAAGATAGTGGTAGGTGGCTTAAGTGGTGTAATCGCCAAGATTTTCAGACAGCCAAAGATACTTGAGGCATTTGAAAAAGCATGCAAAAAGTGTGAAGCAACTTATCATCATTCATTCTCGATTGAATCAGTCAAAGCCCTGAGCAATTCAGAAGGATCATCGAGAAACAATGAATTCCTTCCCTCGGTTAATAAAGCATTTAGCGATTGCAATTTCCCTAATAGAGACGAGTTAAGTAATATATTTCTTGATTCTTGGCGAAGAAAGGTGAGTTTCCGGTAACCCTGCTTGGAAACACGAAAAAAGATAAGGTAACATCGGTGCCAGAATATTCAGATTATTGGAGGACAACCGATGTTACAGAAACCACAGACCACCCTGGAAGAAGT
>Ga0181533_1001406_pt1 | contig 31061 bp, 25 predicted proteins | sample PEATcosm2014_Bin_45_FD_119772 | JGI IMG/M metagenome (GOLD analysis project Ga0181533, IMG submission 119772) | Peatland microbial communities from MTU Mesocosm Facility, Houghton, MI, USA - PEATcosm2014_Bin11_60_metaG | ecosystem: Environmental > Terrestrial > Soil > Wetlands > Peat | place...
GAGGCCCTCACATCCCCTGCCGAAGCAAAATTAACAGGGGAAGAGGTAAAGGTAAGGGCGCATTAAGTAAAATACACACTCAATAAAGAAGGCGACGTGGGTTCATTCCACGTCGCCTTCTTTATTGCCTCGGATATCTGAATTGTCGCGAATAGACATAGTGAATGCCTTTATATTTTTACTACTCACTACCCACTGTTAGATTCCCGACAAGCCAAAAGTACCAACAGTAGGTGCTCTAAGCACCAGAAGTAGGCGCTCTATGCGGGTGCTCTTAAGCACGGGAATGACGTCTTTGCTTCGCCCTACATCCATGACGCGCACTCGAAAACCGCAGGAATATTTCACTTTATGGTTTAAATCGATTAAAATAGATAAGTGGAGTTATTGAGAAAAATTCTCACCCCTGTTGTGATCCCATTGGCCCTATCCCTAATACTGCATGTAATTTTGATAGCAGGAGTTGCCGGGTTTGGATTGTTTGTCTTTGTCCGTGACTATTCTGACAACCAGCTGACTGCTACACTGATATCCGAAAATACTTCAAGACCGATGATTGCCCCGCTGATCAAGACGCGGCAGAAAAACACCAGGCAAAGTAAACCAGCTGAGGAAAGTGATCACCCTACCCCTGAAGTTGTTGAATCAGCAGCGCTCGAAAACTCCGCCCCGGAGGAGGACACGTCAGTAAAACATGAAGACACAGACTTATCAGGGACGCAGGGTCTGACAGAAACTGCCGCTCCTATACCTGCCTCGCACCAAATAGAGCCGCCGGCAATCAAGCCTGAAAGCAGTACGGCGCTGTCAAAATTCAGAAAAGAAAAACTTTCGTACAGTCTTTATTGGTTCGGTATCCATGTCGGAAATGCGGAACTCGATGCTGAGGGAAGTTCAGATAAGGTAATAATAAAATGCGAGGTGCATTCTACACCTGCTATCTCGGCATTTTACAAGGTTGATGACCACTCCGAAAGCCAGATTATCAATGGGGCACCGGTGAATTTCAGGATAAAACAGCAGGAAGGGAAATACAGGAGTGACAAGGAAACCATTTTTGATCCTGATAAAAAGCAGGTCACCTTTTTTAATTACAGAAAAGGAACAAAGGACGACTATCCGATTCAGAGCCCTGAATTGTGGGATTTGATCTCGGGCTTTTATTTTCTTAGAACGCAGCCCTTTGAGGTGGGGAAAACCATCTATATCGATATTTTTGACAGTGATAAATTCTTTCAGGCTGAAGTCAACGTAATCGGGAAAGAACAGATCAAGTTCTCCGAAACCCAAATATTAGATACTGTCAAGGTCAAGCCGGTCCTTAAATCCGAAGGCTTATTCCAGAACAAAGGGGATATCCTGATCTGGCTGACAGACGATGACAACAAAACACCTGTAAAAGTCGAGACAAAGGTCCCCATAGGGAAAGTCGTTGCTATTTTAAAATCGCTGGAAACCGGGAACTAAAAGGGGTTATACTAAAAGTTGGAACCCTTCAGTGAATGTGGAATGTTCGTATAATCTCCCCTGCCCCCTCTTTAGGAAAGAGGGGAATGGTCAAAACGGGAAATAGTCCCTCCCTTTTCTAAAGGGAGGTCGGGAGGGATTATTAATGAAGTTTTCCCAGCTTCACTGAAGAGTTACTAACAATTAAATGGAAAACAAAGGTTTCCGGAAATACATTGTGGTAAGGGGTGCGCGCGAGCACAACCTCAAGAATATCGATGTCGCAATTCCACGGGACAAGATAACCGTTATTACAGGACCTTCCGGTTCGGGAAAATCATCGCTCGCTATGGACACGATTTATGCCGAGGGGCAAAGGCGTTATGTCGAGAGCCTTTCAGCATATGCCCGGCAGTTCCTTGAACAGATGCAAAAACCGGAATTGGATTACATTGACGGACTCTCGCCTTCCATTGCCATTGACCAGAAGACTGTGACCAAAAGCCCCAGGTCGACAGTGGGGACCATAACGGAAACCTATGACTACATGAGAGTACTATTTACCCGCATCGGCATCCCTTATTGTTACCGGTGCGGCGCCGTTATAGCAACACAGGATATAAACAATATCATTGCGCCAGTCTGTTCTCTTCCGGAGGGCACAAGAATTCAGGTGCTGGCTCCCCTGGTAAGGGGAAGAAAGGGAGAATATAAAAAAGAACTCCAGCAGATGAGAACAGATGGCTTTGTGAGGGCAAGAATAGATGAAAAGATGGTGGAGCTTACCCAGGACATTGTACTAAAAAAGCAGAAGCTTCACACTATCGAGATCGTCATCGACCGCTTTATCATAAAGCCGGGCATAGAGCGGCAGATCAAACATGCCATTGATACCTCTCTGAAATATGCCGATACTGTGGTAATAAACCTTATTGATGAAAACAGGGACATACCCTTCAGCAAAACCCTTGCATGCCCGAATTGCGGAATCAGCTATCCTGAAATGGAGCCTCGCCTGTTTTCGTTCAACAGTAAGTATGGGGCCTGCCCCAAATGCAACGGCATGGGGTTTGATGGCATTGTTGAGGAGGAGTACCCAGACGATATTTACGAACAGGAACTGGTCCACTTACCCACTTGTAAGGCTTGCGGCGGCATGCGGCTTAGAAAAGAAGCGCTCACAGTGAAGATAGGAAACATAAATATAGGTGAATTCTCGGCAATGTCGGTTGAAGAGGCAAAAACATATGTGGACAACCTCACTCTCTCTGAAAGAGAAAGAACAATCTCAAAAAGAGTGCTGAAAGAAGTCAGTGACAGGCTTTCTTTTCTCGATAAAGTAGGTCTTGGTTATCTGACACTTAACAGGCCTTCGCTCACCCTCTCCGGAGGAGAGGCACAGAGGATAAGACTTGCGACACAATTGGGCTCATCTTTCACCGGGGTCCTGTATGTGCTCGACGAACCAAGCATAGGACTGCATCCGAAAGACTGTGGCAAGCTGCTTGAAAACCTTTCTGCAATACGTGACAGCGGCAATACTGTCATAATCGTGGAGCACGATGAGGAAACAATCCGATGGGCTGACTACATTATCGATATGGGACCAGGCGCCGGCAAGAATGGGGGCTGGATTATCGCCGCCGGCACTCCGGAAGAAATTCAAAATAACGAGGCGTCCATCACCGGAAAATATTTGAGCAAAAAACTCTGTATCCCGTTGCCATCTAAACGCCGGATACCAAAAGATTTTCTGAATATTGAAGGGGCGTCGGAGTTCAACCTCAAAGATATAAATGTTTCCATTCCCCTCGGTTCTTTTGTTTGCATCACAGGCGTGTCAGGTTCCGGCAAAAGCACCCTGATATTCGAAGTCTTATACAAATCCCTTGCCAGGTACCTGTATAACAGCAAGGTCACTCCCGGAAAACACAGGCGTATTGAAGGACTGAAAAAAATCGATAAAGTTATTTGTGTTGATCAATCCCCGCTGGGAAGGACCCCACGGTCAAATCCGGCAACTTACACCGGGATATTCACCTTCATTCGGGATCTTTTTGCTCAGCTTGCGGAATCGAGGGTAAGGGGGTACAAGGTCTCGCGGTTCAGTTTTAATCTTGCGGGTGGCCGCTGTGAAACGTGCCAGGGTGATGGTCTGAAGAAAATCGAAATGCACTTCCTCCCGGCTGTCTACGTAACCTGTGATGTATGCAAAGGCAAACGGTATAATAAAGAGACACTCGATATATATTACAAGGGTAAAAATATTGCCGACATCCTTGAAATGACGATTTCTGAGGCGCTCGAATTCTTTACGGCAATTCCTCCATTGAAACAGCGCCTCGATATCCTTGACGATATCGGGATGGGATACTTGAAACTGGGTCAGCCCGCTACCACGCTCTCAGGAGGAGAATCCCAGCGGCTGAGGCTCTCAAAAGAGCTTGGCAAAAAGGCCACGGGGAATACGTTGTACATTCTCGATGAACCTACAACGGGTCTTCACTTCGTCGATGTACAGCGCCTGCTGAATGTTATAAACAGGCTGGTTGACATGGGCAACAGCGTCATTATCATCGAGCACGATATCGATATCGTAAAATCGGCCGACTATGTAATAGACCTCGGTCCGGAAGGCGGCAATGACGGCGGCAGAATCATCGCCACCGGCACTCCGGAGGAAGTGGCCCTCAATATGAATTCGCATACCGGAAGGTTTTTGGCCCAGAGGATGAAATGAGCGGCCTTAAAACTACATTGGCTGATAAAGTGCTCCTCTCAATATGCATCTTTCTCTCTTTTTATAGTTTTGCTTATGTAAAAGAGGCAATGCCGAAAGGAACTGAAGTCAGGATAGAGGTCGACGGCAAGCTAAAGTATACATTTCCGCTCAACAAGGACAGAACAGTCCAATTCAGCGGGGTTATCGGAATGACCACGGTTGAAATAAAGGGAGGAAAAGTCAGGATAAAGGAAGCTCCTTGCCCCAACAGAGTCTGCATCCATCAGGGCTGGATAGAAAGCGGGGCTGTGATATGCCTTCCCAATAAAGTTATTGTTACCATTTCACGCCCCGACAACAGCAAAGGCCCTGATGCAATCAGCGGATAAATGCAGAGGGTTTATTCCCCTATTGCCACGGGGTTAGAGAGCGAATAAGGATGAATAAATTCCCTGCATTAGATTCCCTGCGGCAAGACTACAGCGAAGATCAATACCGTATAGCTATCCTGGCATCGTATGCCCTTGCCCTGCATGGTTTTGAGGCACTCATTCCTACACCGGTACCCTGGCTGCGCCTGGGGCTTTCAAATATAATTACCGTTATCGCACTCTTTTTTTATGGGACCAAAGCGGCAGTGACCGTTACCATGATCAGGATCGTCCTTGGCTCACTTCTTCTGGGCACTTTTTTAGGACCTGCCTTTTTCCTCAGCCTCAGCGGCGGGCTGGCAGGGACCCTTTCAATGTGTATCACGATGATTCTTTTCCCCGGTCTTTTCGGCCCGCTGGGAATTAGTCTGATTGGCGCCTTTTTTCATAATATAGCGCAGCTCTTTACCGCCTATGTGCTTTTTGTCAGGAAAATCGAGGCCATACTGGTTGTGCTCCCTTTTTTAGCGGTGGCAGGAACGGTGACAGGAGCATTTAACGGTATTGCTGCAAAGTATCTGATACAGGAAATAAAAAAGCAGGCAATAAAAGACAGGTAATAGGTTATGGGTCATAGGGAAGAACAAGATACATTTTTTCATGTCTTATAACCTATTACCTGTCTTTTATTGCCTTCCTTATAAAAACTTATATTTCTTCTCACGAGCTGTATTTTTTATGACGATAATTGCTGTATACAGTCTTTGGAGCTTAAGCCCCCGCTTTCTTATGAGTTCAACATCGCGATGCGGGAAAGGCTCGGCCCGGATTCCGGCTTGAAGTTTCATAATTATCGAATATAGAGACTTAAGGGACGCCTCATTGAAGGGCTTCAAATAAAGCGGGTTTATCGATACATATCCGTCAGCAATATCCGACGCAATTGCCTTGAGATTCTTTGTACCCTGATTATCCATAGCACAAAATAAATTTTGAATTTTGAATTTTGAATTTTAAATCGAGGAAGATAAAATCTCTATTTATTTTAAAGAAGATTTCGTTCATTAATTCAACATTTAACATTCAACATTTAGGGGATCAGGCGGTCCCGTTCTTTTTGACAAAGAGCGGCGATATCCAGATACCCACTTCATAAAGCAAAATTATCGGGACAGCCATGAGTGTCTGGTTAAAAGCATCCGGCGTCGGCGTCAGGATTGCGCCGGCAATAAAAGCGAACAAGATAGCGAACTTCCTGTTTCTGGCGAGTCCCTGAGGAGTCACAACGCCCATTTTTGTAAGGAAAATAATGGCGATTGGAAGTTCGAATATGACGCCGAAAGCAAGAATGAACTTAAGGCAGAAGTCCACGTACTGCCCCACGGAAAGCATGGGCATAAGAAAATCTCCCACTTTATAAGTAAGAAGAAACCCCATTGCAAAAGGCAATACGATAAAGAAACAAAAAGCCGCTCCCGCAAGGAAAAGAGCTGTAGCAAACAAAATAAAGGGGAGGACATATTTTTTTTCCTTTTGAAGCAGTCCGGGAGATATAAACAGCCACAGCTGGTGAAAAATTACCGGCAAAGCCAACATAAACCCTGCTACAAAAGCGACTTTCAGGTTCATCCAGAAGGCCTCGGCCGGCGCAAGGAAGACCAGTTTTGTATTATGAAGTTTGTCTTGAGGCACAAAGTGTAAAAATAATTTCTTCGCGGAAAAATCCAGGCTGTATTTAAGGGGAAACATTATAAACCTGAAGATTTCCTCGGAATAATTAAAGGAAATAACGAAGGTTACCCCCACGGCAATAAGTGAGATGATAATGCGTTTCCTGAGTTCGCCAAGGTGGGCCGTAAGGGGCATTGTATAGTCTGCCATCCAGAATCTCCCGGCTATAATGAATCAGACGTGATCTTTACTTGAAATGTTGCGCTGTTCCATGGCATTTGGGTCCTGAGTATCCATTTTTTCGGCGGATTTATTCTCAAGCGTTTGATTGGCATTGTCTCCCTGAGGCCGCCCCTCATCTGAAGGCGGCTGGTTTATAGTGTTGATTTCTGAATCCACCTGCTCCTTGACACCATTAAGCGCCTTTTTAAGTTCACCTATTCCCTTGCCGAGGGCCCTGCCGATTTCAGGAAGCTTGTTAGGGCCGAAGACTATCAGTGCTACTACAAAAATTACGACAAGCTCAGGTAATGTCAAATTAAACATGCTACGTAGTATAGCACACAGGGTCTGTGAATAAATGATTTGCGCATTCAGACGCTCGGATCAAGCTGGGATGAATCAAGGTGCAATTTATTGGAGACTCCCTGAGGCCAAGCCCGCCAGGGAGTCTTAAGGTAAGGGTTATCGTTCCTTATATTCGCTCGCTAAAACCGTGCTCGGCCACAAAGGGAATACTCTCGCCATCGATTTATTCGCAGACCCCTACTGTTCTTCGTAAATTTTTTGAAGTTTTTTCTTCTCTTTCGGCAAAATGATGCTTATTGAAAACAACAGGCGGTAATCGGGGGTACGTCTATCTATGTTAAAACCGGCACCCAGTGTTGTATACAGGTTCTCCAGAGTGGCGATCCTGTAACCAAGCCTCCATTCCACGAGGTCTATCTTATCTTTAAAGTAATTTTTTCTCCCCACCAGCTCGGCGAGGAACTTCGAGTCATGTGTAATTGCCAGCTCGGTCCCGAGGTTCACATTATATTGGTAGTGCAGATCCGTTTCACCGGGTTTCTCATACAAAATGTTCAAATGCCCTTTGAAAGGACCTATCTTCTTGGTAAACAACAATCCTGCGCCGTGCTCTCCGTTAGTAGTAAACTGATCTCCGCCGGAGGGTGTGGCAACCGTAAGCAAATATGCAATTGCGGGGTAATACATCCCCTCATCCAAAACCCTGTGTTTGATCCCGAAATTCGCGTCTTCGAAGCCATTAATATGGTTTGCATTATTGATGTAGGGGAGTGTCATCTCGATTTCAAACCGGTCATGGATTCCATAGGCAAGCTGGACCGTTGAGCGATAAAAATTCGGCTTTGCCGATCTTTCGAAACCAAGACTTATATCTACAGTGTTTTGTTGAAGGCTTTCTGCGCTGAATGTGGAAAATACACCGTAAGGCGAGAGCGGCCGCAATCCTTCTGTATCAAAAGCAAATCCGGATGTAACGGGTATAATCAAAATAATAAGGACTATCCATATTCTCATTGCTCAAATGAGAATATCAGAAAAAAAAGGTGCAAGTCAACAACATAGGTTATGGGTGATAGGTCCCAGGTTACAGGAAAGAACATGATACACTTTTTATAACTCATTAGCCATCACCTACGACCTATGACCTGTTTTGAAAACCTAAGTGCTTCTATGGTATTCCTGAATCGACTTTATGCTCACTTCTTTCTTTTGAAGCATTTCAATCGCTTTTATTACCGCCCTTGCACCGGATATCGTCGTCGTGTATGGGACTTTGAATTGCAGGGCGCTTCTTCTTATGGAGAGAGAATCCCTCTGCGCCTGAGTTCCGGTTACGGTATTTATTATAAAGCTTACCTGTCTGTTCTTGATAAGGTCCACAATGTGAGGGCGGCCTTCTGTCACTTTATTAATCACTTCCATCTCTATCCCGTTTAGTTTGAGGAACTGAGCGGTCCCTCTGGTGGCGATCAGACTGAACCCCATATCGACCAATTTTTTGGCGATCTCGACCGTATGAGGTTTGTCTTTATCTTTTACACTGATAATAATCTTTCCCGACGTAGGGACCTTGTTGTAGCTTGCCGCCTGCGCCTTTGCATATGCCAGACCGAAATCTTCATCAATGCCCATTACTTCACCGGTCGATTTCATTTCAGGACCCAGTATGGTATCTACTCCGGGGAAGCGGTCAAAAGGGAAGACCGCCTCTTTCACCGCAACATGCGTCAATTCTTTTTCTTTCGTCAGGCCCAGCTCCTTCAGGGTTTTGCCGAGCATTACCTTAGCAGCAAGTTTTGCGAGAGGAACTCCGGTGGCCTTACTCACGTAAGGGATCGTTCTTGATCCCCGTGGGTTAACTTCCAGTACAAATATTTCACCCTCTTTGACAGCAAACTGCACGTTCATCAGCCCCTTTACGTCGAGTTCCCTTGCCAGTGCTTTTGCCTGTTTCCTGATCTCCCCTACAATAAGCGGGGACAATGAGTAAGGGGGAATTGAGCAGGCGGAATCTCCGGAATGAATGCCGGCCTCCTCGATATGTTCCATAACTCCGCCGATTACGACATCGAAGCCGTCTGCGATAGCATCCACATCCACTTCTATCGCATCTTCGAGATATTTGTCTATCAGAATCGGGTGTTCCGGCGATGCCTTAACAGCCTTTCTCATATAGTCAGTCATAGAGCCTTCGTCATAAACGATCTCCATTGCGCGGCCGCCCAAAACATATGAGGGCCTCACCATTACCGGGTATCCTATCTTGGCTGCCACTGCAATCGCCTCGTCAATGGACATAGCAGTATCGCTTTCAGCCTGTTTAAGCTCCAGTTTATGCAGCAGTTCCTTAAACTTTCTCCTGTCTTCGGCCCTATCAATTGAATAAGGAGACGTCCCCAGTATCCTTACTCCCTCATTCTCGAGGGGCACCGCGAGTCTCAGCGGTGTCTGTCCGCCGAACTGAACAATAACACCCTCCGGCTGCTCGACTTCGATGATATTAAGGACATCCTCAATGGTCAACGGTTCAAAGTAGAGACGGTCGGCAGTATCGTAATCGGTACTGACTGTTTCAGGATTGCAGTTGACCATAATAGTCTCATAACCTAGTTCCCTGAGGGCAAATACTGCATGGACACAACAATAATCAAACTCTATTCCCTGGCCGATCCTGTTCGGCCCCGAACCCAGAATAACCACTTTTTTCCTGCCGGTCGGATTTGCTTCGCATTCGATAGCTCCCCCCTTTACTAAAGGGGGGGTGGGTGCATTAAGAGTATAAAATGGTTTCTCATAAGTCGAATACAGGTATGGAGTATAGGCCTCAAACTCTGCTGCACAGGTGTCAACAAGCTTATAGACCGGTCTTAGTCCGTTCCTTTTCCTGAAGTCCCTGACGTTTTTCTCCGTTTCACCGGTCAAAGCAGCAATGCGTTTATCAGAAAAGCCGTATTCTTTTGCCTGCCTCAGGACAGCACATTTTTCTTCCGTGCTTTCAGGTCTTCGAGCTTCCGAGCTGATCCTCTCTTCCATCCGGATAATCTGCATCATATTGTTCAAAAACCACGGATCCACCCAGGTAAGAGAGTAGACCTCTTCGATGGAAATGCCCTGTCTGAGCGCCTGGGCTATATACCATATCCTCTCGGCATTTGGAGTTTTAAGTCTTGCTCTTATCTCTTTGACAGAATTGTCTCTGGGCTCAAAACCCGAGCAATCGATTTCGAGACTTCTCAGTGCTTTCTGCAGAGATTCCTTAAAGGTCCTGCCAATAGACATTACCTCGCCGACCGATTTCATTTGAGTGGTGAGTGTCGGATCAGCATCCGGAAACTTTTCAAAAGTGAATCGCGGAATCTTTGTTACCACGTAATCGATGGCAGGTTCAAAGGAAGCAGGGGTTTCTCGTGTAATGTCATTCTTTATCTCATCAAGGGAGTACCCGACTGCAAGCTTGGCCGCAATTTTTGCAATAGGGAAGCCTGTTGCCTTACTGGCAAGGGCTGAACTCCTCGATACCCTCGGATTCATCTCTACCAGCACCATCCTCCCGTTCTGAGGGTCCACCGCAAACTGAATGTTTGATCCGCCTGTATCGACACCGATTTCCCGGATCACCGCTATAGCGGCGTCTCTCATTCTCTGGTATTCCTTATCAGACAGTGTCTGTGCAGGCGCCACTGTAATTGAGTCGCCGGTATGAACACCCATAGGATCGAAGTTTTCGATGGAGCAGACGATCACGACGTTGTCTTTCTTGTCCCGCATCACTTCGAGTTCATACTCTTTCCACCCGATCACAGACTCCTCCACAAGCACCTGGTTGACCGGGCTCAGCTTCAGCCCCTTCTCAAGGAGTTCACGATATTCTTCAATGTTATATGCAATCCCTCCTCCGGTACCCCCGAGTGTGAATGCAGGCCTCAGAATGACCGGAAAACCAAGATGCTCGATAATATCAAGTCCGTCCTGGATGCTGGTTACCGCTGCACTCTTCGGGACTTCCAGTCCGATGTTCCGCATCGCCTTTTTAAACAATTCCCTGTCTTCAGCTTTCTTGATCGCATGCAGTTTGGCGCCTATAAGTTCCACTTTGTAGCGGTCGAGCACACCTGACTCAGAAAGTTCCACTGCCAGGTTGAGAGCAGTCTGCCCGCCCATGGTCGGCAATATCGCATCGGGTCTCTCTTTTTTGATGATCAGCTCAATAAACTCAACCGACAGGGGCTCAATATAAATAGCGTCAGCGGTCTCAGGGTCGGTCATTATAGTTGCGGGGTTGGAATTCACCAGTACAACCGTATATCCCTCTTCACGAAGGGCTTTACATGCCTGAGTCCCCGAATAATCGAACTCGCATCCCTGGCCAATCACAATAGGACCTGAACCGATCAAAAGTATCTTACTGATGTCTGTTCGCTTGGGCATTATTACCTCTCTATAAAATTTTTAAAAGTTCTTGTTACATCATCGGTTTCGGAATGGTCCAGGGAAGAGAAAACCATTACTCTCCCCGCATCTTTGAATTCAAATTCCACAGTGTAAAATTCCGCTGCATCACCGAAGCCGGGAATAACCATGCCATGCTGGAGCGCTATTTTCTCGACAATTCTTATTCCATCGGGATTTTCCAAAGCAACCTCTTTATAATCCTCCCTGATCCCCTCAAGCTCCGTAAGGGCAAATAACTGTTTTTCCGTTCGGAACAAACCGATGCGCATAATGGAAACAACATTGTTCCGTTTGTCTATGACAGCCTGCAAAAACCTTTCACGGAAAACAAAGGTCCTAAAAAAAAGAAAAAACAGCACAAACAGCAGCAATGCAGCTATACAAGAAATAGTGGACAGGGACAGCCTGGAGGCAAAAAAAAATCCCAGCAGGATTATGCATACTCCGGCGGCAAAAGTGGAGGCCGTTTCACGGTTGTAAATACCGCTGTGCAGCACACTCCCTTTTTCCGCCCTGAACGACACCGTTCTGAAGGCAAGGACCTTATCGTCTATATCAAAAGTATAGGTCATAGGTAATAACACATAGGTGATAGGCCATGGGTCATAGGTTATAAGCAATGATTGATTGATGAATTATTTTTTTAACCGATGACCTATTTCCCATTTTATTTCTATCACCCATGACCTGTTACCTATGTTTCATGACCTATATTTTATTACCATTTCCCTGAATCGCTTGAACAGATGAGCGGAATCATTCGGTCCCGGACCTGCCTCAGGGTGGTGCTGGACAGACATAATGGGCAATTCAACATGACGCATGCCTTCTTCCGTGCCATCGTAGAGATTCCTGTGGGTAAGTTTTGTCTGGCCGCGCAGGCTATGGATATCGACGCAATAGTTGTGGTTCTGGGATGTTATTTCCACACTCCCGGTTTCAAGATCTTTTACGGGATGGTTGCCTCCATGGTGGCCGAATTTGAGTTTGTATGTCTTACCGCCCATCGCAAGGCCGAGTATCTGGTGGCCGAGACAGATGCCGAATATCGGCCTTTTCCCCATCAATTTTTGCACATTTTCAATAGCATATGTAACGCTTTCGGGATCTCCCGGGCCGTTGCTCAGTATAATGCAGTCAGGCGCCATATCAAGCACTGCTTCAGCAGGGGTACTGGCAGGCGCCACCCTAACCTCGAAACCTGCGTCGACAAGGTTCCTTAAGATATTAAATTTAATACCGAAATCATAAACTACCGCTTTTAATGAGGGCGTTTGTTTTTCGGCGCCATGCCACTTCCAGCACCCTTCAGTCCATGAATACGGGACTTTAGCTGTAACTTCCGAGACATAATCAAAGACAGAGATTCCCGGGTGTGCCTTTACTTTCCCTAGCAGGCTGGTCGGATCGGGATCTACAGTCGAAATTATTCCCATCTGAGCACCGTGATTTCTCAAATGCCGCGTCAGTGCCCTTGTATCGATCCCTTCAATGCAGCTAATATTGTTGTCCTGAAGATAACTCCCCAGTGAAAGTTCCGAGCGCCAGTTGCTCGGGAAGTCTAGGTATTCCCTTACGATGAAACCTTCCACTTTCGGCCCCCCTGCTGATTCCGCATCCTCTTTGTTTACTCCGTAATTGCCGATCTGGCTGTAAGTCATCGTAACTATCTGACCTTTATACGACGAGTCGGTTAGTATTTCCTGGTAACCGGTCATGGATGTATTGAAAACAACCTCACCTATGGCCTCGCCCGGCGCTCCGAACCCTTTGCCTTCAAAAACCGTCCCATCTGCCAATACGAGCAAGGCCTTATTCATGAATACCTGACCCTTCGCTGAACGCTGTACGCTCAACGCTGAACGCTATTTTCCCTCTAACTATTGTAATTACCGGTATCCCTTTCAGCGGCCAATTGTCGAAAGGGGTGTTCTTTCCCATGGACACAAAAGCATCTGCATCAATAGTGATTTCCCTTTTACTGTCTATTATTGTGACATCCCCATCGGCGCCAGGCCGGAGAGTGCCTTTGTCAATTCCGACAATCCGCGCAGGATTAAATGCCATTTTTTCCGCCAGGGCATCGAGAGTTAAAACGCCTTCTTCGACGAGTCGCAGTCCCAGGCCCAGTGCAGTTTCAAGGCCCGAAATGCCCGAAGGTGACTTGTCAAATTCCTGGAGCTTTTCATCGCGGTGGTGGGGCGCATGATCAGTAGCAATCACATCTATTGTCCCGTCTCGAAGTCCCTCCTTGATTGCCTCGATGTCTCTCTCAGACCGCAAAGGAGGGTTTACCTTTGCATTCGTATTGTATACCTTGACAGCATCTTCGGTGATACTGAAGTAGTGCGGGCAGGTTTCTGCAGTGACTCGTATTCCATGCTCTTTTGCCTGCCGTATAAGTCTTACGGAACCCGCTGTCGAAACATGCGCAATGTGCAGCCGTCCGCCCGTTAATTCGGAAAGGATAATATCTCTTGCAACCATTACTTCTTCCGCGGCTGAAGGGACTCCTTTAAGTCCGAGGGTTGTAGAAAGAATACCCTCGTTCATTACTCCATTGTCGGCAAGGGGAAGATCTTCACAATGAGAGATAATCGGAACATTGAATGTCCTGGAGTATTCAAGAGCCCTTCGCATTACAATACTGCTCATGACTGGCCGGCCGTCATCGGAAAAGGCCCTGCAACCGGCATCATACATAAGGCCTATTTCGGCAAGCTCTTCACCCTTTTGTCCTTTCGTGATCGCGCCTATGGGATAAACGGAACAAAATCCCTCTTTCATTGCCTTTTTAATGATAAAAACGGTCACTGTAGGGTTATCATTGACCGGATTTGTATTCGGCATAGCACAAACGGACGTAAAGCCGCCCCTGACAGCCGCCATAGTCCCGGTACTGATGGTCTCCTTATGCTCATGACCAGGCTCACGCAGATGGGTATGCATGTCCACAAGGCCGGGGAGCACATATAGTCCGGCTGCATCTATAGTCTCCAAGTCCGGGAGTCCTTTCAGCCCGGAAGCTGTCTTTTCAAACGCTCTGTCCCGTTTTCCGTTCTTAAGGTTAATTGCGGCTATGGCGCCTCCCTTAATAATGACGTCACCTATTCCATTGATCCCTTGAGAGGGGTCAATAATATGCCCGTCTTTTATAAGCAGGATGTTATTAATTTTTTCCATTTCCCGCCAGCAGGTACATCACCGCCATCCTGACGGCAATACCGTTTGTCACCTGGTCCAGCACGACTGACCGGGAACTGTCGGCAACGTCAGAAGCTATCTCGACGCCTCTGTTCATCGGTCCCGGATGCATTACTATAGTGTTTTTTCCGGTCAGATTAAGCCGCCTCATGTCCATTCCCCAATACTTGGAATACTCCCTGGTGGAGGGAAAGAAACCCCTACCCTGCCGCTCCGTCTGTATTCTCAGCATCATGACGACATCGATATCCTTAAGCCCTTTGTCCATATCAAAAAAAACTTCCACATTGTAATCTCCTATATCGGGAATGAGCGTCGGAGGACCTATCAATCTGATGGATGTATTAAATTTTGAAAGAAGGTAGATGTTCGATTTCGCCACCCTGCTGTGAAATATATCTCCTATAATCGCGATTTTAAGCCCGTCAAGCGTTCCTCTCTTTTCTAAAATACTGAAGGCATCGAGCAATGCCTGGGTTGGGTGTTCATTAATACCGTCCCCCGCGTTTATAACCGATGCGCTGACATTGCGGGCAATAAAATGCGGCGCACCGCTTGAAGCATGCCTGATAACGATAAAATCCACGCCATAGGCCTCTATAGTCTTTACTGTATCGTAAAGGGTCTCGCCTTTGACCACGCTGCTCATAGGAACTGAAAAATTGAGCACGTCGGTGCTAAGCCTTTTCTCTGCGAGTTCAAAAGAGGTTTTTGTTCTCGTAGACGGTTCGAAAAAAAGATTGACAACAGTTTTCCCGCGGAGGGCAGGCACTTTCTTGATGTCCCTTTTCAAAACATCTTTGAACGACGATGCCGTGAGCAGCACCTGCTCTATGTCTTCCTTTGACATCTCCTTTATTCCGACAAGGTCCTTGGTCATGTTTTATTCCGCCGACTGTATGAGAATTTTGTCTTCAAAGCCGTCCTCTTCGAATTGCACCTCTATGGTCTCTGACCGTGAGGTGGGAATGTTCTTTCCCACAAAGTCCGGACGTATGGGCAGTTCCCTGTGCCCCCTGTCGACAAGCACCGCAAGCTGAATCTGTGCAGGCCGTCCGTAATCCATGAGCGCGTCCATCGCAGCCCTTATGGAGCGGCCTGTATAAATCACATCATCAACGAGGACAATTTTCTTTTCGCTGATATCGCAAGGGATGCTGGTCTTTCTCACAACGGGATGGTGCTTTCTTATGCCCAGGTCATCCCTGTAAAGAGAGATGTCGAGGGACCCAACAGGAATCTCCTCATGTTCTATGTCCCTTATCTTGGAAGCGAGCCTTACAGCAATGTGCACTCCTCCTTGCTGGATGCCGACAAGGCATAACCCCTCGGTCCCTTTATTCTTCTCGATAATTTCATGGGCGATCCTCGACAGTATCCGCTCGATATCCTTTTTATTGACCAGTTCTTTCATCGTTACAGCCATAAAAAAGCCTCCACCTGAAGCCAGGAGAAGGCCTGCATATATATTATAGTATAGTTCACAAACAACTCCTTTTTAGCCTCACGGGGCTATCATTAAAGGCATTATATTAAATCATAAAGTACCCTAAAAAAGAAAGAAAAAAAGATAAAGAGGGACCTTGTGAATTACTCGAATCCCTAAATTGTATAGGCCACCTCCCCCTTGTATGCTATTGCATCCCAAGAAACGCCCTTGCAATAAAGGCAGCCATCTGGTCCCTTGTCACATCTTCGTCTGGGTGATATGTGCCGCTCAGTGTCGTAATGTTCATATCTTTCAGCTTCTGGATATACTTGAAGTAAGTATCTGTCGCAGGCACATCGCTGAAATATGGGGTTACCGTGTAAGTGAAGTTCTCAGTGTCCTGTCCAGCTTTACTTTGCGTTGCCCTGACAATGAAGGCAGCCATCTGGCTTCTTGTCACAACTTCGCCAGGGAGATAGGCGCCACTCATTGTCGTAATATTCATATCTTTCAGCTTCTGGATATATTTGAAGAAATAGTCCGTTGCCTGAATGTCGCTGAAATAAGGTATCTGCGTATAGGTGACGTTCTCTCCACACAACGCTCTTATGATGAAAGCAGCCATCTGGTCCCTGGTAACAGCTTCGGAAGGACAATAGTCACCGTTCCCGCAGCCGGTGGTGATGCCGTTGTTGTAGATCCCCTCGATGTAACTTTCATACGCTGACGTGCTCAGGATATCACTGAATGGAGTTGTGCCCGCGATAACATAGTGCGCGGTGACCGCTTCGGCAGCGCTCATGGTGACAACGCAGGTGGCGCTGCCGGCCTGACTGGAACACGCTCCCGACCAGCCGGTGAAGGTTGAACCGGGACCAGCAGTAGCACTCAGCGTTACGTTTGTGCCGCTGCTATAGCTTGCCGAACAGGTGGAGCCGCAACTGATTCCCGACGGACTGCTTGTAACACTTCCGATGCCTGTGCCTGAGTTAGAGATCGAAAGAATAAAATTACCCGTATAGGCAAATAAGTTCAGGCCGCTCACCTGGACCGGCGTATTCCTATCAGTCGTGGTCCCATCACCTAGTTGTCCATAGTAATTATATCCGCAAGCCCACACCGTACCGTCACTCTTAAGCGCTACTGTGCTGTATTCCCCGGCAGCAATACCGGTGACACTGCTCAGGCCGCTCGCCTGCACCGGCGTATTCCTATTGGTGGTAGTCCCATCACCTAGTCGGCCATTGCCATTATATCCCCAAGCCCACACCGTCCCATCGCTCTTAAGCGCTACTGCGTGGTATGCCCCGGCAGAAATAGCGGTGACACTGTCAAGGCCGCTCACCTGCACCGGCGTATTCCTCTGCGTGGCAGTCCCGTCACCTAGTTGGCCATAAGAATTGTCTCCCCAAGCCCACACCGTCCCATCACTCCTAAGCGCTACTGTATGCCGGTCACCAGCTGCAATAGCGGTGACACTGCTAAGGCCGCTCACCTGCACCGGCGTATTCCTCTGCGTGGCAGTCCCGTCACCTAGTTGACCATAGCCATTCCATCCCCAAGACCACGCCGTCCCGTCACTCTTAAGCGCTACTGAGTGTGCGTAACCGGCAGTAATAGCGGTGACACTGCTCAGACCGCTCACCTGCACCGGCGTATTCCTCTGAGTGGCAGTCCCGTCACCTAGTTGGCCATAGCCATTCCATCCCCAAGCCCACACGGTCCCATCACTCCTGAGCACAACTGTGTGTACATCCCCGGCAGCAATAGCGGTGACACTACTCAGACCGCTCACCTGCACAGGGGTATTCCTCTGGGTGGCAGTTCCATCACCTAGTTCGCCCCATACATTATATCCCCAGGCCCACACCGTTCCATCACTCTCAAGTGCTACTGTGTGGTATTCACCAGCAGCAATAGCGGTGACACTGCTCAGTCCGCTCACCTGCACAGGGGTATTCCTCTGGGTGGTGGTCCCGTCACCCAGTTGGCCATAAGCATTATCTCCCCAAGCCCACACCGTCCCATCACTCCTAAGCCCTGCGGTATGGTATAGCCCTGCAGCAATAGCTGGATTGACATTGGGGCTGGTAGTGGAAGTCTGGGTTATAGTGACTATATGACCTGCTATGGTCATCGTGCCTACCCTTGAGCTTGTTCCGGTATTGGCTGACAGACTGTAGCTTATCGTTCCATTGCCCATATGGCTGCTGCCGGCATCCACAGTTATCCATGAGACGTTGCTTGACGCTGTCCAACTGCACATTGTTGATGAAGCGCCTACGCTAACGGTTCCTGTCCCGCCGTTTGCCATATATATCTGGGAGTTCGGAGAGAGAGTATATGTGCACGTGGAACTGCTGTTGTTAAACATTGCGACAATGCTCGTTGCGGCATTCATTGTTACGGAGCACGTTCCCGTGCCGGAGCATCCGCCGCCCGACCAGCCTGTGAAGGTGGACCCTGAAGAGGGTGTGGCCGCCAGGGTTACTGTTGTACCGGCGCTGTAAGAAGCTGTGCCGGTGTTTCCGATCCAGCTTATCGTCCCGGAATCGGCTGTAACTGTTCCGCTGCCTGTACCTGTTTTTGAGACCGAAAGAGTCCAGCTATCTGATGGACGGACCGTATCTAATAATATCTGCCCGATCTTGTTGCCATAATATTCACTAAACCAGATGTTGCCATCAGGGCCGGCATCAATGCCATTAGGGCCGCTGGAAGCCGTGGGGACCGTGAACTCAGTGATGACACCGACAGTTGTTATCCGACCGATCTTGTTGCCGGCCGTTTCAGTAAACCAGAGGCTGCCATCAGGGCCGGCAGCAATATGTTCGGGTTTGCTGGATGCTGTAGGGACCGTGAACTCGGTGATTACTCCGGCAGTTGTGATCTGCCCGATCTTGTTGCCAGCCGTTTCAGTAAACCAGAGGTTGCCATCAGGGCCAGAAACAATACCAATAGGGTTGCTGGAAGCTGTAGGGATTGGGAACTCGGTGATGACTCCGGTAGTTGTTATCCGACCGATCTTGTTGCCAATATTTTCAGTAAACCAGATGTTGCCATCACGGCCAGCCGTACTATTATCAGGACCGCATTCAGTTGTGGGGACCGTGAACTCGGTGATGGCTCCGGCAGTTGTTATCCGCCCGATCTTGTTGCCGACATTTTCAGTAAACCAGAGGTTGCCATCAGGGCCGGTCGTAATATGACGAGGTTCGCTGTTATCTGTGGGGACCGCGAACTCGGTGATGACGCCGGCAGTTGTTATCCTACCGATCTTGTTGCCATAATATTCGGTAAACCAGAGGTTGTTATCAGGGCCGGCAGTAATGCCATCAGGGTTGCTGGAAGCTGTAGGGATTGGGAACTCGGTGATGACTCCGGTAGTTGTTATCCGACCGATCTTGTTGCCATTTGATTCAATAAACCAGACGTTGCCATCAGGGCCGGCAGAAATATTATAAGGACTGCTGTTAGCCGTGGGAACTGTAAACTCATTGATTATGACAGAGTTTGTTTGAGCACTACTAAACGTAACTGTGAGCATTTTATTTGTGCTGATTGTGACCATGCATGTGCCGCCGCTCACGCTGTCGCAACCTGTCCAGCCGCTGAATGTTGACCCCGGGTCAGCCGCTACCGTGAGTGACACTGAGGTGTTGGAAGCATATGTCGTTGTCCCCAAGTTCGCGTTCCAGTTGATAGTCCCTGTGCTCGCTGATACGCTCCCGCTACCCGTTCCTGATTTTAGTATCGTCAACATGTGACTATTATTGCTTTCTGACAAAGGCTCTATCCCGACGACAAGACCCTGATCGTTAACGTCCCATGTATAGCCGCCCGTTGTCCAGTTGCTGGTTATGTCATAATATCCATCTGAAAACCCTCCCCAGCCATAATTAAGGTGCACCTGACCCGTCCCTGATACGCTTGTTTGATATCCGTCTATGACCACCATGTGACCACTATCCGCAGGCGTATTGCCAGTGGCAATACCAAACAGGATGACACGGGGAGTGGCAGCATTCAACTCCGTTTCGATCAGGTCCATCCAATCACTTGATAGAGAATAGTCAGCCCTGGCTACGATGTTTGCGGGTTGGTACTTAAAATACGTACTCATGCTGCCTGGGACAGTGAGTATCATTGCGCCTGAGTCACCACAACCATACTCCATGCTGACAGATATGCCCACGTCAGACATCAGGCGGGCCACCGCGTCATCCTGAGTGGATGTGCTGTAACTTGTCAGGGCATCTGGCATGGAAGACCAATTGTAGGCATGACTGAAATCAGCGCTCAAAATAGTTCCGTTCAATGCAGCGGAGTTAATGCCTTGCACTGTATAGGAATAACTTCCAGTACCCGTATCAGGCCAGTTCCAGTATTTCATTACCTGAGCCATTGCAGCAGCAACACAACCGGTAACCGTATGAGTGCAACCCGGCGCCGCCGGCGTATACTCGTTGTACGGAGAGTAAGAATCGTTAGGATCACCCTGGTCCCAGGTTGTAGACAATAATGGCCCTATGGATGAAGCAAATATCGTCTGCATTGGCGCATCAGCCTTGCGGCTCGCAGATGAAAGGCCCGGGGCATTAAAGGATTTGGAGGGAGCGTTCAGCATTTTCCAGGAAGTCTCAATCATTGCTCCAGCTTCTGTGGAACGAGCGTTTGAGGAGTCTAAAAAAAATGTTCGTTTAGTCTTTTTGTCAACAACCGGGACTTTTCCATTTATGTGCCGGATAATACTGTATATCTCAGGAATGATCCATGATTCTATAGCATTTGGGTCATCCGTTTTAGAGGGGTCAAGCGTAGCACTGGGAGAATAGAAGAGAACAGGGCTGAAATCATCGTAATACGCCACCAGCAGATGCCCTGAAGGATAAGCAGTAACAAGATAGGCCACGGGTTCGCCTTTATATTTCACTACTTCTATGGACTTTGGATGAGGGGTCGGATTCCCATTCCAACTGCTGTGAACAGCTACATGGTTCGTCATTAAATTCTGGGCTACCTGCCATGCCGTTGCTTCAGAAACTTGCCCGGCAAAGGCCGCGCCTGCAAATGCAAGCAGATTTAAAAGGCACAATAAAAGCGATAGCCGCTTTTTGTTTATCACCATATCCCCTGTCCTTACTGAAACGGCATTAGTACAACACCATATTATTTGAAAGAAATATCCTCCGCATACCTCAGCTCAAGCCGTATGCCCCTGTGGCAAGCCTGGATAGTGGGCATGTCAGCTCCCCTGATGGTCCCTTTTACAAACGCTTTCTGATTGCCTTGTTTTTGAGCGTAGAATATCTTATTGAAAACAGCTCTGTTGTCGGACGAGACAGCCCATACCTCCACGCTCTTTCCTGCAGCGTCTTTCAAAAAGAACTTTTCATAGGGAAACTGAGGATATCGGGAATGCTCGAAAACATTATTGTAATCCACATTTCCGCTGACAAGAACAGTTTGTCCCTCGCACTCAAGGGGCTCGCCGCATTCACCCGGAACACGGCAATGGTCATAAAGCGTGCTTACGCTGATATACGTGTCTGCAATGGTCATCTGTTTGTTACCTGAAGGCAGCGTTTGTTTGTTTGTATCCGGCCATGTCTGATGTACGTCAAATGCCATACCAGAAAGTGCCACTGCTGCCAGTCCGGTCAAAATTTGAGTTCCGAATTTCATATCTCAAACCACACTGTTGATGAGGAGTGAATAAAAGCTGAACCTCAAATGTCTACTCCATTATGCATTTTTTTAAGCGGATGTCAAGGGAAAACCCGAGATTGTAAACTTTATACAAGGTAAGTTTTCAATAATGGAGAGCATCACCCGCGGTTACTTCTCTAATGTAATGAAAAATGCTCCCTGCATGAGGCTTCCCCTGCGGTCTTGCCACAGGGGATCTTTAATCGCCGTTTGACAACTTTTTTTTTTTGATTAATCATAATAATATATGGAAAAGCTGGGAGAATTGTGCTATTTTATAGTTCAGCTTCATTAAAGAAGTCTAAAACGCAAGGGGTAAAACGATGAAATTGTCAGGTGCTGAAATAATACTTGAGTCACTTAAGAAACTTGGCGTCAAACATATTTTTGGATACCCTGGTGGTGTTATCCTCAATATCTTTGACCTGCTCCACGATGACAAGGATTTAAAGCTTATACTGACACGGCATGAGCAGGGCGCTGTCCACGCTGCTGACGGATACGCACGCGCAACCGGAAAGCCCGGAGTCGTGCTTGTAACTTCAGGCCCCGGCGCCACCAACACAGTCACAGGCATTGCAAACGCTTCCATGGACTCTATACCTGTTGTTGTTCTCACGGGTCAGGTGCCTACTCTCCTGATAGGAAACGACGCCTTTCAGGAGGCTGATATAGTCGGGATCACCAGGCCGTGCACAAAATATAATGTCCTTGCCAAAGACGTAAAGGAGTTGGCTACACAGTTAAAAGAGTTGTTCCACATAGCAACAACGGGACGTCCCGGCCCTGTGCTGATAGACCTTCCCAAGGATGTAACGTCTGCCAAAACGGAATTTATTTGGCCCGACAAGATAGACATGAGGAGTTATAACCCGACTTATGAGGGCAACAGGTGGATGATAGAGAAGGCGGCCCATGAAATAGCCAAGGCAAAAAAGCCGGTCATCATCGCAGGCGGCGGCTGTGTTCTTTCCGAAGCGTCACCTGAATTGCTGGAGCTTGCAGAATTTGCCCGTATCCCGGTCACCATGACCCTCATGGGTCTGGGCGGTTTTCCCGGCACGCATGACCTTTCGCTGGGTATGCTTGGCATGCACGGTACGTATTATGCGAACAAGAGTGTTCAGGAATCAGACCTCCTGATAGCCATAGGCATGAGGTTCGATGACCGCGTGACCGGAAAGATCGACAGCTTTGCACCTCATGCCAGGATAATACACATCGATATAGACCCGACTTCCATAAGAAAAAATGTAAGGGTCGATATTCCCATTGTAGGTGATGTCAAAAATGTGTTGACCGTTTTGAATAAAGTGCTCAAAAAAGATATCAAGGAGCCCTGGGATGAAATCAGAAAAGCGTGGGCGAAGCAGATAGCTGCCTGGAAGAAGGAAAGGCCGCTTTCCTATCACTTCGATAAAGAGGTCATCAAACCACAATTTGTCGTAGAGAAGATATATGAGCTTACAAAGGGAGATGCTATCATCACTACTGAGGTCGGACAAAACCAGATGTGGGCAGCCCAATTTTACAAGTTCGACAAACCCAGGCGCTTGCTGACCTCGGGCGGACTCGGCACAATGGGCTTCGGGTTACCTGCGGCCATCGGCGCTCAACTGGCCTTTCCGGACAAACTTGTTATCGATATCGCCGGTGACGGGAGCATACAGATGAATATCCAGGAATTGGCTACAGCGGTCATTTATAAACTTCCGGTAAAGGTTGCGATCCTGAAGAACCGCTACCTTGGAATGGTAAGGCAATGGCAGGAACTCTTCTATCAGGAGCGTTACTCGCACACCAATCTTGACGTAACTCCCGATTTTGTCGAGCTGGCCCATGCATATGGAGCAGTAGGGTTGCGGGCCACCAAACCCAGTGAAGTCGAACCGGTCCTCAAAGAGGCCTTCAAGGTCAGGAAGCCTGTGTTCATGGACTTCGTTGTTGATTGGAAAGAGAAGGTATATCCCATGGTCCCTGCAGGCGCCGCGATAGACTCTATGCTCTTTGATGAGCAGGAAAAAAAACCGCCGAGAAAACTTAAAGTGGTCAAATAACGTCATGCGTCGAGCGTCTTGACTCGGGCGTCAAAACACAAAAAATGCATTGAGCTGCCTTTGACTATACGCTTGACGCGCAACGCACGACGCAATAAAGGGGGGAAGATTAAATGAGACACACAATATCAGTGCTTGTTGAAAATAAATTCGGCGTCCTTTCGAGAGTTTCGGGACTCTTCAGCGGCCGTGGCTATAATATTGAGAGCCTTTCCGTAGCAGAGACCACAGACCCCCAGGTGTCGATAATGACAATTGTCACTACGGGTGACGATTGGATCATCGAGCAGATATCTAAACAGCTCAACAAACTGATCGATGTCATAAAGGTCACGGACCTCACCGAACTGGACCATGTTGAAAGAGAAATGGTGCTGATCAAAGTCTCCCCCCGGCAGGAGAACAAGGCTGAAGTATTGAGGACAGCCGAAATATTCAGGGGCAGAGTGGTGGATTCGAGTCCTAATACATATACCATTGAGATTACCGGTGATGAGAAAAAGATTGAGGCCTTTATCGAACTGATGAAACCGATGGGGATAAAGGAATTCGTAAGTACCGGCAAAGTTGCCATCGCCCGCGAGATTTCCCGTAAAAAATGACCTCGTCCAAGTACTTCAGTTCATAAATACGGTGTCGCTCCTGGAGCGTCGATGCGTAGCGCCGGCGAGGCGACCGTGCTTCTGAATTGAAGTACAAGGCAAGCCTCTCTCTGTCTTAAGGAGCGCATGAGCGGCAAAGTTTATCTGATAGACGTTACTAACAGGGACGGCGTCCAGACCTCAAGGATCCTGCTCCCCAAGTTGTCGAAGACCATGCTGAATATTTACCTTGATGAAATGGGTATTTATCAGAGCGAGGTCGGGTTTCCAACCCTTAAACATGAGGTCAACTATATTAATGCGAATCTCACGCTCGCCGGTCAGGGGACGATTAAAAGATTACACCTCGAAGGCTGGTGCCGCGCTATTCCCGAAGACGTAAAGCTTACTTTTAAGAATTGTCCCGGAATAAAACATCTGAGCTTATCTATGCCGACTTCTGATGTCATGCTGCAGGGGAAATTCCAGGGGAAGAAGTCATGGGCGAATATTTTAAAAACGGTTTCAGAATCGATTAAGCTTGCCAGAGAATTCGGTGCTGAAACGATAGGATTAACTGCCGAGGACGCCTCGAGGACCGGACTCGACCGGCTCATTGAATATGCGCTCATGGGCAAGGAGTCGGGAGCCGACAGGTTCAGGTACTGCGACACTCTGGGTGTAGATGATCCGATTACTATTTATGAGAGGATAAAAGCGCTCTCTTTTGCGACAAAATTCCATGTAGAGATGCACTGCCATAACGACCTTGGAATGGCCGAGGCCGTCTCGTTGGCAGGGGCCCAGGGCGCGATAGATGCTGGTGTCGACTCGTTCATAAATACTACGATAAACGGGTACGGTGAGCGTGCAGGCAACTGCGACCTTGTGTCTGCAGTCCTTGCGTTAAAATACTCCCATGGCTTGAAAGACAAAGTGCCTCTCGATGAGCATGTGGACCTGAAAAAATCCTGGAAGATTGCCAAGTATGCATCCTACTCCTTCAATCTCCCTATCCCTATCAGCCAGCCGGGTGTCGGCGCCAACACCTTTGCTCATGAATCCGGCATTCATGCCGACGGCGCCCTGAAAGACAGGAGAAATTATGAATTATACGACCCCGAGGACGTGGGAAGAGGGGAGCCCGAACTCACCGAGACCGGAAGGGTCATTACGACCGGTGAGTACGGAGGCATCAAAGGGTTCAGGCATGTGTACTCGAAGCTTGGCATAGAATTCCATGATGACAACGAGGCGAGGAGCATACTCGAACTTGCGCAGTATGCAAACCTCCATACTCAAAAACCGCTCACAGATGATGAGCTAAGGCTTATTGCGCATTGTCCCGCTGTTGTAAGGTCCATTCTTACAGTGAATCCTTAACAATGGACCGTCATAGCTGATGATATTTCCTGAAAAATGATATAATTATCGCACATGTGCTCGAACCCGGCTCCAAGGCATCATAACAGTTTGCGGTATATAATTTTTCCCCAGTGTTATTCTGCCGGTGCAGTTGAAAAACAATGCACTGGCCGTATTTATGCGTCTCTCTCAGGAACTCTGAAAGGTGAATGTTGTCCGGTATGTGGATAGAAGTCTTCCTTATAACGATCTGTATTATTATTAATGGTTTCTTTGCAGCCTCTGAAATTGCTGTCGTAACCAGCAGAAGAATACGCATTAAGCAGTTAATGGATGAGGGGAACAAAAATGCCTCAGTCCTGTATAAGCTCAAGGGAAGACCCGACCGTTTTTTGGCCACTATCCAGATAGGCATAACCTTGACTGCCGACCTCGCCTCGGCAATCGGCGGCGCTGCTGCTGTGAAGATTCTCAAACCCCTGTTGAAGGAGGCCCCGATACCGTTTATTGCCTCTTCAAGTGAGGCCATTTCAATAGGGTTCGTTGTAATCGTTATAACATTCTTCTTCCTCATCTTCGGTGAACTCATCCCAAAATCTCTGGCGCTTGCAAATGCAGAAGTTATCGGGCTCTGGGTCGCGCCGCTGATTGAAAGGTTCTCAAAGATCGCAAATGTTCTGGTCACTATCCTGACTGCCAGCACCAATCTTATACTAAAGCCTTTTCACACAAAGGCATTTACAGCGCGGGAATACGTTTCCGAAGAGGAAGTAAAACTGCTTATAGAAGAAGGCGGAGAACAGGGAGTTTTCGAATCGGCGGAGAAAGAGCTCATCCACAGCGTCTTTGAATTCACCGACACTTCGGTCAAAGAGGTCATGATCCCCGCTCTTCAGATGGTCACCGTAGGCATATCAATGACGGTCGATGAAGTAAAGGGAATTATTCTTGAAGAAAAGTTTTCACGATATCCGGTCATAGGAAAAGATATTAATGATATACGCGGCATACTTTACGCCAAAGATTTTTATAATCTGCTTTCAAGGACAGACAGCGTGAACATTCACCGGATAATCAAGCCGCCCATATTTATTCCTGAAACCATGAAGATTAGTATTCTCCTCAGAGAAATGCAGAGGAAAAGGGTCCATATGGCAATAGTTATAGATGAATATGGCGCGGTTTCAGGTCTTGTGACTCTGGAAGACCTCCTGGAAGAAATAGTCGGAGAGATCCGGGACGAATATGATACCGAGAGTCCGGTTATCATGCTTGAGGACGGCTCCATGATCATCGACGCATCGATCAGCGTCAGTGACCTTAATGAAGATTACAATATGGTCATTCCTGAATCGACAGAGTATGAGACTCTTGGGGGGTTTATTGTAATGAGCCTTCAACGAATACCCAAAACCGGTGATACCGTCGATTTCGAAAATAAACGTTTCAGGATCATTGAGATGGTGGCGCAGAGGATCGCAAAAGTGAAGATGGAAATAATTGGCCCATAAAAACGTGTCGGGCGTTCAGCGTGCAGCGTTGAGCGCCAAAAATTGTCGAGAGTCGAGCGTAAGAGACAAGACAGGATTTTAACGAACGACGCACGACGCTGAACCCTATAACGCTTTAAGGAGGACTTATGGAAAAGTGGAAGTGCAGTATATGCGGATATGTATATGAACCTGAATTTGGAGACCCCGATTCCGGGATCGCGCCGGGGACGCCTTTCGAGCAGATACCTGACAGCTGGGTCTGCCCAATTTGCGGCGCAACCAAGGACTTATTCGAGAAAGTAAATTAAAAGGAATAATGAATTATCTATCAGGATGGAAACCGAGGCCCTCAGTTTCTATAAGGAAGCCGCTGAGCGGACAAGCCGTGCAGCAGGAAAGAAAATGGTCCTTTCCATCGTGCACTATTTCCACTGTCAGGTGGATAGGACCTTTTTAATTGGGAGGCAAAATGAGCCGCAGGAAGATGATTACAGCCGCCAAGGCGGAAAAAAAGCTGCAAAGAGAAGAAGCAGGCGTTCTTTCTGAACTCTTCCCCAAAGTTGTAAAAATCGCTATCAGTATGACGTACGCTCAAACAGGGGTATTGGAGCCTTTGACACGGGCAGTTAATTTTTTCCCCCATAGTTATGCTATTTTCAGGGTAAACTGTTTATGTTCCGAATGTATCGAAGGCGGCTTTGATTTTACCAAGATAATAAGCTCGATGGTCGAAGGCCGCAAAACGGTATCAAAAGGTGAAATAAATTGCGATGATTGCTCGGCGCCTGAATGCTCGGATGTCACATACTCCGTAACGATAACATATGCCCGGACAAAATGATGTGTCCGGACAGGTTCAAGACTGCACTTTGAACCAGCTTATGCTCTGGTCCAATTATTTCAGTCCCAGCACATCCTGCATGTCATACAATCCCGGCCTTCTGTCCGCCAGCCACATAGCGGCTTTTAATGCGCCACGGGCAAAAGTGTCCCTGCTGGAGGCCTTATGGGTAATCTCTATCCTTTCGCCAAGGCCTCCGAAAAGCACCGTGTGCTCGCCCACAATATCTCCTGCCCTGATTGTCTGAATGCCTATCTCCTGTTTTGAACGCTCTCCGATTATCCCTTTTCTGGCGTAGACGCCAACCTCGTCCAGATTTCTCTGTACGGCATCGGCAATAACCTGGGCCATTTTAAGAGCGGTACCGCTTGGCGCGTCTTTTTTCATGCGGTGGTGGGCCTCAATGATTTCAATATCATAATCGTCACCTAGCACTCGCGCGACATCCTTCAGAACTTTAAACAGGAGATTTACTCCAACACTCATATTTGGGGCCAGCACAACAGGGATTTTTACGGACAACTGGAGTAAAACTTCAATTTCATCTTTCGAAAATCCGGTAGTGCCAATAACCATGGCCTTACCATTTTCAGCAGCAATCTTCGCATGCTGCATCGTTGCAGCAGGAACAGTAAAGTCGATAACAATGTCCCCTTTAGCAATTATATTTTCTAAAAAGTCGCTGAGCTGCACTTTTGTTTCACCTGCGCCAAGCAGCAATCCAATATCCCCGCCGATATCTTTGCTCCCTTTTTTTTCCAGGGCGCCGGCAAGCTGCAAATCGGGATATTCCTTTAAAAGCGCTACGATCCTGCCCCCCATCCTGCCAGTAGCTCCGGTAACGATGATCCTGTTCATCAGTTATGTCCTCCTCATCACTTGAGTATATGGGTGTGTGAGAAAGAAGGATGTTGGTTTTTACTCATATACTCATATACTCTTTAGTTGTTATCTTGTCCCTGACCGCCGTCTTCATCCTTATCGGGGACTTTGTATTCCTCCGAGGCCCACCTGCCGAGGTCTATGAGTTTGCATCGTTCAGAACAAAATGGCTTAAACGGGTTTTCTTCCCACGTTGTCTTTTTCTTGCATACAGGACACTTTACCTGCATAAACTCTACGTCAGGTCAAGGTTAAGGTTAAGGTTGAGGCTACTGCACAAAGTTTTTATCTTTATCATTTCCTAAACCTGAACCTTAGCCTTAACCTTGACTTATGCCTCCTACGCAGGTCTTGCCTTTGCCTGCTGGATCTTGATCCTTTTCCCTTTCATAATCATATCGTCCACCGACCGTATAACTCGGTCTGCGAGTTCGGCCGGCACTTCCACAAACGTAAACTTTTCGAGGACATCAATGTTGCCTATCTTGCTGTAAGGGATGTTAGCTTCAGACGCTATTGATTTCACGATGTCGGGTACCTTTATCTTGTCCTTTCTGCCGATAGTCATAAAGAGGCGCACCATCCCTTTAGTTTCAGCTTGCTCCCCTGGCGCCTGTTCTTTAATTTCTCCATAGGCAACGAAAAAGGCCGCGGCAGCAATATCGGCAAAACTGTGTTGCTCGGAGAGGCTTTTGACCGTCGGCATATAACGCATATGGTTGCCGGCCTCGATTATCCCGGCAACGTCTTTCAGAATATTCTGCTCTCTTGCTTTGATGACATCGTCCGCAGACGGCAACCTTTTTTTATCAATGACTGTTTTTGCGGTCTGCTCAATAAGCCGCAGATGACGATACTCCCGGGGAGTAACAAACGTTATGGCTATCCCGGACTTCCCGGCCCTGCCCGTCCTGCCGATGCGATGAACATAGCTGTCCGGATTCTGAGGGATGCTGAAGTTGACGACATGGGAAACATTCTTTATATCGAGCCCCCTGGCCGCCACGTCGGTAGCAACGAGTATGTCAAGCATGCCTTCCCTGAACTTATACATCACCTCATCTCTGCGCGCCTGGGTAAAATCTCCGTGCAGTGCGCTTGCATTATAGCCGAGTTGTCCCAGCTTCATTGAAACTTCATCGACCTCGCGTTTTGTGTGGCAAAATACAATCGCCAGCTGTGGGTTTTCGACATCAAGAAGTCTGGAAAGCGCGTTGATCTTGTCTCCTTCCTTCACCTCATAAAATACCTGTTTGATCTGCGGGATGACCACATCCTTGGGACTGATGCGTATCTTTTCAGGCTCTTTCATATACTTCCTGGCGATGACCATAATAGGCTGTGGCATTGTCGCGGAGAAGAGCAGCGTTTGCCTGGCCTCTGGTGTTTTCATGAGGATTGTCTCGATATCCTCAATGAAGCCCATGTTCAGCATTTCATCAGCCTCGTCAAGCACCACGATCTTTATTGCTGATAAAGTCAGGGTCTTCCTGTTCAGATGATCAATAATCCTTCCCGGCGTTCCGACGATAACATCGACGCCGTGTTTTAACGCCTTTATCTGGTTTTCGATCGACTGCCCGCCATATACCGGGAGCACCCTGACCCGTTTGCGGCTTCCGATACGGTCGAGCTCGTGAGCGACCTGAACGGCAAGCTCTCTCGTTGGCTCCAGTATGATGACAAATGGATGCTCGCTTCTTTTGCACATTTCAACTATGGGAATGCCGAAGGCGGCAGTTTTGCCGGTGCCGGTCTGCGCCTGTCCTATAATGTCCGCCCCACCCATAATCAGCGGAATAACAGCTGACTGAATAGGTGTGGGTTCCTCAAATCCGATCTCCGATACGGACTTCAACGTTTCTTTTGATAATCCAAAATCCTCAAATCTCATCTCTTGTAACTCTCCTTTTTCTCCATCACAAAAAAACCTCGGGGCCTCTTTGTTATGCGCTGAGGGATTAATTAAATAGATAGCGAACGTATTCCCCACGTGGTCGAGCACGGAGGTTAGCGAACGAATATAATGAAAGAAATCCCTTACATTAAGATTCCTTGCGGTCTTGCCGCAGGGAGCCTTCAATTTGAATAGCTCGTTTAGTATATTTCATTTATTACACAGTGTCAATGAAAACCAGACATGCTAAGTACTCCTTTTCATAAATACGGTGTCACACCGAGAGCGTCGCTGCGCCGCGGCGGCAAGGCGCGCGACTGAGGCGTACCGTTGCGTACGGCGAAGGAGTGCAACGAAGCCGGCGAGGATGCAGCGGCGGTCGAATGTAACCGTATTTATGAAATGGAGTACTA
>Ga0181533_1001408_pt1 | contig 31057 bp, 28 predicted proteins | sample PEATcosm2014_Bin_45_FD_119772 | JGI IMG/M metagenome (GOLD analysis project Ga0181533, IMG submission 119772) | Peatland microbial communities from MTU Mesocosm Facility, Houghton, MI, USA - PEATcosm2014_Bin11_60_metaG | ecosystem: Environmental > Terrestrial > Soil > Wetlands > Peat | place...
CCTTCGCCATAAAAGTCCTAAATCCCTTTCATCGCTTGTACTGCCTGTTTCCACCTCGGGGCGCCGGCGTTCCGGCTCCAGCCCCAAAAAACTTCTTAGGTTCCAGGTTTCAGGGGTCAGGGTTCAGTTCGTTCTCGCCTTATTGAGCACATCGGCCCGTTCGCCGCCGCTCTAACTGATCCCTGACACCTGACACCTGATACCCTGCCTTCATTTCCCCTGCGCGCGGCCGATGATCTCATCGGCAATCATGCGCGGCGCCTCTTCGTAGCGCGCAAACTGCATCGAATACGACGCCCGGCCCTGCGTGGACGAGCGAATCTCGTTCACATAGCCGAACATTTCCTTGAGCGGCACCATGGCCTTGATCACCTGCGAACCGCTCACGTGCTCCATACCCTCAATGCGCCCGCGGCGCGAATTGATGTCGCCGATAATCACGCCCATGTACTCCTCGGGCACCGTCACTTCGACCGCCATCACCGGCTCCAGCAGAACCGGCTTGGCCCTGTGCGCCGCTTCTTTGAACGCGATTGAGCCGGCAATCTTAAAGGCATTTTCATTGGAGTCCACTTCGTGGTAGCTGCCGTCAATCAACGCCACTTTCACATCAACCATCGGGAAGCCAGCCAGAATGCCCCCCTCCATCGCGCCGCGCACACCCATGTCGATGGGCTTGATGTACTCCTTGGGCACCACGCCGCCCTTGATTTCGTTAATGAACTCGTAGCCTTTGCCCGGCTCGTTGGGCTCGATGCGCAGCCAGCAGTGGCCGTAGTTGCCTGATCCGCCAGTCTGCCGGATGTACTTGCCCTCAGCCTCGGCCTCCTTGCGGATGGTCTCGCGGAAGGCTACCTTGGGCTCGCCCACGTTGGCTTCCACCTTGTGCTCGCGCTTCATGCGGTCCACAAGAATCTCAAGGTGCAGCTCGCCCATGCCGCTGATAATCGTCTGCCCCGAATCCTCGTCGGTATGCACCTTGAAGGTCGGGTCTTCCTCAGCCAGCCTCGCCAAGGCGACGCCCATCTTTTCCTGGTCAACCTTGGTCTTGGGCTCGATGGCAACCGAAATTACCGGCTCGGGGAAGGTGATGGCGCCGAGAGCAATGGGATGATGCGGCGCGCAGAGCGTGTCACCGGTCTTGATATCTTTCAGGCCCACGCATGCGCAGATGTCGCCGGCCAGAATCTCCGTGATGTCCTCGCGCTTGTTGGCGTGCATCTTTACCAGGCGTCCCACGCGCTCGGTCCTGCCGGTACGTGGGTTCAGGATGGTGTCGCCAGTCTTGAGCGAGCCTGAGTAAACACGGATAAACGCGAGCTTGCCGTATTGATCGTTGATCAGCTTGAACGCCAGCGCCGAGAACGGGTCGTTGTCGTCGCACTTGCGGTGTTCAACTTTGGAATGATCGTGGGGATTGATGCCGTCAACGGGTGGCTTGTCGAGGGGGCTGGGCAGGTAGTCGACGACGGCGTCCAGCAGCGTCTGAATGCCCTTGTTCTTGAATGCCGATCCGCAGATGACCGGGAAAACCTTCAAATCGATGGTGGCCTGGCGAATGCCCGCCTTCAGCTCTTCCACCGTCGGCGTCTCGCCCTCGAGAAACTTTTCCAGCAGCACATCGTCGGTCTCGGCGATCACTTCGATCAGTTGCATGCGGAAGGCCTCAGCCTTCTTCTGCAGGTTGGCCGGAATCGGCTCGATGGAAAACTCGGCGCCCAGGGTCTCGTCGTGCCAGAGGATCGCCTTCATCTCGATCAGGTCCACAACGCCCTTGAAGTTGGCCTCGGCGCCCACGGGAATCTGCAACGCCACGGGCCGCGCTCCGAGCCGCTTGCGGATGGTCTCGAGCACATACTCGAAATCCGCGCCGTTCTTGTCCATCTTGTTGACGAAGCAGATCCGGGGGACCTTGTACTTGTCGCCCTGCCGCCACACCGTCTCGGTCTGCGGCTGCACGCCTGAAACGGAATCGAACAACGCCACCGCGCTGTCGAGGACGCGCAGCGAGCGCTCCACCTCGGCGGTAAAGTCCACGTGGCCGGGGGTATCAATAATATTGATAAGAACGTCGCGCCAGGTGCAGGTGGTCGCCGCCGAAGTGATCGTGATGCCGCGCTCCTGCTCCTGCTCCATGTAATCCATGGTCGCCGTGCCTTCATGCACCTCTCCCAGCCGGTGCGTGATGCCGGTATAAAACAGGATGCGTTCTGTCGCTGTCGTCTTTCCGGCGTCGATATGCGCCATGATTCCGATGTTCCGGCAACGATTCAGCGGTACGGTGCGAGCCACGATTTCAATTCCTTGCGGGATGTCTTTCCCCGCGGTTAAAAACCAGCTGCTAGCTACTAGCTCCTAGCCTCTAGCTTGTTTTACGTGGAACCGTCTAACGCGGTCCCAGACTCGGTCATTGCAACTACGGCCGAAAGCTTGTAGCTAGAAGCTAAAAGCTAGAGGCTGAGTTCTTACCAACGGTAGTGCGCAAAAGCCTTGTTGGCCTCGGCCATGCGGTGCACGTCTTCCTTCTTCTTCATCGCGGCGCCACGTCCATTGGCCGCGTCAAGCAGTTCGTTCGAGAGCTTGTCGGTCATGCCCTTCTCGCCGCGGCTGCGCCCGTAGGTAATCAGCCAGCGAATGGCCAGCGAGGTGCGGCGATCGGGACCCACCTCGATGGGCACCTGATAGTTGGCGCCGCCCACGCGCCGCGTCTTCACTTCCAGCAACGGCTTGCAGTTCTCGACGGCCTTCTTGAAGAGCTTGAGCGCGTCGTCGCCGCCGCCCTTCTCCTCCAGGTTCTTCATCGCCTGGTAGAAGATGTTCTGTGCGGTCGACTTCTTGCCGCCCCACATCATCGAGTTCACAAACTTGGTGACCAGCGTCGATCCGTACACCGGATCCGCCGCCACTTCCCGCTTCGCAATGTGCCCTTTTCTCGGCATAAATCCTCAAAAAACAGCTTCTAGCTTTTACTTCTTCGCGCCGCCCTTGGCGCGCTTGGTGCCGTACTTCGACCGGCCCTGATTGCGCCCGGCCACGCCCACTGAATCCAGCGTTCCGCGGATCACGTGATAGCGCACACCCGGCAGGTCCTTCACACGGCCCCCGCGGATGAGCACGATCGAGTGCTCCTGCAGGTTGTGCCCGATGCCCGGGATGTAGGTGGTCACCTCAATCCCGTTGGTCAGCCGCACGCGAGCTACCTTGCGCAGGGCCGAGTTCGGCTTCTTGGGCGTTTGCGTATACACGCGCGTGCACACACCGCGCCGCTGCGGCGAGGCCTGCAATGCGGGCGACGCCGTCTTGTAACGGGGCGCTGTACGCCCCTTGCGAACCAGCTGGTTAAATGTAGGCAAACCGTAACTCCTTGCTTCGTATACCCGTAACTTCCCATGCCACAGCCGCGCGCGCCCTTCGGGCTGTTCTGGTCTCGGAGCAGTGCATCGCACTGTTCAGAGCGCACAAAAGCCCTGTGGCTACTGCTTCGCGTCTGTCTTCGTTCCGATCTCAGACGAGAACCGGGACGGTTTGCCGGTCGCTTTCCGCGAATTCACGGAAAGGCCAGCGCCGTATCCCGCTTCCGGCCCGCATAGCCCCTCCAAGGTGGGGAACGCGCGGGCGCCGATGCGAGTGTTTCCTGCCCCCGCAAGAAGAGAGCGATTCCGGAAACATGTCTGGCCGGTTGACTTCACCTGGCCCGGGAAACTTGCCCCACTCAACCTGTCTGACCGGGCATTTCCCTACGCAACCAGCGTAGAAACACACGCCTAGCTGCGTTCTTGCGAACCTTTCCAAGATACCAAGAAAGGCGGGTTGAGTCAATGAGGAGGGCTAATTGGCCGGCGCAGCAGCTATCCCGCGCCGCCCGTTCCCAGCCTCTTCCTTCACAATCTGGCCGTCGCGCATGTACAAAATCCGCCCCGCGATCGCCGCCGCCTCGGGATTGTGCGTAATCATCAGGGTGGTCTGGCCCAGCTCGCGGTTCGAGCGCAACAGCATCTCCAGCACCGCGTCGGAGGTCTTGGTGTCCAGGTTGCCGGTGGGCTCGTCGGCCAGCAAAATGGCAGGCCGCGTGATGAGCGCCCGCGCAATGGCCACGCGCTGCTGCTCGCCGCCGCTCAACTCCGAGGGCCGATGCTCCAGCCGTCCCTGGATCGCCAGCATATCGCACAGATGATCCAGATATTTGCGATCCATCGGCACCCCATTTGAACCCGAGGCGCGCCCGCTGATGGTGTAGGCAATCTCAATATTGCCTAGTCCAGAAAGCGTGGGCAGCAAATTGAAGCGCTGGAAGACGAAGCCGATGCGGTGCTTGCGGAGCCGCGTGCGCTCGGCGTCGTTGAGCGAGGCAAAATCCACACCATCGATTACGACGCGCCCTTCGGTAGCCCGGGTGAGCCCGCCCAAGAGATAGAAAAGAGTGGATTTACCAGATCCAGACGGCCCGACGATGGCGACAAACTCGCCCCGCTCCACGGCCATCGAGACTCCGCGCACCGCAGCCACCTGGATGCGCCCCGCGGCGTACACCTTGGTCAGATTCTCGGCAACAATAATAGGTTTGGACTGTTCGGTGGACACGTCTGCCATTGTAAATGCGCCAGTAGCGCCGGACTCCAGTCCGGGGTCCCCGGCGAGTGATCTTTGCTCGCTGGGGCGGGAGGCCGGCTGTCGTGCGGGCCTCCAGGCCCGCACCTACGAGGCCCGCAAAAGAAGCTATCTCATCCCAAACAACTCGGGTACCTCTCCGGAAAGCTACAATAATTCTGCATATATCTCCAACGCAGGATTCCCCGCATGACCGCTGAACTGAAATCCTCCCTCGTCACTTCCCTCGAAGCGGCCGCTGCCAAGGCCGGCCTCACGCTGATCTCCGTCACGCAAGGCGCCGACTTTCACGGCCATCCAACCGCCGTCTTCGAGCTGGGTCTGCCCGGCACGGAGACCGCCGGCCATTCCTTGAAACTTGAATTGAGCGAGGCCTTCGAATTCGACAAGCCGAATCTGCTGCCCGAGATGACCGCGCATCTTGCCGGCGAAGCCAAGCGCCTGCGCAACCCGCGCCCCGAGTGCTACGTCACCCTGGGCGGATTGCCCCTGGCATTTGAAAAATTCGAGTGGCCCTTTCACCAATCGACCTCCGGCGCCGACACCCACATCGTTCACGGAGAACTGCAACTGGCCGACGGCGGAACGCACGGCCTGCACGCCAAAATCTCCGCCTCCGTCACGCTCACCTTCGCTGAGATCGTGCCCGCCATGGAGCAGCCCTACGCCGAGACCTTCATTTACAACGCCGTCCGCAAGACTGTCGACATGGGCCAACTGGAGTTCGTGAAGTCCGGCAACCGCCAGCCCGTTCCCGTCACCACGCGCTACTACAGCCGCTGGCAAAAGAAGTTCATCTTTACCGAAACCGACGACCAGGAGCGCCTGCGCTACCTGTTGAGCAAGGTCTACTGGCTCTCGGGCGTGCTGGGCGCGGGCAAGCCGGTGTGGATCGCCGACCCGAGGGACGCGCAATACCTGAACACGACTGAGGCTGACCTGCTGCGCATGGCCAATCACGAGGCCGGCGAAGGATTGATGGTTGTCGAGGGCGAGTTTGCCGCGGCCACGCCCGCGCTCATGGCACGCGCCGCTGAATATCAGGCCATGCTCGAAGCCGCGCTCGACTTCACCAAGCCCAAGTTCAACGAGAGCATGCGCGCCGGCCACGCGAACATGTGATTCGTGGTTCGTGGTTCGTGATTCGTGATTCGACCGTTGTCGGTGTGCGGTACTGGTGGATTATCTGATTAGGCCATTTCCGCCAGCGCTGCCCCGTTTCGTCCACGATCCACGAAACACGAGCCACGAATCACGATGACAACGCCCCGCCGCACCCCGCGCAGAACCGCGCACCCACCACATTCGCCTGCTGGCATCGCGGGCAGGCCGTCATCGGCCCCGGTTGCGCACCAGCCACCGGTGGCGGCACGTTCGCCATCACGTTCACCGGATGGCCCCACGCCGGAACCGGGATCCCCAGTGACGCCGCCATGGCCGCCGCCTGCATGGCGTTATACTCGCGCACCCGCCCCGGCATGAAGAAGCACTCGAAGAAACCAATCAACCCCGGAATGCCGGTCCAGAAGAAGCAGGCGTAGAGAATCCCAAGCCCCGTGCGGCGCAGATAAAAATGATGCAGCCCGAAGCTGCCCAGGAACAGCGCCAGCAAAACTCCGACCACTTCGTCGCGGCGCGCCGCCTCGTATTGCTGGTAGTAAATGGCTTGTGCGTTGGGATTTGGGTACGTGCTCATGAAGGTCTCTCCTTACCTCGTTCAGGGCCTGCTTGCTTTACGCAACCGCGCATCGCGCAGTTCCCGGCCCATGGCTAGGATTGTCCCACAGCCGTCCGCGCCGTAACATCGAAATTGCCATGAGCTCGAACTCCGCATCCGCTCAACCCAACGCCGCCCAACCCAATGCAAAATCGAGCGGCACCTTCCTCATCGGCGGCGATCTGCCCGTCGACCGGCTCGGCTACGGAACCATGCGCCTGGTGGGCGAAGGCGCGTGGGGCGAGCCCGCCGACCCGGAACAATGCCGCCGCGTGTTGCGCCGCGCCGTCGAGCTCGGTGTCACCCTCATCGATACCGCCGACGCCTACGGCCCGGAAATTGCCGAGCGGCTCATCGGCGAAGCGCTCGCGCCCTATGCGCCGGGCGTCGTCATCGCCACCAAAGGCGGCATCACGCGCCAGGGCCCCGCGAAAACCGAGTACGTGGGCCGCGCCGGTTATCTCATTCAGTGTGTGGAGATGAGCTTGCGCCGGCTGAAGATCGAGCGCATCGACCTCTATCAGTTGCACAGAATCGACCCGCGCACCCCGCTCGAAGAATCTCTCGGTGCGCTCCGCCGCATGCAGGAGCAGGGAAAGATCCGTCACATCGGCTTGAGCGAAGTCATCCCGGCCGAGATTGAGGACGCGGAAAAGATTGTCCCCATCGTCACTGTCCAGAATCGATACAGTCTGGCCGACCGGCGTCATGAGGAAACGCTCACATATTGCGAGCGCCGCGGCATCGGTTTTCTGCCTTGGTATCCCTACGCGGGCGGAAGAATGCTCAGACCCGACCATCCCGCCGCCCAGGCCCTCGGCCGCATCGCCGCGCGCCACGGGACCACGCTACCGCAGCTTTCGCTGGCCTGGCTCCTGCACCGTTCGCCGGTCCTGCTGCCCATTCCCGGAACGTCAAAGGTTGCGCATCTTGAAGAGAACGTCGCAGCCGCCCAGCTCCACCTCAACGCCGAAGACTGGGCCGAAGTCGAATCCGCGGCAAAGAGCGTTTCCTGATCCCTGATCTCTGTTCTCTGTTTTCTGATCTCTGGTTTATCCTTACCCTCGATGCCGAAGACGCTCTCGGTCGCCCTCATTACCCGCAACGAAGCGGCCAACCTGCCGCGCACCCTGGCCAGTGTGCGCTGGGCCGGCGAAATCGTCGTCGTCGACTCCGGCTCGACCGACGCCACCCTCGACCTCGCCCGCGACGCGGGCGCGCGCGTCTTTGAGGAGTCCTGGAAGGGCTTCGCCGCGCAGAAAAACTCCGCGATCGCCCACTCGACCGGCGACTGGATCCTCTCGCTCGACGCCGATGAAGAAGTCAGCCCCGAGCTGGCCCAGGAAATCCAGGCCCTCCTCGCCGGCGAATCGGCCATCAGCGCCTGGCGCGTCCCGCGGCTCAACCATTTTCTGGGGCGCCCGCTGCGCCACGGCGGCTACTGGCCCGATCCCAAGCTGCGCCTCTTCCGCCGCGGCGCGGCCCGCTTTGCCGAGCGTCCGGTCCACGAGACGATGGAGATGATTGGGGAAGCCGACGCGCTCGTGGGCCGGCTCAAAGGACCTCTCATCCACCACTGCTACCCCACGCTTTCTGACTATATCGAGCACATGAACTGCTACAGCTCGATCGCCGCCGAGTCGCTCGCCTCTTCAGGCCGCGCCCGCGCCTCCTGGCTCTGGCTCGCGTGGAATGCGCTTCTCAACCCCGCCGCCACCTTCCTCTATAACTATGTTTTCCGGCTCGGCTTTCTCGATGGCCGCGCGGGACTCCTGCAGCACATCAACCACTCGTTCTACATCCACTGGAAGTTCGCCAAGGCGTGGCAGATGGCGCAGGAAAAACGCTCCGCCGGCCGCTGACTGCACCCGCTCCCTCGTTCCCGCAGTCCCGCAGCCTCCTAACGCCCTCGCACATGCGCCACAAACGTTATCATCCGCAGCAGCAGGATCAGCACCACGAACGCCACGCCCAGAATTAGCAGCAGATTGCCGCCGCGCGCCTTCGTCTTTTCCGAACCTGCTTTGCGCTTCATCGTTCGAGACCGCCCCAATCATATCGCCTATTGCAACCGGCCACTCACACGCTGACTTGCTGACTCGCTTTTTGTTCCTTATTCTCTATTGGCTACTCCCTGGTTCCCGTTTTCTCGCCGCCCGAGAGTGATCCGTTATTCTTTCTTCTAAGCGAGGTGCGACCCATGCCCATTCCCATGTTGTCCGGCGCAAGAAACAAGAAGATCCTGACTGCCCTTGAGGGCAACTGGCAGGCCGAGATGGAGGGCTTCCACACCTACACCGCCCTGGCCAACCGCGACACCGATCCGGTGCGCGCGCAGGTGCTGCGCCACCTGGCCCAGGCCGAAATCGAGCACGCCATGCTGTGGGAAGGCCGCATCAAGGAGTTGGGCGGGCCGCAACCCGTCTACACCGGCGGGCCCGGCGGACACGCCGACTCGCTCGCCAACCGCGCCGGCGGCATGGGCATGGCTCTGCGCCGCCTTGAGATCGAGGAGAGCCGCGACATCGCCCGCTACGGCGAGCAGCTCAAAGCCCTCGGCGACGAAGGCTCGGTCGCCATCCTCGAGCACGTCATCCAGGACGAAAAAGACCACTATCGCGAGCTGGGTTCGCTCATCCGCGGCCACTATCTGGCCCCCGCCGGCGCGCCCAGGATCGACGCCAAAGCCGTGCTCGAAGAGATGCTGGCCAAGCGCAACCAGGGGCGCAAACAGCCTGGCGCGTGGATCGGCGACGCCATCTACGGCGTCAACGACGGCCTCGGCGCTATCTTCGGCATCGTCTCCGGCGTCTCCGGCGCTACGGCCGGCGACCCCAAGTACGTGCTCCTCGCCGGCCTCTCCGGCATGATCGCCTCCGCGCTCTCCATGGGCTCGGGCGCCTATCTCGCCGCCAAGAGCGAGCGCGAAATCTACCACGCCGAAATTGCCCGCGAGCGCGAAGCCATCCAGATGAACGGACCCGAAGCTCGCGAACTACTCCAGCTCTACTACCAGGTAAAGGGCCTTCCCGAAGAAGACGCCATCCACATGGTCAACCACATCGCCAGCGACCCCGAGCAGTTGCTGCGCGCGCTGGCCGCCGAGCGTCTCGGCTCCAGTGAAGAAGCCCTCTCGAACCCCCTTGTCTCCGCTACCTCCGGCGCATTGTCGACCGCCGTCGGCGCCATCATCCCTGTCATTCCCTTCTTCTTCATGCAGGGCATCCCGGCCGTCATCGCCGCGGCCATCATCTCGCTCGCCGCGCACTTCGCCGTCGGCGCCGCCAAGTCGCTCATCACCGTCCGCTCCTGGTGGTCCTCCGGCCTCGAAATGACCGTCGTAGGCGCCGTTGAAGGCGCTGTCACCTACGGCATCGGCATCCTGCTCGGCAAAGGCGGCATGTAAGCGACTCAAATTAGAAGATTTACGTCAAAGATCGCCGCTAATTTCAGATCCGGCCTTATTGACACATATTATGTGCGCACGTATACTGTGCTCATGAATATTACTCTCTCCATCGACGAAAAAACCGTCGCCCGCGCCCGGGAAAGGCTACGCGCGGTCGGCAAGAGCGTGAACGAGGATATTCGCGAGCGCCTGCGCCACGTAGCCGGAGAGGATGACCGCGACATCGAGCGTTGGTTCGAGGAGTTGCGCAGTCTCTCCGGTAAGGGCGACTCCCACGGTTGGCGCTTTAACCGGGATGAGATTTACGAGCGGAGGTAGTCTGCTGCGGTCATTCATCGATACGAACGTTCTCGTGTATACCGACGACCAGGCAAATTCCGCCAAGCAAAAGCGCGCGCTCGACATTTTGAATGTGCACAAACAGTCGGCCTCCGGCGTTGTGTCTCTGCAAGTACTCCAGGAGTACTTTGTTACGGTTACCCGAAAGTATGGCGTGGACCCTGCATCCGCTCGCCGAAAGGTCGAACTCTTCGCCACGTTCGATGTTGTTGAGCCTGCATTGACTGACGTTCTGTCAGCGATCGATCTCCATCGGCTTCGCAGCCTCTCCTACTGGGATGCGTTGGTCATGCATTGCGCACGACGAGCTGGCTGCCAACAGGTACTTTCCGAAGACATGCAGCACGGCCAGGTCATCGACGGCGTCAGGATCGTCAATCCGTTTCTGTAGCACGCACGAGCCTATACTGATTGGTGATGACTCGCATTCTCTGGATCATCGGGCTGTCTATCGCGCTCCTCGTTCTCTCGGGGTTTGTCATTCTTTGCCTTTTCGCCTTAATCACTCATAGGCACCTGAATTTCAGGGGATGGACGATGCTCGTCGGTGACGTCATCGGAGCAAGCTTCGTATTCGCAGGGCTACGCTCCGCAATCCGTTACGGCGATCCAACGAGAACGACCAACAGCGAACCTGCCGGCTCTTCTGCTGCTGGCTCCGAACCCGGAATTCCCCTTTCGCGCTAAAATAGAACCTGCAGTGACCCTCCACCAGCCCATCCCGGCCCTGCTCTAGCGGCTCCCGCCGCATATACCCTCCCTGCGTCAATTCACTTGATTCACTCATTTCACTTTCCACCTCTCTCGTCCAAAACCTGAAACCGCGGAGCGGCATATGATCATCGATCGCCTGGAACAAATGGAGCAGCGCTACAACGACCTGCAATCGCAGTTCACGCTGCCCGAGGTCCTGAACGACCACGAAAAGTACCAGAAGACCGCCAAGGCTCTGCGCGAGATCGAAACGCCCGTCGGGAAATACCGCGAGCTCAAGCAGGTGCAGCAGGGCCTGGCCGACGCGCGCCAGATGCTCGCCGAAAGCGACGCCGATCTGCGCCTGATGGCGCAGGAGGAGATTGCCGCGCTTGAGCCGCGCGCCGCGGCCCTCGAAGAAGAGCTCAAGGTGCTGCTACTGCCCAAGGATCCCAACGACGAGAAGAACATCATCCTCGAAATCCGCGCCGGCACCGGCGGCGATGAGGCCTCGCTCTTTGCTGCCGAAATCTTCCGCATGTACACGCGCTTTGCCGAGCAGAAGCGCTGGAAGGTTGAGGTGCTCTCGCTGTCGGAATCCGGCATCGGCGGCTATAAGGAGGTCATCGCCATCATCGAAGGCGAACGCGTCTACTCGCAGCTCAAGTGGGAGAGTGGTGTGCACCGCGTGCAGCGCGTGCCTGAAACCGAGCAGCAGGGCCGCGTGCACACCTCCGCCATCACCGTCGCCGTGCTGCCCGAAGCCGAAGAGGTCGACATCAAGATCGAGGCCAAGGACATCCGCATCGACACCTTCTGCTCCTCGGGGCCCGGCGGCCAGTCGGTGAACACCACCTACTCCGCTGTGCGCATTACTCACTTGCCCACCAACACCGTGGTCAGTTGCCAGGACGAGAAATCGCAGATCAAGAATCGCGAAAAGGGCATGCGCGTGCTGCGCTCGCGCCTCTATGAGATGGAAATGGAAAAGCAGAACGCCCAGCTCGCGCAGGCCCGCAAACAGCAAGTCGGCTCAGGCGACCGCAGCGAGAAGATCCGCACCTACAACTTCCCGCAGAACCGCGTCACCGACCACCGCATCGGCCTCACCCTGCACCAGCTCGATCTCGTGATGCAGGGCCGTCTCCAGCCCATCGTCGACGCGCTCATCGCCCACTACCAGGCCGAGCAGTTGAAGGGCGAAACGCAGGCCGCGTAAGCAATCCGGCGCTCTGCCTCGTCGAGCGCCGCTCTGCCCCGTCAAGTCCCCGCCACGCAGAACCAGTCCGCCCGCACGTCCCTAAGTCGTCCCTTTTCTTATCCTTGCCCCGCACATTTCTCCCCATCAACTTTGCAGATTATCTCTTCCAACTCGCTACACTTGTTCTAGTAGCGAGAACAACAACGCGGGTGCTTTCGTTTAGCCCGGGCTGGCACAGTCCGTGCCCCATCCTTTTCGCGCTTTTTTGTGAAAAGGGTGGGAAAGCGAGAATGCTGGGCTCCGTGCCCCATCCTCCTGAGCGAAGTCGAAGGATCGCGCACATTGCGAAAAGGGTGGGAAAACAACAATGCCGGGTTCACACATCCTGGAACCGGATGGGCTTTGCACCACATTCTGGGACACTTTGTCCGTGCCCCATCCTTTCCGCGCACTTTGCGAAAAGGGTGGGAAAGCGAGAATGCTGGGTTCCCGAATCCTGGAACTGGCGGCGGTTTTGCACCACATTTTGGGACAAATTGCACCCAAAACGGTGCAAAACGGCCAAAAAACCGCCGCTAAGTCTTCATTTTTGACGACTTTACCGTTTGGCGTTCTTTTGTTTTCAACACTTTACGGGAGCGCAAAAATCCAACCGGCCTGGAATCAAGACTTTAAGAAAAAGGGGGGAGGGGGGGAGTTACCAAATGTAAAACAGTGGGCCGGGAAAGCACGAAACTCAACCGGCCAAGCCGTACCCGGCTCTCTACGCGAACAGAATCCGCATCGGCGCTTCCGCTGTCACGCTGCTCTTCACCTCGTCAGCCAATTCGCCGGTCTTCGGGGCGCGCGCAAACACGCTGATCAGGTTCGAATCCTGGTTGGCCACCAGCATCCAGCGCTCCGTGGGATCGAGCGTGAAGTTCCGCGGCGTCTTGCCTCCGCAATTCGAACGCTTCATTGGCGTCAGCTTGCCCGTCGCGACATTGGCGCGGAACGCATAGAGGAAGTTATCGCCCCGATTGGCAAAGTAAACAAACCGGCCGTCGCGGCTAATCACCGTGTCGCAGCCGGTGGAAGCTACCGCGGAGGGCTTGGTTTCGGCCGGCAGCAGCTCGATGCGATCGACGAAGGTCAGGCCCCCGTCGTCTTTGTGCCAGTCGAGCACGTCCACTGTCGAAACCAGTTCGTTCATGCAGTACGCCGTTCGGCCGTTGGGATGGAAATGCAGCGTGCGCGGGCCGGAGCCGGGCGCGCCGCGATAAATGCCCGCCGCTTTCATCTCCGCCGTGGCCGGATCAGGCTTGTAGATGTGGATCGAGTCCCCGCCCAGGTCGTTGATGTAGGCAAACCGGTTATCGGGCGAGAACGACGCAAAATGCGCGTGCGCGATGGGCTGCCGCACCGGATTCGGTCCGTGCTCGGTATAGTGCTCGGTCCACACTGCTTCGCTGAGCTTGCCGTCTTCGATGCGAAAGCTGGCCGCGCTCGCGCCCGTGTAGTCGGCGGCCAGCAGCATCTGCCCCGTCGCGTCTACGGCCACGTGGCAGGTCCCCGTTCCCGCCGAGTTCCGCGCCGAGAGTGGCTGCAACGTCCCGTCCTTCGCCAGGCGAAAGCTTGCCACTTCGCCGGTCGGCTTGCCGTTGAACGTATTCAGTTCCGAAGCCGAGTAGACGAAGTCGTGCCCACGCGAAAACGCGAGCCAGGCCACATTTTCGACCTTCGCGGCCACACCCGCCGCCGTCAGCTCCGCAGTTTCGGGATTCCAGAAATACGTGAGAATCCCGTCGGGCGCATGCGAGCCAATTAGAACGGGGACGGAGCGCGGGGGCATCGTCGGCACGGCAGCGCGCAGAATACGCGGCGCGGCAAGAGTTGCAAGTGTGGCGGAGACGGTGCTGAGAAATTCACGGCGGGTTGTTTTTGTCATGACAGAAGCCATTGTCGCCCACCGCGCCCGACGCGCGCCAGACGGCAAAAAATGCGGGTGCCTCACATCCCGATGTCAAAACCTGGGATCATGCGGCACCCGCGCTCGCGCAACAGCAAGATCAGAGCTGCTTTGCGCTAATCCAGCCTGAAGTCGACGTTGATCGTCGTCTCCACCTCCACGGGATCGCCATTCAGCAGATAAGGCCGGTAACGCCACTGCCGCACGGCTTCCACTGCGGCCGCCCGCAGCAGCGCCGGCCCGTCCACCACGCGCAGGTTTTCGATGGTTCCATCGCGCGAGATGGTGGCCTGCAGCTCTACCCTGCCCGCGATGCGCATCGCCCGTGCCGGCGCCGGGTAGACGGGAAGGACCTTGTCGATCAACATGCCCTCCATCACGCCCGAGGAGATGTGCGGCTTCGCCTGTACGGCCGGACGCACATCCGGCTGCGCGTGACTGCAGTTGAACGGATCGCATCCGATGCCTGGAAGGGCTGGGGGACCGCCGAGGTTCATAACGCCCGTGGGTCCGACCGGCTCGGGCGTGGTAGGAATCCACGGGTCCCTCGGAATCAGCCGCGGAGCCACAACTCTGTTTTCGAACATGTCGGAAGCGCGAGCCGCCTGACGTTCCAGCCGAGCCACCGGGTGTGTCTCCTCGACCGGCGCAGGCGCTTGCAACTGGTCGATGTAAAACATCTGCGGCAGCATTGAAGGGTGGAAGAGGGGGATCGCGATCAATGCAGCCAGGATCGACGCGTTGAAGCCGAACGTCGCAATCATCCAGTTGCGGCTGCGCGTGTGGATCGTACCCATCGATTCAAATGTTGCGTCTTCAAACATGGCCGCCTCCCTGAAACCTCGAATTCAGCCGCGCCGTCTGGGAGGCGGAAAGTTTGCCGCAAAGCGCAAGCGTTCAATTCGCACGCAAGCGGCGCTCCCGCTCGCAAGCGCTCAACGCTTCGGGCGGGGATTCACGGCCCTCCGATCATCCCTTTCGGTACCACTGTGATTGTGTAGACACCGCGCACGCGAAAACTGTTCCCAGATTCCCTGAAAAAATCCGTGCCATCGCGGGCCGAGCGCTGGTGGCCGGCAGCGCTGGCTACACGCAGGATGTGATCGGCTTCGGCTGGACGAATGCCGTCGATCTCAAATTCAGGGAGATTGCCGAACAGCCTGGACACTGAGGGGCAAGAAAGAACGATTTTTCAGCCGTCAGCCATCAGCTTATTTTTGCGGGAACCTGGTGCGTGGGATTGGCACGAAAAAGCTGAAAGCTAAGAGCTAAAAGCTGGGGGCTGTTCTCTCCAGCCGCGCTTCCACCTGCCGGTTGAAACGAATCAGCGCAATCCACATGCCGTCGTCGCGGCGTTCCCAAACCATGGTTCCGCCCAACTGCTGTGCGATCAGATCCGGCGGCAGATCGTGGTGCAAACCGAAGTAGCGCTCGTCGAGCGCCTCGCCGCTCAGGCTCGGTAGCGCCAGCGGCGGATCGTACTTGGTGGAAAACACCAAGGCCGCCGAATATTTCTCCGGCTCCCCGGCCGCGCGCGCCACCTCGCCGGCGGTAAAGTCGTCGAGGTCGCACACGTCCCATGGTTCTTTCACGTAACCCAGTTCGGGCCGCGTGAGTTCGTCGCTCATGGGCCATGCCGTCAGCACCGTCGCTCCGGGATAAAGTTTCTTGAGCTGCGCAATGCCGGCCTGGTGCATGCGAATCACGTGCGCGTACGCCAGGTTGTCTTCCGGCGCAAACCCGTAGGGCGGATTCACGAAGAGCCCGGCAACGAACGCCGCGGCCGCCAGCAGCGTCAGTCCGTACCAGTAAGGCACGCGGCGGTACAACGTGCACACGGCCAACAACAGCACCAGGGGATACATGGGCAGCAGATAACGCGTGAGCAATGCGCCTCCCAGTACGCTGAAGAGCACCGCGTTGGCCAGCAGCAGGGAAAAAATGCGCAGCAGCACCAGCGAATCGAGCGATGCGCGCTCGTAACCCTCCGCTTCGGTGCGCGGGCTCAACAGTAGCGCCGCGAAAGCCATCAGCACCGGCACAAAGAGATTCATGTGCGCCGTCAAATGCAGGATGCGATGCCCGAATGCCGCCAGAATCCGCAGGGGTGTCAGCGTCGCCTCCGCGTTGTAGCGCAAAAACTCCGGATTGCCGAAGAGAAACCCAGTCCTGGCGTAGTGGTACGCGTACCACGCGGCCAGGGGCACAACGCAACTCGAGAGCCACGCCGCCTCGCGCCACAGCCTGCCGCGCACCGGCCCTCCGCTTCTGAATCCCACGGCCAGGTTCACCGCAGCCAGGGTCAGTGGAATCGCTATCGCCGTCTCCTTTGAAAGCGCGGCGGCCGAAAACCACAACGCTGCGGCCCACGGCGTGCGGCTGCGATTGGGCAGTGCGTAAACCAATCCCCACAGCGAACAGGCCGCGGCAAAAACATCGGCGTGGGCCAGCGAGCTTTGCGCAAACCAGATGGGATAGAGGCCGGTGAGAAGCACGGTCCAGAACGCCACGGAGGCCACGCCCACCAGGCGCATCGCCAGCCGCCACACCGCCAAGAGGCCCAGCGTCGCCACCAACAGCACGGCCTCGCGCGTCACCTCGGGATGAAAACCGGAAGCTTTCCAGCACAGCGCCAGATAGATGCTCGGCAGCGGCGGATGCGCGTTCGTGAGCGTGCTGGTGGGGATGAGCGAGCCGGTGCGGAAGAAGTCCCACGCCGCGGGAATGTAGTAGCCCGCCTCGTCCCAGTAGTAGGGCAGGCGCAGCAGCGTAAAGTGGCTCAGGTACAGCACCACAAAGATGACCGGAAAGACCATCCACAGCGGCAGCGGCGCATCCAGCCGCGGAGTCAACATTCTTCCGAAGCGCAACAATTTGCTCCTTGGGTTCAGTCCTTCGGCTTCTAGGTCCCTTGTTCCCTTGGTCCCTGTTTAATTCACCGGCCCGCGCGGAAATCCCTGGTTCTGCGGCTCCAGGTTCAGCGTGCCAAAGGCCTGTTCGTATTGCGCAATATTCTGGCCCAGCACGTTCCACAGAGCTTTGGCTTGTTGCGGGCTCAGAAAAACGGCCTGGTGGTTGCGGATAGTCACCTGCTCTGGGCTTTCGCTGGAGGCGAGGCCGAAGACAAGCTGGAAATCCCATACGCTCACGCGCACCTGCACGCTGTTCGCGTAGGACTCGCGGTAATCGGCAGTCTGGGTCAAATTCACTTGGGGCTGTTGCGGAGTTGGACTCATGATGCTTTCAGATTACGCCAAGAAGCAGCTATCAGCCTTTAGCTTTCAGCTTTTAGCCCATCGCGCGAAGACGTCGCGCTCCGATTGCGCGCGCCAATCGGTTAGAAGCTGATAGCTAAGAGCTAAAAGCTAACGGCTGTACTTCAAATCGTCGGCTAGAGGACAGCCCTCGCAGCGTGCCGTGCGTCCGCAGTGCGCCTTGCCCACGGCCACTGTCAATGCGTGGAATTCGCTGTAGAGCCGCCCCTGATTTTCCTTTGCATCGCCGGCAAACGCGCGTCGCGTTAAATCGGTCAGCGCGTCATACGAGATCCTGGCGCGGCCGGGCACAGTCTCGAGCAGCCCGTGCCGGTCGGCGATACGCCGCAAATATTCATCCGCCACCGGAACCGCATGCCCGAGCGCGTACAGCAGAATCGCGTCGGCAGTTTCGGGGCCCACGCCCGGCAAATCCAGCAGCCGCTGCCGCAGCGCGGCGGTCGGCAGGCCCGCAAGATCTTCGAGCGATCCGCCAAACTCCTTGTCGAGCATGGCCACAAAGGCCTTCAGCGCGGGCGCTTTGCGCGTATAGAACCCGGAAGGTTGGATGAGCCGCCGCAGTTTTTTGAGAGGCACTTTGCGCAGGCCCTCCACCGTAAGCGCGCCCGCCTCGCGCAGGTTCTCGAGCGACCGCTCCACCGCCTTCCATGCCGTATTCTGCGTCAGATATGCGCCCAGAATCACCTCAAACGGCGTCTTCGCCGGCCACCAGTGCTGCGGGCCATAGGCGCGCAGCAACGCATCGTGCATGCGGCGCAGGCGTCGCGCAGAATCGGGCGATCGGCGAGAAGTCACGGCTGACTTTAGGATAAGGGGAGAACGCTACGCAATCATTCAGCGCTGCCAAGGAGATCTCGATGAAGAGTCATACAGAATACATGGTCTTTGAAACCCGCAAGCGTCGCGAGATGGTGCACATTACCGACGAAGTGGAAAAGATTGTGCGCCGCAGCGGCGTCAAAGACGGTCTCTGCTTCGTCTCGCCCATGCACATCACGGCCGCCGTCTATGTGAACGATCATGAGAGCGGGCTCATTGAGGACATCGGCAAATGGCTCGAGGAGCTGGCCCCCGCGCGTCCCGACTACAAGCACCACCAGACCGGCGAGGACAACGGCGACGCGCACCTCAAGTCGCTGCTCCTGCACCACGAGACCACGTTGCCCGTTACCGACGGCCATCTCGATCTCGGCACCTGGCAGCGCGTCTTCTATGCCGAGTTCGACGGCCAGCGCCGCAAGCGGGTGATTGTAAAAGTGCTGGGAGTGGAATAGCGGAGCTTATTCATCCGTCACTTTCCGCCACGGTCCGGAAGGAGCCACGGCGCCGGATCCGGCAAAGTTAAGCTCCGTCCGCGGCAGCACCACAAGATCCACGCGCCGGTTCTCCGCGCGGCCCGCCGCCGTATCGTTGCTGGCCACAGGATGAAATTCGGCGTACCCTGCGGCCGACAGCCGGTCGGGAGGAATCGCCTTCATCTCCAGAAACAGCCGGGCAATGTGCGTGGCGCGCGCCGAAGAAAGCTCCCAGTTGGAATCGAACTCCGCGTTGTGGATGGGCACATTGTCGGTGTGGCCCTCGATGCGCAGATCGTAGGGCGTGGCGCCCAGCCGGTCGGCGATCTGGCGCAGCGTCGGCAGGGCCTCCGCCTTGGGCGTCGCCGCACCGGAATCAAAGAATCCCGCCTCGCGCAGGCTGATCACCAGTCCATCGCGGCCCATATCCAGCGAAACCGTGTGCGTGGCAATCTGTTTGGCCAGCGTCTGTGTCAGGTCCTGGCGGATGCGGTCGAGATCGTCCTTCACCTGCATCGGCGTGAGCAATTCCTCACCCATCGCGGCGTGTGCCGGCTGCGCTGCGTCCTGCGCGCCTGCCGACTGATTGGAATTCGAGAAGACTCCCATGGATTTGAAGGCCGAGTCGATGGCCTGCGCAACCTGTACCTGTTTTTTCTGATCGGCCCGCGCAAAAGCGTAGAGCACAACGAAAAATGCGAACAGCAGGGTGATGAAATCGGCGTACGACACCAGCCAGCGGTCATGACCGACGCGGCTGCGGGGCACGCGCACCCTCATGCGGCACGCTCCCTTTGCTCCTGGTTTGAGCTCTCGAGGAAGCCGGCCAGCTTGATCTCGAGCATGCGCGGGTTCATGCCCTCCAGAATCGAAATCACGCCTTCCAGCATCATCTCCCGCCGGCGGTAGCCGTCGTGAATGCGCAGCCGCATCTTGCCCGCGAAGGGCAGAAAGAAGAGGTTGGCAATGCCCACGCCGTAAATCGTGGCTACAAAGGCGACCGCGATGCCGCGGCCCACCTCGTTGATGTTGTCCAGATGCTGCATCACCTGGATCAGGCCGAGCACGGCGCCCAGGATGCCGATGGTCGGCGAGAAACCTCCCGCGGACTCGAACACTGCGGGCAGCCGCTCTTCTTCCTCGGTGAGCGACTCCAGGCTCACGTGCATGATCTTGCGCAGCTCCACGGGCTCGGTGCCGTCCACGGCCAGCATCAGCGTCTGCTTCAGAAACGGATCCTGGATGGCCTGCAAATCGGCATCCAGCGAAACTACGCCGTGCCGGCGTGCCTTGTTGGCAAATGCCACCAGCTCGCGAACCAGCTGCGTCTCCTGTTTGCGCGGCGCGGAAAACAGATGCCCCAGGCTGCGGAAGGCCGCGACAACGGTGGTCAGTGGAAACTGCAGCATCACTGCGCCCAATGTGCCGCCAAACACGATGAGCGCCGCCGTGGGCTGCAGAATCTGGCCCACGTTGCCCCCTTCGATCATCAATCCGGCAACAATCCCGGAGATGGCCAGAAACGCTCCGCCGATGCTCGCTTTATCCATGTGCTCATCCCTCGAGGAAGATTCGAATCCCGCTGCTTCTACTGCTGAAGATCGCCGCTCTGCTTCATCTGCAGCGGGACTGCAGACTGCCCTTCCACATCCAGGCTCGCCAGGGCTTCCGCACGCTCCAGATCGCTGAAGTGATGCAGCCGCTTGGCCACCACGGCCAGCAGCCGCGCCCGGTAGGCGAGCACCTTCTCCACCACCTCGCCAATCTCCTCGCGCACAATCAGCTTCTCGCCATTGATCAGCGTCAGCATCGTATCCGGCGAAGCTTCGGCGGTCTTGATCAGGTCGCTGTTCACCACCATCGCGCGCCCATTGAGTCGCGTCAACTCTATCATTTCCAGCCTCCTTCGTTGGAGTTATCGGCATCAGGCGCGAAAGGTTAAAAAAATGCAACCAAAGGTGCAGAAGTGTCCCCGCCGGGACACAATTCGCGCGCCCATAAAGTCCCTGAAGGCCGCGCCGAAGAAGGGGCCAGATGCGTCGGTTCCGAGCCGGCAGCAGCTACCCACGGTCGTTACAAGATGGGGGCACTCTCGGAAAAGGGCCGCAAATCACCGCATCCAACAAGGAGAACCCCATGTCCCTGGGTGTCTTGAACAACCTCTCCGCGGTGTATGCGGAGAACTACCTCAACAATACGAACAACAGCCTGAACACCGTGCTGCAGCAGTTGTCTTCGGGTTCGAAGATCAACTCTGGCGCGAACGACGCCGCCGGCCTTTCGCTGGTCGACGGCCTTCAGGCCAACCAGCAGGCGCTCACGCAGTCGGAAACCAATGCCTCGGAAGGCGCGGGCCTTCTGCAGGTCGCCGATGGCGCCCTCTCGCAGGTCACCAGCCTGCTTAACCGCGCCGTCACGCTGGCCACCGAGGCCTCCAACGGCACGCTCAACAGCACGCAGGATACGGCGGCCAACCAGGAGTACCAGTCGATCCTGTCGGAAGTCTCCAACATCGGCTCCACGACCACCTACAACCAGGAGCAGGTGTTCAACTCCAACACCAACATCTACACCGGTGACGCCTCCACTACCGGTGCATCCATCGACGATCTCAACATCCGTTCGCTGTCCTCCTCGAACTTGGGCGACACCGGCGGCGTCATGGCCTATAGCAACGGCGCAAACAACACATTCATTGATCTGTCGAAGAACGGAACGTTGGCTTCGATCAATGATCAATTGAACACGACCGCCGGAGGCACCAAACTGAGCATCAACTACCTGGCGACGGGAGCCAATGGAGCCGTGGTTCAAAAGACCGCGACCATTGCCGTGGGCGGCACAACCGCCTACGCGAATACGACCGCGGGCATGATTGACGCGATTAATGGCGCCGGCCTCGGCGTAACCGCGACTTTCACAACCGCAAACGCGGCCGGTACAGCGGCGGTGACCTATGCAAAAGCCAACGGAGGCAGCGGAGCGGATACCGGTATTGAAATCTCCGGACCGGCGGGCGGTGTGGGCGCCGGTACAACGCCGGGAGAGATCGGTCATCTGAATGGGGTGTCCGGAGGCGGCGCCGATGGCGATGCACTCACCGGCACGCTGACGATCAAGGGCGCATCCGCGGCACCGGTTTCTATCGATCTGGGCGCCTTGAGCTTGACCACGTCAAACATCGGGGCTTACTTCAGCACCGGCGCGGGCTCATCGCTCGGTATCACTGCGACAGACACTGCCGGAGTTGTGGAGTTTACATCGGCACAGTCGGGAATCTCCATCACTGCTGCCAATCTAGCGGACACGACCACCCCCGCCGAAACCCCGACCTATACGGCCGATAGCTACTATTCGGACGGTGTGTCGTCTGCCAACTTCGCAGGCAACGGACTGGCGGATACAGCTACCGGGCAGGCTGCTGTTCCCACTTTTAACTCCGACACTAACGGCGCCGGCGGAATCGCCACCATCAGCTACTCGGACAAAGCGGGCCAGTCGCTAAGCGCCACCGATCTGTCCAGCCAGGCCGATGCCGAAGCGGCCCTGACTGCCCTCAACACGGCCATCGCCGACGTGGCGTCCCAGGACGGCTACATCGGCGCTCAGATCAACACGCTGAACGCGGTCAGCTCCGTGCTCGGCACACAACAGGAGAACGTGCAGTCGGCGCAGAACGCGGTGCAGTCCACCGACTATGCGCAGGCCACGTCCAACATGTCCAAGTACGAAATCCTGAGCCAGACCGGCATCGCGGCCCTGGCGCAGGCCAACTCGCAGCAGCAGGAAGTGCTCAAGCTGTTGCAATAACCCCAACTTCCGGCGGCGCTCATCCGTAGAGCAGGCGCCGCCGGATGCAAACCACCGAAGCTCCCGGCGGCGTGCTTCTCGCCGCCGGGGCCATCTTAGCTGGCGTTCGCCTCGGCGGACTATCAACCGGAGAGGGGCGTCCCGCGGACGCCCCTCTTTGCTTGAACAACCATCAGTCGCCCGCTCGCCCGATCGCGCTGACGAGAGTTGATAAGAATCCTCTCATCCGCCTTGTGGACGGGTTGGTTCAATGCCTGCATGACATGCAGCCGGAGGACGTAATGGGTACAGTCGGACTGGCTTTCGGATCGCCGACCAGCGGCGCGGGCTTCAACGTGAGCTCGACCGTGGCCGAGATTGTCGGCAATCTCCAGAATGTCGAAACCCCTTGGCAGAACCAGCTGACCACGCTCGAAAGCCAGGACACCGTGATCTCCAACCTGGGAACACTGTTTTCCAATCTCTCCAACGACATGAGCTCGCTCACCGACCTTGAGGGCGTCCTGGCGCAGAAAGAAGGTTCCAGTTCTGACACCAACGTCCTCGAGTTGACCTCAGCTACCTCCTCGGCCGCGGCCGGCACGCACACCGTCGTCGTCAACAGTCTGGCGCAGACTTCGAGCGGCTACATGGCGGAAATCGCCAACAGTTCCGATACGCTGTCCGGCTCGATCACGCTGCAGGTGGGCAGCGGCACGGCGCAGACATTCACGATTGGCGCGGCGCCAAGTTCACCGGCAAGCAACACGGTCTACACCGGCAGCGGCGCCGATACGCTTGCCGACCTCGTCTCGGCCATCAACTCATCGGGCCTGGGCATCACGGCCAATGTGCTCACCGACGCGACCGGCTCGCGCCTGAGCCTTGTCTCCGGAACCTCGGGCGCCAACGGCAACATCGCCGTCACCGGCAATTCCATTGCCGCCGCCGCCAGCAACACCCTCAGCGCCACGGTCACGGCGGGCAGCGGGACAGGCAGCGGCAGCACCACCTCGACCGCGCTCCTCTCGCCTGTCGCCAGTTCCAGCGAGCAGTTGACCGGGACGCTCAACGTCACCGTGGGCGGCGGCACCGAGCAATCCATCCCCATGAGCGCGGTCGGCGGCACCACCCTGGCCGATCTCCAGCAGTACATCTACAACAACTCCGCCACGCTGGGATTTACGGCCTCCCTCGCGAACAACAGCGACGGCACCGTGAGCCTCCAGCTCACTTCCGGCACTCCTGGCACCGCCGGAACGCTCGCCGTCAATTCCAGCCTCGTCGACCCCAGCACCGCCCTGGCTTACACCTCCGCCGTCACCGGCTCCAATGCCAACCTGACGGTAGACGGCGTCAATCTCACCAGCGCCTCCAACACCGTCAGCAATCTCATCCCCGGTCTCACCTTCCAGTTGCTTGCGCCCAGCCCCGAGGAATCCGACAGCAGTCTTGAACATGTGCAGGTCGTCATCAGCAACGACAACTCCGGCGTCGAAAGCACGGTCAATCAGTTCGTCTCCGACTACAACTCCCTCATCAGCGCCCTCAATAAGCAAGAGGGCAATACCAGCTCCGGCACTCCCGAGCCGCTCTTCGGCTCGCCTACGCTCTCCCTCCTGCAGCAGGAGTTGCTCAACGGCCTGAACGCGCAGAACCCCAACGGCACGCTCACCGCGGTGACCAACGACCTTAATCCCACGCTTTCCGGTTCCATCTCCATCCAGGTCGGCAGCGGAACCGCGCGAACGGTCACGCTGAACTCGTCCCAAACCTCTCTCTCCGATCTGGCCCAGGCTATCAACTCCGCCGCTATCGGGGTTACGGCCGGCGTAGCCACCAGCAATGGTCAGTCCACGCTCACCCTTGCCTCGCAGACCTCGGGATCGGCTGGCGCTCTCACTGTCAATTCCAGCATCGTTGCGGCCAGCAACATTCCTTTGAGCTATTCCGGTGCCAACGCCACCAGTTCGCAACCTTCCCAGGGCACGCTGTCGTCGATTCCCAGCTCCGGTGACACCCTTTCCGGTTCCATCACCGTCCAGGTAGGCGCCGCCGCCGCACAAACCATCAACATGAGCACCGTGCATTCGGCCGAAGGCGGCTCCACCCTGGCCGATCTTGAGCAGTACATCACCACGAACTCCTCCACGCTGGGCTTTTCGGCATCCCTGGTCCCCAATAGCAACGGTTCACAGAGTTTGTCTCTGGTTTCCAACACATCCGGCAGCTCCGGCGACCTCACCGTAGGCTCCAGCCTCATCGACACCACATCCACCACCAACACCACGCTCAGCTATACCAATGCCTCCGACATCAACAGCCTCACCACGCTCGGCATCAGCGTGAATAACGACGGCTCGCTCACCTTCGATGCCAGCTCGCTTGATTCCGTGCTCAACAGCGACTATTCGAGCGTAGCGAGCTTCTTCCAGAACGCCAACGGCTGGGGCCAGAACTTTTCCAACGTGCTGACCAATTCCGGCTCCAGTTCCTCTACCGGCATTCTGGGTCTGGCCGCAAGCGCCAACGGCACCACCGAATCCACGCTCAACGCGGAAATCTCCAAGGAGCAGAGCTATATCTCGGCCCAGCAGTCCAGCCTCACCACGGAGCTCAACCAGGCCAACCAAATCCTCGAGGAGCTGCCGTCGCAGTTGCAGGGCATCAACGAGCTCTACAGCGCGATCACAGGCTACAACCAGGGTCAAAACGGATAAGGAAGCGATTCGAAATGGGAAATTACCGGGAACACGCGCTGGACGGCGCGGCAGCAGTCGATCTTGTGGTGGCGCTCTACGACGGCATCATCCGCTTCTTGTATGCCGCCATCACGGCGGTGGAGCGTGGCGACGCCGACGCCCGGCGCGCCGCGGTCAAGCGCGCCCTCGACATCATCATTCATCTCCAGGCGCGGCTGCGCATGGATGTAGGCGGGCGCCCGGCGCAGGCGCTCAGCGAATTCTACGCCGCCATTTTCGCGCAGATTCTGCAGGCCTCGCAGTCGGCATCGAAGTCCAAATTCCAGCACGCTATCGACTGTGTTCGCAACGTGCGCGATGCCTGGCGCGAAGTCGCCCGCGATCCCAACGCCAACTCCGATTCGCCGCGCGCGCTCATGATGCCGCAACGCCCCGCGGCCGAACCGGCTCATACGGCCTCCGGCTCCAGTTGGACCGCCTAAACTGCGCCGCTCCGCGCACTTGCCGACTTGCTGACTCGCGGCCTGGCCGACTCGCTAACCCGCCACCGTCAGCTCTTCTTCGAGCTGCTGCTTCTGATAGAGGCTCGCGTAGTAGCCGTCGAGAGCCAGAAGCTCCTCGTGGCCTCCCAGCTCCACAATTCTTCCCTTGTCGAGTACGGCGATACGGTCGGCGCTGCGCACCGTCGACACGCGATGCGAGATCAGGATCGTGGTCGCGTTCGCCGTGTAGTTGCGCAGGCCGCCGAGAATGCGCTCTTCGGTGTAGGTGTCCACACTGGCCAGCGCGTCGTCAAGGATCAAAATCGCCGGCCGTCGCAGCAACGCCCTCGCGATGGCGGCGCGCTGCTTCTGGCCGCCCGAGAGCGTCACGCCGCGCTCGCCCACCATGGTTTCAAAGCCCTGCGGAAACTCCTCGAACTCGAGGCGGATATGCGCCGCTTCCGCGGCCTCCAGCAGTTCCTCGGCGTCGGCATGCGGCGCGCCAAAGGCCAGGTTCTCGCGAATGGTCTCGCTGAACAGGAACGTCTCCTGCGGCACCATCCCGATGTTGCGCCGCAAAACCGCCAGCGGATACTCGCGCACCGGCCGCCCGTCGATGAGCAGCGCGCCTTCCGGCGCTTCGTAGAGCCGCGGAATCAGGTTGACGAGCGTGGACTTGCCGCATCCTGTCGGCCCCACGATGGCCAGGCTCGATCCCGCCGGAATGTGCAGAGAGATGTCGCGTAACACCGGCGTCGCGCCGGGGCCGTCGCCATAGCTGAAGTTGAGATGCCGGAATTCGATTTCGCCTTTAAGAACTGGATCTCCTCCAAAACCTGAGACCGCGGAGTGGTCGGAAATGGCGGGTTCGGACTTGAGAATCTCGTCGATGCGCTTTACCGACGCCGTGCCGCGCTGGAAGATGTTAATCACCCATCCCACGGCGATGATCGGCCAGATCAGCATGATCATGTAGGTGCTGAAAGCCACGAACTGGCCCACATCAATGCGGTGGGCCAGAACCAGATGTCCGCCGGCCAGCAGCGTGATGACCATGGAGATGCCGAGAATAAACTCCAGCGTCGGCCAGAGCATGCCCATCAGCTGCACCAGGCGCAGCGCGCGGCCAATATATTGACGGTTGAGCCGCTCGAACAGGCCGATTTGCGATTCCTCGCGGGCGAAGGCGCGGATCAGGCGCACGCCCGAGTAATTTTCCTGGGCCTGCGCGGAGATGTCTGAAAAACTTGCCTGGATGCGCTCGAAGCGCTCGTGAATCTTGCGCCCCACATACTGCACAAAGATACTGGCCAGCGGCATGGGCGCCAGCGCCACCAGCGTGAGCCACGGGCTGATGTGCAGCATGAAGAAGAGCGCAAAGATGCTGAGGAAGATGGTATTGGCGCTGTACATCAGCGCCGGCCCCAGCAGCATGCGCACCGCGTTCAAGTCGTTGGTCATGCGCGCCATGATGTCGCCGGTGCGGTAGCGCTGGTAAAAGCCCGAGTCCTGCGTCTCCAGTTTCTTGAACAGGTCGTTGCGCAGGTCGAACTCAATGTCGCGCGAGATCCCGATCAGAACCCAGCGCTGCGCGTACATGAAAACGCCCTTGACCAGGTTGATGGCAACCAGAATCAACGCAAACACCAGGATCGATTCCCGCGTGGTTCCTTTCTCGATCCTGTTGATCGCCATACCCAGAACGCGCGGGAACTGCACGGCGACGATATTCGTCCCCACACACGCCAAAGTTCCCTGCACGTATCCCCAGCGGTAGCGGCGCATGTAGGAGTAAAGAGGGGCCAGGTCACCGAACATACGTCTTATTGTATCGGGAACGGCATTCCCATTGATCAACATCGACTGTCAACTTTTCATGCACACAACAATTCGACCCAAAGAGATAGAATGCGTCAAACACCAAATCTCGCGGGGCCCCTCATTCATCGCGTAACATTGCGGCGTTGTAATGGGCGAAAGGCGCCAGTCATGATCGAAAATGTTTTCCTTGCGGCCCGGCGCGGCACGAAACTCATATTTCCGCTAACCATCTTGATTGTCACTGCGCCGCCTTTTGTTTTTGGTCAAATCGTTCCCACGCAAAACACAAACTCGCCGCAGACTAAGTCTGCAGCCACCTTGCCCCGGCAATTTGAAGTTGCTTCGATCAAGCCAAGCAAGCCCGGCGATGACCCTCCGACGATTCGCCCAACACTTGACGGAATCCGGATAGAGAATTGCACGCTGCGCTTTGTCATGGATTGGATGTACGGCATCCATGGGTTTGGAGACCAGACAATTGTCGGAGCCCCCAAGTGGACCGGTTCCGATCGATATGACATCGAGGCAAAAGTGAGCGTCCCCGATGCCGAAATCCTGCGTATGCTCGGCCGCGACGAGCGGGAACGACAATTGAAACTTATGTTTGAGACGCTCCTCGTTGAGCGTTTCAAACTTGCGACTCACCGGCAGCCGATAGAAATTCCAGTGTACGAGCTAATCCCTGCCAAGGCAGGACCCAAACTGAAAGAGGGCAAGCCTGACGAAAGAATGCCTCATGGCTCAATGACGGTAACCGCCGGCCTGATCTCTGCGAAAGGGATAACGATGGAGAGGCTAGCGTGGGTGTTGGGCGGGCAACTTGGACGGAAGGTCGAAGACCGAACCGGTCTGACCGGCACATACGACTTCACATTGCAGTGGGAGTCGGATAACGAAGTGGACGCAAAAGCTTCCGAGGCGGATTTCGTTACGCAAAACCCCGCTTCCGGAGAGAATTCGCTTGGGGCCCCAATCTTTACTGCGCTTCAGGATCAGCTCGGCCTGAGGCTTATTCCAGCAAAGGGCGCCGGCGAGGCTCTCGTAATCGATCGCCTCGAAAAGCCTTCACCAAATTGAGACAACTTCAAATCGATTGTCGGGCCTCAAACCACCAGGTGGACGGGCGTCACGTGGGGGTGCGCAACAGCAGATATCCGCCCGCCAGCCCGAACAGCACATCCGCGGACCACGCAGCCATCGCCGCCGGCAGGTAATTCACGTTGCCCATGGCGCCGAACAGGTTGTCGATCACCATATACGCAAGCGCCACGCCGATGGCCACGGCCACGCCGGTGATGGAGCCGCGCCGGCCCATGGAAAGCGCAAAGGGAATGGCCAGCACCGCCATCACCACGGTGATCAGCGGATATGAGAGCTTGTGCCACAGCGCGACACTCAATCGCTTGGTGTCGAATCCGCTCTGCTGCAAATCGCGGATGTAACGGTCGAGTTGGCCGAAATTCATCTCATCCGATGGCACGGCTTCTTTCTTGAAGTAGTCCGGCGTGGCGTGGACCTCGGGAAAAGATGTCTTCAGGAATATGCGGTAATCCGTCACGTTTGCGCCTTCGACGTCACGCGCCCAGCCGCTCTCGAAGATCCATGCGCCCGCATCGGCATTCCACACCACGCGCTTGGCAAAGATGCGCCGCGTCAGCTGGAACGTCGCCGGGTCGAACTCGAACACGGAGAGATTGGCAAATTCGCTGCGGTCCGGATCGAAGAACTCGTAGTAGTAAATGCGTCCCGGCTCGCCGGGCAGCGGCTTCTGTCCCATCATCCATTTCTGCCTGGGGTTCAGGTAGGTTTGCGTCGGCCGCCCCTTGATCACGTTGCGCAACGCCTCCTGTCTGCGATTGGCCTGCGGCAAGTAGTACTGGTCGAACAGGAACAACGCCACCGCCAGCGCCATGGAGACGGCCACAATGGGAATGATTAGACGGTACAGGCTGATCCCCGTGGCCTTGATGGCGATGATTTCGCTGTTGCGGTTCATCACGCCGAAGGTCACCAGTGCTGCAATCAGCACCGCCAGCGGCGCGATGAGGTAGAGCATGCTCGGCGTCAGGTTCAGCAGGTACTCGCCCACAATGGAAAGCGCAATGTGATTGCGCAGGATGTCGCCCACCAGGTCAAAGAAGGTGAAGACAATCATCAGCAGCACAAACCCGGTCAGCACCAGAGCGAACATGGCAACGAATTCGCGCAGGATGTACTCGTCGAGGATGCGCGGAAAAACGCCGCGCGGCTTGGCTCTTTGCGCGCGCGGCTGGAACTTATCGAGAAACCCAGCGAGCTGGAACCCGTTCGTCTTGGCCGGAATCTTGAATTGCGGCAGTCGCGAAGCCCACGCCGCCACGGCGCTCAAGATCCGCCCGCCGGTCGCCATCTGCCACAGCAAAAAAATTCCGGCCGCGGCAAAAAGAAAATTCGCAGCCCACACGGCGATGAACGCCGGCAGACGGCTCTGGTGCCCCAACTGAATGCCGGTCGAGGAGAGAAAGTAGTACACGAACACCAGCAGAATGGTGAAAACGAAGCCGGCGCTCTTGCCGCCGCGCCGAGAATTCACGCCCAGCGGCACGCCCAACAGCATCAGCACCAGGCACGCAACCGGAAGCGCGAAGCGGTTGTGCATCTCGATCAGGTAGCTCTTTTGGTCCGGCTTCCCCTCGAGTTCATGAATGCGCTTGAACAACACGCTCATCGGCATCGCATAGAGCTTCGTATCCACGCGCCCCAGGTGCACATCGCTCTGCGGATTCAGCGACAGCGGCATGTCCATGGTCGTAAACGTCGAGATGTTCGATTGACCCGGCTCGTCGGCCACGGTCTCGTCGCGCAAGCCGTCGCGCAGGCGCATGATCAGCTCCTGCGAGTTGTCGTTCACCACGGTCGCCGATGCCGCTGTCGTGATCACCGGATTTTCGGCATCACTGACGTCGGCCATGAAAACCTGGCGCCAGTTGGCCGCGCCCGCACCCGCGCGCACATCCTGCACGTAGAGCACAAAGTTTTTGAAATTCTCGTAGAAGACGCGCGGCTCGATCTCGTATGACGCCTGCGAAGTCTCCAGCGCCTGCTGCATCTCGATAATCGCCTGGTTGGCCCGCGGCGCCAGGTAGAGCGCGTTGCCCAATCCCAGCAACGTGCCCGTCACTGCCACGATCGATGCCACGCGCACAAAGTAGCCGATGCCCAGCCCCGAGGCACGCATGGCAATGATTTCGCTGTCGGCCGCCAACCGGCTCAGGCCCAGCAGCACGCCCCACAGCACCGCCATGGGAATCGTGAATTTGAACAAGTTGGGCAGTGTGAAGAGAAACACCTCCGCCACGTCCACCCAAGTGGAACTATTGCGCACCACCACCTCAAGAATGTGTGGCAGTTGCGGCATGAACAGAATGAACGTGAAAAGCGCGCAGCCGATCAGCGTGAGAGAGAGAATTTCGCCGAGAATGTAGCGGGTGAGGATGCGCACAGCAGAACCTGCGTCTAGTTTAGCGTGTCGAAGCTCGATCGATCGGGAAGCGCAGTGGGAAGTTTGAAATCGTTGTGAAAGGGCACGACTTCTAGCCTGCTCTGAGCGAAGTCGAAGGGTGCCAAAAATGACCAAAATCGATCGGAAAACGCAGTGGGAAGTTTGAAATCGTCGTGAAAGGGCACGACTAAACAGCCTGCTGAAAAAGTCGCTGTTTTCGCCGTTGACCTTCCTGTGGCGCTGATTTTGGCCGCCGCATGGAAGGGTTTCCGGGTTGTTATTTGTCTCTGCGGTCCG
>Ga0181533_1001411_pt1 | contig 31007 bp, 23 predicted proteins | sample PEATcosm2014_Bin_45_FD_119772 | JGI IMG/M metagenome (GOLD analysis project Ga0181533, IMG submission 119772) | Peatland microbial communities from MTU Mesocosm Facility, Houghton, MI, USA - PEATcosm2014_Bin11_60_metaG | ecosystem: Environmental > Terrestrial > Soil > Wetlands > Peat | place...
AGTTCTTTCAGGCGGACAATCCCTTCGAAGCCAGCAAGCAGGAGACCCGCAATCAGCATTATGGATTCTCAGTGGGCGCACCTATCCAGAAGGACAAAACCTTCTTCTTCCTCTCCGGGGAACATCAATGGTTTGATATCGGCGCCGGAGGGCATGCCACTGAGCCGTCGGCCGCCTACCAGAACGCGGCGCTCGGAATTCTGACAGCGTACGGCATGACGGAAAATCCGGTCGCCCATAATCTGCTGTATGGGACCGGAAGCCTGTCCGGTTTGTGGCCGGCCTCGGCGCTGAACGGCCCGGCGAACCCGCTCAACTACTCCGCCACCGGCCTCACCACTGGTCACAGCTACAACGGCGTCGGCAAAATCGACGAGAAACTCACCGACAAGGACCACATCGCGTTTACGTACTTTATCGGCCAGGGCATTCAGACTGCTCCCGTATCCTCTGAGCTTGCGCCCTTTTTCCAGCAAGCCGGGACGCACATTCAGAACTACTCGCTGGTCTATAACCGCGTCTTCTCGCCCGCCGTGACCAACCAGCTCTCCGCCGGCGTCAGTTATTTTCAACAGGTATTCGCCGACGCCGACAACAACTTCGATCCCATCGGCCTCGGTCTCGACACCGCATCGACCGTGGGTGGCGCGCCCCACCTGGTCATCGGCACCACCGCGGACAGCGGCGGGCTTAACTCCAGCAGCAGCGGATTCGATCCGATCGGAGTGACCCCGCCCCTGGGCCGCACAGATATTACCGGCCACCTGGACGAGGACCTGACCTGGACCAAGGGCGCCCATCAGTTCCACTTCGGAGGCGAGTTCCGCAAGGCCCAGGTGCACGAGTTCTACCTGATCGGCGAGCGCGGAAACATTTTCTTCGATGGCACGCAGGGACCCTGGGCGGCTTTGACCGGCGCGACACCTGGCGCTGCCTGCGCAGCCCTCTCGACCCAGACGCCCAATGGCACCACGATTGCCGGGTTCCCCACGGATCCGAACGTCTATTACCTGGCGGACTTTCTGGCCGGTTGCGACGACCCTTCCGTTACGGCAATCACGCAGGGCGATCCCAGGCGCTGGGTCTATGTGAACTCCTTCGCTTACTACGGCCAGGACACGTGGCAGGCCAGCAAGAAGCTGAGCCTGAACTACGGTTTGCGCTTTGACTACGAGGGCCCGGTCCACACCGGTCAGCCCGACCTCTCCGTCTTCGATCCCTCGCGAGCCAGCGGCCTGGCCGTTGTCGGCCAGGATGTGCCCGACCTCTATTCCAAGTTCTGGGGCGGCTACAGCCCGCGCGTGGGCTTCTCGTACCAGCTTGGCAACTCCGCCAGGACCGTGCTGCGTGGCGGCTACGGCCTCTATTACGACTCCATCTACATGAAGTCGATTCTGGAAGACGAGAATCTCCAGAGTGGCGCTGACTTTGGTCCCGAACTGAACCCGGCCGGTTCCTCTCAGGTAGCGCAGGCCTCGGCATTGAACACCGTGATCCAGAGCGGCGTTCCTTTCTACGAGACCTACGCCCAGGCGCTGGCTGGGGCGGGAATTACCACCATCTCAACCTTCGACAAAAACTTTCGGCCCGCTTACACCCAAACGTTTGACTTGAATCTCGAGCAGGGGTTCGGCTCGTCGGTGATCTGGCAACTGGGCTATGTGGGCACCAAGGGGACGCACCTGCTGGGCATCTTCGATATCAATCAGGGAGCGCTCAACAGCGCGAATATATCAGCCAGCGCTTTGCAGTCCTCGCGCCCCTATTTCGGCCAATTTCCAAACCTCGGCTGGATCTACGAAGAGAAGTCCAACCTGGGTTCCATCTACAACTCGCTGCAAACCTCGCTGCGCTTGCAAAGCTGGCACAGCCTGGCCGGGTCAGTGGCCTACACCTGGGGGCACGCCCTGGACTATGAGACCGGGGCTTTGCCCTATTTGCCCGAGAACTCTCTCGACGAAGCTGCCGAACGCGGTAACTCGGACTTTGACGTGCGCAACACCGTCACCGGCTACCTGGACTACACGGTTCCAGCCTTCCGCAGCCCAAACCGGCTTACCAAGGGATGGGAGTTGAACTCCGGCTTCTCATTCCACGGCGGAACGCCCTACACCGTAACCTCTGCAACCAATCCCAGCGGCAACGGAGAGGAAGCGGACCGCGCCGTGCAGGTGATAGCAAATCCTAAAGCAGGGGTTTCGCACGCAGTTGTGAATGGCGCGGTTCAGTGGTTCAACCCAAATGCGTTCGTCGATGCGACGCCCGGCACTTATTCGCCCACCCGCCGCGGACAGAACTACAACCCCGGCTACTCGTCTGTGGATCTTGCCGTCATCAAGAACGCGCAAATCCGCGAGAGGGTCAGCGCTCAGTTTCGCGCCGATATGATCAACATCTTCGATCGCACCAACCTGGCGCCGGCGGGCTGGCCGACCGCCAGCGAAGCCGGCGAGATCGGCTCGACCATCGGACCGTTTCTCGGCGACCCCGGCATCGGTCCCGGCGAGCCCTTCAACGTGCAGTTTTCGCTGAAGATACTCTTCTGACCTCAGCTACCAGCTTTTAACTGGCCGAAACTGGCAAAGCAAAAGGGCCTCGCCGATTGGCGAGGCCCATTTGCGTGGTTGTGAATTGCGGCTTTCAGGACAGGTGAGTGAAAGGGTGCTCGGCGAGTTTGCGGGGCAAGAGTGGCGTCACAAGGCCCGCGGTCGAGGCGGCCATGACTTCAGTGAAGGCCTTGCGGAAGGCGAGCATCTCGTTTTGCGTGCCGACGGTGATGCGCACCTGGGTGGGCCAGGCGGGCCAGATGCGGCCGATGAAGATTTCTTTGGCCGCCATGGCCGCCAACACCTCCTTGCCGGGGCGGCGCACATCGAGCATGAAGCAGTTGCTCACTGAGGGAGTGCAGGCGTATCCGTCGGCTTTGAGCCAGGCAAGGGTATCGGCGCGGATGTTACCAATGATCTTTCTGCGGGTGGGGACGAGGTCCTTGTCCACAAGGCTGGCTTTGGCGGCGGCCACGGCGGTGATGGGCAGCGCGTTCAGCCCGCCCAGCGATCCGATCTTCTCAAGCAAATCAGGCCGCGCAATGGCCAGGCCCATGCGGATGCCGGCCATGCCGTATAACTTCGAGAAGGTGCGCAGGACGATCACGTCCTTGCCTTCCTTGACGAAGTCCAGCGAAGGGGTGGCGTCAGAGAGGTGTATGTAGGCCTCGTCGATGAGCAGGATGGCGCCTCTGGGGGCGTTGGCGACGGCGTATTCGATGTCGGCGCGGCTGGTGGTGGTGCCGGTGGGGTTGTTGGGATTGCAGATGTAGAGGACGCCGGGAGTGGACGATGCGGCGAGCATGGCCCTGATGTCATGCGTGGCCGCGCCTTTTGGATCGGCAAGGGGCACCTTGATGACTGGCGTGCCGGAGACCTTTGCGGCCCAGATGGGCGCTTCGTAGCCGGGGTCGGCAATCACCAGCGGCTTGTTCTTACCGGTAAAGGCGAGCACGGCGAAGTGAAGAGGTTGGCTGGAGCCTGGAAAGGGCATCACCGACTCGGGATTCAGGCCTTCGATCCCGGCAAAGGTCGCAGCCAGATCCTCCTGGATGTCGAACAGGTAGCGGCCGCCTCTGGGAATGATGTTTGCGATGGCCTGGCGCGCTGCTTCAGAGGGCCCGAGCGGGTTCTCGTTGGCGTCGATATGAATGCCCTTGTTGGGATCGGCGAATTGGGGACGCTGGGCCAGGGCGAGATGGGCCTCAGTAAGGATGGGCAGGCTGGCCAGGGCGGAGGCGCCGGCGGCAAAGCGAAAAAAGGCGCGGCGCGAGAAGCCGCTACATCCAATGGGATCAACAGACGAGGTCATGGGGAAGACTCCTGGGGTTAAGGATCGGCTGCACAGAAAATCGCGGGGCACTCTGGAGTGCTGTGCCAGGCGGAGAATTACGCAGGTGGAAGCAGGGGAAAGAGCGACCTATATTTCAAAGTACCTTTGCAGGGCAGAGATGACAAGAAAGAAATTGCGCGGGGATGTGCAGGACAGGGAGGATGTGGTAGACTGCGTTCGGTAAACGCTTACCCAACCGTCGGCGCAGGATGTTTCGAGCGCCGGCCTGGGGAATGTTTTTGTTGCTGCCCAGGTTGCCACGCTGATCCTGGGCCGAGTACCGGTTTTTCCTCCCGGCAGAGGTTTGCCGCTTGACAATTGTTGCAGTAAAGCCATTTACTTAGGGGCGAACGTCCGAGGGCTCCACGGACGAATTCACCCCCTTCAGGTGACGCAATGTTCGGATTGGTCCCAGCCTCCATCGCCGCCGGCTCTTTCGGCTCCTTGCCGGCCCTCCTGGCTCTCAGCGCATCGCCCCTGGCGCAACTGAAGTCGCTCGACATCGCCGTGATCGCCATCTACTTCGGGATGGTCATCTGGATCGGCTTTTACCTCAAGGGCAGGTCGAACACCAGCGAAGAGTTCTTCATGGCCGGCCGCGAGATGACGGCCTGGATTGCGGGATTGAGCTTTGTCTCAGCCAACCTCGGCTCGCTGGAGCTGATGGGCTGGGCCGGATCGGCCTACCAATACGGCATCCTGGCCACACACTGGTACTGGATCGGCGCCATCCCCGCCATGCTCTTTCTCGGCCTGGTGATGATGCCCTTCTACTACGTGTGCAAGACGCACTCGGTGCCCGGCTACCTGAACCTGCGCTACGGCGAGCACGCCCGCGTCCTGGCCGCAACCTTCTTCGCCTTGGAGATGATCCTGATGAGCGGCGTGAACATGTTCGCCATGGCCGTGGTGATGAAGGTGGTGCTGGGCTGGAGCCTCACTTTCAGCATCCTCATGTCTGCGTTCGCAGTTACGCTTTACGTTGCTTTGGGCGGGTTGCGCTCGGCCATCTTCAATGAGGTGCTGCAGTTTGTGCTCATCTGGGGCGGCGCGCTGCTGGTGCCGATCCTGGGCATGATTCAAGCCGGCGGAATCAGCGGTTTGCAGACCAAGATCATCGCCAACATGCACTCCGATAGCTACTTCCACCTCTGGCGTGACACCGGGAGCTTTGCCGCCAACCCCATGGGCGTGCACTGGACCGGGATTGTGTTCGGCCTCGGCTTCGCGATCAGCTTCGGCTATTGGACCACCGACTTCCTGGTCGTCCAGCGCGTGCTGGCGGCGCACAACCTGCGTGCGGCGCGCATGGCTCCCGTCATCGGTTCGTTCTTCAAGATGGCGGTCCCGTTCATCGTCATCCTGCCCGGACTGCTGGGCCTGGTGCTGTTGCAGAATCCGGACGGCAGCCGCCGCCAGCTGGTCGGCGAAGACGTTGTGAAATCCTGCGCCGTGAGCCTGTCCACAGACAAGATCGAAGATCCGGGCGCGTGCACCAGCGCGATGCAAACCAAATCCACGCTGCCCGCGGCCTACCAGCAGAGCGTCCTGTCCGCAGCGCCGGGAACTGAGTTGCACAGCTATAACGAAGTGCTGCCGCTGATGCTGGTGCGCTACTGCGGCCCCGGCCTGCTGGGCCTGGGCATCACCGCGCTGATTGCCGGCTTCATGAGCGGCATGGCCGGCAACGTGAGCGCTTTCTCCACTGTGTGGACCTACGACCTCTACAAGCCGCTGCTCAACAAGAAAGGCTCCGACAGCCACTACGTGATGGTGGGGAGGCTGTCGATCGTCGTAGGCGTAGCGGTCTCTATCGGGGCCGGCTACCTGGTGCAGCATGCTCACGGCATCATGGACTACGTGCAGGCGCTCTTCAGCATCTTTATCGCTCCACTTCTGGCCACCATTCTCCTCGGCATGTTCTGGACGCGCGCCAGCAGAATCGCCGGCTTTCTGGGCCTGCTGTTCGGTGTCGTCTTTTCAGCCAGCCTCTTCGAATGGGTTCACCTCGATCCTGCGAATCTTCGCTACGTAGCGCTTTCGGAAGCAGCCAAGCCGATGGCCGAAAATGTTTTTCGCGCACTGTGGGCGTTCATATTCACAGCCCTCGTGATCTTTGTCGTCAGCATGTTTACCAAGCCCAGGCCGGTGGCGGAACTGGATGGGTTGGTCTACGGCGCGACGATATTGCCTAAGGCAGTGCCTGTCCCGTTCTACAAGAACGAATACATGTGGGCGATTCTGGTGGGGGTCATCTTTGTGGCACTCAACATCCTGTTCTGGTAACGAGGGAGAAGAAAGGGTAGAGACATATGCATGGTTCTGGAATTCCCATTTGGTTCTTTATCGGAGTGCAGCTGCTGATCTATGGGTCGATGATTTTCGTCTATGGCATTTATCAGTGGCTAAGCGGGATTTATCCGGCGGGGGTCGAGCTGACCAACCTGCATACGCCCGTCTGGTGGGGTGGCGTTCTGGCGCTCCTCGGGTTGCTTTACGTGGTCAAGTTTCGTCCCGGCCGCTCGAAGTAGGCGTTGAGGGCGAGTCGCGGAGGTTGGTTCACAAGCAAGCGCGCCATGCCGTTCAGGCGCGAGGAGCAGTTGAAAACCGATTCCTGTGGCGGGATTCCCGGAAGGATGACGGTGCTACCGGGCCCGGCAGGCGCAATGCAGCCGCGCAGGCGGCGAGGATTGAAGGAGCAGAAGACATGGCAGCGCAACATACGATGACATTCGGAGTGGTAGTAGGCAATCGCGGCTTTTTCCCGGGCCATTTGGCCAAGACCGGCCGCGAGGAAATTATCTCTGTTCTAGAGGCTGCGGGAGCACGGGCCGTGGTGTTGGGCGCGGAGGAGTCGAGACATGGCGCGGTGGAAACTTACGCCGAGTCGCAGCGCTGCGCCGCGCTGTTCAAGAAGCACGCGGAAGAGATCGACGGCATCATCGTCACACTGCCCAACTTCGGCGAAGAGCGCGGCATTGTGGATGCTATCCGGCTCTCCGGGCTGAAGGTTCCGGTGCTGGTGCAGGCCACACCCGACCGCTCGGATACCATGACCATCGCCAACCGCCGCGACAGCTTCTGCGGCAAGATGAGCGCCTGTAACAACATGATGCAGTACGGCATTCCCTACTCGCTGACGACGCTGCACACCGAGAGCCCCAGTTCGGCCGAATTTAAGGCCGACCTGGAATGGTTCTCCGCGGTCTGCCGCATCGTGAAGGGCCTCAAGAATCTGCGTATCGGCTCCATCGGCGCGCGTCCCACGGCATTCAACACCGTGCGCTACTCCGAGCGTATTTTCGAAACCAGCGGCATCACCATCGAGACCATCGACCTGTCGGAAATCTTCGGCCGCATCAACCGCATGCAGGACACCGACGACGCGGCGCAGTCCAAGCTGGCCGCGATCAAGAGCTACGTCACCACCGCCGGCATCTCCGACGCGGCGCTACTCAAGATGGCCAAGCTGGGCGCGGTGATCGACGGCTGGATGAAGCAGGCCAACGTGACCATCAGCGCCGTGCAGTGCTGGACCTCGATGGAGGAGTTCTTCGGCGTGGTGCCCTGCACCATCATGAGCATGATGAGCAACAACCTGATCCCCTCGGCCTGCGAAGTGGATGTGCCCGGCACGCTGAGCATGTACATGCTCGCGCTGGCCTCGGGCACCCCTTCGGCGCTGCTGGACTGGAACAACAACTACGGGAGTCATCCCGACAAGTGCGTATGCTTCCACTGCTCCAACCTGCCCAAGCACTTCTTCGCCCAGGCTCCGACCATGGACTACCAGGCGATCATCGCCGGCACCGTGGGCAAGGAGAACACCTTCGGCACCTGCGTGGGCCGCGTGAAGGCCGGTGCCATGAGCTACGCGCGCTACTCGACCGACGATCGCCGCGGCGTGGTTCGCGGCTACACCGGCGCGGGGAAGTTTACCGACGATCCGCTGGAGACCTTTGGCGGCGCGGGCGTGGCCGAGATTCCGCAACTGCAGAAGCTGCTGAAGTTCATATGTCGCGAGGGCTTCGAACACCACGTAGCCGCCAACTTCAGCGACGTTTCGAAAGCCGTGCACGAGGCCGCCCGCTACCTTGGCTGGGAGAGCCACTATCACCCGGCGCTCGAAGACTAAGCAGGATGCATGGCGAGGCAAAGGCCGTGGTTTTGAAAGGGGACGGCCGGGTACCCTCTGGGTGCCGTGTCGCAGCGGCAGCAAACCGGAGTCGGCTTTAGCCGCTGAGGGAATGCAGGTTGCTGAATGAGGATTCCTTCGGGGGCTGAAGCCCGGACTCACTCTCTCATTCCTTCGGCGCGGCCAAAACCACGCCCTTCTAAAGCACAGAATCTTCTGAATTCCCGGATAGGTCCCGGCAAAGGAAATTGAATTATGAGCGAGAGAATCGGCAAGAGTCTGGTAGTGAATGGCGCCACTCTGGTGACAGAAACGGCGTGGAACGCGGAGCTTGAGTCCAAGCACGAGAAGTTGGTGGAATGGCTGCGCACCCAGGGGCTTGCGGGTGTGCTCATCCGGCGCAACGAGAATGTAGCCTGGGTGACGGGCGGCGCCGTGGAACTGCGCGTGCTCACACCCGGCGAGACCGGCGTAGCTTCGCTGCTGGTGACCGCGGCAGGCAAGCGCTACTACTTCACCACCGAGAACGAGGCGCCGCGCTTGCACGACGAGGAGTTTGGCGCGCTGGACTTTGAGCCGGTGCTGTTTCCCTGGTGGGCAGACGAAACGACCGCTGCCGCGGCGCGATTGACCGGTGGGCCGCTCGGATCGGATACGCCGGGCGCGGGTTTGACGCTGGTGAATCTTTATCCGCTGCGCGCGGCGCTGAGCGAATCCGAGATAGCACGCTATCGCTGGCTGGGAGCGGAGACCTCGGCGGCAACGGTGGAGGCGCTCAACGAGGTCGAGCCCGGCCTGAGCGAGTACGATCTGGAGGCCATCACCGCGGCCGGATTGCTGCGGCGCGGCATCCTGCCCTCGGTCTATCTGTACGCCGTGGACGACCGCATCCTGAAGTACAAGCACGCCGTGGCGCGCGGCCGGCGGCTCAAGCAATACGGCATGTTGAACCTGTGCTCGCGCAAGTGGGGGCTGGCCATCTCCATCACGCGGTTTGTCCACTTTGGCGTGCTGCCTGCGGAGCTTGCCGGGCGCTTTGAAGCTGCGGCGCAGGTCAATGCCGCGCTCCTGAACGCAACGCGTGTCGGCGCCACCTCAGCCGAGTTGTTTGGCGTGACGCAGGCGGCGTATGCCGCGCAGGGTTTTCCCGGCGAGGAGCGGTTCCATCACCAGGGCGGAGCTACCGGCTACGGCGAACGCGAGTGGATCGCCACGCCCGGGGGAACCGAGGTTGTAGTCAACAACCAAGCATTCGCGTGGAATCCCAGCATCCGCGGCGGCAAGACGGAAGATACGGTGCTGCTGCGCGATGGGGTGATCGAGAACCTGACCCCTACGCCGGAGTTGCCGGTGATCGCGGCCAGCGTGGAGGGCAGTACGTATGCCGCGGCGGGCGTGCTGGTGAAGTAGAAGCAGGGAACAGGGAATAGAAAAGGCTCCGCGATGCGGGGGCCTTTTCGCTGACCCGCTGACTCGCAGACTCGCTATTGCGCTTCGCGCGGTTGCAGGGTCAGCCGGGCGGTGAGCACTACCAGCGTGGCCCACAGCGTGTCGGCGCCAAGCAGATGCGTCACCTGAAGCCAAAGCGGGGCCAGCAGCACCACGTCCAGCACACCCAGCGCATAGACCGTGGCCAGCAGCAACAGCAGCAGCGCGGAGAGCGCGCGATTGTCCCAGTGCGTGGAGCGCTGCGCCGCGCGCACCAGAAGCCAGATGAGGAGAATGCTGGCCAGGAACGCCACCGTGGGATGCATCCAGCGCCAGCGGACCAGCCAGCCGCTGTTGGCGGAGAAGTCCTGCGCCAGGGCCAGGCCCAGCGAAGAGGCGGGGAAGAGCGTGTCGCCCAGTGCTGCCAGCGAGCCGGTGACGCCCACAATCATGACCACAAAGACAGCGGCAACGGCACCGAAGGGCGCAACCAGGCGGACGCTGCCGCGCAGGTAGCCCTTGCGGCGGCTGAGCAGGTGCGCGGTGAGCGTGAGCGCGGCCAGCAGCAGCAACGTGTTGGTGAGGTGCAGCGCCAGGTAGGCGGGACGCAGCGGCGACTGGCTCTGCGCGGTGAGGCCGAGCTTTACCAGCAGCGCTCCCAGCAGTGCTTCAATCAGCGTGAACGCCACGGAGGCCACGGCAGCCGTGCGCGCCAGGTGGCCGCGCACCGTGCCGGCGAAGGTCCACGCCAGCAGCCCGACGACAAAGAAGAGCGAGAGGCCGCTGGTGATGCGATGGGTGAACTCGATGAGCGTGTTCACGTTGGCAGAGTGCTGCATAACGGTGCCGTTGCACAGCGGCCAGTGGTTGCCGCAACCGGCTCCTGCGCCGGTGGCGCGAACCAGAGAGCCCCACAGGATGACGGCGATAAAGTAGACCAGCACGCCCCAGGCAAAGCGGCGCAAGGCGGGCGAAGGCAGGCGTTGGGCATTTACAGGAACGGCGGTCGTAGACATAAAAGGAAAGCTCCGAATAGAACCCAACCAGTGTAGAACAAAGCACTGTAGGTTGCGGCTGGCCGCTTGAATCCAGGATTGCGATGGCGTACAATCTGTCTTACTTGGAGGTAAGACGTCATGGGGCAGATGGGGACGATCAGCTCAAAAGGGCAATTGGTGATTCCGGTGGAATTGAGGGCCAAGTACAACCTGAGGCCTCGGGCGAAAGTGGTATTCGGTGAGGAAAACGGCAAATTGACCGTGGAGTCAACAGCATTGGATGATGTCCTGGCTCTTCGAGGATGCCTTAGCCATGTGAAGGAGGATGTTGAGGCTTGGTGGATGGAAGAGAAGCGCAAAGAACGTGAACGTGAGGACGCCAGGATTGAGGAATTTCTGTGAAGGAATATGTGCTGGATGCGAACGCGCTGGTGAGATTATTTCGCAATCAGGATGGTGCGGCCAAAATTCAGGATTTGCTCACTCAAGCGGACAAGAAGCTGGTATCGCTTCGCATTTCTGTCGTGAACCTTGCTGAGGTGCTTTACATCTTCGCGAAGTTCTCCACGCTGGAAAAGGCGCGGACGGCCATTCAAAAAGTCAGGAGTTTGGTAGAGTTTGTGTCGCCCGATACTGAGCAGGCTCTGGCTGCAGCAGCACTAAGATCCCGTTACAAGCTGGGCTTGGCCGACTGCTTTGCTGCGGAGCTGGCAATGCGCACAAGAGCCACACTCGTAACTGCCGATCCAGAGTTCGCAAAGTTGGGCAAGCAATTGAAGGTCCTGGCCCTGCCGCGGCATTCCGCATAATTGCCTTGCCAGGCCAGCCTTTCTACTCAGAAGACGGGTCAGTTTCTCACCGAGCAGCGGCATTTGGGTCTGAATAGATTTCGAGCAGCGTACGCGCGGCTCGAAACGATGTCGTGCGGCCATCCAGTACTTCCTGCTCAAGCGCTTCCATGCGGCTGCGGATGGCTGGATGAGACTCGAATCGTTGCCTTAATCCCTGCTGAATGATCTCATGCATCCATCTCCGCGCCTGGTCGCGCCGCGCAAGACTGAACCAGCCATTGGCTTTGGTCAGGTCGATGTATTCCAGAACGCAGTTCCAGATCTCGGCGATGCCGCTGCCCGTATGAGCCGAGCATGTTAGAGCGCGTGGCGTCCATCCGGACGGCGAGCCGGGAAGATAATGCAATGCGTTCTGGGCTTCGGCGCGAGCTTTTTCCGCGGCGGCCAGGTTTGTTCCGTCCGCTTTGTTAATCACCACGATATCCGCCAACTCCATCACGCCGCGCTTCATGCCCTGCAGTTCGTCACCGGCTCCCGCCAACATGATGAGCAGAAAAAAGTCGACCATGTCGTGAACCGCGGTCTCGGACTGTCCGACACCAACCGTCTCGACTAGGATGTTGCGGTATCCCGCCGCTTCGCACAGCAGCATCGCCTCACGGGTGCGTTGCGCGACGCCGCCGAGAGATCCGCGGGATGGAGAAGGCCGGATGAAGGCCATCTCGCTGGAGGCGAGAGATGTCATGCGGGTCTTGTCGCCCAGAATGCTCCCGCCGGAAAGTTGGCTGCTGGGATCGATGGCGAGCACGGCGACTTTCTGCCCGTGTTTGGCAATCAAGAACGTGCCCAGCACTTCAATCACGCTGCTCTTGCCCGCGCCGGGAACGCCCGTGATGCCCACGCGAATGGAATTGCCGCTATGGGGAAGGCAGTCTTCGACAATTCGCTCGGCCAGTTCGCGGTCCGCAGCGCGAGAACTCTCGACGAGGGTGATGGCTTGCGCCAGAATGATGCGGTCGCCGCGCAGGATGCCATCGACGTATTGCTCAAGCGAAAGAGAGCGATGGCGGCTCGAGACGCGCGCAATCAGGTCTCGCGGCGGCTCCGGGGCCTGGCAGCCGGGCCTGACACGTAACGCACTCTCTTCCGGGTCCATCAATCAGGAACGTCCTCCAACCAAACTGCTGCTCAGAATGTCGAGAATCCGCTGCGCCGCCACCGGAATCACCGTGCCTGGCCCGTAGATGCCGGACACTCCGGCCTGGTACAGGAACTCATAGTCCTGCGTCGGAATGACGCCGCCGACGACCGCCAGAATGTCATCCCGATGGAGTTTGCGCAACTCATCGATCAACTGCGGGACCAGAGTCTTGTGGCCGGCGGCCAACGAGGAGACGCCGACGACATGCACATCGTTCTCGACAGCGTTTCGTGCGACCTCAAACGGAGTCTGGAACAAGGGGCCGATATCCACGTCAAAGCCGATATCCGCGAAGGCAGTGGCGATGACTTTGGCGCCTCGGTCGTGGCCATCCTGCCCCATTTTCGCCACCAGAATGCGGGGGCGGCGGCCTTCGGCTTTCTCAAACTTCGCGACCATCTGGCGCGCCTTGCTGAACTCCTGGGCGTTGCCGCTCTGCGCGGAGTAGACACCGGCGATGGTGCGCGTGGTGGCCTGGTAACGGCCCCAGACTTTTTCGAGAGCAGAGGAAATCTCGCCCAGTGTGGAGCGTTTGCGCGCGGCATCGACCGCGCACTCCAGCAGATTGCCCTGGCCGTTGGCGGCGCATTGTTCCAGTTGCGCGAGCGATTGGCGCACGGCAGCATTGTCGCGCTCGCGCTTCAGCTTGTCGAGCCGTTTCAGTTGCGATTCACGCACCGCGGCATTGTCGATATCGAGGACGGGGATCAGCGGTTCCTCGAGCGATGGATAGGCATTAACACCCACGATCACGTCTGCGCCCGAGTCGATGCAGGCCTGCCGGCGCGCCGCCGCCTCTTCAATGCGCATCTTGGGAACGCCGGTTTCAATGGCGCGGGCCATGCCGCCGAGGCTCTCCACTTCTTCTATCAGCGCCCATGCCGCATGCATGAGTTCGTGCGTGAGCCGCTCGACATAGAAGGAGCCGGCCCAGGGATCCACGATGCGCGTGATGCCGGTTTCTTCCTGCAGATAAATCTGGGTGTTGCGCGCGATGCGGGCGGAGAAATCGGTAGGCAGCGCCAAGGCTTCGTCCAGGGCATTGGTGTGCAGGGACTGCGTGTGCCCGAATGCCGCGGCCAGCGCCTCGATGCAGGTGCGCACCACGTTGTTGAACGGGTCCTGGGCGGTGAGGCTCCAGCCCGAAGTCTGCGAATGGGTCCGCAAGACCAGCGATTTGGGATTCTTGGGATTGAAGGCCCTGACTAACTTAGCCCAAAGCATGCGCGCGGCGCGCATCTTGGCAATCTCCATGAAGTGGTTCATGCCAATGCCCCAGAAAAAGGAGATGCGGGGCGCAAAGTCATCGATATCGAGACCGGCTCTTAGTCCGGTGCGCAGATATTCCAGGCCGTCGGCGAGCGTGTAGGCCAGTTCGATATCCGCCGTGGCTCCGGCTTCCTGCATGTGGTATCCGCTCACGCTGATGCAGTTGAACTTCGGCATATTCTCCGCGCAGTAGCGAAAGATGTCGCCGATGATCCGCATGGAACCTTCGGGTGGATAGATATACGTATTGCGGACCATGAACTCCTTGAGGATGTCGTTCTGAATGGTCCCGGTCAACTGCTCAGGCGTAACTCCCTGCTCTTCGGCGGCAACGATATAAAACGCCATGATGGGGAGCACGGCGCCGTTCATGGTCATGGACACGGACATTCGATCGAGAGGAATGCGGTCGAACAGAATCTTCATGTCGAGAATCGAGTCAATGGCCACGCCTGCCTTGCCCACATCTCCGGTTACGCGCTCGTGATCGGAGTCGTATCCCCGATGGGTGGCAAGATCGAATGCGACCGAAAGCCCCCGCTGTCCAGCGGCCAGGTTGCGGCGGTAGAAGGCGTTCGACTCTTCGGCGGTGGAGAAACCCGCGTATTGCCGGATCGTCCAGGGCCGCATGACATACATGGTGCTATAGGGTCCGCGCAGGTACGGCGGAATTCCGGCTGCATACTCAAGATGCTCGAGTCCCCTGAGGTCTTCGTGCGTATAGAAGCTCTTGACCGGAATGTGCTCGGGAGAGAGCCATTCATTGCTTTCTCGCGCTTGCGCCGGTTCCGCCGCGGGCTTGTAATCGATGTTTGAAAAGTCTGGACGCATAACTAATCCCTGATCCCCAGCTGTTGCTGCCATTTCGTAAGAAGCTCAATAGGATTGCTGCGGATATGAACGAAGTCAGCAACGCCGGCCGCTTGCAGTTGCGCGGCGGAATCGGGATTGCCCGCGATAAGAACCGGGCTCTTGCGTCCGAGCGCCTGTAACTTGAGCACAAGTTCCGTGGCCAGGGCGAGATACTCCGGATCGGAACTGCAGAGAACGATCAAATCGGCATCGCTGGCGGCAATTGCATCGGCGCTCGTGAATCGGTGCGTGACGATATCGAAGCCCGCGCAGGCAAAGAAATTGGCGGCGAAGTTGGAGCGTGCCGAACGCATCCTGACATCTCCGAATTCGGCCAGCAGAACGCGCGGAGACTTGCCGGTCCGGGCCGCGTGGCGTTCGGTACGCAGCCGAAGCTGCTCATAAGCCTGCGCGCCGCGCCGTTTACCGGAGAGGCGCGAGAAGTCAATGCGATGCAGTGCCTTTTCGGAAAGATTGACGTATTGGTTGGTCCCGGTAAAGATGCGGCGGCGAGAGACCACGGCTTTTTCCCTGGCAGCCAGCGATCGCTCCAGCGCCTGCGCGATCTGCCCACCGGCAAAAGCCTTGCGATAGCCGCCGGCGGCTTCGATTCCCTGCATCGATCTCCAACCCTCGCGGGCAATGAAATCGGTAATGACCTCCAGACAGTAGGACCCGGCGCCGGGATCGGCGACTCGGGATAACATCGCCTCCTGCTTGAGAAGGATCTGCGTATTGCGGGCAAGCCGGCGGCTGGCCTCATCCGGCGTCTTGTAACACTCATCGAAGGGCGCGACGGAGATTGAGTCCGCACTGCCGAGGACAGCGGACATAGCTTCCGTTGTTCCGCGCAGGATGTTGATGTGAGGATCGTAGATAGTCTGGTTCCAGCGGGAGGTGCGAGCATGAATGCGGGCCCTGGCGCAATTTTGCGTTCCGCCAAAGCTCTCGACGACGCGCGCCCAAAGCATGCGGAAGGCGCGGAGCTTGGCAATCTGAAAGAAGAAGTTTGCGCCCATTGCAAAGGAGAACGCGATCGAAGCCGCGGCGCGATCGACCTCGATGTTCCGGGATTGCATTTCAGCGAGGAAATCGACCGCGGCCGCGAGGGTGAAACCAACTTCCACGACGGCGGTTGCCCCCGATTCTTCAAATTCGTCGCCATGGATGGTGAAGGGCACGAGCGCGGGAGGAGAGGTCCCGACGACCTCCGCCGCGAAGTCCAGGTTGGCGAGCGGATCGTAGGCGGTCGATACAGGAGTCGGCCTTTGCCGTTCGGTCAGCCGCTCAATCAAAAGTCGAATAAGGGGCTCGGCGGCATTTTCAAAATGCACGGGAATCTCATCGAGGCTGATCAGAAGCATGCCCAGGTCGGAAGCATTGCCCATGACTACATTGCGAAATGCGATCTCTTCAGCTCCGTCAGCCACCGCACTGCACGCCGCGCGATTTGCCTGCTCCAGATCGAGCGCGTCGATTTCCTCGCGAATGCGCCAGTCGCAGGTCGAACGGGCACTGCGCGCATAAGGAAAATCGCCGGGCGCCGCGTCCAGATAGTCCAACCCTCGGATATCTTCAGCCCGGTAGTAGGGCTTGACTGCCAGCCCTTCCTCTGTTTGCCAGATAAGTTTCTTCGCGTAGTCGGCACCCCTCAGGTCCTTGCGAATAACTTCTTCCCAGGACTGTGTACTTACCGGAGGAAACTCCTGGAGCAGATGATCAGTGGCCATATTCCTTCACTTGCTTTCAGGGGCTTCGACAATTTCAATAAGAAACCCGAAGGGATTGTCGGCTCTCGACTTGGGATGAACAAAGAAGACCGTGGTGCCACGCGAGCCTTTGCGGGGAGCCTTGTCGATGATTTGAAATCCGCTTGCCTTCATGGCGTCGAAGGCCTGCTGCGCGCTCTGCACGCGGAAACCAATATGGGCCAGCCCGCCGCGGCCGCCGTTTCTCTCGATCAACTTTTGCACGGGAGAATCCGCGGTCAAAGGCTCGAGCAACTGGATCAGGTTGGGACCGTCGCCTATCTCGAGCAAAGCTTCGCGCACCTGGTCGCCCCCGAGCACTTCTTCGCGGTGAACTTCGTGGAAGCCGAGCATCTCCCAGGCCTTAACCTGGCCGTCCAAATCGCCCTGTTTCACGGCGATCGCGACGTGGTCTACGAACCTTATGCCTGGAACATGCTTCAGATCTTCCGGAACATCGCTCATTTGTTACCCTTTCGATCGAGGCCGGAATCCGACGGTCATTCGAACTCAACGACGATCTGATTCAGTTTTACCGAGTCGCCGGGCGCCACGTGCACGCTCTTCACTATTCCCGTGCGGGGCGCGGTCACATTTGTTTCCATCTTCATGGCTTCGAGGACCATCATCAGATCGCCTGCCTGAACCGGCTGTCCCTGCTTGACGTTGACTTTTATGACCAGGCCCATCACAGGGCTGCGGCAAACTCTCTCGTCAAAAACATTTCCCTCGGCCGCCTGGGTGTGAGTGTGCGCGCCGGGAAGCGAAACCGGCTGAGGCGCAACGGGAACCGGTTGGTAGGTCGGATAACTTGGCTGCAGCGGGCTCTCGTCGTCCTCCAGGACCTCGACATCAACCTCGTAGGTCTTTCCGTCAATGGTTATCTGAAGCTTCAAGTAACCGGTTCCTTTCCTCGATAGACTTTTCCATCGCCTCATCGCTTCGATGGCAGGTTATGAGAGGCAAGAACGGATGCCCGTCCCTGCTGCGTCCATCGGCTCACTGCCGCGTCGGGCGACTGAAGCAGCCTGGCGGAACGGATGCGGAGGTTTGCGCCCAGGAATGCGGTAACCGCTGCGGCAATCACCGCCATCATTTCCGGCGGAATCTCTTCTTTTTCCGGTTGACCCGCTTCCATCGCGGCAGCAGCCGCGGCTTTCATATTCAATGCCACGCGCAGCACCTCTTCATAATGGGATCAATCCATGTTTCTTCTGCGGACGCAACTCCCGCTTGGTGTGCAACGATTCCAGAGCCTGGGCCAGATACTTCCTGGTCTCGGCGGGTTCGATGATGTCATCCACAAGCCGGCGGCCGGCCGCAACGTAAGGGTTCGCAAACGTCTCCCGATACTCGTCGACCAGTTCCTTGCGGCGGGCCGCTTGATCCTCCGCGGCATCGATTTCACGCCGAAACACGATTTCCGCGGCGCCCTCTGCGCCCATGACGGCGATCTCCGCCGTGGGCCAGGACACAACCCGGTCCGCGCCCAGGCCCTTGGAGCACATGGCGATATACGCACCACCGTATGCCTTGCGCAACACCAGAGTGATCTTCGGAACCGTGGCGGCCGAGTAGGCAAACAGCAACTTGGCGCCATGACGGATAATGCCGCCGCGCTCCTGCTCGACTCCAGGGAGAAAGCCCGGCACATCGACAAAGGTCAGGAGCGGAATGTTGAAGGCATTGCAGAAGCGGACAAATCGAGCCGATTTATCGGAGGCATCGATGTCCAGCGCTCCGGCCAGAACATATGGCTGGTTGGCCACAATCCCGACGGGCCGGCCTTGCAGGCGTCCAAAGCCGATAACGATGTTGGGAGCGAATCCGGATTGGATCTCGAGAAAATCCTGGTAGTCCACAACGCGCGCGACGACGTTGCGGACGTCATAGGCAACCTTGGGGTCGACGGGAACAATTCCGTTCATATCCGGATCGGATTTCATACGCGCATTGAATGCCATGCGGGGCGGATCTTCAAGGTTGTTTGCCGGCATGAAACTGAGCAACCGCCGGCAAAGCTGAAGCGCTTCGTCGTCATTCTGGGCGATGAGGTGAACCACTCCCGCGTTGTTCATCTGCGACTGAGCGCCACCCAGTTCCTCCGCGGAGACAACCTCGCCGGTAACTTGTTTGATGACCTGCGGCCCGGTAATGAACATCTGCGCCTGGCGGGTTTGGATCACGAAGTCGGTGAGCGCCGGGCTGTAGGAGGCGCCCCCCGCACAGGGTCCGCAAATGAGGGAGATCTGCGGCACAGTTCCCGAGAGCATGACATTGTTGTAGAAGACGCGGGCATACCCGGCCAGACTGTCAATACCCTCCTGAACGCGAGCGCCGCCGGAGTCGTTGATGAAGATGAAAGGGCTGCCGGTTTTGAGAGACAGGCTCAACATGTCGGCAACCTTTTTGCTGTGCGTCTCGCCGGCAGCTCCGCCCAGCACGGTAAAATCCTGGCTGGCAAGATGCACCAGGCGCCCATCGATGGTTGCACAACCGGTGACGACGCCATCCGCGGGCAGCTTCTTTTCGGCCATCCCAAAATAGGTGGCGCGATGAAGGGCAAAAAGTCCGATCTCCTGGAAGCTGCCTCGGTCCACCAGCCTTGCGATTCGTTCCCGCGCCGTCAGCTTGCCGCCGGCGTGCTGCTTATCGATGCGCTCCTTGCCGCCACCGAATTCGAGCTCGGCACGCTTGGCGCGAAGGTCGGAAACCTCGTCGGCAATCGTCTTGTTCTTCGAACTTTCCGGTTGCTTGGCCATCCCTGCTCCTGGATCAGTGGGTATGAATATGAACCTGCTTCAATGGTTCCGGAGCCACGGCTACCCGGCGCTCCTTGCCGCTCAGGGCAATAACATAATTCACCTTTGCGCTCAGTTCATGTCCACCGCTCGCTGCTCGCGGAGCTCTCGGCTCCGATATTTTATTGTATCCCTCCAAAACATGCGCTGATGTGATCGGCTTCACCCAGGCGGGCGGAAGCAAACCGGCGGGCCGCAACGCGTTCGCCGGCATCTTGGCGACCTGCGCTTGATGCCTTTGACTAGGCGATACGCAACGAGCCCGGTGCTGGGAGCTGACAAGGCGCCGGCTTGGCGAGGGTTTCAGGGTTTTGGGCCGGGGAAGAGAATTGGCTGCTTTGACGGATGCGTGGGAGCCGGCGGCGAACTTCGCGGCGGGGGCGTCAAAGCCGAAGGATGGTCAGGAAGCGCCGTTCTTCCGCCGTCATGGCCGGCGCCGGAGAAATTCCGTAACTTATTCATTCGATGATGGTTGAGAAGATTCTTCCGGGGAGGGCCGCTTACTTCGGGAAGGCAAGGATTTGACTCTCGCTGGAATGTGTGGAGTGATCGGAAGACAGAACAACCCGAACGAGGGGCGCAATTCGAGAGCATTCTTCGCGATCGCAGGCTGGCCGCGGATTTCGATTACCGGTGCAAGCAAGCCGGCCAACTGGCATCGAAGATGCGCTTCCTTGCAGCGCCGTGGGTGGGAATGCTGGAGAGCGGGGCGTGGCTGCGCAACGCCGCACACGCAAACCATTGCGCAAGACATTTCGCGGCGCAGGTCTCTTCCATTCCGGGTCTTCGGCTGGCAGTGCCCGTGGAAGCCAATGCGGCATTCCTTTTGGCGCCGGAGGAGATTCTCAATCCGGTTCGAGAGCGCGGCTGGAGATTCTATACCTTCATCGGCGGCGCGGCACGCTTCATGTTTTCCTGGAATACCGATCCGGCGCGTGTCGATGCTCTCTGTCGCGATCTGAAGGAGTGTGCGGCCCAGGCGCACTTCCCGCAGTTGGGAATGGATACCTGATGCCCGACTTACTTGCCGAGCAGCCGGACGACGTGGTTGACGATCATCAGGTCTTCGGCGGGGGGAATGACGCGCACGGTGACGGGCGAATTCTCGGCGGAGATGACGGCTTCGCCGCGGACGTTGTTGCGGACCGGGTCGAGCACGATGCCCAGCGCGCCCAGGCCGGCGCAAATCTCGGCGCGGCCGGCGATATCGTTTTCGCCGATGCCGCCGGTGAAGACCAGCATGTCCAGCCCGTTCAGCTCAGCCACATAACTGCCGATCCAGCGGGCGATGGTCCAGGTGAACTTGTCCACGGCCAGCCGCGCCTTGGCGTTGCCGTCCTTGATGGCGTCGCGCAAGTCGCGCATGTCGTTGGATAACTCGCTCACGCCCAGCAGGCCGGACTTCTTGCTGACTACCGTTTCCAGCCGATCGGCGGCCTCGGTGGCGCTCGAGGCCGTCTCGGCAATCTTGTGCAGGATGAAGAGCAGGACGCCGGGATCGATGTCGCCGGTGCGCGTGCCGCTGATGATGCCGCCGGTTGGCGTCAAACCCATTGACGTGTCGAGGCACTGGCCGCGTCGGATGGCGGAGATGGAGGCGCCGTTGCCGAGATGGGCGACGATGAGCCTCTCCGGCACGTCGGGTTCCAACTGGTAGACGATCGACTCATACGAGATGCCGTGATAACCGTAGCGGCGGATGCCCATTGCGGAATATTCCTCGGGGATGGGCATGTGGGTGACCACTTCAGGCATGGTGCGATGGAAATGGGTGTCCAGGACGGCAAAGTTGGGAATGCCGGGGAACTGGATCAGGGACTCGCGCATGATGTAGACGGCAATGGGCGTGTGCAGCGGCGCCAGGGCGGCGTAGCTGTCAATCTCGCCGATCAGTTGGGGCGTGATGAGCTGGTTTTCCCTGACCGTGGGCCCGCCGCACACCACGCGATGGCCGATGGCCGCCGGGGCAGGGAAGTCGCCCGAGTGCAGCGCTTTGGAAACCAGTGCAAAGGCAACCGCGCGCGTGGGCAGAGATCGAGTTTGATCGACCAGTTTCTTGCCGGCGGCGTCCTTGATCCAGAACGCGCCCTGGTCGGTGCCGATGCCGTCGACCGCGCCCTCGAAGAGCTTGGCCCGCTGGCCGTCGCCGGCCTCATAGACGGAAAACTTGATGGAGGAAGAACCGCTGTTCAAAACCAATACGGGCAAGGATGCCATGAGTGAAAACCTCTGAGGTTGGGGCTGAACGAGTCAGCGGGTTGGCGGAGTTAGCGGAATTAGCGAGTTAGCAAGTCAGTTTTGCGGCCAGCGCCAATTCTTTATCTCGGGCAGGTCGTCGCCGTTTTCGGCTACATACAAACGATGACGCTGGATGGCCTCGGAGTACCACTGCTCGGCCGCGCCGGCAAGCGGCTTGAGCCTCGGCACGCGCCGGATGACGTCGAGCGCGAGTTGGAAGCGGTCGATGTTATTGAGCACGCACATATCGAAGGGGGTGGTGGTGGTGCCCTCTTCCTTGTAGCCGCGCACGTGGATGTTGTCGTGGTTGTGCCGCCGGTAGGTGAGGCGGTGAATGAGCCATGGATAGCCGTGGAAGGCGAAGACGACTGGCGTGCCGACGGGGAAGAGCCGATCGAAGTCCTCGTCCGGCAGCCCGTGCGGATGCTCGGATGTGGGCTGCAACGCCATCAGGTCCACCACATTGACCACGCGGATGCGCAGATCGGGCAATCTTTCGCGCAGCAGGCAAACGGCGGCGAGGGTTTCGAGCGTGGGTACGTCGCCGCAGCAGGCCATCACCGCGTCGGGGCCGCCCTCGTCGTTGGAGGCCCACTGCCACACGCCCAGGCCTTTGGTGCAGTGCGCGATGGCCTCGTCAATGGTGAGCCACTGAGGGGCCGGCTGCTTGCCGGCGACGATCAGGTTGATATAGTTCCGGCTGCGCAGGCAGTGGTCGGCCACCGAGAGCAGGGTATTGGCGTCCGGCGGCAAATAGACGCGCACCACGCCGGCCTTCTTGTTCATCAGGTGATCGATGAAGCCCGGGTCCTGGTGGCTGAAGCCGTTGTGGTCCTGCCGCCACACCAGCGAACTGAGCAGGTAATTGAGCGAGGCGATGGGTTTGCGCCAGGGAATCTCGCGCGTGACCTTCAACCACTTGGCATGCTGGTTCGCCATCGAGTCGATGATGTGGATGAAGGCCTCATAGCAGTTGAAAAAGCCGTGGCGGCCGGTGAGCAGGTAGCCCTCCAGCCAGCCCTGGCACATGTGCTCGCTCAGCACTTCCATCACGCGGCCGGTTTCCGACAGGTCCTCGTCCACCGGCAGCGTTTCGGCCATCCAGGCCTTGCCGGTTCCAGTGATCACGTCGCCGAGACGGTTGGAGGCCGTCTCATCGGGGCCGAAGACGCGGAAGTTCTTCTGGTCCTGGTTGGCTTGCATGACCGCGTGGAGCAAATGGCCGAGGATGCGCGTGGATTCGAAGTCATGCTGGCCGCGGCCTTCGATTTTGACGTCGAAGTCGCGGAAGTTGGGCATCTTGAGCGGCTGGAGCAACAGGCCGCCGTTGGAGTGGGCGTTCATGCCCATGCGCAGCCGGCCCTTGGGCGCGATGTCCGCAAGATCCACGCGGAAGCGGCCCCTGGCGTCGAAGAGTTCCTCGGGCTTGTAGCTGCGCATCCACTCTTCGAGCATGCGCAGATGCTCCGGCTTCTCGAAAATCTCGGAAAGCGGAACCTGGTGGGCGCGCCAGGTGCCCTCCACCGGCTTGCCATCCACGAATTTGGGTCCGGTCCAGCCTTTAGGCGTGCGCATAATCAACATGGGCCAGGCCGGGCGGGCCGTCGAGCCGTCTTCACGGGCCGCCTTCTGGATTTGGGCGATGCGGTCCAGCATGGCGTCAAAGACCGCCGCGGCCTGCTGATGCATCACGGCCGGGTCCTCGCCTTCGAGAGTGAAGGGCTCATAGCCGTATCCGCGCATCAGGCTCTCCAACTCGGCGTGGGGAATGCGGGCAAGAATCGTGGGGTTGGCGATCTTGTAGCCGTTCAGGTGGAGGATGGGAAGAACCGCGCCGTCGGTCAAGGGATTGAGGAACTTGTTGGAGTGCCAGCTTGTAGCCAGAGGGCCGGTTTCGGCCTCGCCATCGCCCACCACGCAGGCCACGATCAAATCGGGATTATCGAAGGCCGCGCCGTAGGCGTGTACCAGGGAGTAGCCCAGTTCACCGCCCTCGTGAATCGAGCCCGGTGTCTCAGGGGCTACGTGGCTGGGAATGCCGTAGGGCCAACTGAACTGGCGGAAGAGCCGCTTGAGGCCGTCCTTGTTCTGCTCGATGTGGGGGTAGATCTCGGAGTAGGAGCCTTCAAGATAGGTGTTGGCCACCAGGCCCGGTCCGCCGTGCCCGGGGCCGATGATGTAAAGCATGTTCAGGCCGCGCTCGCGGATCAGGCGGTTCCAGTGCACATAAAGAAAGTTGAGGCCCGGCGTCGTGCCCCAGTGGCCCAGCAGACGCGGCTTCACGTCGTCGAGGGTAAGCGGGCGCTCCAGCAGGGGGTTGTCCTTCAGGTAGATCTGGCCGACGGAGAGATAATTGGCGGCACGCCAGTAGGCGTTCATTTTGTCCAGCATTTCGGGGCTCAGGGGTCCTTTGCTCGCTGTTTCTTCGCTCACATTGCACCTCGCATGGAGAGTTTTTTTGACGTTCAAAGCCTAACAGTCGATGGTTACAGCCGTGGGTGATTGATGTCACAAGCGGGTGGGCCGACGGCCCATTTTGTGGAACATTCTAGCTCTCTTGATATTCGATGCGGAAATCGGCGCGCGGTGATGTGCCGCATCGATCTTGACTTTCACCTCCATTCCGGGGTTCAATCGTTAGCTGCTGTTGAACTCCTGGGTGTTTGCAGCGAAACGTCCAGGGGACGGGCAGGGAAGAAAGGCGGAGGGATGAACGCTCAGGGGGGGATGAACACTCTGCTTTGGATTGCGCAGATTTTATTGGCGGGCGTGTTTCTGTTCAGGGGAGTCAGCAAGCTGCTGGCCTATGAAGAACTGGTGAAAGCGCCGGAGATGCGAGGCAAGGCCAAGGGGGTGGGCATGTCGCCAGGGCTGGCCTCCATTGTCGGTCTGCTGGAGCTCGCCGGAGCGGTGGGCGTGGTGTTGCCGGTCGACCCTTGGCCTCCATACATTCTTCTGCGGCTGGCGGCGGCGGGCCTGGCGCTGCTGATGGTGGTTGCCGGCATCTATCACATTCGCCGCCAGGAGACGGCCGCGCCCAGCGTGACGCTGTTTCTGCTGGCGCTGTTCGTGATTATCGGACGCTCGCGGTAGCGCCAACGCCGGTACGGCCGGACTAGTTTGGCGCAACCGTTACGGGGACTTCGAGCGAGCCGGCGCGGCCGGCGGTGAGATCGTGAACCGCAATGCGCAGAGAAAACTGACCCGCGGGAAGATCGAGCGGAAGGCGGATGGGAATGCCCGAGGCCATGGTCCGCGCGTATTGTCCGGCCTTGATGTTCATCTGGAAGCCGCTGTCCAGATAATTCACTCGATGGCCCTCGGGATCGTAGGCTAGCAGCAGGAATTCGATCTGGGAATGTTGCGTGCCATCGGGAGTTGTGTCGTAAATGAGGCCGTGTGGGCCGACATTCAGGTCCAAAATGAGGCGATGCAGGGGTAGTTTCAGGGCTGGCGTCATTTCCGCGGCTGAAAGGGTGGGCAGCTTTGCGCCTAGCGCAGCGGATCAGAGGCGGCCAGCACGCGCGCCTGGAACAGGATTTGCGTCGATGGCGGCGCGCCGTGCAGGGTTGCAGCCACAATCAGGCTGGTCTGGCCGGGGTTGTGGGGCGAGGGGTATCCGTAGGGTCCGCGTAGTACTTATGGCGAAAGCCGACACCAGGGCGGGCGAATACGGCGTCAAAAATAGCGCTTTAGCTTGAGAATCTGCGACTCGAAGCCGTACCACAGGGCGGTGGCGGCGGCGGTGGAGGCGGCCAGGCGGAAGGCGACGACGGCGAGGTTGCCGGCCATGCCGTAACGGTCCATGCGCAGATCGAACCAGCCGAAATAGATAAAAACCGAAATGTGAATCATGTAGAGGCCGTAGCTGATGCGGCCGTAGAAGGCCAGCGGACCGCTGCGCAGGGCGGCGTTGAGGGGATTGCGGGCGCCGGTGGAGGCGATCAGGGCCAGCACCGCGCCGGCAAAGCCCGTCGCCAGCGCGGAATCCAGGAACGCTGTTCCGCCGGCCACAGTGGCAGCGGCCGCAATGCCCAGAACGAATGCGCCCAGGCCCATCCAGAGCCATACGCGGCGGCTGAGCGGGAGCGTATGCAACCCCAATGCCATGAGGCTCCCCAAGGCAATTCCGTCGAGGTGAATGAGCGTGTGCGTTGGCGTGAGCCAGGTGTACTGGCTGAGGCGTAACAGCGGCGAAGCCGCAAGCGCAAAAAGCAGGACGGCCAAGAGCATCCAGGGCTTGCGCAGAAAACGCACCAGCGGCGCCCATAGAAAGTAATACTGCTCCTCGATGGCCAGCGCCCAGGTTGGACCGATGGCCGGGGGCAGCGTGAGGTGGAAAAGATTCTGCACCAGGAAGATGTACGCCAGCCAGGGTGCGGTTTTTATGGCGTCGATCACGCTGGGGCCGATGAACCAGGGCGCGTTAAGGTAAACCACCACCAGCAGCAGGATGTAGACCGGCCAGATGCGCAGCGCCCGGCGCGCATGGAAGTTATGGAAGTAATGCGGCTTGTCCCGCGTCACCAGCAGGATGGACGTGATCAGAAATCCGCTGAGGACAAAGAACAGAATCACCCCCGCCCATCCCCACAGCGAGGCGTAATAGATCCATGTGCCCTCGAGCCGCTGATGGCAGTGATAGAGCACCACCCACAAAATGGCCAGGCCGCGCAGGCCGTCGAGTTCCGGCAGGTAAGTGGGCAGCCAGGTTGGGCGTTGGATGGGCAAGGTAGCGGGTCAGCAGGTTAGCGGGTTAGCGAACAGGTCCCCCGGGGGACCTGTTCTGTTAGCGGGTCAGCGCGGTCCGCGCTAGCCGGCGGCCAGTTGCTTGGCCCGCTCGGTGGCGCGCATGACGGCCTTGATGAGGGTGACGCGCAGGCCGCCTTCTTCGAGTTCGAGGATGCCGTCGATGGTGCAGCCGGCGGGGGTGGTCACGGCATCCTTCAGCAAGGCCGGATGATAGCCGGTTTCGAGGACCATCTTGGCGGCGCCGAAGGTGGTTTGCGCGGCCAGTTGGGTTGCGATTTCGCGGGACAGGCCCACCTTGACGCCCGCCTCGGCCAGGGCCTCGATGATGATGTAGATGTAGGCCGGTCCGGAGGCCGAAAGGCCGGTGACGGCGTCCATGTGCTTCTCGTCCACCACCACGGTGCGGCCCACGGTCTCAAAGATGCGCTGCGCCAGTTCCATTTGCGCGGCGGAGACGAAGCGCCCGCGACAGAGGGCGGCCGCGCCCGCTCCCAGAGCAGAGGGAGTGTTGGGCATGGCGCGAATGACGGCGATCTCCATGCCCGCCGCATCCTCAATGGCGCGGGTCTTGACCGAGGCCGCGAAGGAGACCAGCGTCTTGGCCGGCGTGAGCGCGGGACGAATCTCGGCGATCAGGTCAGGGACCTGGAAGGGCTTGACGCCCAGCAGGATCAGGTCGGACTGCCGGGCCGCTTCCAGGTTGTCGGTGCTCACGTCCACGCCCCACTGTGTGCTGAGCGCGATGGCCCGCTCGGCGTGGGCCACGGTGGCGTGGATCTGATCGGGAGCAAACAGGTTCTGCTTCAGGAAGGCCTGCAGCAGGATGCCGCCCATCTTGCCGGCGCCCAGAACGGCTACGTGAATGTGGGGCAACTGCGCGGGTACTTCGGTGGCCTCAACGGCTATTTCCGCCATGTGTTTCCTTGTCTTGGATGAGAGTTGTGGTGCAACTCTCAAGAATACTCGCATCGGCGCACGTATGCGGCGATCTGCCTACCGCGTCCGCGCGGCCGGCGATTCGGTGCGCTCGGCAGCGGCGCTGCCGGCCCGGCAGGGCCTTCAGCCAGGCGGCTGATTACTGCATGACAAGACCCTCGCCCGCAAGCAGATTCTTGAGCGATTCGTCCAAGAGCCTGGTGCGATCGGCGGGCGGCCATGCCGAGTTCCACAGCAGATAGCCGCCGTAGACCGTCAGGGTCTTTTGACTTGCGGCCACGGCGCTGAAAGATGTAGTGGCCCAGGCGCGGTACTCCATTTCATAAAGCCCTTCGCCTTCGGTGCCCGGCAACGGGCTGCGAAGTTGGGCGACCAGCGTCCCGCTATGAACAATGGCCCTGGTCATTGCATCCCCCGGCAATCGATCCCCAAAGAAGGTGCAATTGAACAGCACGCCGTCCGGGGAGTCCTGGTCGCCCTTGGAGCCTTCCTTCTTCGGCACCTCGTTGGCCATCCCGAATGCGACGATCACGCCATTCTTATCGCCCTGCTTGCCGAATGCCGCGGCGGCCCTTTCGATCTGCTCCCCGGCCGGGTTGCCGGGGCCGAAGACCTTGGCCCCCATGTGCGCTGCGGCAACTGCGTCTCCGCTTACCGTGGTGTCCGTAAAGTCGCTCCTGGTTGCCGCGGCGGCCTTCGCGTAGTCGATCTCCTGGGACGTGACGTCGGAGACCGACTGCAGCACCAGGCGCGCGCTGTATGCGTTCAGATTTCCAAAGCCGCTCCAGCCCACGATCTTGCCTGCGCTGTCGCGGCTCACGCCGGCCTTTGCCAAGCCATCCAGGCGGCCCACAAGGGTTGCGTTGACCTTGTTGCGGCTGCACGCCAGGCACATCGCATTCTCTTTGAATTGCGTCGCAAGCAGCGAATCGAACTGCTTGAAGTCCTTGTTCCTGTCCAGTTGCACGGGCGTCCTCTCGGCAGTGTCGATGGAGCCGGCAAAGTTCCGCGCCGGTTGGAGTTCCACGACGGCAATCGGACCGGCCTTGCCCTTTGTGCCTTCCGGATAGGAAAGCCAGATATCGTTCACGTGCTGGCCGCAGTCAATGCCCTCGATCGCGAATCGATCCAGACTGGCCGCAACCGTGCCTTTCACGCGAACGATCTTCCCATTAAACGCTTCAGGGCTCTTGAGAATTTCGCAGACGGTTGCATCGACCACCTGCGCGTGCAGGCAGCAGGAAAATGCGCTCATAAGAGCGATTGCAAGCAGGCGTTTCATCTCTTTCTCTCTCGTCGATGGAATGACCCGGGCCGGCAAACGTTTTCGACCGAGATGCCGCCGCAGGTTCAAAGACAACTGGAAAGGTTATCACGCCTAGCGAAATCGCGGGTTGCGGCCTATTTCTGTCCGGCGGGCTTCCGCGCCGCGATCCACGCGTCGATGCGGTCGCTCAGCACGTCGAGCGGCAGGGCGCCGGAGTCGAGCACCTGATCGTGGAAGGCGCGCAGGTCGAACTTGTCGCCGAGGGCCTTTTTCGCGCGGTCGCGCAACTCCAGGATTTTGAGCTGGCCGATCTTGTAGGCCAGGGCCTGGCTGGGCCAGGCGATGTAGCGGTCGACTTCGGACTGGACCTCGGTTTCGGCGATGGCCGAATGGTCGTGGAAGTACTGGACCATTTGCTCGCGGGTGTAGTGCTGGGAGTGGACACCCGTGTCGACCACGAGACGGATGGCGCGCTCCATGTCGCCCTCGAGGCGGCCGTAGTCGGAGTAGGGGTCCTGATAGAGGCCCACGTCCTTGCCCAGCCGCTCGGAATACAGCCCCCAGCCCTCGACGTAGGCCGTGTAGCCGCCGTACTTGCGGAACGTTGGAATGTCGTCCAGTTCCTGGGCAATGGAGATCTGCAGATGGTGGCCGGGAAGGCCTTCGTGGTAGGCGATGTCCTCGACCGAGTAGAGATTGCGGCCGGTGGCGTTGTAAGTGTCGATGAACAGACGGCCGGGGCGGCTGCCGTCAGGTGCGCCGCGCTCGTAATAGGCGGGCGCGGAGGTCTTCTCAAGGTAATCCGGGACCGCAACGACTTCGAACTTCGCCTTGGGCAGACGGCCGAAGAGTTGCGGCAGGCGGGCCTCAATGGGGGTCAGGTAGCCGCGGTAGGCGTCGAGCAGCGCCTCGCCCGAGGCGGGGTGCAATTTGGGATTGGACTTGAGGCTGGCGCGGAAGGTGGCGAGATCGGCAAACCCGAGTTTTTGCGCGATGACCAGCATCCCGGCCTCGTCGCGCTTCACTTCGTCGAGGCCGATCTGGTGAATCTGCTCAGCGGTGAGGTCGGTGGTGGTGGTGCGGCGGATGAGGAAGGCGTAATACTTTGCCCCATCGGCGAGTGAAGAGATGCCGGGCTGCTCGCGTCCGGCGGGAATGTAGCTGACCTCAAGAAAGCGCGCAAAGCGCAGGTAGGCCGGCAGCACCTCCCTGGCGATGGCGTCCAGCGTGTCGGCCTTGATGCGCTCCTGCTCGGCGGGCTTGATGGCGGCGGGGAAGCTCTTGAGGGGCAGCGCAAAGGGCGAGTCCTCGGGCTTCTGATTGGCCAGACCCTTTACCTGATCGAGCACCTTTTGGAGCAGGTATTTCGGCGGCACGCGATGGTCTTCCACGCCGATGGACATGTTGGTGGTCACCTGGTCAAAGGCCTTGGGGATGGCGTGCAGCCGGGCGATCCAGTCGTCGTAGTCCTTGACGGTGGTGAAGCTGAGCTGGGCTACCAGTTGCGGGTAGGTGATGTGGATGCCGCCCATCTGGTTCACGGGCATCTCCCACTCTTTGAACTCCGCGGCCTCCTCGTCCAGGGCGAACCTGCGCAGCAGCAGGTCCTGGCTGATCTTCTCCTGGGCGCTCAATCCGTTGGGGTCGATGGCCCCCAGGCGCAGCAGAAAGGCCTGCTCGCGGGCCAGGCGCTCGTTGACGGCCTTTACGGAGTAGTCGGAGATCTGGTCGTTGTAGCGCTTGTCGCCCAGAGTGGAGGCAAATTCAGGATCATGCTTGAGCCCGTCCTCCCAGTAGTCCTGGAAGAGGGCGTTGAGGGCCTTGCGGTTGGCCTCGACGGCAGCCGCGGGAACGGGAGGGGCGGATGGGGCTTGCGGGCGCGATGCAGGGACGCAGGCCAAAGGCAGGAGTGCGGAAACAGCCAGGACGGGGAGACGCGAACTTGGCACGGGAATCGGACCTCGGGATGAAATCTAGCCTTCCCGTCGAGTGTAGAGGAATGGGGCAGGCAGGTCGAGGTTCCTGGTTTCCCACCCTTCGCCAGAAAAAAGGCGAAGGATGGGGCACCCACTTTTTTGGCTGGGGCAAGGGTGGGGCGGCCGGCGAAGGGGCAGGGAATAGGGAATAGGGAACAGGGAACAGGGAACAGGGAACAGGGACTGGAGAACAGAGATCGGCATTTTCAGCTACGTGTATAGACCGACAAAAAAGGGAATTCTGGCGGGTTATAGGGCGACGGATTAGAGGAGGAAGGTCTGTTGTTAAAAAAAGTGGGTGTGTGAGCTTAGATATCTTTGCGAAGTGTCCGGACCGGGCCGGACCAAAACGTTTGAAAACGGCTCGAAAACGATCGATTGGGAGGCGTTTTTGGCCGTTTTTTGCGTAAAATTAGGGCCCTTGTGTCTACCTTTGAAACTAGCTGCCAGCTTCCGGCTGCCGGCTAATCCACGGGCAAACAGCGGTGGCTTTGCCCGGGGGCAGGGAACAGAGATCAGGAGGGAATGGGCGATGCGGGAGAAAGAACGAAGGCTGGCGCGGAGAAGGCTGGATGTGGAGATGCGGTCCTATCGGCGCGCGGGAATGGCGAAGAATCCGACCAACGAACTGTTGCGGGCGGTGCGGCAGGTGCTGCGGGTTCCGGTGGCGGAGATCGCGCAGAAGATGGGGGTGAACCGTTCGGCGGTGTTCGAGCTGGAGGGCAGGGAGCCGAAA
>Ga0181533_1001417_pt1 | contig 30954 bp, 19 predicted proteins | sample PEATcosm2014_Bin_45_FD_119772 | JGI IMG/M metagenome (GOLD analysis project Ga0181533, IMG submission 119772) | Peatland microbial communities from MTU Mesocosm Facility, Houghton, MI, USA - PEATcosm2014_Bin11_60_metaG | ecosystem: Environmental > Terrestrial > Soil > Wetlands > Peat | place...
CCATTCGCATGCACCCACTTTTCAAGAAAGCTGATGAGTTGAGCCACCTTGCCATTGGCGCGGCCATAGAGGTTCACCGCCTCAAGGGACCGGCTTTGATCGAAAGCATCTACGAACGATGTCCGATGCGCGAGCTGGACTTGCGCAAGATCGCTGCGGTCAATCAGCACCTCGTCAAAATCGAGTACAAGGGGCTCGTATTTGAGGAGCCGTTGCGCTTTGACGTTCTTGCCGAGGATTGTCTGCTGCTGGAGCTTAACAGAAGAAAACGGAGCCAACGAAGGTGCTTCCCCAGTATATATGTGGCTATATAAAAGTGAGGCAAAAAGGCCGGACAATCAGGGCGTGTGGAGAATTTTGTCCTGCGCCCTGAACTGCCAGGTCCCGTACTTCCTCGTTGCGCCTTTGCCCGGTCCTGGTCATACTCCCGCGCCAATGCCGGCATTACATAGAAAGCTCATCATGTCCCTTTCCAGATCACTCCGTTTGGGCCTTTGCGCCCTCCTGCTGCTGGCAGTGTCCCCGTTGAACGCCCAGCAAGCCGGCCCTGGCCCCAAGCTGGGTTTCCTCAGAGGACCGACCAACGCCCCGCTGGGGAGCGTTGCCAGGCTCGCCGTGCCGGCGGGCTACGTCTTCCTGGACGCCAAGAACACCCGCCTCTTCCTCAAAGGCCGAGGCGAGCCTGTCAACGGCCATGAGGTGGGCTTCCTGACGGGCCTCAAACAGGAGTGGGCGGTCTTTTTCATTTTCGACGAGGGCGGTTACGTCAAAGACGACGAAAAGGACAAACTGGATGCGGACAGACTCCTGGAATCCATCAAAGAGAGCGCGGCCCAGGGGAACAAGGAACGGCAGCGCAACGGCCATCCGCCGGTCGAGGTGGTCGGGTGGGAGCTTCGGCCCAAGTACGACCCCGGCACGCACAACCTGGAATGGGCCATCCGCGGCGTTTGCGAGGGCCGGCCCCTGGTGAATTACAACACCCGGCTGCTCGGGCGCAAAGGGGTAATGGAGGCCATCCTGGTCGTCGCGCCCGAGAAACTGCCGGAGACGCTGCCGGCCTTCCGCAGTGTGCTGGCGGGCTGCACCTATCAGCCCGGCCAGACCTACGCCGAGTATCGCCCCGGAGACAAGGTGGCCAAGTACGGGCTGGGGGCGCTGGTCGTCGGCGGGGCGGCGGTCGGGGCGGCGAAATTGGGATTGCTGACCTGGGCGGCGGTGCTCTTCAAGAAGGTCTGGAAGCTGATCATCGTGGCCTTTGCGGGCGGCGTCGCCTTTTTCAGAAAGCTCTTCTCGAGGCGCACCCGGCGCGCCAATGAGTGACGTCCAACTGCTGTTTGCGGTCCTGGGGGCGCTCTATGCGTGGGAGTGCGCCTGCTGGGTGCCCCGAGGTTCGGTGGCCTTCGTGACCTGGTTAGGCCGGCGCTGGCGGGCGGCGCATCCCGGCGCCGTGCTGGGCAACCAACGCGGCGGGTTAATCTTCACGCCCCCGTTGCCCCCGTTGGGCGCCATGCTCATCGGGAGCCAGTTTCTCCTCTCGCTCTCTCCCGAGGCAGCCCTTGCATTCGTGGCCTCGAGCGTGAACCCCGGCTCCCGCCCGATACAGACAGGCGAGTTTCTTCCCTGGGACACCATTCGCACCGTCGAGGCAAGCGGCCGGAAAGTCCGCGTCAATGGCAGGGTCTTGCTCAAGGCCGCCTCGCCGACGCTCGCCGCGCACCTGGCCGGCCAGTTGCAGAGGCTGAGGCAATCCTCCCCGGCCAGCCGGGCCTCGGCCATCCAGAGAATCATTCGGGACGCCCTTGATACGGAAGCGATACGGAAGCGATGGGGCGAGTTTCAGCGGCAGACCGCCGGCATGCGCTTGCTGGCGAATCTGCTGGCCGGCTTTGTCTTCGTCGCCGCGCCGCTGCTGATCCGGCAGTTCGGCTTTGGGCGGTGCTGGCTCGGATTGCTGGCTGGGGTGCTCGCGTTGACGACCGCCACCGCCACGTTGTTCCATCGCGCTCACAAGACCCTCTACCCGGCGGCCCAGGACGAACGCCTGGCCCATTTCCTCACGGTCCTCCTCGCCCCCGCCACCACCATGCGCGCCCTGGACATTCTCTCGCGTCCCTTGCTCGAGACCTTTCATCCGCTGGCAATTGCCAGGGTGTTTTGTCCCGACCCGCAATTCCGCGACTTTGCCCGCGATATCTGGCGGGAGCTTTGTCACCCTGCTCTGCCCGTTTGCCCTGCCGCTGAGCCGCGCGCCGAGGCGGTCGAGCGGCACTTCCGCGCCGCCTTGCAGGACTGCGTCGCGGAACTGCTCCGGCAAAGCGGCATCAGTCCCCAGGCCCTGGCCGCGCCCCCCGCCCCCGCCGACCCCACGTGCCGTTCCTATTGTCCGCGCTGCCTGGCCCAATTCACCGCCGGGCAGCGCGTGTGCCCGGACTGCGGGGGCCAACCCCTGCGCCCCCTGGCTGGGTGTGAGGAACCATGACCTGCGGCTGAGCCGCTCGCCACTCGCCGCTTCTCGGCGGGTTTGATTGACCTCGCGCCCTGGCTGGGGTCTAATGGGGTCTCGTTGACCAGATGAAAACCACCCCGTTTCTCCCCATCCTTGTCCTGAGTTGCACCGCTGCTGCGGCGGCGGCTGCCACTGACCCTGCTCCTGGAGCGGACCCCACGCAAGTCCCCCGGGCCATGCATGTGCCCGCCAAAGAGCGTGCCCATGTCACCGTGGGCCTGCGCGCCGGGGACATCACCGGGGGCGACAACCGCGCGCTCCAGGCTGCCCTGGATTACGTCGCCGGCCTGGGCGGAGGGGTGGTGGACATCGGGCCGGGTGAATACACCATGCGGGACTCGCTTCACCTGCGGCCCCAGGTGACGGTGCGCGGCGTCCCGGGTCGGACTGTCCTGCGCAAGGCGCCCTCGACCGCCTCCACCCTGAAGGTCGACGGGGATTACGGCGAAGAACAGATTACAGTGGCGGACCCGGCCGGCTTTGGCGTCGGAGACGGCGTGACGGTCTGGGACAGGAATTCCGGGGGTTTTCATACCACGGTGGCGCGCATCACCGGCGCCAGTGGAAACACTCTGGCCATCAGCCTTCCCTTGAACGCCGATTGCATGGTCGAAAATGGCGCCCAGGCGGCAACAGCCTTTCCGGTCGTGAGCGGCTATTACGTCGAAGGGACCAGGATTGAAGACCTGGCCATCGAGGGGAACAAAGACCAGAACGTGCCTCTCAACGGCTGCCGGGGTGGCGGGATATTCCTCTACCGTTGCCACGGGGCGGTCCTGGAGCGGTGCATCGTCCGCAATTACAACGGCGACGGCATCAGTTTCCAGCAGTGCAACGACGTAACGCTCCGGGGCTGCGTCAGCGAGGGCAACACCGGCCTGGGCCTCCACCCCGGCAGCGGCTCCCAGCGCCCCGTCCTCCGCCAGTGTGTCGCCCGGAACAACGGCCAGGACGGCCTGTTCCTCTGCTGGCGGGTCAAACAGGGGGTCTTCGATGAAAACATCCTGGAAGACAACTGCGGCTTCGGAATCTCGGTCGGGCATAAGGACACCGACAACCTGTTCCGCAACAACCAGGTCCGGCGCAATCACGCCGACGGGGTGTTCTTCCGCAACGAAACCGAAGGCATGGCGCCCCATCGCAACCGCCTGGAAAACAACCTCATCGAAAACAACGGCCTCCAGGAAGGAACCGCCGGCATTCGGGTCCGGGGGCAGACCCGCGACCTGGTCCTCAAAAACAACATCCTCCGCGACACCCGCCCCGCCGGCCAACGCAAGCAAACCGTCGGCATCAGGCTCGAAGAAAAAGCGGGCCCCGCCACGATCGAAGGGAACCAAATCGAGGCTCCGAAACCCATCGATGACCTGCGGCGGCAAGGAGCGGTCGAACCGTGAGGCGGGCCGGGTAATCATCAAACGGCTCCCACTCGGCCATTTCGCGCTGCAAAACGCCGAGTCGGTTGACGCGGTGACAAGCGGCCTCGATGGGGACTTGTGACTGGCGCAACTTTTTACGAATGAGATTAGCCACCACCGCAGAACGATCTCCCGCCGGCACAATCTTGCGAAAGCGCCGCCCCACTGTGTCAGGTATGGCAAATGTCATTTTCATGCCTCCGTCTAACACAGAAACCCTGCCTGTTCAAGAACCAACGCCAGCGCCGCGCAATCCGGCGGAAGCCTGCCGGACCCGCGGCGGCAAGGAACACTCGAACGAGAGACCACTAACCACTGACCCACCCGCCACCCGTCACTCCGCGATCACAGTCACCTTCTTGCGAAAATCCTCGAGGCTGAGCTTGTCTTTCTGGAAGGAGTCGATGTCTGATTTCCGGGCCCGGAGGATAAGCCGGCTGCCACGGCTGTCGGCCACGGCGCGTGTTGTCCAGGTTACAATGCCGCCGCCACCGCCCATGCTACCCCCGCCCATACCGCCGCCCATGCCACTCCCGGCCATACTGCCGCCGCCGCCCCCGGCATGCCGAGTCGTCTTGGCCCCTCTGATCTTAGCCCTTCCCTTCCCGCTGAGGCCCGCGACGACCACCGTGACCGTCTCATCAGCTTTCAACCTGCGGATGTGCGAGGCATTTTTCAGGGCGGCGATCAGATCGCCCTTGAGGGTCTCGACCTTGTCGGCGTCGTATGCAGACTCCTGCGTGGCGCCGCGATCCTCTGTTAGGAGTTGCTCGTGGAGGAAGTTAAAGCCCGGAGGTCCTGATGGCTGGGCCAGCTCCCGGCGGGCCGCCTCCCAATCGCTGTTGGACTCTTCTTTGGTCTCGGATTCCGCCTTCCCGGCCGGAGGCTCGACCAGCGGGTAATTGACACTGAGGAAGAAGAGGGCGCCGTAGCCTTCCAAGTAGAGGTTTTGCGGCACGCTGGCGCGGTCGACTACCTCCCTGTGAATAAAGATGCCCATGGCATTGGGGGACTTCTCGGCGTCGCCACCGGCGGCCTTCCGGAGGATGTGAGCCATGATTTTGAGGTCTTCATCGAGGTTGGCCAGGTCTTTGGGCTCGGCGGCGTCCTTGGGGATGATCAACGAGCGGGCGGCCAGCGTGGGCGGGAGTGTACCGGAGACGATCATCGAGTAGTCCTGGATCAGAGGGCCGGACGCATCGACCCCAGCCTGGGCGACGCTGAGCTCCTCCTGGGCCTGATTGGGGTCATTCTGGGCGCGGCCGGTATCAGCAGCCAGGATGGGCGCCGCCAGGGCGGCGATGAGCATGAGTGCAAGGTGATATTTCATAGAGGATTGTGTTCTGCTTGTTTTTCTTTGTTTTGCTACTTGGATTCGGGGCCGAAAGTGGGAACGGCGTTGCGGGCCGGGGCTGAATACGAGACCAGGCGCTCGAGGTTCTGGTGTGTTTGCTGGAAGCCGTCCTCGGTGTTGAGGGCGACGGTTTCCAACGCCGCGCGGAGTTGGTCGAGGCGCGTGTCGACCTTCCGGAGGGCCAGTTGGAAGCTCTGCTGGTCCAGGGCTCGCTCGGAATCCTGCGCGCGGGCGTATTCGGAGAGCAGGCGCAGGGTCTCGGCGCCGGCGCCGGCGGTGGCCAGGGCCACGTGATTGCTCCAGGCCGATTGCTCGCCCTGAACCCCCTGGGCAAGCCGGGCCACCGAGAGCTTGAGCTCGGACAACTCGCGCGCGCCGGGGGCCGTCCGCCGGCCCAGGCCAAAGCCCAGGGCCAGCACCAGGGCCGCCGCTGCGGCCCATCTGAGGAGGGGCAGGCCAAGCCGGGCGACGGCGCGGACGGACCGGGCGCCGGGCTGCGGCGTCCACGCTCGCCGCCAGTGGCGGGCAGGCGGCAGTTCCCAGCCGTCCAGGGCGCTCTGGCTGCCGCGCCAGGCCTTCACCTGCGCGGCGCAGGCGGGACAGGAGGCTAGGTGAGCGTCCATTTCGCGCCGGCGGGCCGAGGGGGTCTCCCGGTATAGAAAGGCCATCCATTCGGCGGGGTCCGGGTGTGTCACAGCACTCGGAATCGGGGTGTTTGGGTCTTGCGATTGCATGATGCGTCTTCGTTTAAATTCAACGGCCTCAGGAGGCGCCCCAGTTGCGTGAGCGCCTCGGCCGCGCGGGACTTGACGGTGCCCTCGGGGATGTCCAGGACGGCGGCGATTTCGTGGAACTTGAGGTGCTCGTAATGGCGCAGGGCCAGCACCTCGAGGTACTGGGGGGGCAGCTTGAGCAGGGCGCGCCGGACCAACTCGCCTCGCTCCCGGGCCTCGGCCTGGACATCCGGCGGCGGGTCCTCCGCGGCCAACAGGTCGAGGCGGCCGCCTTCTTCGGCGAGGGCATCGAGCGAGCATTCGCCTCGGCGATGGGTCTTGCGGAGTTCGTCATGGCAGAGGTTCAAGGCGATGCGCCACAGGAAGGTCGAGAACTTCCCCCGCGCCTCCCAGCGGGCGCGCGCGGCAAACGCCCGGACAAAGACCCCCTGGCAGAGGTCCTCGGCCCGGTGCGGGTCGCCCGTCATGCGGGCGCACAGGCGCTGGATGGGCGCCTGCCAGCGCGCCACCAGGCGGGCAAAGGCCGGGCCGTCGTCCTCCAATTTGACCCGCCACATCATTTGCTCGTCCGTGGCGCCCAGGAGGGATGTGAGGAGGTTACTCATACCGCTTCCCTGGTGGAACGCGCCAGGAGGCGATTTGGTTCGAAAATTCTTTTGCGCTTCCCCGGCCTCTGGTCAGCCAAACAAATCCAACTGCGCGGGCGGGGCAAGGCGCTGGAGTTTTTCGCGGTCTTTTTGGCGCCGCGCGGCTTGGCGGACATTGCCCTCCGGGGTGAGTTCGGATTCCTCGAGGTTGCACAGGATTTCCTTGGCGCGTTCCAGAACGGCCTTGGGCAGGCCCGCCAGCCGCGCCACCTGGATGCCGTAGCTCTTGTCGGCGCCGCCCTCGACGATCTTGCGGAGGAAGACGATTTGATCGTGCCACTCGCGGACGGCCACATTGTAATTCTTCAAGCGCGGGAGGCGGCCGGCCAATTCGGTCAACTCGTGGTAATGGGTGGCAAAGAGCGTCTTGGCGCCGACCTGGTTGTGGATGTGCTCGACAATGCCCCAGGCCAGGCTGAGACCGTCGAAGGTGCTGGTGCCCCGCCCGATTTCGTCCAGGATGATCAGGCTGCGAGGGGTGGCGTTGTTGAGGAGATTGGCCGTCTCGCACATCTCAACCATGAACGTGGACTGCCCGCGCCCCAGGTCGTCGCTGGCGCCGATGCGCGTGAAGATGCGGTCCGCCAGGTCCAGCCGGGCCTCCGAGGCGGGGATGAATGACCCGGTATGGGCCAGCAGGGTCAGCAGCGCCACCTGCCGGATATAGGTGCTCTTGCCGGCCATGTTCGGCCCGGTGATAAGGGCGATCTGGGTCGCCCCGTCCAGGCAGGTGTCGTTGGGCACGAACCGCTCCTCGCTCAGAATCTGCTCGAGGACCGGATGGCGGCCGTCGCGAATGAAGAGCGCTCCCTCGCAGCCCATCTGCGGCCGGCAGTAGTTGAAGAGCCGTGCCGTCTCGGCAAAGGCCCCCAGCACGTCCAGTTGCCCCAGGGCGGCGGCGGCGCCCTGAAGCTCCGCCACGCGCTCGAGCACGGCCTGGCGCGCCTCCTGAAACAATTCGTATTCCAGCTTCATGCTCCGCTCCTCGGCCCCCAGTATCTTGCCTTCCATCTCCTTGAGCTCGGGGGTGATAAAGCGTTCGCCGTTGGAGATCGTTTGTTTGCGGACGTATTCCGGCGGCACTTTGTCCAGGTTGGCCCGGGTCACCTCCAGATAGTAGCCAAATACCGAGTTGAAGCGGACCTTGAGGGACTGTATCCCGGTGCGGAGGATTTCCTGCTGCTGCAATTTGGCAATCCAGTCCTTGCCGTCCCTCGTGGCGGCGCGCAACTCGTCCAGGCCGCGATCAAAACCGTCGCGAATCAAACCCCCTTCTCTCAGGCCCAAGGGCGGCTCCTCGACAATCGCGCGGGCGATCAGTTCCGCCAGGTCCGGCAACTCGGCGACTTGCTCCGCCAACCGGCCCAGCAAGGGTGGAGCGCCCTTTTCGGCTGGGGCGGCCGGGGGATTGGGATTAGGATTGAGATTAAGATTAGGACCGGGGTTATCGGGCGCCGGGCTGGCCAGGGCCAGGTCCGCCAGGGTGGCCTTGAGGCCCGGCATCTGCTCCAGCGCTATTCGCAACGCAATCAGGTCTCGCGCATTGCCGGTCCCGGCGCTTAATCGCCCGGTCGTCCGCTCCAAGTCCCGCACTTGGCCAAGTTGCGCCCGCAGCCGTTCCAGGCGCGGGGGATTGTCCAGCAGCACTTGCACCGCCTCCTGGCGTCTCTGGATCGGTTCCAGGGCGGCCAGCGGCTGGGAGAGCCAATCGCGCAACCGCCGGGCCCCCATCGGGGTCACGGTGCGATTGACGGCCCCGTAGAGGCAGGCGTTGCGCGGCGCCTGGGGATGGAGCGGCTCGATGATTTCCAAATGACGCAACGTGGTGTAGTCGAGCCCCAGGCAATCGCTCCGCTGATAAAAGGAAAGGCGCGTCAGGCTGGTTGCATCGCGCCGCAGGTGCTGGGTCACATAATGCAGCACCGCTCCCACGGCCCCCACCGCCCCCGGGCGGTCCTTTAAGCCGAAGCCGTCCAGCGAGGCGACGCCGAAATGCTCGCGCACGGTAAAGAGGGCCGTCTGGGGCGCAAACACCCAGTCATCGTAGCCGTTGAGAATCCAGCCAAACGAAGCCGGGGCGTTCCTGAGGAGGAAAGGCCTTTGGCCCGGCTGTGCGGGCGTCGGAGCCGCGCCGGGCGCAAGGGCAGGACGGGCCGTGGGCAGACCGGAAGACGGGCCGGCCAGGCCTCTCAGCAAGTCGCCGAGCGTCTCTGCGCCGCCCGGATAGACAATCTCGGCCGGGCGCACACGTTGCAGTTCCGTGAGCAGGGCCGTCTCGTCCTCGACCTCGGTGGCCCTGAAATCTCCCGTGGTCAGATCGGCGCACGCCAGGCCGAAGGCCTTGCCCAAGGGACAAACGGCGGCCAGGTAATTGTTGCGCTCGGCCGCCAGCATCCGCTCGTCAAAATGCGTGCCGGGGCTCAGTATCTGCGTCACCTCGCGTTTGACCAGTTGTCCGGCGCGCGCCTCTTCCATCTGGTCGCAGACAGCAACCTTGCGCCCGGCCCGAAGCAGCCGGCCGATGTAGGCATTGGCGGCGTGAAAGGGGATGCCGCACATGGGCACGACGCCGCGCCGGGTCAGCGCCACATTGAGCAATTGCGCCCCAGCCTGCGCGTCCTCGAAGAACATTTCGTAGAAATCCCCCAGGCGGAACAGCAGCAATGCGTCCTTGGGCAGTTCGCTCTTGATCCGGCGATACTGCGCCATCATGGGTGTCAGTTGGGCATCGCTGGCCATCGTTCGGGAGGTTAGGCACAAATCGAGTCGAGGTCGATAGTGGTTTTCAGGCTGCGCGCTCGGAGTGGCGCGCCCTGCCTGCTTTGGCTCGATGCGCCGGCCGTCAGTGGGCGTTTGCCAATTCCCCATTGCCCAGGAAATCGCTTTTCGGGTTTGGGGGTTCATGATTATCTTGCGGGATGCGAATTCTATCAGGCATACAGCCCTCGGGCACGCTGCATGTGGGAAATTATTTCGGGATGATGCGGCCGTCGCTCCTGCTGCAGGAGCAGGGAGAGGCCTATTATTTCATCGCCAACTATCACTCGATGACGACCCTGCTGGATGCGGAGGTGAGGCGTCGCAACACGCTGGACGTGGCCCTGGATTTTCTGGCCTGCGGCCTGGACCCGGCCAAGACGGTGTTCTTCCGGCAGTCCGATGTGCCGGAGGTCACAGAATTGACGTGGCTGCTGGGGACGGTCACGCCGATGGGGTTGCTCGAGCGGTGCCACTCCTATAAGGACAAGGTGGCCAAGGGGATTGCATTCAACTTCGGCCTGTTTGCCTACCCGGTGTTGATGGCCGCCGACATCCTTGCTTACGATTCGAACCTCGTTCCGGTCGGGCGCGACCAAAAGCAGCACGTCGAGATCACTCGGGACATCGCCATCAAGTTCAACGAACAGTATGGCCGCACGTTCGTCGTGCCTGAGCCCCAGATTCAAGAGGCGGTGGCGGTAGTGCCGGGGACCGACGGACAGAAGATGAGCAAGAGCTACGGCAACACAATCGATATTTTCGGGGACGAAAGGTCGGTTCGCAAACAGGTCATGAGCCTCGTCATGGACAGCCGGACACCCCAGGAACCAAAGCCCGACGCCGAAAAGAACCTGGCGATACGCTTATTGAAGCTCTTTGTGCCGGCCCAGGCGGCCCGGGACTACGAAGACCGCCTCCGGGCCGGAGGACTGGGCTACGGCGATCTCAAGAAGGCGCTCTTCCAGCATTACTGGGACTACTTTGCCACGGCCCGCGCCAAGCGCGCGGAATTGGAGGCCAACCTGGATTATGTCCGGGAGGTCCTCAAGGACGGGGCCGTCCGGGCTCGGGCCAAAGCGGGGGAAGTGCTGGCCCGAGCCAAAGTGGCCGGAGGGTTGTGAAATCCGCTTACCTTGCGGGTTCGAGTTTGCGGAGGCGTTCGAGGATGTCGGGGTGGAGTCTGGCCAGGTTGGCGCGCTCGCCGGGGTCGGCGTCCATATTGGCCAGGAACCATTGCTTGTCCTGGGGGTCAAGTTTGCCGCCGGCCTCGTCGTTGGGGGTGTGGAGGAGCTTCCAGGGTCCCTGGCGCACGGCCCATTGGTCGCCCAGGCGCCATTGGAGAACGTCATGCGGGCTGGGGGCGGAATCGGAGCGGATGACCGGCACGAGGCTGCGTCCGTCCAGTTTTGCCTTGGGCAGGGCGGCGCCGCACAGTTCAGCCAGCGTGGGCAGCCAATCGCATCCGTGGGCAACCTGGTTGCGGACCTGGCCTTCGGGCAGGCGCCCGGGCCAGGAGATGATGGCGGGCAGGCGGATGCCGCCCTCGAAGAGGCTGAATTTGGCGCCCCGGTAAGGTCCGCTGCTGCCGCCGCCATAATGGGCGCGTTCCTCCACCGAATGGCCGTTGTCGGACTGATAGACCAGGATCGTGTTTTGGCGCAGGCCGGAGTCCTCGAGGAACTTCACCAGGCGCCCCACGCGGTCATCGAGCGTCGAGACGAAGGCAGCGTAGAGCTTCCGTGGATAGGGCAGGTCCCGGTAGTAGTCGAGCCATTTGACCTCTCCCTGATACGGATAATGAGGCATGTTGATGGCGAAGTAGATGAAGAAGGGCCGGTCGCGGTGAGCGGCGATGAAGGCCGTGGTTTTTTCCAGCATCAGGTCCGGGAAAAAGCGCCCGGGCAGGCGCACGCGCCGGTTGTTTTCCCAGAGGTCGTGCCGGTTTGGGCCGCCCCAGTAGCAGAAATGCGTGTAGTTGTCGATGCACCCGCCCATGAAGCCGAAGGAGTAATCGAAGCCGTGGTCCAGCGGTTTGTGGCCCGAACCGGAGCCGAGGTGCCATTTGCCGATGTGGGCCGTGGCATAGCCGGCGGCGCGGAACATGTCGGCCAGGGTGATTTCGCTCGAGGGCAGGCCCGGACCGGTCAGGGTCTCCAATTGGTCGTCGGCCTCGGTGGGCGGGCCGGCGCTGTTGTTTGGCATTCCCGCCACCCACGGGTAGCGGCCCGTGAGCAGGGCCGCCCGGGAGGGCGAGCAAACGGGAGCGGCTGAATAGAATTGAGTGAATCGCACGCCTTGCGCGGCCAACCGGTCCATCGCCGGTGTGAGGAGGTCCTTTGCCCCGTAACACCCGGCATCGATGCTCCCCTGGTCGTCAGCCATTATGACGATGACGTTGGGTTTCATGGGCTGGGCCCCGAGGGCGGGCGCAAGACCGAGGAGCAGGAACAATGCAGTCAATTCGTTCATAGCTCTTCGGGAATTTGCAATTCTCGATTTGCAATTGTCAATTTTTTTTCATTGACGCAAGGCGCAGCTTCCCGTAGCCTTTCGATGCAGGCAGATGGGATGATGGAAATGTCGTGAATAGCCGCCTCGAACGTGTCACCGACTGGGTCTCAGTGTCGCGTAACGCGCGCTACCATGTCGCCTCCCTGGCGACGCTCTGTTCTGTCTCCCGCCGCGAGCTTGAACGCTTCTTCCACGAGAGATTCAGGCTAACCACGCGCGCCTTCCCCCCCTTCAACAACTACGTCACGTACATTGCCGGCGATAGCGGCGCACCGCTCATGTGGCCCGCCACTGACGGGACGCTCGTATTCTTGGGCGGCGATACGACGTCGCCGGCGTCAAGCCAGATGCAAAACGATATGAATACGCTCTGCCAATGGCAGGGGCTTGACTACACCCAAACGCGATACCAAATGCAGCAGCATCCCCTCCAGTAGGAGCACGCCAACCGATCAGCAGACATACGAGACCCGCACGCTGGATATGAAGACAACTCAAGCAAGCAGGCGCGAAAGCGCACAGGTATGTTTCTTTGGCAAGCGGCTTCGCTGCGAGCCCCCGACCGCCCCGCGCGTCTGCGCGAGGTCGGCCGGCCGCGCGTCGGCTCGGCAGCGGAAGAGGACCGCCGCTGCCGCCCTGGCGGCCCTGGGCGTGGCCCTTGGGGCTTTCGCGCAGGGCTCCGTGGCGCTCGACAACAGTCTTTCATCTGGCCGCCTTTCTGTAGCTACCGCATTCCCTTACCAGCCCGGAGGCCCGGACGAACCCTACGGCGGCCCCTACGGCCTCGCCGTTTATGAACTGAACTCGGCGACCTTCGACCCGAACCAAGTGAACAACCGACTCTTTCAAGGCCCAGGTGAACTCGGCGTTGTGGGCTTCACGCTCGTCGCCACATTTGCAGGACTGGACAACACCACGACGCCGGGCATCATCAATCTCGGCGAGTTGGACATGCCCCAGGTCAACCCGAAGGGCTCCACGGTCGCCCTTGGGTTGGTCGCATGGGGGAGCTCGGAGTCGTTTGATCAATATTTCGGCATCACCGGCGGCGGTGAACCCTTCCTGGGGCCGCTCGGCGGAGTGGTATTCATCAACCAGACGGCGGACTACACAGCCATTCCAAAGCCCAATCCGCCCGCGCTGAGCGGGTGGACTGACGATCTAGTCATGTACCAGGAGATCCCCGAGCCCTCCGCACTGCTCCTGGCTGCGTTGGGTGCTGCGGCGCTCTTCCCCCTGCGCCGGCGGGAGTCGTGAAGCCCCCGTCAGCGCCACGCAGCGCCGCGTCCTCCCTCCGGCCGGCAATTGCCGCAGGTCGAAAATCGATCCGCCAAACTCCTACCCGGCCCCGATGACGCCGAGAGAAGACAGACAGCAAAACCACAGGGTATTTCACCACGTCATGCCATAGGCACCTTTGCCATCTTGCTATCGGGCATTGTGGGCGCAAGGAGTCTCTGACTGGTCCTCGGCCCAGCGAAGACCTTCTCCCCCGGGAAACCGTTGGTTATACACAGCGTCAAAAGTCCCTGTGCCGCGTGCCCTCACGCGGCGTCACTTATGTCGCCATGTATAGAGACTTACGTCGTCTCCTACAGCGGCAGAGACTCCTCACGTCGTCTCCTACAGTGGCAGAGACTCCTCACGTCGTCTCCTACAGTGGCAGAGACTCCTCACGTCGTCTCCTACGGTGGCAGAGACTCCTCACGTCGTCTCCTACAGTGGCAGAGACTCCTCACGTCGTCTCCTACGGTGGCAGAGACTCCTCACGTCGTCTCCTACAGTGGCAGAGACTCCTACGAGCGGGTAAGAGGGTGGCGTTGCCGCGATAGGGCCAATTCTCTATAGGAGCGTTCGCTCTTCGGCTTACGCTCGTCTCCTGCAGTGGCTTGCGGGGGAACTCTGTCACTGGTCCTGCAGCCCACCGAGCTTAATCAGGCGCGAATTTGCTGGCCTGCCTGGGGCGGTTGCAGGATACTGGCGCGGTCCGACCCTAAACAAGATAAGGCAACATTCGACGGTTTTGGCTTATGAGCGAGATTCAATACCGCGGCCGGCGGGCGCACGTCCTGACCAATGGAACCCTGGAAATCATCGTGACGGTCGAAGGGGGCCACATTGCCGAAGTCAGGGACAAGGCCACGGGCCTGAACCCGCTTTGGGGGCCGCCGTGGCCGACGATGGAGCCCTCGCAATACGAGGCCTCCAAATACCCGCAGTACGGAGGGAACTCGGAGAGCAAGCTCCTGGCGGGCATTCTGGGCCACAATCTGTGCCTGGACACCTTTGGCGGCCCTTCGGAGGCGGAAGCGGCGGCCGGGATGACCGTTCATGGCGAGGCGTCGGTGGCAGCGCACGACATTGCCGTCAAAGGGGACACGCTCAGTCAGGCGGTGGTGCTCAAGGAAGCCCGGCTCAGGTTCACCCGCGACATCCAATTGCCGCCCGCCGCGCGCGTGGCAACGATTACCGAAACCGTCGAGAACCTCTCTGCCTGGGACCGTCCCATCGCCTGGACCGAGCACGCGACACTTGGGCCGCCGTTCCTGGAAAAGGGCCGCACGCAGTTTCGAGTCACCGCGACCCGCTCGAAAGTGGAGGAGGCTGATTTTACGGGCGGCAAGGGCCATACGCGGATGGGAGCCGAATTCGACTGGCCGCTGGTTCCGTGCGTGGACGGCAGCTTCGAGGACCTGCGGGTGTTCACCAACCGGCCCGTGTCGGGGGGGTTCACGACGCACCTGATGGACCCGGGGCGGGAAGAGGCCCTGTTTTCGGCGTGGAGCCCGGCCCATCGCTTTGCCTTCGGCTATGTATGGAAGCGGAAGGACTTTCCCTGGCTTGGCATCTGGGAGGAGAACCATTGCCGCCTTGCCGCGCCGTGGAACGGAGTGACGCTGACTCGAGGCATGGAATTCGGGGTGTCTCCTTTTGCCGAGTCGCGGCGGGCGATGGTCCAACGCAACGAGTTGTTCGGGACGCCCGGCTACCGCTGGGCGCCCGCGCGACAGAAGCTCAGCGTTCGTTACCGCGTGTTCCTGGTCCCGGCCTCGGAGTGTGTCGAGCGCGTCGAGTGTGTCGAGCATGAGAACGTTGTGGTCTCGGAGCGTTGCCCAGGCGCAGCGCTGTGACACAATTATGAATGATGCATTATGAAGGCCAAACTGTCCCCTTCAGCCCTGCCGGGGAAAAACCCTCTCAAAGAACTCCTTCGAAAAGGGCAGTCGGCCATCGGGGTGGTCGTCACCGTCAACAACGTCGAAGTGGCGGCGCGACTGGCCGCGCTGGGCTTCGATTTCCTGTGGCTCGAGACGGAGCACTCCCCGCTGAGCCTGGAGACGATCCGCAACATTGTCCTGGCCACCCGGTGCTTGCCCGCCGTGCTGCTGGCCCGTCCGCCCGTCAACGAGCTTTGGACCGCCAAACGCCTCCTGGATATGGGCGTGCTCGGAGTCATCTTTCCTTTCACCAGCAGCCTCGAGCTTGCCCGGCGGGCGGTTGCCGCTTGCCGCTACCCACCGAGGGGATTGCGCGGTTCGGGCGCCGACCTTGCCCGGTTGCGCTGGCCGGAGGCGGCGAACTACTACGATTTTGCCGATGAGAGCGTATTGGTTGTGGCCATGATCGAGGACGTCGAGGGACTTTCGTCCATTGACCAAATCGCAGCCGTGCCCGGCATCGATGTCATCTTCATCGGCACCAGCGATCTCTCCTTCTCGCTGGGCCTGCGGGGCGAGCAGCATCATCCGCGGCTCGAGGCGGCCGTGGCCAGGATAACGGCGGCCGCCAAACGTCATGGCAAGGTCCTCGGCCGGCCGGGCCGCACACCCGAGGAGGTCCGCCGGTTCCAGGCCCGGGGGTTCCGCTTCTTTATGACCGGCAGCGAGTTGGACCTCCTCGAGGCCGGCGCCCGGCGGTTTTTCAAATCGCTGAACCGCAGCAGGGAAGCTGCTGGATTCGGAAAAGCCGTTTTTCCGCCACCTGGAATTGGACGGTGAGTTGTGGACCGGCATCGGGCATCCCGACCTGGGCGCCACCTTCGAGTTTAATCTCCTAACGGGAGCCGGGCTTATGTGGAGATGGCGCGAACGAGAGTGTTCGCACCGCATTCCTCCGAATCAATTTCATCTTTGAGCGGCTCCGGTCTAGCGAGCGTTCCGTCGAAGCCGTAGGTCCAGGTCCGCCATTTCCTGGTTCAAATTGGCCGGGGAGGAGGACTTGGGCAGCCCTTTCTCGATGCGTTGGGCGGCGGCGAAGTGCTCTTGGGCTTCCGGGAGCCAGTTGCCGCGGCCAGTGTCCTGAAGGTCCAGGCATACTTGCACAAGGTCCAGACGAAGCTGGCACAATTTGGGTCCATGAATGTCCGGAAGCTCTTTTGCGAGGCGGTTTTCCAGTGGCAGCGCGTCGCTATAGCTGGCGTGGGCGCCTTTGTAATCCCTGGCGTTGCGCAACAACATGCCGCGGTTTCGCAGGGTGTCAGCAATGTTGGCCTCCTGGCCGGGAGCGGCATCTTTGCGAAAGATAGCCAGGGCCTTGTTGATGGCCTCCAAGGCCGTCTTGAGGTCCTGCTGGCTGGAATGGTCCGCCACAGCCTGGTCGTTGAGGCAAACCGCATAACAGTGCAGCGCGCGGGCATAGTCGGTTCGGTTGGTCCAGCCTTCAGTTCGTGTCAACTGCTTGTAGAGCTCGAGGGATTCCTCAAGCTCCGTGCGAGCCGCCCGGTTCTGGCCCTGGTCGATGAAAAGCTGGGCGCGCTTGTGCAACAAGCCGGCAGCCTCATCCTCAAAGCGGAGTGGATCACTCTTGGCCAGTTCGCGGCAGATCTGCACGGCAGCCTGGTACCTTTCCAACGCGCCGGGCCGATCCTTGAGCCGGGCCAGGGTATCCCCGAGTTTGGCCGAGGTTTCTGCCTCGCGCGGCCTGAAATAAGCCGGTGTGATTTTGGCCAGCCTCTGGTAGGCCTCCAAGGTCTTGGCGTACTGGTCGCGCGCCGGGGCCCAATCCTGGGTCTTCTCGTAATTCCCGCCGAGGTTCCAGAGCGCCATGGCCAGGTCTTCCAAGGCGCCCGGGCGGTTGGCCTGGGCCGCGGCCTGGAGGCAACGAATCGCCTTCTCAAAGAGGCCGCGCGCAGTTTTCCAATCCTGCTGGTCATCGAGGCGGCAAGCATAGTTGTTGAGCATCGTGCCGTAGCCGTCGCACATCGGCGAGTCCGGCTTGTCCATCCCGGCCGCCTCGTAGGCCTGCTTGGCCTCGGCGAGGTGGCCCAGCCCGCTGGCTCGGTTGTGGACCTCGAACTCGATATCAGCCAGTGATGTGTGCGTCTCAGCGATAGCCGCGGCGCGCCCGGCCTCCGATGGCGGCAAGCCCTCGAACCAGGACAGCGCCTCCTTGAAATCCTTGAGAGCCGCCGGCAGGTTGAACAACGCCCGGTGCGCGAGGCCGCGGTTGCGCAAACTCCGCGCCAGGTTCGAGCGGTCCCGGACGGATTTGGTTTCCGTTGCCTGGTCGCGGAACAGCCCGACGGCGTCGTCATACGCCCGGCACGCCAAGGCGTATTTCCCCTGGTCGTTATAGACCAGGCCCAGTGAGTTAAGCGAGAGGGCACGCAAGGACGACAGACCCTGCCGTCCGGCCAACTCCGCTGCGTTGGCAAGCTCCGCCTGAGCCTCGGGCAAGCGCCGGGCGTCGCGCAGGAAATTGCCGTAGTCATAGTGGGCATTGGGGCTGCCCGGGTTTTGATCGGCCTCAGCCCGCAGGCGCTGCCCTTCCTGCGAAGGCGGTTCCACCGGTTTGGCCTCCCGGCGCTTTAGCGGCAGGTCCAGCGGCCCCGCATCCACCGTGACCTCCCGGTTCGCATCTTCCCACTCGGGCCTGCTGGCCTTGAGCACTATCGGCGCCTGAAGGCGATTGCCGGGCAGAAAAAGCGCGAACTGGCCGCCTTGATCCGTGTTGGTCACAACACCGCCGATAGTGATCCGAACCTCCGGCACGGGCAGGCCGTCACCTTCATCCCTTACGCGCCCCGTGAACCAAGCCCCGGTCCGTTCGACATCGAACGCCGCCGGCTTGTCAGACAGGAGGATGGACGCCTGCCCACCCGCCAACTGCCAGCCCTCTGCGTCCAGACTCACCGCCGCCGGCTTCCCGAAGACCGTGCGCGGCAGCGCCGGGAATCGAGCCTGCCCCTGCTCGCCCACCACAGTCTCGAAGGACTCCCCGCCGACTTTCAGCCTCAACGTGCCGTTGGTTGGCCCGGCAAGCGGCGGGCCGTTGCCAGACCGAGTGAGGGACACGACGAACGCAAAAGGCCCTGGCTTGCGCAACCGAATGTCCAGAGAATCGCTGGACGGTCCGAGCGTGAGATTGGTCGGCTGGTAGCCGGCATTGGTCACCACCAAGTGGGGCTGGGACCTCAGGCGCTCCATGGGGACGAACAGCCGGAAGGCCCCGCCGGCATCCGTGTTGGTGGAAAGGCCCGCCACCGAAACCCAGGCGCCTTTGAGCGCCTGACCCTGCTCAGCCTCAAGAACGCGTCCCGAGACCGTCCTCCCCCACCGTTCGACCTCGAGCGGGATGGGCGCCTCGCCAACCAGAACGGCGCCCTGGCCTGCTTTGACCTGCCAGCCCGGGAACTCCAGAGTGAAGACCGCCGGCTTGCCTTGGAGCGCGGGGGCCAGCTCGTCGAACCGTGCCTCCCCTTCAGGGCCGATCCGGCCTGCGTACACAAGGCCCTCGGCTTGCAGTTTCAGGAGCGCACCCGCCGGCACGCCGGCCCCGCTGGCGCCGTTGGGACCGAGCAGCCGGACGACCTGCGTGAAGGGTGCCCTTTCGCAAAGGATTTCTACCGGTGTTTCGGTGTGCTGGATCGGGAAGGCCAGCGGAATCCAACCGGGGTTGGTTATGCCCAGTTCGAGCTTGGGCCGCCACAAGGGCCCCGGGATGTCCAGCCGAAATTGCCCGCTTAAATCTGTGTTGGTGCCAAAGCCCTCCAAGGAAACCCAGGCCCCGGCGGCGGGTTGCTTGTTGTCCTTGTCTTTGACCGTGCCCTGCAAAGTGAATGGTTTGTGGACTATCGGCAGGTACAACGTGTGGCCGCTCAGGCGGAGGGACGGGCCGCGGGGCACGTTGAGTTCCCACTCCTTGGCCGTGAGCTTGACCGTGGCAGCCTGGTTGCTCAAGCTCGGCGGCACAAGGTCGAAATTGATGCGCCCCTGCGCCCCCACGCTCAAGCGCCTCGACCAATCGCCGCTCCCCGGCACACTCGCCTGGAGCTCGAGCGTCGCATCACCCAAGTCCGCGATCTCCTCCGGTCCTGCGGGCCCACGGAGGACGAACAATTGGCTGAAGAACTTGGCCGCGGTGTCCGTCGGGGGCGAGGAATGGGTGTTCGACCGAGCCAACAGCGACTTCCCGGTCCAGAAAGCCAATCCGGCTAACGCTGCCAGGAGCGCGAGGACCCCTGCGGCAACCAGGACCGGTTTGGCCGATCGGGGCCTGGCGCTTAAGCACTCGATAAGCCGATGGACGCTGGGACCGAAGTACTCGTTGGAGAGTCTGCAGACCTGAAAGTCCCGCAACTCCACCATGTCCGGGGGCAGGTCCTCCGGCCAGTTGACTTCCTCGAAACTGACGGGGACAATGTTCTTCTTCAGCCTCAGGGCCTCGGCGACCTCGCGCGCCACCCAGTCCCCTTCCTGCAAACATCTCTCCAGGCTCCCCGGCGTAAGCACCAAAATGAAATCCGAGCAGGCCTCGACTTGCGAACTGAGGATGTCCCGATACTGGCCGGCCCTGAGGTCTTCGACATCCATGAATACCGGAAACCGGCGGCTGCACAGGGCCTCGCGCAGCAACCGCGCCGCCGCTGCGCCGCTGTCCCGCCTATAAGAAATAAAAATCTTTCCCTTAGGCATGAAACCATTGAAGACCCACCCACCTCACTATTCAAGCTTAAAGCTTGACATTTCAGTCTCTAATCCCGCCCGCGTCGGCGACCGTTAGCCAAGCAAGGCGCCTGTCAAGACGGGACGGCGATAACCGTGGTGCGGAAATACCAATCCACCGTTTCGCCCAAAAGCCTGGATTCGGTTTCCTCGACCAGACGGCGGAATTGCCGATCCGAGGACGCTTGTTGGAGGCGGTCCCTTTGCATTTCGAGGAAGTCGCGCATCGCCTCGAACGATTGCACGCGCGCCTTGTACTCCTTGGCCGCGGCCCATGAGAGGGCGCCGACGGCGAGCGTGGGGAGAAAAATAGTCAGGCTCCCGAGCACCTTGGCGCAAACGGTCTCGGACTCCGGGGCCCACCGGAGACCTCCCAGAACAACGGCGAGTTTCGCCCCCGTCGAGAGGATTGCCAGCGAGGAGCACCCGAAAAACAGGGTGTTGGCCAGGCGGAGCCACTTTGCCTCCGCCTGAGAGCGATCCGCGTAATACTGGATTTGGCCGTTGGCTGGATCGGGGTCAGTCAGGCGGTTGAACAGATAAGCGTCCCGAAGAGATTCCCAGGGCTTGGAGGCGAACGGGCGCGTCGAGCGAAGATGCAGGATGTTGATTGTGCGCAGGAGCGGGTGCAGGTCAGCCGGCAAGCGCGACGCAAACTGATAGGCCAAGTAAATGTGCAAATCCCCTAACGCCGTGACCGAGCGGTTGATTTCCACAAGCAGACGGGAAACAGCCCAGGCCTTCAGTGACTTCGCATGGTGCAACCAGAGGTGTGTCTTGAGTCCGGCCACGAGCAAAATCAGTTCCAACACGAGCAGCGCGCAAATCCACCAGGCAGCACGGGTCATGGACTCGGCTTTGGCATCGTGCGAACCGTGGCTCGCCAGGGCCACAGTGGCGCAGAGCGTGGCGAGAACGTGCGTGGTGATGACCACCAACGCGGCTCTCGAAAACAGTCCGTGATGGCGTTTGGCCTGGGCGCTCGTATGCTCTTTCACTGCCGCGCAAAACTCGGCAACGCTTGGCAAAGCAGCCGCGCCGGTCTCCTGCTCCGGCTTCGGGGTTAAGCTCAGGGTCTCGATGGACTTCGGCAGTGCCGGCACGGGAAAACCCTTGGGGCCGTGCCATTCACAGACCACCTTGGCTCTCCCCTCGGTGAGTCCCACTCGAACTTCCAGGACCTTTCGGCCATGGGACAGCGCAAGAGAAAACAGCTCCTCTGTGCCGCCTCGTCTGCTGGTGGCATCAGCCCCGAGCATGCACACCAACACATCGCTGACGCGCAGGATCTCGCGGTTGCAATCCTCGAAACGGGCGGCGCGGCTGCCGGCGTCGCTGACGACCCGTTCCTGAATAATGTGTTCGCTGGCAAGCAGCTTCTCCGCTTCCAGCCGGTCTGCGGGGGAAAAGTCCGGCTGCCCGCGCGGACTGGAAGCGGCAAAATAGACATCCCGCGGTTGAGGAAGGAAAATGCGCTGCGGAATCTTCAGCCGCGCGCACGCCCGCGTGAAGATGGTATCTGCCCCAATGGCTATCTGGGAAATGCCGCACAGGAAATGATGGTCTTGCAGGCCGAGGGAGCCGGATAGGGAAGCCAGTGTCTGGACGAGGTGATCTTCCAATTGGCGATCGATCTCGGCTCGCTGGCCCACAGAGCCGGCAGGCAGATCGAACAACTGGCGCGATCCAGCAAACCCTACCTGAACCACGCACGGCAACGCGCGGGAGACTGTCGAAGACATGGCCTTGGACGATGGCCGAAACGGACGGTTCAGGCAAATCGAAAACGCGTCGAGAATGCGTCGACCCGGGTTCTCCGACCGCTCGTCTCCTCTCCGGGCTGCCGTTTTTCGAGCGCTTGCCGCCGCATGTCATCTGAGGCAACATGACAGCTTGTTATGGAACAAGAACCGACGGTCCCGCCCAATACCCCTGAGCCTGGGTTGCCTGCGCTGTGGCGGCGATGGCGGGCTACGGCGGACGGCAGTCAAGGGCTGGACCGATTGGAAGCTCGGCATCTGGCTGCCCTGGCGCTGGATTACGGGGAGGCATTTATGGCGTACGATTTCACCGTTGCAGGGCTGCGCCAGGGGTCCGACGTGCATCTCTTGCAGCAACAGGCCCTGGCCTTGGCGCGCACCGGCTCGACGCAGAGAGCCCAGGCCATCCTCGAAGAGCTGCGCCGGCAAGGCCAATACGGCGAGGAGACACTCGGGTTGCTGGCCAGCACCTATAAAGACCTATACTGGCGCGAGAGCGATATTGAACGTCGGACCGGGTTCCTGCAATCGAGCTTGGCCCTGTATGGGGAAGCTTACGCCCGTACCGGAAGCTACTACTCCGGCATCAATCTTGCCACGCTCCTCCGGCTGGCCGGGAACCAGGCCCAGGCGCTCTCTCTGGCGCGCGAGATTCAAAAACTCCTTCTGCGGCTTGATCCCGGCAAGGCCTCTTCGGTGGAAGAACAGTTCTGGCGAAGGGCCTCCCTGGCCGAGGCCTCGCTCTTGCTCGGCCAAACGGCGGAAGCATGCTCCCTCTACCGGAGCGTCGTCCAGGAGTTTTGCGGCCGGCATATCGGCGCAATTATCCGGGTGCGGGAACAGGCATCCCGGCTCGCAGACACGCTCCTGGGGGACCCTCAAGCCTTGGCAGGCTGCTTTGATCTGGGGCAGGTGGCCGCCTTCGCCGGGCACATGTTTGACCAGCCGGGCCGGCGCCAGCCAAGGCTGCCTTACGCGGCGGAGCCAGAACTGCGAGCGCTTGTCGAAGTCGCCTTGCGGCGGCTGGATGTGCGTTATGGGTATTGCTCACTGGCCTCCGGCGCCGATTTGCTCTTCGCTGAGGCCTTGCTGGCGCGCCAAGGCCAGTTGCACCTGGTCCTGCCGTTCCAGCCCGAAGAATTCATCGCCGTCAGCGTCAATGTGGTCCCGGGGGTGGACTTCCGGCCCCGGTTCCAGGCGGTGTTGGACCGCGCCGCCAGCGTCTCCTTGCTTAGCGACTGGCCCAGTTCCCATGATGCGGTGGCCTTTATCTTCGCCTTTCGGGTCCTCAACGGCCTGGCTTTGATCAAGAGCCGCCTGTCGGGGCTGCCGCTGGTTCCTGTGGCGGTTTGGGACGGCCGGCCCTGCGACGGGGGAGGCGGCGTAGAAGGTTTTGTGCAGAGCTGGCGTTCCTATGGCTTGCAGCCGGTGATCGTCCCGCCGCCCCCTGAGGCCGTTTCAGACGCCTGCCCGGCGCCGCCACCGCAGCCGGCGTGCAGCGGGGACGCGCCGACGGCGCACGCACGCACCATCCTGGCGATGCTCTTCGCGGATGTGGTGGGCTACTCGAAGCTCAGCGACCCCCAGACACTGCTGTTTGTGGACAAGGTCCTGAACCGTATCGCCGCCACGATTCATGCCCTGCCGAGCCCGCCGGTGTTCATCAATACCTGGGGCGACGCGGTGTTCGCGGCGTTTGAGGAACCGGAATGTGCCGGTCGCTTTGCGCTCCAGTTGCGGGACCTGTTCCGCGGCATGGATTGGCGGGGGTTCGGGTTCGGCTCGGAGCTGCAAATCCGGATTGGCCTTCACGCCGGGCCGGTCTACACCTGTTTCAACCCAGTGCTGCGCCAAACCGCCTGCACGGGGGCCCATGTGAACCGGGCGGCCCGGATCGAACCCATCACCGAGGAGGGACAAGTCTTCGCCAGCGCCACCTTTGCCGCGCTGGCCGAGACAAATCGGGTCTCGGCCTTTGCCCTGGATTATGCCGGCACGCGGCCATTGGCCAAGAAGCATGAGGCCCTGCCTGTGTTCCTGTTGCGTTGGCGTTGAGGGGGGGCCTCTTTGTCGGCGTCGGCTTCGGACCCCCGAATGCACCCGCCGGGATTCATCTGCGGCACATACGATTCAGCCTCTTGCAGAAGGATCGAGTCGGCCGCCCGCCAGAAAAGTATTCACGATGGATTTTGCTGAAACACTGAGGTTCCGCCATCACGCTCCCGACGTTGTCGATAACGATCGGGAGGTAAAACTCGCATCCATCCACATGACGGTCCGCGGCCCACCGCCGTTCCTTGTGCACAAATCGGTCCGGAGGTGATGCTTCGGTCGCCTTGGAGATAACTGAGATGAAAAAACTACACTTGTGCTTGATGGCAACTTCGATTTTGCGTTCGTAATCCTGCCCCGCCTGAAGTCGCTGCTTGTCCAGCCACACCGCCACGTTGCCCTCGAGCAATGCGCGCGCCAAGGAACATGCGGCTGCCCGGTCTTCGCTGGCGTAACTGATGAAGACCCCGGCATGGTCCATGGCCTCGGGCATGCTTGCCAGGAGACTCTCGTCGTCCAGCTTGACGGCCGAGCGCGGCAGCAGGAGGGCTATGGGGATCTGGACCAAAGAAACCGCCGCCCAGCAAAACCAGATATGGCCGTACAGTTGCAGAATCATGGCGGCCGCCGCCACACCCACTGAGCCGCCGATCCCCAACGCCCAACCGTTTCTGGGCCCGAATGCCGGAAGCAGAAACATGAACAGGGGAGCCAGGGTCAAGACCAAGGCAAGTTCAACCCACCAGGGCATCTGCGTCAGCCAGTCTCGCCTCCAGAGGTTCAGGAAGGCCGTGGCATGGATTTCTACTCCCGAGCTGTTCTCTCCGTTCATAAGATGATACGGTGTCGGATACTCATCGCTGCGAAACCCCTCGTAAATAACGGTAACGGGAGCAGCGCCGACAAAAACCACCCGATTCGAGATCAGGTTATCCGGGACAGCCCCCGGCTCGAGGACCTTGGAATAACTCACATGAGGCAGGGTTGCCCCTGGCCCGTAGTAATGCAGCCAACGCTGCTTGAGGCGATCGGGCGGAGATACTCCTGCCAAGGCTGCCGCCTGCCATGCGAGCGAGGGAAACTCCTCGTCGCAAGACTGGCGGCGAATGACACCGTCGCTATCTTTGGGGAGATTCGCGATGCCCCACGGCGCAGCATCTCTTAGCCGCCCACCGGCGCGGCGAAGCCGGCGAACGGGGAGTCCCTGCCGATACTCCTCGTCCAGCTTGGCCCCGAGTACGACGCAGCCGCAGGCATGAATCGCCGAGGCAAATTGTTCATCGGCTTTCGGTTGCGGTGCGTCCTGGTCAAACAGGACATCAAATACGACGGCCTTGACGTGTCGCCCCGCGAGTGCCTCGATCAACCGGGCATGCAGGGTCCGATCCCAGGGCTGTCCCACCGGTTGGTGAAGGGCTTCATGCGAGGGATCGTCCATGAGCACGATCAGGGCCTCAGCCGGACGGACAGTAGGCTGCAGCAGAAACGGCAGGTCGTAGCTGAAATGGCTGACCCATTGCGTAAAAGGCAAGGCCAGGGCCATCAAGCCCAACAGGGCGATTAAACCGGCCCCGCCTGCCCGCCAACGCCAGTTCTCCATGAGCGCCGATTTGAGCTTCATGGTATTCCGCGTCATGTGGAGTCGTGATATGCCGATTGCCTAGCAAGAAGCTGCTGAGAAGTCAATGCGGCAACACAGCCTGAGCGAGCATCCTCCTTGCGTAACGCCAGGTCCAAGTCGATGCCGCCGCATTCGAGCAGCGTTGACCTTGGAGTGTCCGAGTCATTAATATGCCCCGCGTCAAGCCGTTTCATGCACCAATTGTTGACAGGGCCGAAGGAATTGTGGGTCGCATTGGTATCTGACCTGCGAACGGCCGGCCTTGGCAGACCGCTCGAGCCTTCATGAACCCGAACCATACCTTCGCAGCATGCGCGCAAACAGGGCTATCGCTTGCGCCTGGCGCGGGTTCTGCTTCGTCAGACTGAACCCGTGAAAGCGCGTACCGAGAGAAGATGGCCGAAGCCCGCCGCCGTGCTGCTGACATTGGCGGCCGGGATGCACGCGCTGTTTGGCCAGCCACTGGCAGGACCCAAATCAGGCACCAATGACCTGGTGGTGCTCTCTATCGAAGGAAAGTTGGAGTTTTCCCGCCAGGGAACCAAGCTCTGGGACCTGAGCCGCACGAACCAGGTGCTCTATGCCGGAGATCGGCTTCGCACGGGGGAACGAAGTCGTGCCCTCCTCCAGTTCTCGAACACGCAGATTCGGCTCGAGGAATTGAGCGAGTTGCTCGTCCCCGAAGAAACTGCCGACCGGCCCGTTATCACTCTGCTCAAAGGACTGTTTTATTTCTTTCACCGCGACAAACCGGGGCGCTACCAGTTGCACACGCCGACCGTCTCGGCGATCGTTCGGGGAACCGAATTCACCGTCGAGGTGGCTCAGGACGGTTCCAGCATTCTGAATGTGCTCGATGGCGCTGCGGAGGTGTCGGCCGGCGCCGGCCCCGTGGAAGTGCACAGCAAGGAGAGCCTCGAGGTCGGGCCTTCGGGGAGGCCGGTGGTGACGGCGCTTGTGAACACGGTAAGCGTGATTCAATGGTGCTTGTATTACCCGGCGGTGTTGGATACGGATGAATTGGACTGGGCGGGGGCCGAACCGGCTGAGATGCAAGCCTCACTGGCCGCATATCGCCGCGGGGACATTTTGGGCGCCTTGGATGCCTGCCCCCCCGGCCGTCCGCCAGGCTCCGAAACCGAGCGCGTTTACCAGGCCGCACTGCTGCTGGCGGTGGGGGAAACCGAACGGTCGCGCGCGCTGCTCGAGGACCTTGGGCCGGAATCGCCTCTGGCAGAGGCATTGCGCCGGTTGATGGCCGCGGTCCAATTCCGACGGACGGATCTTAAGCGTCCGCCCGTTCTGGCCAGCGAGTGGCTGGCGGAGTCCTATTACGCCCAGTCCCGTGCCAGCCGGGACCCGCGCCAACTCGAGCAAGCGCTCAAGGCCGCCCGGGCGGCGGCTGCAAAAGCGCCCGGATTCGGACTGGCCTGGGTGAGAGTGGCCGAGCTCGAGTTCTGCTTTGGCCGGACGCGGCTCGCCCTCGAGGCGCTGAAAACCGGGCTGCGGCTTTGCCCGGACAGCGCGCAGGCCCTGGCCCTGAAAGGCTTCCTGCTGGCGGCCCAGGACCGCCTTTCCGCTGCCACGCGGGCCTTCGAGCAGGCCCTGGCGACCGACAGCGGCTTGGCCAACGCCTGGCTGGGGCGCGGCCTCTGCCGGATCAGACTGGGACACGCCGAAGCGGGGCGCGAAGACCTCTTTACGGCCGCCGCCCTCGAACCGCAACGCGCTTCACTGCGGAGCTATCTCGCCAAAGCCGACGCAAACGAGGCGTTGTTCACGCGCGATAGAGAATTGCGCAGGCGATTGAACACCCTCGCGTTCAAAGAACTCGCTTTGGCCCGGGAACAGGATCCGTTTGATCCGACCCCATGGCTCTATTCGGCGCTGATGCTCTACAACGAGTATCGCATCACCGACGCCATCGATGATATGGAAAAGTCGGCTCAACTCAACGATAACCGCCAGGTCTATCGTTCCCGCCTGCTTCTGGACGAAGACCAGGCGGTGCGCAGCGCCAACCTGGCGGACATCTACAAGGACGTTGACATGATTGACGTCAGTCTCGCCGAGGCCGCCCGGGCGGTCTCCTTCGATTACGCCAGTTTTTCCGCCCACCTGAACCTGGCCAGCACCTTCGACGCCTTGCGCGACCCAACCCGTTTCAATTTGCGCTACGAGAGCGAGTGGTTCAACGAACAATTACTGGCCAGCATGCTGGCGCCGCTGGGCGCCGTTTCGCTCTCACAAAACCTCTCGCAGGAGGAGTATTCGCGCCTCTTCGCCGCCAATGCCATCGGCTTGGAGAGCACTTCGGAGTTTTTCAGCGACAAGGAATACCGCCAAACGGCGACCCAATACGGGACCGTCGGAAAAACCAGTTGGGCCCTGGACCTGGACTACGAATACCGGAATGGGGACCGTGTTAACAATGATTTGTCGCGCATCGAATGGTATTCGCGGATCAAACAGCAAATCACGCCCGAGGATTCGCTCTTTTTCCTCGCCAAATACGAGGACTACAACTCCGGCGATCAGTTTCTCTATTACGATCCCAGCAGCGCGCGACCGGCCTATCGTTTCACCGAAACGCAGACGCCTTTGCTGCTGGCCGGCTGGCACCACGAGGAGGGACCGGGGATGCACACATTGTTTCTGGCGGGACGGTTGGAAAACGCGCAGCACGTTACCGATACCAACGCGCCGCAGTTGACGGAGGTCGTCAGCCCGCTTTCCAACCCGGTTAATTACGTGCCCTTCGATGTGGACTATGACAACCGCTTCGAAATCTACACCGCCGAACTCAACCAGATTCTCCAGCGGGAGAAGCACACCGACGTTTTCGGCGCCCGCGTTCAAGGCGGCTACTTTAAAGCCAGCGCGCTTCTTGACAATCCGCCGGCCGCGTTGGCTTCGCTTTTCCCGTCGCCAGAGACCTCGACGACCGACAGTTCTTTCTGGCGCCTCTCGGCCTACGAATACCACCACTGGGAAATCGTGGACGGCCTGATGCTGATCGGCGGCCTGGCCAACGATTTCGAAAAGTATCCCGCCAACTTTCGCCGGCCGCCCCTGACCAGTGTGCAGACCGATAAATACCATTTCTCGCCCAAAGCGGCCCTGGTTTGGAATCCCGTCCCGAAACTGACTTTCCGCGGCGTCTTCAGCCGCGCCTTGGGGGGAGTCAGTTACGACGAAAGCGTGCGTTTGGAACCAACGCAGTTGGCGGGCTTCGACCAGTCCTTTCGCTCCATCATCTCCGAATCGCTCATCGGCTCGGTCGAAGCAGCGCAGTACCAAATCGCGGGCGGGGCCGTGGATTGGCGCATCTTTCCCCGAACGTGGCTGACGTTGCAGGGCCAGACCATGAGCGAGCAGGTGAGTGAGGATTTTGGCTGTTTTCTGGTCAATTTCACTCCTCCCGCTCATGGCTATCCCGCCAATACGGTCAGTGATTATGATTACCATGAGACAACTTTCGACCTGACGCTCAATCAAACCGTGGCGCGCAACTGGTTCCTCCAGCTCCGGTACCAGTACTCCATGTCTGACTTAAAAACCACACTGCCGGCCATTCCCGCCACGCCAACGTTCGACCGGACTGCCGACATGCGGGGGGACCTCGGCCAACTGCGCCCGTCGGCCACCTGGCAACTTCCCAACGGCATCTTCGCCCGCGGGGAAGTTGCCTGGTTTGACCAGTTCCTGAGCGGCTCGGCCTTCCCCCTGCCCGGCTCGGCTCCGGCCCCGCCCGGCCGGAGCTTTGTCCAGGCAAACCTTTACGGCGGCTACAGATTTCCCAATCGCCGCTGCGATCTGACCGTCGGCGTGTTGAACTTGGGCGGCGGCGATTATCACCTGAGCCCCATCAACTATTACCTGGAGCTGCCGCACCAGCGGCTCTTTTACGCCCGCGTGCGGTTCAATTTTTGAGGGCCGGAACTCTCACCGCGTTGTTCCATTGAGGATGCGGTTCAGTCGCCCCTGGACTTGCTGCAATTGGGGCCAAATGCCCGCGAACCGGCTCTCTTGCAGCCACTGGCCCACGGTTTGTTGCGCCGCCTGGTAGCGGCTCAACAATTCCGCGTTCGACAGCGCTGCGGACGCGGTGAGCAAATTGTGGGAAACCATGAAGCTCTCGTTGGGATACAACCCGGCGAAGGCTTCCAATTCCGGCAACGACCGGTGGGGCGACAGCAAATAATCCTCGAGCAGCGCCTTTTGATCGGGATCGCGGACATCGGCACGGGCAAAAAAGCCCGCCGCCGCCCCCTCCCGTCCGCTGAGCAGGGCGGGGTTGTCATCGAGAGTTTCCAGCGTGTCCAGGGGGTTATTCTGGACCAATCGATCCATGGCCAGAAACGCGGCATGCGCCAGCGCGGGATTCTCCTTGCTGCAGGCGAATTGCGCCAATTCCGGCACGAAATCCGTGTCGCCTGTATAAACAAAAACGTCGAACGCTTCCAGATACCCGGCCGACGGGTTCGCCTGCCAGGGCCGGTAACCGGCCATCTCTTCGGCCTTTTGCCGCAGAAAAGAGAGGGCGTCGTCCGAGGAATTGGCGCGCGCGTAGAGGGCCAGGGCGACCGCCCATTCATCGGCCGAATCTTTCCGTTGCAGAATCTCCTTGGCGGCGGCGGCCGCCTGGGCCGGGTCCAGTTTGCCCAGCATATCGAGCAGCAGCGTGCGCAAGGTTGGTGGCTGGCGCAAAGAACCGTCGGCGTTGAGTTGGAGGCCCTGGCCTGTCGGCGCGTCCTGGCGGGAGGCTAGGAATTGGCGGATCACGCCCGCCGCCTGGTCCTTCGGGAGGGAGGAAAGCCACTGCTGGAAAGTCCGGATGGCCTGATTGCGGTCGGCCGCGTTGCTCGCGGAAAGAACGTCGTGGAACAGCCCAGGCAAGGCCCCGGCCTGAACAACTGGTTGCCTCGTGATGGGCGGTGAGGTCGCCGCCCGTCGCGGCGTGAGATAGAGAACCATGCCGCCGGCCACCACCGCTGCCGCCAACAGAGGCAGGAGATATCTCGCGCGCTTAGACCGGATATTGCCGTCCATCAGCCAATTCGTTGACAATTAGCTTGCAGGAGAAAGAGGTAACATGCTAGAGAATAGTGCCAAGCGACAAAACTCGAAAATCGGCTATGGCCAGACACTCCTGCTTGCCGTTCTGCTGCCAGGCAGCTTTCGCCTGTGTCCTGAGCTTGATTTGGCTATCAACCCTGCCCGCCGCAGCCCAGACGACACGGACCTGGACCGGTTCGGCCAGCAGCGATTGGTCCGATGGGAATAATTGGTTGCCCGCCGGGGTGCCGGGCAGCGGCGATACGGCGATCATATCGGGCGGCTCGGTGATTCTGACCAATGACGTTCTGGTCAACGACTTTACGCTGAGCGGGGGCACGCTGGGAATAACAAATGGTTCGCTGACAACCGTGACCAACGCGATGCTCAGCGGCGGTACGGTCTCTGGCGGAAGGTTGGTAGCGACCAACGGGGCGGCGTTGATCGTCAACGGGAGCGGCACGTTGGACGGGGTGACGGTGAACGGGGTGCTGGACGTGGGGAACAGCTACTCCTATGCCGATCTGACGGTAACCAACGGGCTGGTGTTGAATGGGACGGCGTTGCTGGGTAGTCCGCCGAATTCC
>Ga0181533_1001419_pt1 | contig 30922 bp, 36 predicted proteins | sample PEATcosm2014_Bin_45_FD_119772 | JGI IMG/M metagenome (GOLD analysis project Ga0181533, IMG submission 119772) | Peatland microbial communities from MTU Mesocosm Facility, Houghton, MI, USA - PEATcosm2014_Bin11_60_metaG | ecosystem: Environmental > Terrestrial > Soil > Wetlands > Peat | place...
GACACGCTGCAAACCGAACGCCTCACCCGCTACTACGTCAAGCGTCTCGAAGCACTCGGCCATAAGGTTACCCTCCAAACCGGCGTCGCCGCGTGAACGAAATTTTCGGAGCAGGTCCGCGCTTGCTGCTTAAGGACGGGTACGCAATCGGATGGCTTTCAGCGATTCAACATAATTCTGAGGTAATTCGAAATATTCCGCGCCCCGAATATAGAAATCGATGTACTCTTTGCTAGGTTGGTATTCCTGCGGAGCGCTATCGCCAGCCGCAAAGTAACTCCAAACGTCATGAACCTGACCTTGCTGGTCAACGACGGTTATGCGATCCCGTCGATATGCAGCCCTGCTCACACCTTCAAAATAATCTAATCGGATCAGGTCTGGTGCAGAAACCGAGAACACGACCCCCCATACAGACTGGCCCTGGTCGGGCGCAATACTGCCAACACCACTATTGCGTCTTGCGCTTCGTCGTGGAAAATGCAGCCTCCACCCGCGCGCTTCCGCAACGAATGGAGAGAGATCTGATTTGGGGCAGCGGTCGCGCATCTGCGCTGGATCCATGTTCGATCCATAAGCAAAAACAAAAACGCTCTGTTGCGCTGTGCGCCCATCCCCTTTCGCACGGCCGAGACAAACATATGTCTTAACGTCGGGTAAGGGACGCAAGTATCTTTCCATAAGTGCCAGCACGGGCTTCCACTCGAGCCCGCCATTGGCGCAGCCCAATGGAGGGAACGCAATTGAGCTAATGCCCCTGCGCTTGTATGTGGAAGCGAACTTCTTAAGACCTTGTTCGATGTAGCTGAGTCGTGACTTCCCCCGCCAGTGGACTTTCGTCGGAAAATTGAGCACCCAGATGTCCTTGGTTTTCACAAGTTGGAGCTTCCCGATGGTCAGGGTACCTTCCTTACAGGCTCCAACGTACTTCTGATACACGACCGGGAAACGGTGCCTGACCTCCAGTGCAAGTCCTTTTCCCATGACGCCGACGCAATTCACCGTGTTGACGAGTGTCTGTGTGGGCGCATCAAACACGGTCCAGTAAGGAACATAGGTTAGCATCAGGCGTTCCTTTAGGCGCTGAGATAGTCGTGGTCCTCAATCAGGAGGCCTTCGTAGCCCGGCGGAACGTTCACCGCGTACTTAGTCCGGACGTCAATAATAAAACTGGGTTCGACAGGGCCGGGTACAAGTATCTCGGCGCAACGCTTCCGTTTGCCGTTGGGAAAGCCGGTCCATGTAGGCGCAACTATCACCTCCCAGGGTATACAGGAGATGTCCTCGTGGCTGCGATGGAACTTCGCCCAATACGATGACGCATTACAATCGCTGAATACTGTCCCCTCTTTGTCGGCCACTTCTAGCTTCAGCCTGATATATGCCCTCGGGAGGAGCCTCCGAACCCAAAGCACGGGATTTCGTCGGGCCATATAGAGAGGAACATAGTCATGGAGGTCCTTGTCGAAGACGCTGATGTTGCGTCTTTGCTGCACCTCAGGGTTGGCAATGTCTTCGTGGGGAATTCCAAGCCTGCGGACCTCGTTGTATGGCAGGACTCCCCTTGCCAAGATGCTGTAAATGTTTTCGGGATGAGTCAGATAGAGCAGGCATTCCAACCCTCGTTCCCGAAGGCGGATGGAAAGCTTCTGTATCGGCAAGGGGTTCAACCGGGATTGAGGCTCGGGTGGAGGTTCCATTATGTTTCTGGCATCTTACGCCTGGTTACCCCCGCAGGCAACGCTCCTGTTGGGCTTTTGCGGTGCGCCCCAAAGTGGGTAGAACCGGGCCACGGACAGTGCCTTTCCGTCAGTGGGCTTTTCTGTGCAAGACTCCGCTTGCTCATGCTTCGATGCGATAGGATTCCAGTAGTTGACGAAGTTTTTTAGAAAGCCGAGGGAAATAATACCCGCCGTGAGTTCTCCACGACTCCGTGTCAGCAACGCCGCTTCCCGCCAAGACCTGCTCCAGTAGTTCATCGTGCGGGTAGATGAACCACTGGTCGTGGTCACGGAAGCACACGTGAAGCCCACGGCCCTGGTACTTCTTGTCGAAAGTGAGGCGTCCTTTGAGTTGGACCTTGAGGAACGTCGAACCGTCTTTATGTTGAGCGATGAAGTCCGCTCCACCCCAGTCGCTGCTGAGGCGGATAGTCACAAATCCATATTCGGCGAGCACTGCGGAAACCTTCTGAAAGTTGAAGGCCTCTTGCTGCCGGGAGTTTAGACTGTCGTAACGAATCCGCTTGAACTCTTTGGTCATGTTAAGCGTTCCATCCTATCAATCGGACATTGAGCCGCGCGCTGACTAATCTCGGATTCGCTACGGCGACCTGCCTCGTTATGAAAACGCCACCTCCAGGCCAAGCGCGTCTGCGAGCGACTTGTACGATCCGCGAGTCAAGGAGGTTACAGTCTTTTTGACGGCACTCGACAAGGCGTTCCTATGAAAGATGCCAACATCTTGCATGTGCAGAAGCAATGCCAGTATGAACGCGGCCGAGTCTATCCAATCCACGGACTTTGAGAATCCGATAGCAGCAAGCGCGCCAGCAGCTTGGCGGAACGCTGCCACGTCACTGCCTACATCGCACGCGTCCAGGACGAAAATCGTCCGCGTCAGGAGGCCGTTAAGGCTATGGATGTCTTTGCTGAGCCTCACCTCGCCATCGATCGCGTGCAATCGGCGGCGGTTTACTAAACGATTCCCCTTCCGCACACGGCTGAACGACCCATGGGCGCTGAGGATGACGAGATTCGGCCCAGACTCGTTGGAGGGGAGAGCAACAAATTGCTTTATGTCAGCGATATACCTCCCCTCGAGCAAGGGCCTGTGTACCGCGAACACGGGTTCATCGTGCAGTGACAGGAGCGACTCATACGACAGATATATCCGAGCTGTGGAGCGTGAGTCCCGGATGTAGTCATCCGCATCGTCCGCCCACGTCGACTCAAGAATTAGGATTTTTTCGTATGCCATAGTTTCTCACCGCCCCCCACTCATGTACAGGCTGACTTGGATGGGGGGAAAAACGTGTCAGGTACCTTTTCCCTCGCAGAGTAGTTCCAAAAGGTGGAACAACTCTGTGCCCACTTTGGCCTTACGAAGCAAAAACAACCTGTTGGTAGGGTTCTCCCTTGTGGTGAGGGCTAACCTCGATCGTCACTTTGCGGTCAAGCCGTTTAAGAAAATCGAGCAGCTTGTCCGTCGTGAAGCGGCTGAAATGCCCGTTCATCAGATGTGATACATCAGGCTGGGCAATACCCAAAACATCGGCGATCTCGCGCTGCTTCAGCTTCTTGTCTTCAAGGATTTTGAAGACATGGAATCCGATCTGCGCACGCGCCAGAAGTTGGTCCGCATCCTTGAGGCCCAGATCTGCGTAAACGCTTCCGGAACCTTTTTCGAACTCAATCGGTTTTCGCATTTTCATACTCATGGGCCAACTCCTGTGCTTCGCCGTATCGCTTCCTTATCAGGTCAACGTCACGCTTCGGGGTTTCAATGCCTTTCTTCGATTTCTTCTGAAAGGCATGCAAAATATAAATTCGCCTGCCGATCTGGACCGCAAGCACCACACGGTAAGCGTCGGAGGAGTACCGCAGAGCAATCTCAAGAACGCCGCTACCTACCCCCTTAAAAGGTTTGGCGTCCTTCGGCATACCGCCAAACTGGATGAGTTGGAGTTCGTCCCCCAGGAGTTTTTGCGCGCCATCCGGAAAATCCCGCAGGTTCTTTCTGGAGTCTCCCAACCAGACGAGGGGCCGTAGCACCGGCGGTTTAAGCCTGTCCAAACTTCACCTCAATAATATATAGTAACTTTACTATACTGTCAAATCCGGCTCGGCTGGGGGACGGGGACGAGGCACCACGTTCCCCCGAACAGGGGATTCATACGCTTGGCGACGCAGGAGGTCAAGCAAAATGATGGCGCAAGGGTTTATATGCCGGAGAAACAATCGGAAATGTCGTATCCCGGTTTTTCCGGGGATAGGGACCGGCGCGTTTCACTATTTTCCGGCACCAGGTGCAGTTCGCCCGGGCTTGCGAACCTCTTCGAACTGGTTGATGCGAACAACCCCGTTGGGAAGGACGGCGCGGATGTCGAGATGGCCTCCCATGGCCTCAATGATCTTACGGAGCGTGCTGATATACATGTCGGAGCGGCGCTCCACTTTGGAAATGGCGGCCTGATTAACGTGCAGCAGTTCCGCCAGGTGTTCTTGCGTCAGGTCAAGCGCTCCGCGCAGCTCGTCCAGAGCCATTTCCTGAATCATTTGGTCAGCGTTCCTTTGTGAGCGCTCCCGCGCCGCGGCAGACATTTTCGCTTGCAGTGCCTTGAAATTCTTAGCCATCGGTCCCACCACCCTTCGAACTCGTCGGTATATTCGACTTCCCATTCCACGGAAGGAATATTACTGCAAAGGAATAAAAGTGTCAAGGGGACTTCGCGGGGAAAGCCTCGCGTTGCGACCTCTCGCGCTCAAGTGTTCACGGCAGGCGATTTGAAGAACACGTATCAGGTGCCAAGTGTCAGAAAGGCCGGGATACGGGATACGGGAAACGGGGAACGGAGAACAAGGTTTCAGGTGTCAGGTGCCAGGTGTTAGGTGTCAGAAGGACCGGGATACGGGATTCGGGACACGGGATACGGAGCTAGGGACGCGCCTCTTGCGTTAGGCTTGGGGAAACGGTAGTATCGAACTCATGACGGACAAGCAGGCGGTGATGGACGCTCTCCAGAGACTCCCGGAGGACGCCTCGCTGGAGGAAATCAGCGAGGAGTTGCGCATCATGGCGTCCATCCGGCGCGGACGGGCGGACATTGCCGCGGGCCGCACCAAGACTCACGAGGAAGCGGAACATTCACTTGAGTCTTGGGCCACAGCATGGACTTCAAGATAATTTGGTCAGACGCGGCGATTGCGGACCTCCATGAGGTTTGCTCCCACGTCGCCCAGGATGACCCGCAGGCAGCCCTTCGGCTCGGGCGAGGCATACTCGACCACGTTCGCGTTCTGGCGTCCTTCCCCTTTATTGGCCCCACCTATCCGCGCGGCGCGCGAGGAACCTTGCGCGAGATCGTGTTTCGTTCTCACCGCATCTTCTACGACGTCAGCGAGCAATCCCACAGCGTAGAGATTCTTCACGTCTGGCACGGGAGGCGTGACGAACCGCCATTTCAAATGCCCTAACCATAAGATGTACGCGAGCGCAAAAAGCGCACCGCGTGATCGCTGTCGCGGGAGTCAGGATTTAGGAGTTAGGAGCCGGGGGCTAAATCCTAAATCCCAGATCCTAGATCCCAGTGCGTTGCCCTGGGCTGTGATAGGTCGCCCCTTTTGGCGCTCAAAATCAAGGGGCCTGGCGTGGCGATAGGTGCAGAATTCGGGACTCGGGATACGGGATTCGGGACGCGGGACACGGGGTTAGGGATTGGGGGTTGGGGGCGAAACGCAAGACACGGGACTCAGGGCTAGGGATTAGGAGTTAGGGAAAACCCGAGGCCCGAGCCCCACATCTCCGCTGGGTGTAGGCGTGGACGACGGTCGAAGGCGCTGCCCCGAGGGGGCTGGGCGTTTGACGTTGATCGACAAGGTGACCCGGCATACAATTTGGGGACGATGAGGCGGCGAAATTGATAGCCTGACCGAGGCTGTTTACCGTTGTTCCTTTCGGAGTGGTGGCATGGAGGTCTAAGAAATGCGCACAAGTGACCGTGTTTACCTGGAGACCACAATCATCATCTCGGGAACTGACTCTGCGGGTCGGCGATTCGTGGAGAACACCCAAGCCGTTGTCCTCAACCGAGGAGGCGCCCAGATAATTTCCCGACAGGCTTTGGTTCCCCAGCAGAAGCTCACGATCCGATGTTTGAAGACCGGCCTGGACGCGGCTGCACAGGTAGTAGGCCCCATCGTGGGCGCAGCGGAGGGTTACCACTTTGGCGTGGCTCTCCTGCACCCGGAAGTAAACATCTGGGGCATCAATTTTCCCTCGCTGGACGGCACGGAGAACCCGGCGGGCCGAGTGTTTCTCGCGTGCGCAGACTGCCACGCTCAGGAGGTCGTGCACCTGGACGTTTTTGAGCTGGGGGTTCTTACCGCGAATGAATGCCTCACGCGTCCCTGCAAGCAGTGTCATGATACCACTCTGTGGCGGCCGTACGGGTGGGAAGAGGGACGGATTCCGGTCGGTCGAGCGGCTCCCGACTCCCGCCATATGATTCAAGAACGGAAGGCGCCGCGCATAAACCTCAAGGTCAATGCTTGTCTCCGCCACTCCGTGTATGGCGAAGAGGTCGTCTCCACGGAAAACGTCTCGCGGGGTGGTTTTCGCTTCATCAGCCGCAAGGATTATCCCATTGGCACCGTCATTGAAGCCGCCTTGCCGTACTCACCCGGAGCAGCCAACATTTTTATTCCTGCAAGAATCGTCCATGCAGAGGCGGGGAGCAGCGAGGGGACATTTGCCCACGGGGTCGCCTGTACCCCAGCTCCTCTGGCCCCCTCACTGACGGGGATGCGAATCTTTCCCCCCAAATAACCTTCCGTCTAGGGACTCGGGATTCGGGACACGGGATACGGGACACGGGGTTAGGGGTTCGGGCGAAACCCAAGACACGGGACTCGGGGTTCGGGGTTGGGGATTGGGGGTTCGGGTGAAACCCAAAGCCGGCGCTACAATTGCTCGACCAGGGATAACTACAAGCTGTGAGCGGCGCGGGCTCAGAATAACATTGCCGACGGATTTCACTGCTGCCTGTTTGACCCGCCTATAAATGAGGTGAGGGGTGAGGCTTGTTTTCCGCTTCGCGCAGCTTTTTCAACGTGACCTGAAACTCACGTTTGGTCGGCAAGGAAATGGCGCCGGTGTCGCAGCCTTGGAGGCAGATTTCGCAGCCGGGGAGGCAGCGAAGCGGATGCGCCACGATAGGCTGGCCGGTTTTGGGGTCCCATTCAAAGACGTCGTGCGGACAAAAGTTGAGGCATTGCAGGTCCGCGCGGCAAGCCTCAGGGTCAATCGTGGGAAACCACGGGAATTTCTCGCGAAGATAGCTCAGCAAGGGCATTCCTCTTTCCTTCATGCATCACATGAATAACCGGACCGGTTACTCCCCGGAGGCGCTCAATGGCGCGGTTTATTGGGATCGGCAAGCTCTTTCAGCCGCTCGCGGATTCGGTCCAGGATACCGTCATTGGTCGTATTGCGCACGTCCAAGGGCACAAAATGTTCGGCGTCGAACTCGGTGTTGCGCAAGACCTTCTTGAAAAGCTTCATCTGGGTTTCTTCCGCGCAGGCGCAGACCAATACGTAAGTGTCGGAATCATCCTCGGCAGCGCGAAGCACATCTTCGAGGATTTGATTACCCCCCTCGGCGCAGAGCTGCGGGTGCACAGCAGCGTAGGAAACGTCAAATTCGGATTCAATTTCGAACGCCAGTGAGTTCATATCGGCGTAGCGGAAGGGGTCAAGGCCTTTGCAGTTGCAAATCAGTGTTTTGACCTTCATCAGAATCCTCCTGAGGCCGCTGCCACACTGGGTCACTTAGAGCCTTGAAGTGCTTGGCGAGTTGCCCCATGGATCTCCCAAGGCATACGTTTATGCATATGAATGGCCACAAACGAAGGTTTCGCGCAGGCCTTTTGGCTATGCTCGATGTCAATGAAAATAAATCTATTAGCTTCTGTTTGGGGGCCCAGGCAAGCCGCCATTTGTTCTGGGAGAGACTTTTGCCCCAGCCGGGAGTGTCGGCTGGACGGAAGCGTCAACCTCTCCCTGGACGAAACCCAGGGGGCCTTCGATCGCTTCCGGCGGGAAGATGGGATGCAGTTTTGCAGTCGGTTTGGCGCCACGTTCCTTCAGGGGATCCACCTTCCACTCTTGAGCGCAGCGATCCATTGGCGACACAGCTTCGCTTGTTCCCGGATCCGCGTAGCCTCAGGTTCTGGTTCCTGCATGGCCTTAGACTCGTATTCGGCAGCTTTCCTTTCCAGTTCCGCGAGGACGTTCTCGGGGGGAACTATATTCATGGTGGACTACCTCATGGCTGCATTGTGGCATAACCCCCCAACCCGTGAAAGTCCCATCTCACGTCAACGCGGCAGACACAACCCTTGCCAAGCGGGGGGATGGGGAAGTATGCTTCGCAAGTTTGTGGTCGGCGCCGGGTAGAACACTCTTTTGCTGTTTCTGCGTTTTGGAATCAGCAACAGGGCGGGCAGGGGAGAATGGAGTATTTGGCTTTCAAGGAATAATTGCTTGAAGAGCCGACAATCTGTAGAGTATAACTAGTATCATAAGTCTGGGAGTTGAGGCCACAATCCGGCGCCGTGCCGGTGCGGGCCTCCGAGTGGTGCGTTCCCCGGGTCCGGCAGGCAGAGCAGGTAGCGACCGCCTGACGGATGGCCGATCCTATATGGATAACAACCCGTTCTCGCAATCAACGAATGCGCAGGAGTCTCCAGTCAGCGGAAGGCGGAGTACGCGGATTGACTACACCACGACGGTGCTCCTTTCGGGGAAGGATGCGGCGGGAGCGCCCTTTCGGGAGTTTACTCAAACCTCGATCGTGAATCTGCACGGCTGCAAGGTCCGAAGCTCGTATCGAATCATGGTAGGCATGCTCGTCACACTGGAATGTCCCAAGGCCGGGACGTCGGGGAAAGGTGTCTGCGTCAGGGTTTGGGAATCCCCACCAGGAGTGGCTGGGCGCGAGATTGCCATACAGCTTATAAAACCTCAGAACCTATGGGGTGTGCCCAACCCACCCCCGGATTGGGAGATCGTCGCCAAGAACATGGTGCAAGGGCGGGCGGGTCAAACGGAACGCGCGGCACGGTACGCGGCCCCTGCGGCGCCCCCTCCCCCCACGCCCGTTGCCGCGCCACGCGCTCCCGCGATCCCTCAGGCAGTTGCGCCCGCGGCGCCTCCCATGGCGCCTCCCGCGGCGCCTCCCGTGGTGGCGCCCATGCGGCCGGCCCCAGTTGCCGGTCCGACCATCGAGCAGCGGCTCGCCGAGCTCGAGCGGCGCGCCACGCAATTAGTGGAATCGGTTCTCGATATCATGCGCGGGCAAGCGGAGGAACTTACCCGCAATTGCCTGGAGGAATTCCGTCAGCAGGTGGATGTTCTTATTCAGGATGCCGAAGGTCGACTGCGGCAGGGCTTCCAGCAAGCGTATGAAGAATCGGCATCTTCCTTGGTCGGCCTGAAATCCGACCTGATGGAGCAGATGGCGTCGCGCGGGGCGCAGATGATTCGCTCCACCGAAGATACCTTGCGCACCCGGCTGCGCGGCCAGTTGGTATTCGAGGAAAAGACACCCTCCGCAAAACCTCCCGAAAAGGTCAGGGAAAAGTAACGAAGCGCTTCGATTCCTTGCCCCATCATCTCTCCCAAGCAGGTCGATCCAGTTCTTTGCCTGACGCCTATGTCGCCGCCAATCCTCCCTAAAATGATGTGGGGGGCGGGTACGATTGCATCTTATGGGCCAAGTCGCGCGTCAGGTTTGATATAATAGGGGCGTTGAGGGGGAGGGCTGTCCGTTATTAGATCGCGAAAGTCAGATCGGTCTGGGGTTGCGCTCTGGACGGAATGATTATTCCTTCGTCTGCCTCTCTCCCCGGCAGAACCGCCGCACTGGGGGCACCTCGCGGCCCGACCACGGGGCTTGCTCCGAACGCGCGCGGCAAGGGAGTAAATCCCAAACTACTTCGAATCCTGAAAGGAAATTCAAGGGGAATCCGATGGCAACTACTCACGTTGAGCCGAAACTAGATGCGTCACTCGCTGGGCGAGCACCGATCATCAACAACCTCAGCATCCAAGTGGCGACGGTAAACGGCTCGGGCAGTCAAACCGCCAATCTCGTTTTGCTCCGGGCGATTTTTCAGATGGGCATTCCGGTTTCAGGAAAGAACCTGTTTCCCTCCAACATTGCCGGCCTCCCAACTTGGTTTACGATCCGGGCTTCCAAGCAGGGCTACATCGCGCGCCGCAGGGACAGCGAATATATGGTGGCGATGAATCCCGAGACCGCCGAAGAAGATGTGTTGAGCCTCAAGCCGGGCGCGGCCTGCGTTTACGACGAGCGTTTGAGTTTGAAGCGCCTCAGGGATGACGTGATTTTCTACCCTGTGCCATTTGATCAGTTGGTGGCGCCGGTGTGCCCGGACGCGCGTTTGCGCAAGCTCGTCCGCAACATGATTTACGACGGCATCCTGGCGAAGCTGCTGGGCATCGAGATGGAGGAAATCCACAAGGCGCTTCAGAAGCAATTCCGCAAGAAAGCCAAGGCCGCGGAATTGAACTGGAACGCCGCGCGCGCCGGTTATGAATTCGCCGAAAAAAACCTGGTGAAAGCGGACCCCTACACCCTGGAGCGCATGAACGCCACCCGGGGCAAGATCCTGATTGAAGGCAACGCCGCTACCGCTCTGGGCTCGATGTTTGCCGGCGTCACGGTGGTGACGTGGTACCCGATCACTCCCTCTTCCACCGTCTGCGAAACGCTGACCGATTACATGAAGCGCTATCGCATCGACAAAGAAACCGGTAAGGCGACCTTTGCCATCGTGCAGGCGGAGGATGAACTCGCGGCGCTGGGCATGGCTCTGGGCGCTGGCTGGGCCGGCGCGCGTTCGATGACTGCGACGTCCGGACCGGGCATTTCCCTGATGGCGGAATTTACCGGCTTCGGATATTACGTGGAAATCCCCGCGGTGATCTTCGATATCCAGCGCGTGGGACCGTCCACGGGCCTTCCGACGCGCACCGCGCAGGGCGACATCATCTCCACCGCCCTCCTTTCCCACGGCGACACCAAGCACCCCATGTTCCTGCCTTGCTCGGTGAGTGAATGTTTCACCATGGCCATCGACGCGTTTGATCTTGCCGAGGATTTGCAGACGCCCGTATTCGTCATGACCGACCTCGACCTGGGGATGAACACCTGGATGTCCGACCCCTTCCCTTATCCCACCAAGCCCATCGCGCGCGGCAAGGTACTGAGCGCCGAGGATGTCCGCCGCATGGGCGGATTTGAGCGTTACAAGGACGTGGATGGCGACGGCATCGGCTACCGCACACTGCCCGGAACGCCGGACCGCCTGAGCGGCTGGTTTGCGCGGGGCAGCGGCCACAATGAAAAAGCCATCTACAGTGAGCGACCCGACGTTTACGTGAACAATGTGGACCGGCTGGCCCATAAGTTTGAAACCGCTCGCCACAAGATGCCTGGCCCCATCATCACGGAATCGGAAAAACCCGAAGTGGGCATCATCGCTTACGGCACCAGCCACTGGGCCATCGAGGAAAGCCTTGATCAGTTGCGGCGCGAGCACGACATCGACGCCGGCTATTGCCGCTTGCGGGCTTTTCCTTTCAGCCCTGAAGTTCATGACTTTATTAATCGTTACCAGCGCGTTTATGTCGTAGATCAAAATCGCGACGCCCAAATGCTGGGCTTGCTGCGGCTGGAATGCAGCGCGGAGGAGATCGCCAAGCTCCGCAGCGTCCGCCATTATGACGGCTCGGCGCTTGACGCGCGTTCCGTAACCGACGAAATTGCTTCCCAGGAGGATGCAAACTAACATGGCAACTACCACCGTTCCTTCTTCACCCTCCGCCAAGACCAACCGCGTGGGCCTGGAGATGGCTTACTACAAGGGCAACAAGAGCACGCTCTGCGCGGGCTGTGGCCACAACGCGATTTCCGAGCGCATCATTGAAGCCTGCTTCGAAATGGGCGTTGAACCCCACCGCGTCGCCAAGTTTTCCGGCATTGGCTGCTCTTCCAAAAGCCCCGCCTATTTCCTGAGTAGCGCCTACGGCGTCAATGCGGTCCACGGGCGCATGCCTTCCGTGGCCACCGGCGCCTTGCTGGCCAACCGTCACCTCCTCGCCCTGGGAGTGAGCGGGGATGGCGACTCTGCCTCCATCGGCATCGGACAGTTCGTGCACCTGATGCGGCGCAACCTCCCCCTCATTTACATCATTGAAGACAACGGCTGCTACGGCCTGACCAAGGGCCAATTCTCCGCCACCGCCGACGTGGGTTCGAAGCTCAAGACCGGGGTCGTCAACGATCTACCGCCCATCGATACCTGCGCCCTGGCCATTCAACTCGGCGCCACGTATGTCGCCAGATCCTTCTCCGGCGACAAGCGGCAATTGCTGGCGCTCGTCAAGGGCGCGCTCGCCCACAACGGAACGTCCATGCTCGACGTCATTTCTCCCTGTGTCACCTTCAATGACCACGAAGGCTCCACCAAGTCTTACAGCTACGTCAAGGACCACGACGAACCGGTCGCCGACGTGACCTTTGTGCCGTTCTTCGAAGATATTTCCGTGGACTATGACCCGGGGACGACCACCAGTATTACCCTGCACGACGGTTCGCAAGTGCTGCTGCGCAAGCTTGAAACGGCGTACGACCCCACCAACAAGGGCGCTGCCTTGCAGATGCTCACCGAATCCCACGACAAGGGCGAGATCGTGACCGGGCTCTTCTATGTGGACCCCCAACGGCCCAACTTCATCGACCTGTTGAATGTGATGGAGGAACCGCTGGCAACGCTCCCGGAATCCAAGGTGCGCCCCCCCAAGGAAGTCCTGGACCAGGTGATGGAGTCGTTGATGTGAGCAGTTCATAAACATATAACCTTGAATCTTTTCATCAACATCGTGGAGAGCCGCGACTATCGGGCCATTGGACCATCGGGCCATCTAAAACCAACTCCGTGTCCAGCCGATGGATTGATGAGCCGATGAACCGATTCCTGCTCCATCTTTGCCCTGAATTGTCTCGTAATCTCCGCATGTTTTACCAGAATGCCCGAAAATTTGTGTGAGTTGGCGCAAAACTGACGCATTCTCTGACCAAGAGACCGGATTTTTATCGGGCATATTGTCGCTTTTCCCTTTGTTTTCATACACATTCCTGCTTCGTTCGTCATCTTTTAACATCCTTTTTGTGTCAGCGCCCCGTTTTGGATCCGATCAACATGTTGGTGAGCCGCCAAAGTGAGGGGTGACAAACAGAGCCCGCGGTCCGGTGTCAGAGGTTGAGGACTTCGCCAATCGCCAATCGCCAATCTTAAATCAGCCGCAGGCTGGAATCTTCCATCCTCTGCATGAGCCCCGGGGTTTCGTCCCTCGCACCCTGACGCCAGATTTTTGCCCTGCTGACTTCGTAGCTTGGGTGGGCTCGGCTTCGAGAAGGAGGGAGGCTTGCGCGCGGACATGACGGCACCCCACGGTAACACTCCGTCAGTATATCAGCCTACGCTATGACAGTCAAGAGAAATCTACAAGCATTAGAGGCTACCAAATGTCGCTGTCGGAAAGCCCTTGTAGCGCGGACCTGTTTTGCAGGTCCGCCGCTACGCCTTTTTCCGCAGCCTGTTCAGCCCCGCCGAAATCACGGCTCCTGCCCTTTGATTATCCCGGACGTCCTCTTTATTTTTCGCTTGACACACTAAATCGATAGTACTAATACATTAGTATGAGAACCAAAAGCCGCACGCTTACCGGGCAAGAACTGGAAATTATGAAGGTGGTCTGGGAACTTCAGACCGCGACCGTGCGCGACGTTTACGAGGCGCTGCTGCGCCAGCGCAAGATCGCTTACACCACCGTCATGACCATGATGAACATCCTGGAAGAGAAGGGATACCTGAAGAAGCGCGCCGAGGACAAGGCCCACGTTTACCGGCCCGCTCAAGCCAAGGCCAAGGTTATGCGAGCGATGCTGCAGGATTTTGTGAGCCGCGTTTTCAACGGTTCGGCTGAACCCCTGCTGGTGCAGCTCGTGAAAGACCGGCACTTGTCGCCGGAGGATCTAGAGAAAATCGCGCGTGCGATTAAGGAAAGCGCATGAGTCCGCCACTCTGGTTTGCCAACTTTCTTTCTTACTGCCTACAGGTCATTCTGCTGGTCCTGGTGGGCACGGGCCTCCCCGCCTTGTTTCGTTTGCGCGCGCCGCGTGTCCTGCTGGCGTACTGGCAAGGGTTACTGGTAATTTGCCTGGTGCTGCCGCTGCTCCAGCCGTGGAAGTCTCCGGCCGTTGCTTCCTCAATAACGGATGGGACGGTGTCGATCAGCTTTCAGGGTGTACCGGCGGGCGCGGCAGAATCGCATTTTCCACTCTATTCGCTTATCGCCGGCGTGATGCTAGCGGGAATGCTGGTTCGGCTGGCGTGGTTGGCGCTGGGTCTCGGCAGTTTGCGGGCGATTCGCCGGGCGGCGGTCGCGTTTGATCCTCTGCCCGGCGCCGTGCGTGAACTCGAGTCGCGACTCGGCGTTTCCCCCGGCTGGTACCTCTCGCCGGAAGTGGAAAGTCCTGCCACCTTTGGTATTCGCCCTCCTTCCATTCTTCTCCCGGAACGATTCAATACTATGGGCGAAGCCTCCCAGCGCGCCATCGCCGGGCACGAATTGCTGCACGTCCAGCGGCGTGATTGGATTCTCAACCTCGTAGAAGAACTTATTCTCACGGTCCTCTGGTTTCATCCTGCGGTGGTCTGGGTGGTCCATCGCATTCGTCTGAGCCGCGAACAGACGGTTGACGCGGAAGTAGTTCGACTGGTCAGTGCGCGCAAACCTTACATGAGCGCGCTGCTGGAGATCGCCGCCGGGGGCATGGGACCAGCGCTGGGGACTGCGCCAACCTTCTTAAAGGAACGTCAGCTAGCGCAGCGAATCGAATTGCTGTTGAAGGAGGTTACCATGTCGAAGCCGCGTCTTTTCCTGTCGGTCACGGTAATTGCAGGACTGTTGATTCTGGCCGTAGGTGTGGGCATTTGGGTGTTTCCGTTGCGAGCCTCGGCGGAGACGGATTATACGCCGCTGGTAACCTCGGGCCCCGCGCAACGTTGGGCCGTGCCGCCGGTCTACCCGCCCGCGTTGAAAGCGGCCGGCATCGAGGGGAACGTAACGCTGCGCGTCACCATCGAGAAGGACGGCAGCGTCTCCGACGTGGAGAATTGGGCCGGCAACCCGCAGCTCGCCCAAGCGGCAATCGAGGCTGTACGCCGCTGGCGCTACCTGCCCAGGGAGAAGGCTGTTACCAGGAATGTGAGCCTTGCCTTCACCACCGTAAAGGAACCTAACTGGGATTATTTTGACAAAGATTATGTAGGCCCCGTGTTGATCTACAAGCCAGAGGCCGGCTACCTCGAGAAGGCAAAGGCCGCCACGCTGGACGGCTCTGTGATGCTACTGGCCATGATTGGGACCGATGGGAGAGTGACCGACGTGAAAGCTGCTCCGGGAATCGACCAGGGCCTGACGGAGGGTGCCGTGAATATGGTGAAGACCTGGAGATACCGGCCGGCCATGAAGGCGGGTAAGCCCGTTCCCGCCTTCGCCCCGGTGTGGTTCACCACGACTTCAAGCTCTGTAAAAGTCCCAATCCCTTGAGGAGCCTTTCATGTTGCGACTGCGAAGCATCGTCGATGGTCTGAGGGCGCTGTTCCATAAGGACGCCCTCTGTCTGGCTGGCGCAGACCCCGGTTCTGGGGGGTCTGCGATTTCCCGAATGGACTTGTGGGATTTGACGGCGCACGCCAGTCAGCAAATTGAACCGCGGGCTTCCGCAGAGTATACCTGCGCCCAAGCCTTGCCGGAAGGGAGCCCCTTTGGGAGATCGCCCCGATCCATCGGGGGCGCTACGCTGGCTCATTTCTTCGCGCAATCGAAGACCAACTTGAGATTCTCGGCGCCGGTGCCCGGGGCGACGTCGGCGCGCTCAACTTGGTCGGCGCAACCGTGCCGTTTCAGAGAGAAGGAACTCCGGCCGGGGAGCAACTCCATCACCGCCGTGCCGTCGTCGCCGGTGGTAGCCTTGACGTCGTCGAGTACATCCCCATTTGAAAAAGTGGCATCGAGTTCAATCCCGCCGAGGGGTTGGCCGGCGGGATCGAAGACCCTGAGCAGCGCGGGTTTGTGCACTAATTTCTTCGCCTCGTAAATCTCCGCCGGATAAAAAACGAGTTGGGTGTTGACGCTGGGGGTGGCGCCGGACAGTTCCTCGTGACGGAAGGTCATGGTGTCCTCCACGGCAGCTTCGCGGCGCCCGGTGACCCAGTAAAGGGCCAGGGGCAAGTGGGCAAAAGAAAATCGTCCGTCTGACCCGGTGACTTGTTGATCAATCAACTGCCCTTGCTCGTCGCTGAGCGAAACCCGGATGCCGGCGCGCGGCTGGAGGTCCGGGCCCAGCGCTGATCCGCCCAAAACACCCGTGGAGTCGGGAAGGGCCGGCCGCAGTTCGACGGTGATGGCGTTACTCGTTACTTCACCTTGCCAAAGCGGGGTGCCGAGGTTACGCTGGAATTCATCTCCATTGGAAAAGCTCGCTCCGTACACCACGCTTAACCTGTAGGCACCCCAAATCGGTTTGTGCCCCTCCGCCAGCCCCGGGCGCAAGTGCACGATCGACACCTCCTCGTAATCACCGCCCGCCGCCAGCTTCACCAGCCGCGGCTTGGGCATTTGCACATACTCGAGCGTGGTTGCCTCCGCCGGCGAAACGGCTGCTTGCGCGGCGTGGGCATCAACGGGCTCTAGCTTGACCTCCACGGTCGAGGTCCCCGTGGTTTTGGCGGGTTGATTTTCCTCTTGAACGAGTTCCTCCGGCGGGTGCTTCCCCTTTGCCCGCCGGTAAAGCCAAAGGGTTTGCTGCGTGGGGTTGTGGATGTGGAGCTGGATGCGTGCAGCTTCCGGCTCGGCCACAAACTGTTGACCCATGGAAATGAGCAACTGGATTTGTGGCGATGCTGCCGCCGGGGCGTTCGTCTGGCCGCGCACCGCCGCCAGCGGCAGGAGCCACAAAACTCCAGCCAAGCCCGCCATCACAATAAATCGAGATTTTCCAAATCCTCTATTTGCCATCGGGCCTGTATCTCGGCGATGTTGCGAAACGCTTCCAGGCAACCGGGTCAGTGAGTTTCGAAGCCAAATACAAGATCGAGGCCCGCGGCCTCGGTGAAGGCCCGGAAGTCCCGGTCTCGCGTGAGGAGGGGAACGCCTCGGTCAATACAGCTCTGGGCAATCAGCGCGTCGCCGAGGCGCGCCTTGCGGCGCTTGGCCAGCACCTTCGCACGCAACAGTCCAGCCCGTTGCCAATAGCCCTCTTCGACCTCGATTAGAGGCACATCGGAGAGAGTCTTGGCCACGTCGGAAGAAAGCTTCGGATCGCTCAACAGCTCGGCAAGCACCACCGGCGCCATGAGCACCTGCCGCTCTTCCAGCGCCCTGTCGAGCAGATGTACATCATTGCCTCCACCGCCTTCCAGAAAGGCAACCCATGTGCTGGTATCTGCCGCGATCATCGGTCGGCCTTCAGTTCCGCCAACGTGCGTGTGAAGCGAACGGTGCCTCGGAGTTGGCGCAGGCGATCGTAAGTTTGCGATGCCGCTAGCAGACGAAGGCCGGTACGGACGGTCTGGGTGATACCGGTACCACTCGCTCGCTGCGCCTTCTCGAGCAGCTCGAGCGGTACCTCCACGGTGATCTTACGCGCGGTCTCCATAATGTCTCATCATACCATACACAAGACCAGCATTGTGTATGGCATTTCCGGCCCAGCCTTCTCACAGCACCCTCAGGATCAGACACTTCAAGTAATGCGTTTCGGGAACGGTGAGCAAAATGGGATGGTCGCGCGACTGCGTGCGGCGTTCAACCACGACCACGGTGCGGTGGGCATCCAGCGCGGCGTTGGCGATCACTTCCAGCAGGTCAGCCTCGCTGACGTGGAAGGAGCATGAACAGGTAACGAGATAACCGCCGGGGTTCAGAATCTTCAGCGCGCGCAAATTCAGTTCCTTGTACCCGCGCAGCGCTGATTCCCGGTTGGTTTTTTGCCGCGCGAAAGCGGGAGGATCCAGCACCACGATGTCGAAACGCTGCCTTTCCTGGTCGGCGGACTTGAGAAAGTCGAAGCAGTTGGCTTCCTTCCACTCAATGTTCGCGAATCCGTTCAGACTTTGGCTGCGCTCCGCCTGTCGCAGCGCATCCGCAGAGGAATCCACACCCAGCACCGAATCGCAATGGGGCGCGAGCGCCAGGGCAAATCCGCCCGTGTAGGTAAAACAATCCAGCGCTCGGCCGCGCGTATAATTCGCGGCCGCGGCGCGATTTTCGCGCTGGTCGAGAAACCCGCCGGTCTTTTGTCCGTGCAGCAAGTCGAAGCACATCTTCACGCCGTTTTCTTCCACCACAACTTCGCGGACCTCTTCCCCTGCCAGCACGCCGGTTTGCTCCGGCAGACCCTCCAGGCCGCGCACGGCGGCGTCATTGCGTTCAAGGATCGCGCGGGGGGCAAATTCCTTTTGTAGGATCTCAACCACCGTGGACTTCAGCCGCTCCATGCCCTGGCTCAGGGTTTGAATGACGAAGCAATCACCATATCGGTCGATGATAAGCGAGGGAAGAAGATCACCTTCGGCAGCGACCAGTCGATAAGCCTGCGCCCCGGCTGCCACCTGCTGGCGGAAAGCGGCCGCGGTGCGAATTCGCTCAGTAAGGAAGGCAGCGTCAATGGGCGGCTCGTAGCGAGTCAGAAAACGTAGCGTGATTTGCGATTTGGTGCTGTAAAGAGCTTGCCCCCAAAAGTGATTCTTTTTGTCGATGATGCGCACCACGCCCGGCTCAATTCCCTCCGCGGTGACGACGTCGGAGCGATAAATCCAGGGATGCCCGGATGCGAGTCGCTCGATGCCCCGTGAAGTGATGGTGACTGTGGGCGCGATCATTTTGTAACTTTATCACATAGGAACAGTGGCGAGTGATGAGTGATGAGTGACAAGAAGGTGAGTCCGAGGTCCGAATCCCAATTCCCAAACCCCGGATCCTGACTCCCTGCAATGACCGAGAGCGATCCAGAAATATATTCATAATTCAGAATTCATAATTCATAATTGGTTCCGCATGCTTCTCGAAGAATTTGACTACACCCTTCCCGCCGAACTTATCGCCCAAACGCCGCTCGCCGAGCGCGACGCTTCACGCATGATGGTGCTCGACCGCGCGGCAAAGCGATGGGAAGACAGGACTTTTTGCGAGATTTCTCACCTTCTCCAGCCGGATGATCTTTTGGTTTTCAATAACACCAAGGTTTTCCCCGCCCGCCTGCGGGGTCGGCGGCGGGGAATTACCGCGCAGCCGGTGGGAAAGAATAATCCCGCCCAGCGCGGTTTCCTGACCGGCGAAACCGAGCTCCTGCTGACCCGGCAGGAAAGCGAGGACATCTGGCAGGGATTGGTCCATCCCGGGCGCAAGGTGCGAACGGGTGAAGTACTGGTGTTTGGCGACAACGAGTTGGAAGCGGAGATTCTGGGCCGAGGCGAATACGGTGTGCGCCGGGCGCGGCTGCGGGCGCGCACGGGAACGATTGAAGAAACCCTCGACCGGCTGGGCCACGTGCCCTTGCCGCCTTACATTCATCGCCCCGACGAAGCCAACGACCGCGCCACGTACCAGACGATTTACGCCAAAGTGCGCGGGGCCGTGGCGGCGCCGACCGCGGGACTGCATTTTACCGAGCGGGTTCTCAGCGCGCTCGCCGCGCGTGGCGTGGGGACCTGCGAAATCACGCTGCACGTGGGACTGGGAACATTTCAGCCGGTGCGGGTCAAACAAATCGAGGACCATCACATGGAAGCCGAGCGCTATGATATTTCAGACGCCGCTGCCGTGGCCATCAACCGGGCCCTCGACGAGCGCCGACGCGTCATCGCCGTGGGGACAACGAGTGTCCGCACGCTCGAAAGTGTGGCGCGCGAACACGGCGGAAGGATTGCGTCCGGCCGCGGCGAAACGCGCCTGTTCATCATTCCGGGATTCCAATTCCAGGTCATTCGCGGACTCCTTACCAACTTTCATCTTCCTAAATCGACGCTGCTCATGCTGGTCTCCGCATTTGCGGAAAGAGATTTCATGCTGTGCGCTTACCACCATGCCGTGGAAGCGCGCTACCGATTTTACAGTTACGGAGATTGCATGTTGATTCTGTAGCGGCGTTGGGTTTTCAGCCATCTCCCGGTAACCCTTCCACTCGCGTGTGCATCTAATCATTTTGACTGCAAGAATTCAGCCTTTGGGTAACCAAATTCAATATGAAGCGTCAGATATAGTGTAGGGAGTTCGATTTCAGAGCAAAGCAAGATCCAGCCGAAAGAAAGTCATGAAGAATAAGCAAGTTCTACCCATCCCGTTTCTAATATTAATCCTGGCAGGTGCGGTGTCACTCTTCAGCATTCTTGCGGACCGTGGTTCCCGAGCCGGCATGGTCAGGGATGATTCGTTGCAAATGCAAACGGTTGAGCAGGAACGCATGGCGGCAATTTATTTTCGGGTCTTGTCCTGGCTTTCCGACATCACACCCCGGGCGGCGGAACCGGCGAATGCCAATCCCCAGCCCGCGCCCATGACCCAGGTCATCAAAGCCCCGCTGCGCCGCGAGCGCCAAGGCAGAATTGAAATCTGCACGTTCCCTACGGCGCAAAATCTTGCCACCGGCAAACCCCGTGCGCGCAACTTAAATCAATTCCCCCGATCCTGATCCTTGCATTCCGCCCACCCGGCAAGAAGAAATTTTTCGACGTCGGCGGGTATTGACTTGCGGCTCCGCTGCCGGCTCGGCCATGGCCATCACAACCGCTTGCGGAATGCATGCTGGGTTTTGATTGATCGTAGCCCCGGCCTGCGTAGAATTTGTGCGCCTCATGGCGAATGACATTGGAGCGCGCGGAGACAGCGGCGCACCCCTTTTGGCGCGCCCAGTCTTCCACCTTCTCCAGTAACATTGCCCCGACGCCTTTGCCGCGATGGGATTCATCTACCACCAAACCTCCGAGTTCCGCAAACGTGTCGCTCTCCACCAGGCAGCACACATAGGCATGCGCCCAACCCACGACGGCGCCTCCCGAAACGGCCGCCAGGATGAGATGTTTCGGATCCTCCAGCACAGTGGTCATGCGTTCCTCAACCTAGCGCGGCGTGGAGGGGTACCCGAGTTGGGTGGCGAGGTTCGCGAACGCCGCAGCGTCCGTGAGCCTTGCAGGCCGGAGGGTAACCGTCGCCAAGTCAGGTGGGAGAGGAGTTGCAGCCATGGATGCCGCTGGCTCGCTTTCTACCAATGAATCCGCACGCGATACTTGAGTTGGGCTTCATCGTTGGCCGCCACCGGCACGGTGAAGCGCGCGGCAAAGGCGGCGGTCTTGTCGAATTTGAAGGTTGAATTGAGCATCGTCCAATCACCGCCGATGGGTTCATTAACAAAGACCGTGATGGGATCGGGCTTGTGGTTGCGAAGCGTAACTTCGTACTCCACCTCCACGTTGTGCGAGCCCAGACGCTGGAAATCCGTCTGCTTGCGCTCTGCGACCACGTCGAAGGCGTTGCCGATATGGAGGCTCACCGTTTCGTCCTTGGGGGTGTGATCGATGCGATCTTCACCGATGAATTGCACGCGGCCTTTGGAATCCCCCTGGTAGACGCGCACGGTTCCCGCCGGCAGTGGAACTCCCAGCGCGTTCGCTTCTGCGTTCTTGAATTTGATCAGAACTTTGACCGGCTCTTTGGTCGGCTGGCCGGGGCTTTGGGCGTTCTGGTAGTAGTACGTCTGGCCGTCAACCTCGAAGACCTTCTCCACCGTCGCGCCGGCTGCGGCCAGCAGGCTGATCTGCTTGGTTTCATTATTTTGAATATTGGTGTGGCGTTCGAGCGTGTAAAGGTGATATTCGGAAATCGCTTCCTGTGCGAATTGCGGCGCTGCAGCGGCTTTTGACTCCAGGGCCATCGCGCGCACCTGCCTGCCATTTATTGGCGCGACGCGATTCAATTCCCCCGCTACCAACTGGAGTTGCGCGTTGCGGAAAGCGGCGCCGCTCTGGTTCACCACGGTCACCCAGCCGTTCAAATCCGCAGACTTCTGGTCGGAGTGCATGGTGAGCACATAATCGGCATTCCAGTTCACCTGATCCGTCAGGTAAGAAGCCTCCACCGTCTGTTCACCCGGTTTGCGATTGTCCAGCAGCCAGACGAGCGTCGGCTTGCTGTAGAGGTTTTCCGGCAGGTCGGGGAAGACGTAACGGTCGGCTCCCATGCCGGTGATAATCTCATTCCCCACCTTCCAAACCGGCCCCTCATTTAGGGCGGCTGCCAGGAGCACGGCTTTCACGGGAACTTCCTTGGTGGAATTGTTTTCCGTGATAACACGGATCAGCGTCAGTTCCTTGCCGACGTATTTTTGTAGAAGCTTCTGCGGACTCAATAAATCGTACTCGTAATCCTGTTCGAGCACGTTGAGTTCCTTGGGCGCGGTCAGGGAAACGATGTGCACCGTTGCCGGATTCACCTGCGCGGCAATATCCATATAGCGCAAGTCGACGGCGCCGTCGGGCAGACGCACGCGGCGGACGTCGCGCACCAGGGCGACGTTGGAGTTATAGACCGTGACCGCCAGTTCTTTCTGGTCCTGCTCGGTCGAGGTCACCGTGGTCTGCGCCCGAGCCTCAGCGATCCAACCTAACAGGATGATTGCCACGATGAGTCTCACTGCGGGTTGTTGTTTCAACATGATTCACCTTTCCGATCCGGGGATACCTGCGCCGTCCTTCAGAAAGCTCCCAGCCTACCTCTTGCTGGCCCGGAAAGAAAGGTGGGCCACTCCTTTCTTCAACAGGCCGAATGCTCCCCAGCATAGAACGGGCGGTGCGTGATTTCTTGCATCGACCGTCAACCAAGCACGGTTGGCCCCTGCGGGGCCGGACCAATGTGAAGGTGGGTTCGCAGGAAAGGAATGCCGGAGATGGCCGGTCAGAGGAACAAGGCGCGGATGTCGCGCATGTCCACGTCCGCGAATTCCGACGCGATCAAATCCGCTTGCTGGAGTTCTGCGGGTGGACGGCTGTGGGCGAGCGCCAAACATTTAAAGCCGGCAGCTTGCGCCGCGACCACTCCCAGGGGCGAATCCTCGATGGCGAGGCAATCCTCCGACTGGAGCGATTGGTCGCGGAATTTCGGCAGTGCTCGCAAGCGGAAGAGGGCCGTGAGGTAGACCTCGGGGTCCGGTTTGGAGCGCTGGCAGTCGTCCGCTGTTGCCAGAACGGAGAACTTTTCGCGCAACCCCAATTTGGTGAGCAAGTGATGGATTTCCACGCGCAGGCTGCCACTGGCAATCGCCAAGGGATAATCGTTGGCCAATTCGGTAACAAACTCTACCACCCCCCGCATGGGAGGCAGACCGTCGCGAATGATCTCCTGATAGCGTTGGCCTTTCCAGGCGACCAACTCGTTGCGCCGCCCAAGGTCCACGGGTCTCCCATGGCTGGCGTATAGATGTTCGACGATGCCGCGGTCGTCCAACGCCAGGTAGTCACGGTAATACTCTTCTTCGCTGACGGTCCAGCCCTCCAAGCCGGCCATTTCCTGGGTTAACTTGAAAATGAGCGGTTCGCTGTCCACGATGATGCCATCAAAGTCGAAGATAACGGCGCGCAGCAAGTTGGGTCCTCTCTTAATTGTCGATTTTCGATTGTCGATTGACGATTGAAAAAATGGAAAATCAAGCCTCCGCAATCGCCGGTTCACGGCCGGTTTTCTGATACCCAGTTGGCGATTGAAAACAATCGGAAATCGTCAATCGGCAATCGGCAATTCTCTATCGGCAATCGTCAATTCACGGCGCTATGGTACACTTGAGTTGGAAGTGGGTACAAGGGTGGCGTGTCAATTCTCTGCCCGTGTTTGGGGGAGAGTGTCCGGTGAGTAGCCCCGGGGGAGTTTTGGGGATGGACAGGGGGAAGACCCCGCGACCGACGCCCGTTCCCCTTCCGTCACCCAGGGGAGTCTGCTGCGTCTAATAAAGCGAGGAGCACGGTCGAATGATGACCCACGAGTTGAGCATTCCCATCGCGTTTTTGGCGGGCCTCGCTTCTTTTCTGTCACCGTGTGTGCTGCCTTTGGTTCCGGGTTATATTTCGATGCTCTCAGGGGCCACGATCGAAGAGCTGAAGAGAGAGGCCAGCGGAGAGCTTCTGCGCCGCGTGCTGCGCAATTCCTTGGCTTTTGTAGCAGGGTTTTCGCTGGTCTTTGTGACTCTGGGCGCCTCGGCAACATGGGTGGGAAGATTCCTGTTGGCGCAGCGCACGACCTTCAACATTATCGCCGGCATCATTGTGATTGTTTTTGGCTTGCACTTGACCGGATTGGTGAAGATCCCGCTGCTCTATCGTGAGGCGCGGCTGGATACGGGTGCGCCGCGGCGCAGCCTGGGTGGGGCGTTTCTGTTGGGATTCGCGTTTGCCTTCGGGTGGACTCCCTGCATCGGACCGATTCTGGCAGCGATCCTGGCGCTTGCCGCCGAGCGGCAGACGGTTTTGCAGGGCATGTTTCTGCTGGCAATTTATTCCGCAGGACTCGCCATTCCGTTCCTGCTCACAAGTCTTGGGCTGAGCACGTTCTTGAAACTCTATGGAGGATTCCGCAAGCACTTGCAAGCGGTGGAAGTAGCATCAGGCGTGCTATTAATTGCGCTGGGCATGCTGATGGCCTTTAACAAGCTAACGATTATTTCCGGGTATTTTTCGTTCTTGAACCGGTTTTCGCTCTAACCGGTTCATGGGGTGTTGTAGCGCTGAGCTTTAGCTCAGCACACGCCGACTCTTCGCCCCGCTCAGGGCAGGCTCTAAAGGCCGGCGCTACAATGTTATTCATCGGCCTCCTAAGTCGAGGGCCCCGGCGTTTTCAGAGGCACGAAAGGAAAAAGTTTGCACCCGATTTTGATCAGCATCGGTTCGTTCCACCTTCCGACCTACGGCGTTCTACTAGTGATGGCGATCCTGGGTGGGATTTATACCGCCATGCGTTTGGGTCGCCGCGTGGGCCTGGATCCCGCGCAGATCTTGGATTTTTGCACGTGGGTGACTCTAGTAGCGTTGGTCGGCGCGAAAATCCTGATGGTCCTGACGGAGTGGAGTTATTACCGCGCTAATCCCGGCGACATCTTCAGTTTCTCAACCCTCATGGCGGGCGGTGTTTTTTATGGGGGCTTCGTGGCGGCGCTCTTCTTCACGATCTGGTACGTGCGGGTGCAGAAACTCTCCTTTTGGAAGCTGGCGGATGTGCTGGCGCCCGCTGTGGCACTGAGCCAAAGCGTGGGCCGGCTGGGATGCTTTAGCGCCGGTTGCGACTACGGCAAACCCACCACCGCGCCGTGGGGAGTGGTATTTACCAGCACCTTTGCGCATGAAGTCGCGGGGGTCCCGTTGGGGGTGCGGTTACATCCCGCGCAGCTTTACGAATCCATCACAACGTTCGCAATTTTCGGCTTGCTGCTGTGGTGGTTCCCAAGGAAGAAGTGGGATGGAGATGTTTTCCTTGGTTACGTGGGCCTGTACGCGGTGGCACGATTCTTTCTGGAATTCCTGCGCGGCGACGAAGACCGGGGTTTTGTGTTTCATCACCTGCTCTCAACGTCCCAGTTCATCGCGCTGCTGGCTCTGGCGGGAGTCGCCACCGTGCTCATCTGGCGACGCGGCCATCGCGGCGAAGAACTGAGCGCCCGTCCGGAAAGCAGGGATGAGCGGCAGGTTGTGCAAGCGGGCGAAGCGGGGCAGCAAAGCAAGTTCGGCCGGGCGCAGACGGCGGCCGGGGGAGTGGCGGCCGTCAAGGCGCGGGCGGCTGCCGCAGCGCCCGTTCCTAAACGCGCCAAGCATTAACGTGAAATCATAGTGAGGTGTGGGCTGTGGAAGAACAGACACCAATCGAGAATGCTCCCCAGGCATCCAAGGCGCCGGAGAGTTCTCCCCAGGAGAACCCAACGGGCCTGAAATCCAAGTTGCTCGCTGGCGCTTTGATGGCCTTGGTTCTCGTAGTGGGCTTGTACTACGTGAACCGCTATTGGATTGCGCCCGCCGTGAGGGCGCAAACGAAAAGCGATGGGAACCATCCCCTGGCGCCGGCGTTTTCGCTGACTGACATCACTGGCAAGCCGCTCAAGCTGAGTGACTATCAGGGAAAAGTGGTGATGCTCGATTTCTGGGCGACGTGGTGCGGGCCCTGCCGGATCGAGATTCCCGGCTTCATTGAGTTGCAAAAGCGTTACGCAGCTCAGGGCTTTACTATGATCGGCATCTCCATGGACGCGAGCCCGGAACCCGTGGTGGATTTCTACAAGCAATTCCAGATGAATTATCCTGTCGCCATCGGCAACGATAGGCTGGGGGACCTTTATGGTGGCATGCCGGGACTCCCCACCACCTTCCTGATCGGGCGCGACGGCCGCATCTATGCGAAGCACGAAGGCGCCTATGACCTCAGCGTCTTTGAGGCGGAGATTAAGGCGTTGCTGGCGGCCAGCCCGACGGACGAAGCCAAAGATTTTCACCCAGCGGGACAAGTTTTTGCCGAGAACAAAATCGAATTGGGCGACCCCGCCGTGGTAGATTCGGAAGTGCCCGGCATTGATCTAACCAAACTTACTGCCGATCAGAAAGCAGCCTACAAAAAGATATTGGAAGGCCAGCAATGCCCCTGTGGCTGTAAGCTCAGTTTGCTCAAATGCCGCCAGGTGGACCGCAGGTGCTCCTTCAGTCGAAAACTTGCGCAAGATCAACTGGACGCATTTCTCAAGGTCAAGAGCTCCGGCGTCGCTACCAAATAGTTGAAGCTGATGATGACATTTTGAATTACCTGACCGAGGATAGTGAGTTTAGGAGTGAGATTGCAAACTGCGAAGGAGCGAGATTTGCGGCATATGCGGATGCTTCTGTGGGGCGTGGTCTTGACGCTGCTGGCAACGAGCTTGGGATGGGCTCAGAACAACAATTCCGTGGTGGAGGCCCACGCGGTGATGGCCACCGATGCGGCGCACGCCAACTCTCCGGTGAAACTCGCCGTGCTGGCGCAGGTGGCTGCCGGCTATCACATCAACGATCACAAACCGTCGCTGGATTATTTGATTCCCACCGAACTCAAGCTGGATGCCAGCGATCAGTTCACGGTGAAAAGTGTGGTGTATCCGAAGGGGACGCTCAAGAGATTCGCGTTCTCTGATGTCCCGCTCTCGGTGTATGAGGGCACCACGGTGGTGGGCACGCTGCTGGAAGCTGGCAAAGCCCTGCCCGCAGGAACGTATACGCTGAAGGCGAAGTTCGCCTACCAGGCTTGCAATGATCACGCCTGCCTGCCACCAACCAGTGTGCCGCTGACCGTGACCATAAGAATTGTACCTCGCAACGTGCCGTTGAAAGCGGTGGAATCCGATGTCTTCCAACGAATCAAATTCGAATAGCGCTCCGCCACCCGCCGCCCCCGAAGGGAAACCCCGCAGTTCCGTGGGACTGGTGGCGCTCAGTCTGATCTTGCTGGCTGGCCTGGTGTGGGCCATGGCGCCAGCCCGCGCGAAATTTGCGCCGGCCCCCCTCCGGCCGGTGCCTGCGGGCTGTCCCCAAACCGCACCTGACTTCGTCCCATCGGACGCGACGGAAGTTCCCGGCGTCGATTTGAGTTCGCTTTCGCCGGCCCAACGAAATCATATACTCTATCGCCTGAACATGGAGCCCTGCCCTTGCAGTTGTAACACCAGCATTGCCGTCTGCCGAATTAACCATCCCACTTGCCCCCTTTGCAAGGACTTGGTGGAGAAAATCGTGGCGGAGGAGTCGGGAGCCAGGGGTCAGGAGCCAGAAATCAGAAGCCAGAAGTGACCGAAACTCGAAAATCGAAAATCGAAACTCGCGATTCAAGACTTCGCGCACGAGTTCCGAATTTCGAGTTTCGACTCTGACTCCTGACTCCTGTCTCCTGAATCCTATGAGAATCGGCGTCGTCTCCGACACGCACGGATATTTTGATCCGCATCTCCCGCAACTATTACACGGCGTCGATGAGGTCTTCCACGCCGGTGACGTAGGATCCGAGGCCGTGCTCGACCAACTGCGTGCCATTGCACCGGTCCAGGCGGTGCGGGGCAATATCGATTCGGCGGCCTTGGGGCTTGCGCCTACCGTCCTGCGGAGGTCCGGCAGCGTCGAAATCCACATGCTGCACGAATTGCCCAGGCCACAGTCGACGTTACGCGATTGGGCCCCGCCGGGTCCCTTGGAAGGGAAACCGGCTGAGCACTGCCGCCGGTTTCTGGAAAGTCTTCCCGAAGAGTGTCGGGTGGTGATTTTTGGTCACAGCCATGAGCCCTGCGCGCTGATCCTTGGCGGTAAGCTCTTCTTCAACCCAGGCAGCGCGGGCAAAAAACGGTTCTCATTACCACGCTGCTGCGGCTTGCTGGAAATTTCAGCGCGCGGTGTGCACGCGACATTTCTGGGTTTGGAAAGGTATAATGAAGACTTACCGGAAGGCGTATGGCTGCCGATGGGAGGAGCGAAAGCATGTGGAAACTGCTGAAGTTTATGAAGAGCGCCACGGAAGTGTTAGCGACGGCAGGAGCCGTCCTCGCCGCCGCCATTGTGGTGGTGGAAACCTACCAAGCCCTGCGCAAAAAGATGGACACCGCCAAAGGGCCTTAGCCCGCCAGCGGGGTGGGGCGGTTCGCCGTGGAGCGCAAGTAATCCGCAGCGCGACGCAAACGCGCCACCACGCGATCCTGGCCCAGCGCCAGCATCACTTCAAACAGGCCCGGCGCCACGGCCTGGCCGGTCAGCGCCACGCGCGTGGCATTGATCAGCAACCCTGCCTTCACGCCTTTTTCTTCCGCCAAACTGCGCAAAGTTCTCTCTGTCCCCGCCAAATCGAAGGACTCAGTTGCCGCCAGGCGTTCGGCGAGCGTGTCGAGAAGCACTGAAAGCACCGCGTCTTTCCAATACTTTTTCACCGCCTCGGGATCATTGGCGAATTCGTCGGTGAAGAATGCGCGGAAGGCGCCGGTGAAGTCCTTGAGCGTCCGCGCCCGGGACTGGAGCAAGAGGACCGTCTGCTTGAATGCCCCTTCCTCCCGAGAGGCCGATTCCGAATTCCAAATCCCAAATCCCAAATGCCGGGCCCCGTATCCCGTGTCCCGTGTCCCGTGTCCCGTGTCCCGAACCCCCAGTCCCGCTTCCGTCAATTCTCGCTCGACCAAAGGCAGCAGCCGGTCCGCCGGCAGATGGCGCACGTACTCACTGTTCATCCACGCCAGCTTTTCGAGATCGAAGACGGCATTCGATTTGGAGACAGCCGCAAGATCAAAATCGCGAATCATCTCCTCGATCGGCACAATTTCCCTTTGGCCGGGAGGCGTCCAGCCGAGCAATGCCAGGAAATTGACCAATGCTTCCGGCAGGACTCCTTGCTCACGATAAGCGCTCACCGAGGTCGCCCCGTGCCGTTTCGACAGGCGTTGCTTGTCCGGTCCGAGAATCAGCGGCAGGTGCGCGAAGACCGGCACGGGGGCTTCCAGTGCTTGGTACATCAGAATCTGCTTCGGCGTATTGGATATGTGGTCGGCGCCGCGAATCACATGGGAGATGCGCAGGTCAAGGTCATCGGCCACCACCCCCAGGTGATAGGTTGGATGGCCGTCTGAGCGCATTAACACGAAGTCCTCGAGGTCACGATGGTTGACTTCAATGTGGCCAAAGACCTGGTCCTCGAAGCTGGTCTGGCCGTAATCCGGCACGCGGAAGCGCACCGCCGCGGGGCGGCCCTCCGCGCGCAACCGCTCCCGGTCCGCTTGCGTAAGCGCACGGCATGTGCCGTCATACTTCCACGCGCGGCGCTCGGATTCCGCCTTGGCGCGTTTGGCCTGGAGTTCCTCCTGGGTGCAAAAACAAGGGTAGGCGTGCCCCGAGCGCTCGAGACTCAAGACCATCCCGCAGTAACGATCGAGGCGCTGGGATTGATAGATGGGACCTTCATCCCAATTGAGGCCGAGCCATTCCAGGCTTTCCAGGATGGCCGTGGTGAGTTCAGGCTTCGACCGGTCTACATCCGTGTCTTCGATGCGGAGGATCAAAACCCCGCCCACGTGACGCGCAAAAAGCCAGTTGTAAAGTGCCGTGCGCGCACCCCCTACGTGAAGGTACCCTGTGGGTGAGGGCGCAAAGCGAACGCGGATGTTGCTCATGTTAAGTTTTGCCAGGGGTCTTGGACCGAGCCATCGAAGAAGCGGGTAACTCCGAAAGGTACCTTCCCAGAATCGAACCCACGGTGGCGAGTTGCGCCAGGTCCGCCTGTGTAAAGTCAGGACCTACGGGCTCACCAGGCCGCGCCTTGCGGCTGATTTGGATCACGCCAACAACCTTCCCCTCCACGATCATAGGCGAGCTCATGATTTTCTGGATGGGCACAGCTTTCTCTTGGTCGGAAAGGTCGACGGCTTCAAAAACCGTCGGATGTTTGTAAGTGGGAAAATTGTTCACGATCTCGCCGCGTCTGTCGCGGATGGTCTTGGCGGCCAATGAGTGTGTGGTGGTGAGGGGAATAGCCCCAATTACCGAGAGTTTGATGGGAAAGAGAAAACTCAGCATCCTCGTGTCGGCGGAAAAACGCAAGATGGCAACCTCCTCCTTCTTAGCCTTGAAACCATTTGCAATCTGCGCCGCCAAACGGTTCAAATCCTGGTCGGAGGGAGGAGTCCCCGCCTTTCGCATCTCGTCAACTAGCTTGGCTACAACCAGCACCAAATCAATTTCCGCCATTACGCTTCGCTCCGTTGAGAGTTTTGGGTTAATTAATGATTATACAGAAGCTCGCGACGGCAAGCAACGACGCATTGTATCTTTTCGGGAGAATTCCCCACGCTCGTCTTCTCCCTCCGTCCAACATCATGGTCCTCAGGGGTGGACGAGATAAAAGTGGGGGGTACGGGGTGCGCGAGGCCCAAAAGTCTTCAAATCGACCAGAGAGAATGCAGCAACGCAGGGCAATGATGGCATTGGCTCCGTCTACGGACCAGCGCATGCCCGATTGTTTAAGGCGC
>Ga0181533_1001422_pt1 | contig 30871 bp, 53 predicted proteins | sample PEATcosm2014_Bin_45_FD_119772 | JGI IMG/M metagenome (GOLD analysis project Ga0181533, IMG submission 119772) | Peatland microbial communities from MTU Mesocosm Facility, Houghton, MI, USA - PEATcosm2014_Bin11_60_metaG | ecosystem: Environmental > Terrestrial > Soil > Wetlands > Peat | place...
GCGACCCTCCGTCCGCGGATCCCGCGCAGCGACGCGGGGACGTCGTCGCGGTAGCGGGCGGGATCCGCCATCCCGTCCGGGAACCGCGCCATCATCCCGGTCTTCGCCCGGAACCGCAGCACGACGTCGCGGAGGACCGTGCCCGTGCCGAAACAGATCTCGCACTCGACGGGCCGCGCGTAGCCCATCGTCCCGTTCGGCGCCCGCCGCCAGTGGTGGCACTTCGAGCCGGCCGGGATCTTCTCCTCCTTGACGACCGGGTCCTCCGACGCCGGCGGCCGGCGGTTGAACTGGTCGAGGTCCCAATCGGCGGGGGTGAAGGGGCGGAACATCAGGGCCTCTTCTGGAGGGCCTCACGCAGGACCATGCCGACCTCGTTGGCCGCGTCGTCGAGCTTCTTGAGCAGGACCATCCCCTCGGTTGCCGGGCTCATCACGAAGACGAGCTCCTCCTGGTCCTCGACCTTGAGCGCCTCGAGGACCAACCGCGGGACCCGCACGCGGCCCCCCTTCGTCACGGTCGCCGTTCGCAGGATCAGCTTGGGCGCCTCGGCCGGTTTGGGCATGGCGGCCCGGAGAGGGACTCACCTACAAGAACCTGCCCATTCAAGTACGCCGACGCCTGTCGGACAAACGGAGCGGCCCGCGTACGACCCCACGGAAGGCGCACCAACCCCGCCGCCGTTCTGTCGTTCCTGCCGCTCGGACCACTTCCCGTCGTACCTCGCGGGCGTCCCGTGCCCGGAGACCTGCGAGTGCCGCTGCCACCACCGTCTCCCGACGACGCAGTCGCCCTGAAGGGTCGACGCGCCTCGGCCAGCAGATCGGATTGTGGCACGACGCCGACGGGTGCGTCGTGGTCCCGATGTTCGAGGTCCGCGTCGGGGGAGGCGTCTTCGCCGAGGGGTGGGTGCACCTGGGCGGGCGCCGGAAGCCCCCGCGGGATCCCGCGCTGCCCGGGTGCCGCGTGGCGACGTGGTTCGTTGAGAAGGCGTACCGGCTCGACGGGGGACCGACGCAGCCCACCCTCATCGACGCCGACATCCTGGCGATCGAGCCCGACGAGCCCATCCGGCGGCCCCCACGGCAAGGTATATAGGCCGCCCCGTCGTGACGGTTTTGGGGCGGCCCTCGGGTCGGGACCATACCATCCTCCCGAGGGCCCACGACTTTCCCCCGATTTCTATATAGTCCCCCGTCAATTCGACAATCGCCGGCCCCCCCGGCCTCAAGTAGCGGGAGTGGCTACGGGCGCCCGGTATGGTCCCGCACGCAAGTCCACAAGTGGCGAAGCCCTCCCCGAACGCGACCTCGTTCCGGGGAGCGTGGTGAGGGTGCCGGCTCCTCCGAACACGATCGAGGAGCTGGCGACACCGAAAGTCATCGTTCGCGCGGAGGACCTCCGCACGGTCCCGAGGCCGACGAAGGGCCGCGTCGAGGTCCTACGACGGGATTGGCGATGCGCCCGCCGGTGCGGGATCGTCATCGAGAAGGGGACGCCGACCCGGGACCTCGATTGGCTCGCGAGGGGGGGATGGGCGCACTTCCCCAGGTGCCCGAACCAGATGGGTCTCGAGACGGCGAAGGACCCCGTGGGAGAGGTTCCCCCCCACACCCTCTCTCCAGAGGGGCACCCTCCGGGTGCCCCGGAGGAGAGCAGCAGAGCAGCAGCAGCAGCAGCAGCCGCGGGCGCGCCCGCGCCCGCGCGCGCGTTCAGGGACGAGACGGTCAAAGAGGCCGTTCTAACCCATTTTCTCGCACGGATCGTGGTCGAGTCCGAAGGGGTCGAGTACACGTTCGCGGCCCGCCCGGCGGTCGGCGGCAAACCCTCTCCGCAACTGCTCGAGCGGCTGGCCGAACGGGCCGGCGTCGCGCTGGGGAACGTCCATGCCCGGTGAGGAGCAGCACTTCTTCGAGACGCCGCGGACGCCGCACGAGGCGACGCTCATCACCTGCGCGAACGGGCTCAAGCGCGGCCCGTGCTCCGAGAAGTGCCCGCCCGGGCTCCCCGAGTACCACCTGCACTCGACCGACCTTCGCCCGATGGACGTCGACGGCCGGTTCCTGGATGAGCGCGGGGGGTTCGTGTCGGTCAGCGCCCGGGAGGCCGTCGACCGCGCCGCCTACCTGTCGAGCTTGCCCCCGCCGGCGCCCCACCCGCCGCCGCTGGAGGACCGCGCGCCGGTCCGGACGGACCCGATCCCGTCGAGCGAGCTCGAAGCCGTCCAGGAGGCCGCGTACGTCGCCTACGAGGAGTGGGAGCGGAAGGTCCGCGAGGCGCAGGGCGGCCCGGTGCCCCCGCCCCCCAGCTGGGCGAAGAAGAGGCCAAGAGGGAGCTCGGCCTACCGGAGCCTCCGATGAGCGCCGCGTCGTTGAACCCCGGCGCCGCCCGCGTCGACGAGGACCTCCTGCACCGCGTCGAGCAGCGGATCCGGGACGCCGGGTCGGCCGACTCCCCCATCTCCTCGCACGCCATCGCCCACAACCTCGGCATCGAGGACTCCGACGGCCAGCCCGTCACCCGCGCCGCGATCACCGAGCTCGTCCGGCGCGGCGTCCCCATCGGAGCGGACTCGACCGGCTATTTCATCATCCGGACCCAGGAGCAGCTCGACCGCTACGTCGCCGACCTCGTGCGGCGCGAGACGGGGATCCGTGCCCGGCGCATCGCGGTCATCCGGGCCTTCGACGAGGGGCGCGTCCCCGCCGGCGAGCCGCTCCGGTGGATCCCGACCGACCCGGAGGAGCGGTAGATGCTCGTGGGACGGTGCCCCGGGTGCGGCAACGACGGCCGCCTCGAGACGGCGAAGATCGACTACCGGGTCGCCTATCCCGGGCTCGAGCCCCCGTTCGTCGCCACCCTGGAGGTCCCGATGTGCCAGTCGTGCGCGCGCGGCGTCGGCATCGCGTTCAACGACATGCGGACCAAGCTCGCCGCCTGGGCGAAGGGTCCGTAACCCCGGAGGCCTCCGGGCATGGTGACGAACGCGACGCGGGACAGCTACGAGGACCGCGAGGTCGACTTCTGGAAGGCTCAGGGATTCCACGCCGAGAAGGCTTGGAAGCACCTGCGGGGGATGGTCAAGATCCCGTCGGGCCCGCGTCGGGGGCTCTTCCCCCGGCTCGAGCGGCGCGACTTCCTGGCGACCGAGGAGCGCGCGGGGTTCGACGTCGTGGGGGCCTACATCGGCCTGCCGATCGCTGCCGTCTACGTGCAGGTAACGACGTCCCCGTTCGTCCAGGTGCGGAGCGGGAAGGCCGACCGGAACGCCGCGCACGGGCCTCCGCCGTTCGACTGGCCCGCGCCCAAGCGAACGGTCGAGGAGTGGGTCTCGGACGTCCAGACGGAGACGCTGTTCGAGTACGAGGACCCGGCGCTGGTCCAGGTCCTCGCCGGCTACGCCGACGGCCCGCGCCACGTCGACCGGCGGTGGTGGTACTCGGACCGTCCTAACCGGACTTCGCCGTAGTCGGGGCGGGCGCGGGTGTCGGCGTGGTGTTCACGGTCACGCGGACGAACTGCCCGACGGTGACGACCAGCGTCGTGACGATGGCGGCCTCGGTCGCCGTCGGGTTGTTGGACCACCAGGTGAAGAACGAGAGGGCGGCGCCGGTGAGGCCGATCGCCCACGTCGCCTGTTGGGTGTCGAGGAAGTCGGCCCCGTTCTCGGTGACGCTGTTGTAGATCGCCGCGAGGATGGCGACCATCCACACGAGGAACGTCGCGAGCGTGACATTCTGGATGCCCGAGAACGTGCCGACGAGCCCGACGATCGCGGCGACGACGGTCACGGTGAGGTATTCCCACGCGGACGCGGCGAGGAACTGGTCGGCGAGGTAGCCGAAGAACAGGACCAGGGCCGCGGCCGTGCCCGCGTAGCCCGCCCAGCTGGGGATCGTGTGGGTCACGAACCCGAGGACGGCGGTCGCGATGCCGAGCACGAGCAGGGCCAGGTAGAGCTCGTACGACGTCAGGGTCAGGGTCACGCCGCCGGTCGACGCTTTGGGGGCTGCCATGCCGGATAGAGGCGCGGCCGGCTACAAGAGGCTGCCGTTACGCGAGGAGCGCCGCAAAGTAGTCGTAGACGTCCTCGACCTCGATGACGACCGTGTCGATGACGTTCGTGGTGAACGACTCGATGTCCGCGTAGAGCTGGCCCTCGCCCGCGCTCTCCGCCGCCGCCGCGTCCGCGGAGGCCTGGGCCCCCGTGACGGCCTGCTCCGTCGACGCCTCCGCGGCGCCCTCCGAGGCGGCCTGGCTGTTGAGCGACGCCGCGTCGCCCGGGGTGATCTCGCCGTTCTCGAGCTGGTCCTGCGCGAGCGAGCCGCGCATGGTCGCGCGGGCCTCCGAGCCGGAGGTGAGCCGCTGGGCGCCGCCCTTGGCGGCCAGGCGGGCCTTGAAGTAGCTGGTGACGCCGATGATCGCGGCGACGCCGATGGCCGCCACGGTGATGACCTCGGCCCAGGTCGTGACGTTGTAGTTCGCCTCGGTCTGGACGCACGTCTCGGCGCTGTTCATCTGGTTCACGTACGGCTGGAGCGCCGCCAGCTGCGCGCTCGTGAGCGTCGCGGGGAGGCCCGCCGCGACGTTCGCCTGCTGGTACGCCTGCTGCTGCTTCGACCAGCCCTCGTAGGCCGTCGTCCAGTTGCTCTCGCACGCGGTCAGCCCCGCGCCGGCCCCGCCGCCGAACAGGCCGTTGAGCGCCGCGTAGACGCCGTAGCCCACGAGGACCACCGCGCCCGCGACCCCGACCCCGATGGCGATCTTCCCCCACGGGAGCGGCTGCTTCGGCGGCTGGTACGAAGGGGCGGGCGCCGGCGGCATCGGCGACGGGGGGTAGCTGAACCCGGGCGAGCGCGGGCCCGTGTAGCTCAGGCCGGGACCGCTCGCCGACATCTCACACCCCCGTCACGTAGGTCTTGATGATGAAGGGAAAGGGCGTCACGGGGAGCCCCGGAACGGCGACGTTGATGGACCCCGAGAGCTCGCCGACGGCCGTGTCCCCGGGGCCGGGGCAGCCGGAGCCCGCCTCGTCGGGGGAGGCCAGCCGGAAGGTGAACGAGAAGTTGCCCTCCTGGTCCGTCTCGCCCGGCCCGTCGACGACCTGGACGGACCCGTTCGTCGACCGGACCGTCGGGACGATGCAGGGGACGCCCTTCCCGTTCGCATCGAGGATCTGCCCGGTGCCGGTAAAGACGTTCTGCCCGCCCTGGAACTCGAGCGAGCCCCAGTCGCAGACGGCGAGGTTGGTGAGCGGCACGCCGACGGAGCCGACCGTCTCGTCCTGCGAGAGGTTGGTCAGGTCCGTCGTCTGGACGATCTGGGCGGGCGGATACTGGAGGCACGCGCCGTCCTCGCACACGAAGCACGGCTGGCAGTCGGAGTCCTCCGCGCATGCGGAGCCCGAACCCCCTCCACCACCGCCGCCGCCCCCTCCTCCTCCCCCTCCTCCGCCGCCCCCCGGCGCCGACTGCGAGAGGAGCCGGTAGGCGACGTAGCCCGCGCCGAGGAGTCCGGCTGCGACCGCGACCCCGATGACCGTTCCCGCGCCTCGAGACACCATCTCAGGCCCCGTTCGTCAGGACGTTGCTGCCCGAGGTGATGGCCGTCGGCTTGCAGCATCCGGGGTAGGCGGGATCCTCGACGTAGTCGAAGGTGAGGCCTCCCGCCGGGCACGGCTTGAGGGCCGGGTTCGTGTTCTCGGGGACGTCGCCCGCCGGGCAGCCCCCGCTCACGCGCTTGCGGCCCAGCAGCCACCACGCGACCCCGACGGCCGCCACGACGCCGACGACGGCGACCGCGGCTCCCTGCCTCATCGTCACCGTCATTCTCAGCCTCCCAAGCCGACCAGGTCCACGGGGATCGTCGGCGAGGAGATGGAGGTCCCGTCGGCGAAGAAGACCTTGGCGCTGGCGGTGTGGTCGCCGGCGCCCGCGCTGAAGATCACGGCGAGGGGCTCCGTGCCGCTCCACACCTCCTGGGGGAATGGCGACCCGTCGAAGATGATCGAGACGCCGATGACATTGGCCCCGGCCGCGTTGTAGGTGCTGCTGATGCTGACTCCGAGCTCGGCGTTGGTGTACTCGTTCGCCGCGGCGTCGTAGGTCCCGTAGAAGGCGATGTCGAGCGTCACGGTCGGCTCGGCACCCTCGGTCGGCATGCAGTAGCCCGGCCAGTTCGGGTCCTCGACGTAGCCCGACGGGCACGCGCCGTCCGCGGCGGGAATGTCGGTCGACGGCGGGCCCGGGGGCGTCGACGTCGTCTTCCCGAACGCGCCCGCGGCGACCGCGATCCCGAGGGCGGCGGCACCGGCGAGGACGCCCGCAGCGATGATCGCCCCTCCGCCCTTCGCCACGATGGATGTAGGTGCGGGCCCACCCTTGAAGGTGTCGTTTCAGAACTTCGGCGGCGGACCCGGGGGCGGGGCGTAGGTCCTCAGCCGCGTCCCGGGGAGGTTCCCGGCGTCGCGCCACGTCAGGTGGGGCCGGTGCGAGGGGTAGTCGTCGAGCGTGTTGGAGATGTAGGTCCGGCCCGGCGGGGGCAGCATCTCGGGCGGCGATTCGAGCCACAGGCCCTCCAGGTAGAGGACGGCCGCGACGGTGTCGGTCGTCACGGGGACCAGCGGCGCGCCCGTCGGGAGCGCGAAGACGTAGCCCTCGGGGAAGTCGCCCGGCGTGTAGGCCTCCTCGGTGACGCCGCCCCGGTAGAGGTCCCGCGTCGACACCTGGGCGCGGCCCCGGTAGGAGGCGAACCCCCCGGGGAACGAGCGGATCCGGGTCGTGTAGATGGCGTAGGCCGCGGCCCGGATGAGGTCGGCGACGCTCTGGCGCATCGCGGACCGCTTCTCGTAGCCGCCGCCCCGGTAGAGGCGGACGGCGCGCAGCGTGATCGCGGGGACGAGGACGTGGTGGTACTCCTCGCGGCGCGTCGGCCGCCCGCCGCTCATCGCGCGGCCCATCGCGGCCAGGGGGAGCTCGTGGGGGGCCGGCGGCGAGAGGAGCCCGTGCGCGGCGCGGTAGCGCAGCTGCTCGCGCGTCGACACGAACGGCACCGTCGGGGGGGTGGGGCCCAGGCCCTCCGCCCGCTCCGACGGGGGGCTCCGCGCGTAGGTGACGCCGCGGGGCCCGTGGCTGACCCGGAGCCGTTCGAGCTCCTTGCGCTCCGCCTCGCTGACGAACCCGAGGGGCTTCGCGGCCTGCTGGGCGGCCTCCTGCTGCTCGGAGATCTCGATGACGAGCTCGGCCCCGCCCGTCGGGGTCCGGCGGTACCACACCTTCCGGCCCGTCTCTCGGATGGGAACCTCGGTCGAGAAGCCGGGGGGACCCGCCATCGGACGTACATAGACCGCCCTCCGCCTTGAATCCGGCGGTCTACCCGATTCTGGGTCGAACCCGTAACTCGGTTTCCCTATGGGTGAGAGTGGTGGCTACGCGGACGAAGGCTTGCGAGGGCGTGGTGAGACTCGACGTAACCCAGCTGGCGCCGATCCCCGAGGTCGGCATCGCCTACGACGGCCTCGCGGGCCTCTCCCAGCGGCCCATCCTGCGCGACATCGTGGCGGAGCTCCACCGGCACGGGAAGGGCGCCCTGGAGGCCTTCCTCAAGGCCGTCGACCACCGGGGGTCCGGGAAGGTCTACGTGTATTTCGACGACTACGTGAGCTACGGGATCGGCGGCGGCGACGCGAGCTCGCAGTTCTATTTCGGCAGCTACCTCCTGCTCCAGGTCGACGTCACCCGGCCGTTCTACGGGGACCGGCCCGCCGACCCCTACCTCCTCCTGCTCCGCCCGAGCGGCAACGAGCACGTACCCCTCGACGCCATCCTGGGGGCCTGATGCTCGATACCGATGCCGCATGGCTGGCGGCGGCCATCGACGGGGAGGGGTCCATCGTCACTCAGGCCCGGACGACGCAGTTCCTCGGCGAGCGCCGCCAATTCCACATCTCCGTCTACAACACGAGCCGACCGTTCGTCGACCACGCGGCGACCCTCCTCGGCGGCGGGGTGTCCACAAGGCAGCTCGCCCTCGCCCAGGCGGCGGCGCGCGCTCGTGGGATCGGCCTCCACCCTCGGAAGCAGTATTTTTGGACAACCGCGACCGCTCGTGCCGACGTCGAGCGCGTTCTCCTGGCGGTCCGACCCTTCCTCATCATCAAGGCCGAGAAGGCCGACGCCGTGCTCGCTTGGCTTAACGCGAACCCACCCGTCGACAGGGCCGCGGTCAGCCGGGCGTGGCAAGCCTCACGTAACAACTCCTCCCTACGGGTGGAGGCCTAACATGGCAGGAAACGAGACGGGGGCGACGGAGAAGCAGCGCGAGTCGTTGAAGTGGCGTGGGGTCAACGCGAGGGCCGCGGACGACCCGGGCCTGACCCTTCGACAGGCGAGCGCGTGGATCGAGGAACTTGGCAAGACGCCGAAGGAGCAGCTCCGCAAGGGGGCGCTCGAAGCACCGCCCGGCGGGCGGCCCGTCGCGGAGGCGCCGGCGCAGAACCAGCGGACCCTCCCGTCGTCCGCATCCGGTGTGACGGACCTCGCGCACCTGCCCGAGGCCGAGCTGATGACCCGCTACGGCTGCACCCGGCAGCAGTACGAGATCGTCCGCAACCACATCGCGCGGAACCTCACCCCTGACCAGATGGACTACTTCCTGTCCGTCGCGAAGATGCGGGGGCTCTCGCCGTGGGCCCGCCAGGTCTACGCGATGGTCTACAAGTCGAGGACCCCGGGCAAGGCCGACAGCCTCGTGATCCAGACCGGCATCGACGGGTTCGTCCGCATCGCGCACGCGACCCGCGAGTGCGACGGGATTGAGGAGCCCGAGTTCGGTCCCGAGGTCAAGACCGACGGTGTTGAGCACCCCGAGTGGGCTCGCGTCCGCGTCTGGCGGAAGGGCGCCTCGCACCCGTTCGTCGCGACGGCTCGGTGGAAGGAGTACCGCAAGATGGTCCGGCGGGGCGACGGCCTCGAGCTCGACGACTTCTGGCGCGACATGCCCTACGGCCAGCTGGGCAAGTGCGCAACGTCGAAGGCCCTGCGGCTCGGGTTCCCCGAGGCGCTCGCCGGCATTTACTCGAGTGAGGAAATGTCCCAGGCGAGCTCGGCCGACCGCGAGGACGTCGAGATCATCGACACGACGGGAAGAGAGGCTCCCCCGGCGTCTCCGCCGCCCGAGCCAACCCCTTCCCCGACGTCGGCGGGCGGCACAGCGGCCGGGGTTCCACATCCCCCGGCCGCGAGTACTTCCGGGGGGGTTGCTCCGCCACCGGAACCGCCGAAACCCGCCGACGTCGACCCCGCGGTCGTGGAGATGGCGAACGAGCTCGAGGCCGCCTGCCACACGGCGAACGCGGAGGTCAACCACCGCCGCGCCGAGCTCGTCCGGCTCGCGCTCTCGATCCGGGGGCTCAAGGACCTCCGCGCGCTCCCCCTCGAGGACCTCGACAAGCTCCGCACCACCGTCGGGAACGCGGTGTGAACATGGCCGAGTTGTGGGAGAACGACGACCCCGCCCAGCTGCGGGCGAACGTCCGAAAGCTCGTTGCCGAGCTCGCCACGGTGCGAAGGGAGCGCGACGACGCGAGGAAGGCCTTGGAGGTCGTCTGCGCGGAGAGGTTCGCCAATCCGCGTACCGAGTACGACGCCCGACTCGCCGAGGCCCACCGCATCCTCCAGGTGCAGGAGGACCAGGAGCTCCTCGCGGCCCACGAGGCCGACCTCGCCGAGCAGGACGCCCTCGCGGCCTCGGGTCACTCCGAGCGCGAGAGCCTCGACGACGTCCTCAGCAAGGCCGAGGCCGAGGCCCGGGACGAAGAGGCGCGCGGCGGGGGGCCCGACGAATGACGCCCGACGCCGAGGCGCCCCCCGTCGAGGAGCCCGACACGCCGAGCGAGGAGGTCGCCGTCACGTTCCCCGAGCTCGTCAAGGCCGCGGGCGAGCTCGCGGACATGAAGCGGGAGCTCGACGCGAAGCAGAAGCTCTACGACCGGGTGCGGGGCGAGATCCTGGAGCTGATGCAGCAGGTCCCGAACCTCCACGGGGTCCGGCTCCCGAACGGCGACGCCGTGCGCCTCACCTGGACCACGAGCCAGTCGAAGGTCGACCCCGCGAAGCTGCGCGAGGTCCTCGCCGACGCCCCCAACTACATCGTCGAGGTCGTCGACGCGAAGCACCTGGCGAAGGACTACGCGACCGTCTGGCACCAGATGGCGAAGGTCAAGTCCAAGCGCACCGTCGCCGTCCGTCTCGCCGGGGGGGAGGTCGAATGATCTGCGAGGTCTGCGGCTGCTCCGAGGCTCGCCCGTGCCTCGAGGAGCAGCCCGACGGGTCGGAGGGCCCGTGCTTCTGGGTCGCCCCGGGCCTCTGCTCCGCGTGCGAGCCCGAGGCCCGCGAGGCCGCCATCCTCGACTCCCAGCCGAACGGGGGGGAGGACCCGCGGAACGTCGAGGGCGTCCCGCCCCTCGCGCCGTACCGTCGGCACCTGGTCCCGAGGCAGGTAGCATGAGCCTGGTCGAGATGACCTGGTCGGTGAAGAACCGCGAGCTCGTCCTCGCCCGCAAGAAGCTCGCGACGACCCGGCGCACACCGCACGGGTTCCGCGGGGACCACTTCCTCATCGACGAACAGCGGTTCATCTTCACGGCGATCCGGCCGATGCGCCTCGGCCACGTCGCCGAGCTCTACTACCAGCTGGAGGGTGCCGAGAGCCCGGAGGCCTTCCTCAAGGAGTGGACGGAGAACTACGGCCTGATCCGGCCCCCCAACCTGACCGACCTCGTCTACCTCCACGAGTTCTCGGAGGTCCGGGCCGAGCCTCCCGCATGACCGCCATCCCGATCGACGCCATCTGCCCGACGTGCGGCTGGCCCGCGAGCTACGCGATCCACGCCGAGGCGAACCGCGACCAGTCCTTCATGACGGCGCCCGGGTACTTCCCGACGTTCGTCAAGGGCCACGCGGTCCCGGCGCTGCCGTAACTCCGCCGGCCCCGGGGCGATGACGCACCCGACGGACCACGAGCCCGACTGGTCGAACCCCGTCGACGAGCTCGGCGGCCGACGCGCCTGCCGGAAGTGCGGGCGCATCGGCACCCCGGAGGAGACGCAGGAGATCCGGCTCGCCGAGCTCCACGCGAAGGAGAAGCTGCTCCGCAAGGTCGCGCGGCGGCGGAGGCGGAAGTGAGCGAGGACGTGGTGATGGTCGAGGAGGTCCTCGGCATGACGTTCGAGGTTTCGGTGAACGAGGACGGCGACGTCGTCTACGCCCACTTCCCCGCGTGGCCGTTCCCGTGACCGACCCCCTCCCGTGCGTCTACTGCCGGCAGCCGGGCGTCGAGGAGTTCCTCGGCCAACCCGTCTGCCGATCTTGTAACATTCGGCAGCGCCTCGCCCTGGAGCGCGCGACCCAGCACAAGGTGTACCTCCACGGGGTCGAGCAGGAGCGCCTCTCCCCCGCGTTCGGCCCGTAACTCGGCCCCCTTACGGGTGATGCCCGCGAAGGAGTACGCCGAGGTCGCCCTGAGCCGAATTGTCGCCGAGGGGAACGTCCGCGAGCTCGACGAGGGCTCGCCCGCGTTCAAGGAGCTGGTCGCCAACATCGCCGAGCACGGGGTCCTCGAGCCGGTGATCGTCGTCGCCGGCAAGGAGAAGGACACCTACGAGCTCGTCGCCGGGTTCCGGCGGGTCGCCGCCGCGAAGGCCGCGAAGCTGCTCACCGTTCCGGCCCGCGTGATGTCCCTGACGGAGCCCGAGCGCGCCGAGGTCCGGCTCCTGGAGAACCTGCTCCGCACCGACCTGACCCCGATGGAGGAGGCCCGGGGGATCCACGCGTACTCGGAGGCCACCGGCGCGAAGCCCAAGGAGATCGCCGCCCGCCTGTCGAAGAGCGAGTCGTGGGTCCGCGACCGGCTCCGCCTGCTCAACCTCTCCCCCGAGGCCCAGAAGTTCCTCGCCGACGGGGAGATGGACGTCGGCCACGCCGTCCTGATCGCGTCGCTCCCCGTCGAGGGCCAGCGCGACATCATCGAGGGGCGCTCGGAGGACTACCTCGTCGGCCCCGTCGACCCGTACTTCCGCACGGAGATCCGGCAGCAGGCCGAGGCGGCCCAGGAGGCCGCCCAGCTGCGCGAGACGGCGGCAGCGTCGAAGTTCCCATCGTGCCCCAAGTGTACCCAGCCGCCCGAGCGGCAGGCCTACGGGACGATGAAGACGAAGGGCAAGACCGTCACCGTCCAGGACGCGAACGGCCACATCTGGAACCTGAGCACGGGCGCCGTCCAGGACCGCCGCTCGGTGATCGATGCGAACCCGACCGTCAAGGCCGAGCGCGACGAGCGCCGCGCCGAGCGGTACGATCGGTCCGTCAACCCGGCCGTCGGCATCGACAAGCGGCCCTACGAGCTCGTCCTGGGCCTCGTCAAGGAGGCCGGCGACGGCGTCACGTCGGTCCGCATGGACCTGAACGGCGGCGACGAGGACGTGGTCCGCGTCACGCTGGAGATCGACCGCGACGAGCTCGGCTTCGGCAAGCTGCCGTACTCGTTCGGCGTGGAGTTCCGCCCGGTCGTGGACCCCAAGAAGGGGCACGTCACCCAGGCCATCGCCATCCCCGCCTCGGGGAAGGACCGCAAGGCCGTCCTCAAGGTGGTCCGGGGCTCCGGCTGGCCGATGCTCCCCGACGCGGAGCCGCTCGACCCGGTGCCCGAGCTCCTCTCGGGGTCCGTCGCGGACGTGGTCAAGGCGATCACCGGCTGGTCGAAGGGGAAGAACGGCAAGGCCTACTCCTCCTCGGACAAGACGGTCAACCTCCGCGACGACCCGCTGCTCGCGGCCCGGATGCGCGAGACGGAGGCCCGCAACAAGAACCGGGGGTCCGTCCTCGACGCCATCGACGGGATCCTCGGGGCCCACACCCCCACGAGCCACGGCGACGAGTACTGAGCGCGCCGACCCAACCCCTTCCGCCCGGGCCCTCCGTAACCGGGGGGCCCCCCGGGCATGGTCGAGATCTCGTTCTTCCACATCTACGGCCCGTCGTTCGACAACCCGACCCTCTACGAGGAGGTGTGGCCCAAGTGCCAGTACTGCCGGCGCGGCCTCCGAGGCGACTGCGTGTCGGTGGACAAGGTGAAGTACCACCTGAACTGCGTGCGCCGGATCCTCCCGCCCGGCGTAATCCCGTCGGAGTACCAGTGATGGTAGCCATCACCCCCGACAAGGAGCGGCAGGAGCGAGCGGTCCGAACGGTCCTCGACGCGCAGGCGATCCGACCCGAGCCCGACGGCGGGTCGTTCATCACGCTCACCTTCGACGACGTGGAGAAGCTCTGCCACGAGGCCTACCTGGTCGGCTTCGAGCACGCCGCCCAGGACGCCCAGGCCGAGGTCGAGCAGCTGACCGAGGAGCGCGACCACCCCCGGCCGCTGGGGCGCTGATGCCGATTTTCGAGGTCAAGATCCCGGCCGCCTCGTTCCAGGTGGAGGCCGAGAACGACGCCTGCGCCATCGACCGCGCGCTCGACCAGTACCGCTTCATCCAGGCCAAGACCGAGGCGCTCACCCCGACGGTGCGCCGGCTCGGGCCCTCGCTCTCCGACTTCTGAACGTAACCCCGCTCCCCTCGGGGGGATGACGCCCGTAGAGGACCGGGGCCCGCAGGGCCCGGAAGCACCGTGGAACCCCCGAGACGACATCGACCGCCACACCGCCGACGCCGAGGAGAGCGAACAGGCGATGCTCTTCATCGAGGACCCGCACGCGGGGGAGACGAAGTTCCTCGTGCGCCTCGCCTTCGATTGGGACGTGTACGCCACGAACGCCCGCGAGGCCCAGCGGAAGGCTGTCGAGGAGTACGGGACGTTCGGGGTCATGGACGCGGACGTCGAGGCCGAGGGAGCGGCCCCGTACTGCGAGAAGCTGCTGCCGAGCGGCTCGGAGTGTGGCGCGCCCCACGACCCGAACGAGCCGTGCCCGGGGGCCTGATGGCGCGCTCCGCGATGTCGGCCCTGACCGACGCGCTGGTGGTCTTGAACCCCGACCTCACCCGGCATCAGGCCTTCGCCCGCGCCACGCGGATCATCGACTACGCCTGCCGCCGGGGAGAGCTTCGGGGCCCCGACTACGCGGGCCAGCTCTTCGCCGCCGCCGTCCGGAGCGACAAGCGGGTGCGCCCCGGCCCGAGCGAGCAGATGCTCCGCAACCTCGTCCAGGACGCGCTCGATGCCTTCCCGTGGGGGGACGACTTCGACAAGGACGGCAACCTGATCGAGGAGCCCATCGCGGGCTCCGACTGCGTGGAGTACTTCTGCGGCTGGACCACGGACGCGCGGCTGCTCCTCCATCCCCGCTCCCGCGAGGCCCGTGCGGAACGGGCCCGGCGCGCGGAGATCCGGGCCCGACAGAGCCCCGCGCCGAGCGCGCCCGTAACCCCGCCGGTCCCCGCGTGATGACGCTGTGGAGGGTCCGGCACGGCTTCGACACGACCGTCGAGGCCGCGACCGAGGAAGAGGCGCGCAACATCGCCGAGCAAGCCTACGAGCAATACGTGGAATACGTGGGGGACGAGCCCGACCCGCTGCTGGTCGAGAAGGCTCCCTACAAGTGGTTCGTGGTCCGCAGTCCCGACAGGCCGACCCGCGAGTGGTTCGAGACGGAGGAGGGCGACTCGCTTGAGTTCGGCTCGGTCGAGGAGGCGCGCGAGATGATCCGCGAGGCGCTGGAGGAGGGGTGCGTGTCCGGCCCCTGCTCGATCCACCGCGTCTCCGAGACGGACGAGGAGGTCGAGGACGTGCCCGCCGTAACGTCCCCGACCCCCGGCTGACGATGACCGGGGGCCGCCGCGAGGGGCAAGTCCCATAGCTCGGAGAGCGGCCCCCCTCAAACCCAACCCCTTCCCGCCCGTAACTTCTCGACAGCCAGGACGATGAAGCCGACACCCTGCCACTTCTGCGGGTTCCGCCTGACCCGGTTCCAATCGGTCCGCCGGGGCCCGTGCCTCGACTGCGCTCCGCACCTTCCCGACAGCCCGGCGTTCGTGGTCTGCGGAGCGTGCCTCGGGGAGCATCGGCTCCGACACGACCAGCGCCGGATCACCGACACCCCGGGCGAGGTCCCCGCGACCCACGGCCCGCGTCCCCCGCGCTACCGGGAGACGTGCCTCTCCGAGTTCGCGTAACCCGGCCGTCCCTCGGTCGATGACCGAGAAGGCGGACAACCCGCCCAAGAGTGAGACAGCGCCGGAAGTGGTCGCGCACGCCCCCGAGTGGATGGTGGGCGCCTTCGGGATGGGGAACCTCGTCAAGGCGGGGCTCGTCGTCGCCGAGCCGTCGCCGGGCGTCACCGTTCGGCGGGTCGGCAAGCAGCTGGTCCCCGTCCCGCCCAAGAGCGAGTGGAAAAACTACCGCGTCCTGTGGGAGACGGGGAACCGTTGCTCCCGCGTGGTCCGGGCCCCCGACGAACAGGCGGCCGCCGACGTGATCGACCAGCTGGCCGAGGACGGAAACCTCGGCGTTCCCGCCGACTCGAAGGAGGACTACGACTCCGGGTTCTTCGAGGTTGACCGCGACGACGTGACCGAGACGGACACCGCAGCCGACTTCGAGTGGGAGCCCGACGCTTCGACGGAGGACTGATGACGAACGAGTGGTTCGAGGTCCACAGCGACGACGACGCCACCGACCAGCACTTCCGCGTGGAGTTGGAGGGCACCGACGAGTACGCCTTCTACGGGAGCATCGAGGAGGCGCGGGAGGCGGGGCGTGTCGCTCGGGAGTGTCACCCGACGACCCGCATCTGGATCGTGCGCGTCGCGGAGGAAGAGGTCGAGGACGTGCCCGTAAGCGTCCCCGCCTCGGGGTGATGCCCGCACCCGAGTCCCTAACGCCTGACGCCGCCGACGAATACCCGTGGCTCTACGCTGGCGACGACGTGGTTCACGCCCGCAAGGTCGCCGCGAAGAAGGTCCACGGGATCATCGACGACACCCGGGGGTTTCACTCCGAGGCGGGCTCGGACTCCGCGTGGGCCTCGCTCCAACTGGTCGTCACCGAGGACGCGGCCCCGCCGACCGGGACGGCCCCCGTAACCGCCCCGACCCCGGCCTGATGGCACCAGAGGCGGCAACCCCGCTCCCGAACGCCGACACGCCCCGCGCCGACAACTGCCACTACCGCGTCACCTACACGGTGGACGTGGTGGCCCCCTCCGACTACAAGGCGCGGATCGCCGGGCTCGAACAGATACAGGCCGACATGGAGGCGGTCGATCCGGACGGCGTGGATGTCGTCACGCCCGAGGACGACCGGCTCGGCGAGGTCGCCTGCGCGAACCCGCTCGGGACGTGCCCCGTCTGCGCCCGCGCGCCGACCGAGCCTGACCCGTTCCCGGGGTTGATGGACTGATGAACCCGTGGGAGGCCGAACAGGCCCGCCTCGACAGGGTGGTTCAGCGGTTCTGCGCGCTCCCCGACGGGCGGCGCCGCCGGAAGTTCCTCGACAAGTTCACGGCGGCCGAGATCGCGGCGGGGCGCGACCCGCTCCCCACGGTGGGGCGCGCGCTCGCGGCCGGGGGAGGGGTCGGACTCGACGACCGGCTCCCGTAAGCCCTCGGCCCCCGGGCCGTGTCGTCCAACCTCAAGATGTCGGGGGCAGGGCTGGTCCCTTGCCCGGAGGTCGAACAGCTGCGCCCCTGCGTCCTGTTCGGCAAGGGGCTCTGTCCCGAGTGCTACGCCGAGCCGCTCCTGAAACTTCGCCTCGCCACGTCCCGGCGGCGCAGGTCCACCCCGAACCACCGGCACGAGGGGACCGCCCGCCGGGGCCTCATCCGGCTGGGGACGTACCGCGAAATCCTCCCGGACGACTACGCCGCCTTCAAGGCCGGCGAGGGCGTCTGGGACTGCTGCGGGGCTCGGTGGCTCCGCCCCGACTTCCCCAACCGCTCGTACTTCCTCATCAGCCGCGGCCTGCTCCCCCTGTCGTTCTACGAGCGGGTGGCGCTCGATCCCCGGTGCGTCAACATCCAAATCTCGACCGACATCCTCCCGACCGGGGCGGTGGTCCCCCCCGAGGACCGGCTGGTCGAGTTGGCCCGCATCCCCAAGGTCATCTTCCGCGCCAAGTCCACCGGCGAGAACGCGCCCCTGTTCGGCCCGCTCTTCGACCGCATCGCCGTCCAGGCCGGGCGCGTCATGGAGACGCCCCTGCGCTCTCGGGTGATGGAGACGAAGCTGGTGGAGGGCCACTTCGCGTACGGCCGCGAGACGCCGCTCCAGAAGGCCGGTTGGGACTGGCGCACGTTCCTGCGGTGTAACACGGCCTGCGCGGACTGCGTCAAGGAGAACGGCCTCCTCGCGTGCGCGGCGCGCCCGGCGGCCCTCCGGGGCCTCGCCACGCGCGCTCGCGCGCCCCCTCCCCGGCACACCCTGCGGCTGGACGCTATCGGGTGGGCGAGCGAGGCGAAGGCCTGTATCGCCGACCACGGGGGCCGCGTCACCGTGACCGAGGCGTACGCGTGGTTCGCCGAGCGGCACCCGGAACTGGTCGTCGGGAAACCCTCGTGGCAGTTCAAGGTCCGGGTCGCCCTCCAACGGGCGGGCCGCTCGGGCGAGCGTGGGGAGTGGGTCGGAGAGGTCCCCTTGGAGACGTTCTCCCCCGAGGGCGTAACCCGTCCCGCCTCGGGCTGATGAGCGCGTTTGTCGTGTCGCAGGCCCACATCGACTATCTGCTGACGGCGGGGATTCGGTACTCCTCGCCGGCCCTTGGTGCCGACCGCGTGACGTGGCAGGCTCGGCCGAGCCCGCCGTATCCCGGCTCCGCCGGGTACGAGGGCTGGATCGCCGAGGTCCGCGCCAACCGCCGCGAGCTGGACTACACGAACGCGGACGCCGTGGGCGCGATGCTCTGGGCCGAGAACCACCGCAGCGTCAGCGCCCGGTACGGCGAGCTACAGGCGACCCCCGAGTACCGCTACCGCGAGACGTCCCGGCGGGTGTCGGCCGTCGGGGCGCTCAAGCTGCTTCGGTGCTTCGAGTACCAGTGCTGCGAGTCGGCGGATTGGGAGACGACCGAGACGTACCGCTTCTGCGAAGGGCTCCGCATGCTGCTGATCGCGCGGCTCCCGGGGTACGAGGCGGCCCCGTGGGCCATCGGGGACGGGGAGCCCGCGTAACCCCTGCCGCCCCCGGGGCGATGAGCGCGAGCATGGACCGACCCACGCCGCCGAGCCCCGAGACGAACAGCGACCCCGCCCTTGTCCGGATGCTCTTTGCCGAGGACCCGACCGTCGTTCACTTCCGCCGAGCGGACGGGCAGCGCCTCCGGTGTCCTGGCTGCGGGTGGTATCACCGGGCACCCAACGCGCAGGGGCTCGTGGTGTCGTGGGGCCTCGTGCCCCCGGCCCCGTGCCTGTAACTCGGTCGCCCCCCTGCCGATGACGGACGATTGGGCAACCCCCCGATGGCTCTTGGAGGTCCTGTTCGACGGGCGGCCGTACTTCGATGCGTGTCCCGTCAACCCCGAGGGCCTGCGCGAGCGGGACGGTCTGGGCGCGTGGCCGACAGACCGACCCGTGTTCATCAACCCGCCGTACTCGGACCCGGGCCCGTGGGTCCGCAAGGCGCGCGACCACCCCGGACCCGTGGTCCTGCTCGTCAAGGACGACCCCTCGACCGCGTGGTGGCAGAACAACGTTGGGCCCTTTCGGGTGGTCCACATCGGCCAGCGCCTCCGGTTCGGCGGTGCCGAGAAGGCTGCGAACTTCGCCTCCGCGCTCTGGCGCAAGGACGGCCCGTAACCGGGCGGGCCCCCCTGTGGGGGCCGCCGGCGCTCGGCGCCGGTCGCGCCCCGCCGGGGGGACGTGGCGAGCGCCGAGCGTCCGTCGAGGGTCCCCCCACGACGGCATCCTCCCCCCCACGGCGGTCTGACGTGACGGAGTACGCCCGCAGCAGCACCAGCTGGTGTTCGGACACTTGCGGGCGCACTTGCTAAGTAGCGGACCAGCACTTGCGGCCGGCAGTGGCGCGCTGGAGCCAGGAGCACACCGACCGGGTCAAGAAGGCGCTCCGGGCCCATTTTGACGCGGGGGTGGACCTGTCGATCTCCGCCTACGCAAAGGCTGCCGATTGCGACGAGCGGGTCGTCAAGAAGCTCCTCGCCCAGGCCGGCATCCCCGGCTGGACCAGCCCGGCGCCCGCCGTGGGATCGACGACGCCCGATTCAGGAGCGACGGCCGCCACGGGCAGCGACGGCACCCCTCCTGCGAATCCGCCATCGGGGGGATCCGCGGTGCCCGGCGCGCCGTCGGCACCGTCGGCCGCGCCCCCAGCGTCCGTGTCCCCCGAGATCGAGGCCCTGCGCGCCGACATGCGCTCCCTCCCCCTCGCCATCGCCTCGGCCGTCAAGGCCGTGGTCGAGGAGGCGCGCGGTGCCCCCGAGGGCACGTCCCCCGCCGACGTCGCCGAGCAGGCGGCCCGCAACCAGCTCGCCGACACCTACGTCGAGGCGGCGACCCAGAAGGCCCTCCAACAGCAGGCCTGGGTCGAGCAGGCCGGCGTCGTCGTCACCAAGTTCTACGTCGAGAGCGGGCTGCGCGCCCGGTTCCCGGAGGGTCCCGGCAAGATGGTCGAGGAGGCTATCGACTTCTGGTGGAGGAACCAGGACTCCTACACCCGGATGAGCCGCGAGATCGGTTTCCTCCTCGCCAAGATCGACGCCCTGGAGGACGAGCTCGACCCCGTGAAGCGGCGGCGCGAGATTCGGGAGTACGCCAACAAGCTCGTGCTGGCGGCGCTCCTGAGCGGCGCCCACCTGAACGAGGAGGACGTCATCCTCCTGGACGAGCTCATGGAGCGCCAGGTCCGGCGCGATGAGGCCCGGGTTCCCGTTTCCGACGCCGTTACCAATCCTCCCCGACTCGCCCTGAGCCCGGGAGGGGGAAGCAACCGATGAGCAGTCCGATGCCCACAGTCCTTGACGCCGAGACGATGAAGCTGGTCAACGAGATCGCCAGCCGGGAGAACATCTCGGTCAACGAGGTCGTCCGCACCCGTCTCCTGGGTGGCGGCGGGCCCGCGCCGACGAAGCCGTGGCGGGAGCCCCGCGAGCATCTCCCGGCGGCGGACCCGGACCAGTCCGTCGACGACATCATCCAGCAGGCGGTCAAGCGCAAGGCGAACCTCGCGCTCGTCGCCGCGATGCCGGATCTCCTCGGCAACGGCGGCAACCGTCCGAGGGCCGACGAGGACGAGTTCGACCTCGTGAAGCTGGCGAAGCAGAAGGTCCGGGCGAACCAGATCCTCGCGATGGGGCGCACGCTCGACGGCGACGGCGAGGGCCCGTCGGCGCGGACGGCGGCGCCCGACCCCGCGACGCTCGCGCTCCAGCAGCAGGTCGCCGAGCTCCTCAAGGAGAAGGAGGAGCGCAAGCTCGCCGAGGCCGAGGCCGTCCGCCAGGCGAAGCAGGACGCCCGCGACGGCGCCCTCATCTCCCGGTTCGACGCGGCGATGGCCCAGCGCGACGCCCAGTACGACGCCGTGATGAAGGAGAACGCCGCCGCGCTCCAGTCGCTCCGCGCCCGGGTCGAGCCGATCCTCCAGACATCGAGCGCGCCGAGGAGCCAGCTCGACTCGGTGATGGAGGGCCTGACGCAGTTCGAGGCCGTCGGGAAGAAGTGGGAGACGATCCGCGGCACCGGGGGCCCGCCCCAGAACCAGAAGCCGTGGTGGGTCGACGAGGTCAAGGAGAGCATCAACCTGGTCGGCGACCAGATCGGCAAGGGGCTCGAGGGCATGGGCGCCCTCGAGGCCGGCCGCCGCGGGCTCCCGCCACCGGGCCGCACCCCGTCGGGGCCGCCCGGGAGCTCCGCCGTCTACCAGCCGCAGTACGAGGACGAGGCGGGCGCCCCGCCGCAGCCGCCGTCGGGAACGCGCGACCCGTATCCCGAGCTCGCGGGATGGGAGGCCGACCCGAGCGACCTCGCTACCTGGCCCGACATGCCGTACTCCGGGCGCAACGAGGCGACGAAGGAGGTCGTGAGCCTCACCAAGGAGCAGTTCGTCGCCCGGTTCGGGAGCCGGATCTACCAGGAGCGCCGGGCCGTCGGCGTCCTCCCCTCGCAGCGCACCCCGCCGCCCGCCCCCGCGGCGCCCGCTCCGGCGGCCCCCGCGCCGCCCGCCGCCGCGCCTCCGGCGCCGGAGGCTCCCGCGCCCCGTCCCTCGGTCTTCTCCCGCGTCGCGGGCCGGACGACCCTGGCGCCTCCGCCGAAGCCGGGCACGAAGCACACCGAGCCGGCCGCGCCTCCGCCGGCCCCGCCCGAGGCCGCTCCGGAGGCGCCGCCCGAGGGGGAGCCCGAGCCGGAGGCCCCCGCGGAGGAGGCCCCGGCGGAGGCTCCGCCAGCGCAGGAGATCCCGCCCGACGCGACGATCGACAAGGACGGGACCGTGACCGAGGGTGGCAACGGCGAGGTTCGGCCGTAGGACCTCGACCGTGGCCGACACCGACGCGGACAACCTCAAGACCCGGGTGCCGCCGCACGCCTCGCCCGAGGCCGCGAAGTTCTGGAAGGAGAGCTGGTTCAAGCGCGCGCTCCGGTTCACGAAGCCCGGGAACGACGAGCTCATCCAGTCGATGTTCGGGGTCCTCGCGCAGTCGTTCAGCATGGCGGAGTTCGAGTACGCGATCACGACGGGCTACGACCTGTCGTCCGAGGTCCGGCGGCGCTACCTCGACAACCGATTCTCCAAGCGCATCGCGCGGGCCGTCATCCGGAACCAGTGGACCTCGATCCACACCTACCTGATGCAGCCCCGGATGTGCCGCGAGCTCATCCGGTCGGCCGACCCCCAGAAGGCCGCGCTGCTCGACACGCCGCAGGGGTGGGAGTACTTCTGCTGGCTGACGTTCCACATGCTCGTCATGCTCCGCGACAAGGGCGAGATCGACGACGCCCCCATCTACCGGCCCCCGAGGGGCATCTGCCCGCTCCACCACGGCCTGTGCATGCGGCCCGCGCCCTCGGCCGGGCTCGCGAGCCCGGAACCGAACCCTTAACCGAACGGGCGACCCTACATCCATCGTGCCGTCCCGGGCGCTCCACGCCGAGCTGAATCGGATGATGGGGATCGACCCCGTCGCCGGCCGGGAGGTTCAGCAGCTCATGGATTCCACGGCGTCGGCGCACGGGGGCCGGCACCGGGAGGACTCCATCCACTCGCTGTCCGGCGCCGCGCTCGAGCTCGCGAAGCGCGGGAAGCTGACGCCCGAGCGGGTCGTCGCCGCGTCGGCGCACCTGGTTCAGGACCGGATGGGCGACGCGCTGAACGCGATGATCCCGGTCCGGGGCCCGATGCGCCAGCCGACGAAGCAGCTGGTCGAGGCGGCCCTGGTCGAGGCGCTGCGCGCGAGCCGGAGGCGCCGCCGATGAGCGGGGCGGAGACGATGAAGCTGGGCCTGGGCGTCGTCGTGTCGATCGCGGGTATCCTCCTCGCGTGCCTGGGCCTCTACGAGCTCGTCTCGTCCGGCAGCCAGCAGCGGGCGAAGGCGGCCCAGGAGGACCGGGAGATCCCGATCCTCGGGCGGGACGAGCTCGTTCCCCAGATGGGGCTCGTGATGTCGGAGGCGTGAGCCGTGGCGGCGTCCCCGTTCGACCGTTTCGGCATCATCCCTCCGCCGACCGACGACTTCGCCGCGTGGCGGCTTCCGTTCGCGCTCCGCGACTACCAGGACGAGGCGGTCGAGGCCGCGCTCGCGAAGCACTACGGGACGATCGAGCTCCCGACGGCGTCGGGGAAGACGCTCGCGGCCATCGCGCTCATCATCCGGCTGCGGCAGCCGACGCTCATCCTGGTCCCGACGAAGGCGCTCATCGACCAGGTGTGGATCCCCGCGCTCGCCAGCGCCGGCATCCGGGGTGGCGTGTACTACGGCGAGGAGAAGCGGCCGGGGTTCGTCACCGTGTCGACGTACCAGTCGCTCTTCGCGAACCCCGAGAAGATCCGGGGGTTCCCGGTCGTCATCTTCGACGAGGGCGACCTCGCCACGGGCGACGTCTGGAAGCGGGTCCTCGCCGAGGCCCGCCAGCACAGCTACGCCGTCGTCTTCACCGCGACGCTGCCGTCGGAGAAGGAGCGGAGGAGCGAGCTGCTCGCGTCGTTCCCCGTCCTCCTGTCGCGCAGCCCGCGCGAGCAGATCCAGGCCGGGGTCTTCGTCCCGGTCCACACGGTCGCCCGGTACGTGAAGCTCACGCCCGAGGCGCGGCGCGAGTACGACCGCGTCGACGCGACGCTCCGCAACCTGCGCCGGGTCCTCGGGACCGGGAACCCGCTGCGGGTCAAGCGGCTCATCTCGAGCCCGGACGCGAGCATCCGGCAGGCCGCCCTCGCCTTCTTCAAGTACAGCTCGCTCCGCGAGACGCTGCTGGCGAACGTGCCGGCGCGGGCCGAGGAGCTCCTGTCGATCGCGCGCTCGCACCCGGACCAGCGCATCCTCGTGTTCGGCACTCGGGTCGACCCGCTGGCCGACGCCTGCGCCTACCTGACGATGAGCGGGGTGCCGAGCCGCATCATCAGCGCGGAGACGACGCGCCGGGACCGGGTCGACATCTTCGATAGCTGGGGCCGGACGTTCCAGGTCCTCGCCTCCGTCGCCGTGCTGCGCCGCGGCGTTAACGTCCCGGAGGTCGGCATCGCGGTCCTCATGGGCGGGGGCGCCGGGGTGACCAAGCTGGTCCAGGAGGTCGGCCGGGTGGTCCGCACGCTGCCCGGGAAGGAGCGGGCGACCGTCTACGTCGTCGTGGCGACCGGCACCAAGGAGGAGAACCTGCCGGCCGTCGTCGAGCGCATCTTCCGGTCCGAGTCGATCACCGAGGCGGACCGCGAGGGGGTCGAGGAGGAGTCCGATGGCGATTGAGTCGAACCCGGACCGGCTGTCGCCGCGCGACCGCGCCCTCCGCGCGATCGAGGTCGTGGACTCGGGCGCCCTCAAGGAGGTCGACGGCCGGGCCATCATCGCGTTCCTGCGCGAGGTCTTCGTGCTCACCCGCACGCACCGCATGGAGTTCCCGTCGGCGGACCGGCTGTGGAAGTTCCTCCGGGCGACGTCGGCCCAGATCCTCCAGAACTACGCCACGCTCCAGAAGGCCCGGGTGGCGACGGCCCGGATGCAGTATCGGGCCAAGAAGGGCGAGACGCTCGAGGAGTACCTCGGGACGCAGTTCGGCGCGCTCCGGGGCATCGAGATCAGCGACGCGGGCAAGCTCGCCGCCGCCATCGTGGAGTCGTTCGCGCCCGAGCTCCAGGACATCATCCCGCCGGACCTCCGCAGCAAGGTCACCGGCCCCGTCACCGGGTTCAACCCCGACGAGCTCCGCGACATCATCCGGGAGGAGATGCGCGGGCGCCGCGAGGAGGGCCCCCGGCCCCGCATCGAGTTCCGGCCCGGGGAGATCAACATCGGCGAGAACCCGGCGCCCCCGCTGCCGCCCGAGCTCCAGGAGACGCCCGAGCCGCCCGCGCCCGAGGTGCCTCCCCCGCCCCCGACGCCGGCCGAGGAGCGCGAGGAGCTCGCCAAGCCGCCCGCGGCGCCGGAGCCCACGAACCCGCAGTTCCCGTCGCCCAACGCCATCCGGACGTTCGGCCGCCGCGAGCTCGAGGCCAACTACCGGCTGTGGTCGAAGCTGCTGAAGGACCGGGGGATCCGGCCCCCGTCCGACGTCGTCGACGCGGCCCGGTCCCGGTGGGAGCAGGTCTTCCACTTCCCGCCGCCCGGCGATTTTGGCGGCCCGACGGGGCTCCACATCGAGAACGAGCCACCGCCGCCCGCGCCACTGCGGCCCGTGCCACCTCCCCCTCCGCCTCCTCCGCCCCCGCCGCCGGCGCCGCTGACCCGGGAGTACGTGGAGGAGCGCATCCACACGGGCCCCGAGGGGACGCACCGCGAGGTCGTCCGGGGGATCGAGTCGGAGCCGGTCCCGCTGCCGCCCCCGGAGCCCATCACGGCGGAGTCCATCACGCGGGCCTCGCGCATCTGGAACGGCCTCTCCGATGACGCCCGCGTCGACCTCATCCTGCGGCTCGGGATCTCGCTCGACGCGAACTACGTTCGCCGCCGGACGAACGTCCCGTGGGCGGCCCTCAACCGGGAGGCGTTCCAGGCGCCGCTCCTGGAGCACCTGGCCGAGTGGGCGCCCGCGCCGACGGCGCCGGTCGCCGGGGCCTACACCCCGCAGCGGACGCTCGGCACCGTCGCCCCGATGGGGGCGGTCTACGTGCCGCTCGCGGTGCGGTTCGAGCCGAGGACGCTCGCCGACGTCGTGGTGTCGAGCCGCACCCCGGAGAACGAGAACCCGGTGGCGTTCCTCCGGGCAGCGATCGAGAGGGACCGGCCGCCGCTGTTCATGGTCCTGTGGAGCGAGCAGGGGGGGCTCGGGAAGACGTCGGTGGTCCGGGCGTTCGCCCGCGACTACTTCCGGAAGAAGCAGGCCGAGCTCGAGGCCGCCGGGTCGACGCTCGCCGTCGTGAACCCCCGGGGCGGGCCGGAGTCCGGCTGGTACCTCGAGGTCCCGGGCGACGCGCTCGCGGACTCGGCGACGCGCGAGCTGCTCCGCAACTTCATCCGTACGCCGGGCGGGTTCGGCGAGTCGACGCAGGGGGTGTCGGTCAAGCACGTCCTGGTCCTCGAGGACGTGGACCGCATCCCGCCGACGACGATCTCGTTCCTCAAGGACGTCCTCCAGGCCGGCCGCGCCGACGTCGACCAGACGACGGTCGCGCGCAACAACATCGTCTTCGCGACGTCGAACCGGCCGGACTTCCTCATCGACACGCCGCTCGGCTCCCGGGCCATCAAGTTCCGGGTCTACCCGCTGTTCGAGGCCCAGGTCGTCGAGTACCTCCAGGCCGTCGCGACGGCGGAAAGCCTGACATGCCCCGGCGACTACTTCGCCGCGGTGGCGAAGGCGGTCAACGGGTCGCTGCGCGACGCGCTCAACGACCTCGACAAGGCCATCACCGAGGGGCGCTGTCAGGCGTAAGGTGGGGGCACACACCCCCATTGACCTTGCGCCCCTCGTTACAGTTCCAGCACTCCACGATGATGCGAGGGTCCGTGGGCCAGCCCCTCCTCTTGAGCGCGCCGACCCATCCGCCTCCTTTTGAATTGCCGGTCAACGCGCGTCGGTGGGCGCCTCCACCCCCATCGGGGTGAGAGAGCGTCAGGAACCGCGTGTCCGCCTCCTTATGGAGGGGACACCTGGGGCAGCCGCACGTCGGGGGGTCCGTACCGTAGGTTCGCAGCGCCTCCGCCGTGGTCGCGCGCCAGGTTCGCCGCGCGTTCTTTCGGTCCCACCCACGGACGCGCTCCCTATTCTTGTTGGCCCATCGGCGTGACCTCGCCCGCGCAAGCTTCTTACGCCGCTCGGGCCATTCCGCGTACGGGGCAGAGTAGGGGACCTTCGGCATAGCGTCAACACATACTCTTCCTACTTACGATGACGGTCTACGAGGTGGAGGACCCCGAGACGCACCAGAAGATCCGGCTGATGCCCGTGCAGAAGGAGAACGGCGTCGTCTGGCAGCGGGTCAAGCCGTCGGTGCACGAGCTGGACCAGATGACCGCGCCCGAGCTCGAGGCCCGCGCCGCCTTCGCGGCCGGCGCCGCCCGCGCGTTCGGCGAGAAGGCCGAGCACGGCCAGAACCCGACCTGGGCCCCGATCCGCGAGGAGGAGAAGCTGGTCGCCGCGGCGAACCCCGACCCGCACCGGAGCAAGAAGGTCCGGGACGAGCGGGCCCGGCAGCAGGAGCTCTACCGGATGATGCTCCCCGACGACGTCCGCCGGAGGGCCGAGGGCCTCGCGCCCCTCAAGGTGAAGCAGAAGAAGGTCAAGGTCCCGCGGCGATCGGCGCGCGCTCCGGGCCACATCCACCCGACGGTCGAGGAGGCCGGGCCGCTGTCCTCGATCCCGATGCCGCCGTTCTGAGCTACTCTTCCGCGGCCGAGCGCGGGACGAACGGGGGAGGCGCCGGGGGCATCTCCTCGCGCACGAGCGTGACGAGCGACTCCCACCCGGCCCCGGTCAGCCGACGGAGCACGGCGTCCCGGATGAGCGGGTTCTTGATGCCCGCGACGTCCTTCGCGAACTCGCCGGGCGTGTGCGCGACCAGCCCGTAGTTCGCCAGCACGGGCGGGCGCTCGGGGTGGTAGGGCCGGACGTGCGTCTCGTAGTGGACGACGTTGGCCATGTTGGTGACGTCGTTGTAGGCGACGAAGACCTTGCCGCACGCGGGGCGGTCGCAGCGCATGGGGAACACGGTGAAGGCGAGGAGGTCGGCGCGGCGCAGCAGGATCCTCTTCCCCGCGACGACGAGCTCCCGCTGGGGCCGCCAGCCCGCCATGTCGACGCCGACCCGTCGGACGACGCCCGCGTTCGGGAAGACGGAGCGGTGGGCCGAGAGCTCGGGCTCGTCGAGGAAGTAGACGGAGAGTCGGCAGCTGGGGCAGCTCGTCGACAGCGGGGGCGGGACGGCGGCGGCGCTCACGGCTTGCCCCGCGCTACCGCGTCCTGGAGGATCCGACCGACGGCGACCTCTTGGACGAGGCCCTTGCGCGCGCACGACGCGGCGATCCGGTCGAGGACGCCCTGGTTCACGCGCACCCACACCTGACGGCGAACGATATGCTCCTCGACCGGGGCCACGAGTCACCAAATGGTGACACGAGACTTAAGAGTGACGCCATCCTTCTATCATCGGGGGAGACCCCGAACGGAGAGACGAAAATGAGCAGACTCACGAACGGCATCGCGGCGGGAATGGTCCTGAAGTCGGCTGGGCCCTTCAGCAAGAAGGGCGTCACGGTTGCGCCGTACCGCAACCTGTTCCTCGTCAAGCCCGGCGTCACCGAGGCGTGCGCCAACCTCGCCGAGGCCGCCCACGACGCCGCCGACAAGGGCCTGATCAACATCGACGGACTGCCCGGCGCCGCGGGCTACGTCCGCCGCGAGCTCACCGGCCGATCCGTCAACCCCGAGTACTGGGCCGACAAGGCCCGCTCGGCCCAGATGCGCCACCAGGCGGTCCCGCAGGCCGTCTCGGCGTGGCGCGCGCGCGCCCAGGCGCTCCGCGGCGGACGAGCGATCCGGGCGTAGGCCTCCCGACCAAACCACGAGAGGGAGGTAACACATCATGGCATACGCACCCGGGTTCGGCCTCCGGATGGACACCGAAACCCGTGCGGTCCTCGCGACGAGCGTGATCGGCGCGGGCGCGGGCGGCCTCCAGGTCGCCGCGACGACCGCCTGGGACAACTCCGGCTCGGGCCCCGCGTGGGTCCCGCAGCTGGGAACCAACGGCGAGACGGTCAACTTCGCGACGGGCATCGTGGGCACGACCCTCGGGCTCATCGGGACGTTCGGCAAGACCCGGATCCTCGGCGGCCACAGGGCGCTGTCGGGAGCCCTCCTCGGCTGGGGGCTCACCACGTTCCTGTTCGGCTGGATCGTGCCGAAGGTCGTCGCGATGATCGGCGGGACGGCGTCCCGCGCTCGCGCGGCCTACCGCGGCGCCTACACGAACACGACGGTGACGCCCCGCGGGATCCCCGCGAGCGCGGCCCCGGCGGCCACGCTGAGGAACATCGCCGTCCTCGGCGCGCTCACCGCGTAGGACCAGTCCAACCTTTCCGACCCCTGCCTCGTGACCCCCGCGAGGCAGGGGACCCCTCTTTTTCAGCGGCGATGGAACACGCTACGGTTCCCCATCTCCTCGGCCGCGTAGAGCTCGAGTAGGTGGTGGAGTAGATCGTCCTGGTTCCATCGCTTCTTCACGCGGGCCTCACCCGTAACTCGAACCCATGCCAGCTTCGTCTCAGAGGTCACCTGAAACTTCACGAGCTCGGTCCGTCCAGGGGTCGCATGGGGGGCCTGACCGTCCCCGTCTGATTCGGCCGGTACCATCAGTCATGGAGTGACTCCTCCGTATAAGAACCCTGCCCGACCCTACAGCACTCGAGGGACACACATGGCCGATCTACCGCGAATGAACCCCGGGACGGACACCATCTACGCGAAGCTCCAGGTCCTCCCTGGGGACTCGCCGCTGAACGTCGACGCCTTCCTCGGCCTCGCGGGCCCGACGCCCGCGCAGTCGCCGCTCCTGCCCGGCGGGCAGCCGGCGGACGACTACCTGACCAACATCTACCCGACGCCCGACCTCTCCTCGACCGCGCTCACCGTCACCGAGTGGTCCAACTTCATGAGCTGGTACTACACCCAGCTCTACGCGCGCTACAGCTTCCGCGACATGGTGTACTTCGCGACGAAGCTCCCGCAGCTCGCGATCCTCGCCGTCGACGCGAAGTACGAGATCACGGGGAACATCGGCCCCATCTCGAACGGGACCCTCGTCCCGTCGCTGATCCGGGCGGCGACGTGCTACCCGACGATCTCCGCAGCCGACATCATCGCCTGGCCGTACACCGTCGCGACGGCCGGGTGGGCGGTGGGCGCCTCCGTCACCACGGTCCAGACGGGCGCGTTCAACATCAACCTGAACACGACCACGTCGGGCTCGATCCTCCGGTCCCCGCAGAACCGCGTCGTGATGGAGGTCCTCGGCATCGGCGACTTCGCCTCCTCGCCGCGGATCACGGAGTGGCAGCTGCTCGACCAGACCCAGCGCAAGCTCGGCGTCCACGAGAACCCGTGGCTCCACACCCCGTTCGACCTGGGCGTCTACGAGTTCGACCAGGCGTTCCTGGTCCAGCTCAACAAGGCGCTCTACATCGACATCAACTACGAGACGGCGGGCGCCTCGATCCCGACCGTCCTCGGCGGCCAGATCCAGACGACCGACTACGCGACGAACGAGGCCACGTAGGCCCCGTTCCCGCGGAGGAGGGGGGTCGAAGAAGATGGGGAACCAGTCGACGGGGACCGATGCCCGGCTGTTCGCCGAGGACGTCACGGTCCCCAGCACGGTCTACCCGGCGGGCGGCTACACGCTGACCGTCACGAAGGCGGCCCAGCTGAACAAGGTCCGATCGGTGATGGTGAAGTCCCCCGCCTCGACCGCCCAGGGGACCACCGTCCTCGCCGCCGCCGTGCTGGGCTCGGAGTCGGGACTGACGTTCCTGCTCAAGCTCTACACGACGGGCGCGACCACGGGCGGCTACCTCCAGGAGCTCGGGTCCGTCACCTACGCCGAGGGCCTGACCGCCTCGGTCATCTACGAGGGGACGTAGGTCGCGGCCTACCCCCCTCATAGCAACCCCTTCCTCCGCCCCGAGCACACACACACGAAAGGGAGAGAAACAAGATGCCGAGCATCGACGACCTGAGCCAGCTCCTCCAGGAATCCGACTACGTCGTTCTGAACACGGGCACCGACGAGTACGTCCCGCTCGTCGTCCGGCGCCAGAGCTTGAACCCGCTCGTCTACGACCCGGTCCTCCAGGGGGCCCTCGCGGGCCCGATGGTGCAGGTCGGCGAGGTGCCGGGCGCGGGCCAGGCGCCGGGCTACATCCAGAACCTCCAGCTGCCGCTGCTGAACACCGTGACGTCGATCGCGGGCGTCACCAACATCTTCACGCTGCTCGACGAGCTCGAGCTCTACCAGGTCTTCTGGGGCGTCGCGCCGCGGCAGATGCGCGTGTGGCTCCAGCAGCCGGGCGGCTCGTTCGTCGCGGCGCTGGACCAGAACATCGTCCCGTCGCAGACGTACCCCGACGTCGGCTTCCTCGACGGCTTCGACTCGCCGTACAAGTCGCCGAGCCGCTACTCGGAGTTCTTCAGCCTGAACAGCATCCTGATCTCGTTCGTGCTGGCGAACCCGGGCCCGTGGCCCGTGAACCCGCGGTTCTACTTCCTCGTGAACCGCCTGTACGTCGAC